>PPCM01000287.1_pt1 | contig 58952 bp, 45 predicted proteins | sample 1555541 | NCBI WGS metagenome assembly PPCM01 (sample SAMN05284479, study PRJNA326546) | Marine sediment metagenome, whole genome shotgun sequencing project. | isolation source: marine sediment | place: Germany: Wadden Sea | collected 2012-09-05 | reverse complement strand
CGAGCTGCTCTGGAGGACGGAGCCGGCGGCCATGGTGTAGGTGCCCTCGGTCTTGGCGATGGCGTTTACCGTTGCATCTCCGCCGATGGGGCCGTCGGACAGCAGCATCGATGTCTCGCTGATCCGGGAACCTGCGGTAAGGGTTGAGTCCTGGGTGGTGGTGATGGACGATTCAAAGGCGTTCTCGTCAAAGGTTTCGCTCGCGGTGAAGCCCGCTCCGAGCTGGGTGCCGGCCTTCAGGGTGGAACCTTCGACAGCCGTTGAGGCCAGGGTGGTCGTGGTGTCACCCGAGGTCTCCAGGTCCGTTGCGATGTTCACGGCCGCGCCGCCGCCGATATCGTTGACCACCACCTCGGCCGAACCGGTCTGAGTCAGGATGATCTTGCCGAAGGTGTCCAGCTCGTCCGCCTCCTCCATGCCCAGAACCTCCATGGCGCCGGGGTCGGCTTCGACCTTGATGGAGCGGTTGTCCTGGGAGGTGAGGGTGAGCTTGCCGGCTTCCACGCTGGCAAAGACCCCGTGCTGGGAGGTCTTGAGGTTGATGGCCTTGACAAGGGCGCCGTCCGCGTCGTTGGTCTGCACCTTGGTGCCGCCGCCGCCCACATCCACGCCGTTGATCTTCAGGCTGTTGACCTGACCGGCCTGGACCTTACCGTCGATGGTGGAGGTGACCGATGCCGTGGCAGATACCCCGGTGAGGTCCGAAAAGTCGTTGATGGCGTTGGCGACAGCCCCGAGTCCGTTTTCGGCGGTGGCGTCGTCCCCCATCTTCACGTCGACGGACTCGATCTGGTAATGCTGGTTCTGGATGCCGCTGAAGATACTGAGTTCAACGGAACCGGCGTCGTTGTCGGCGATGGAGAGTTCCGAGGTGTTGGTATGGCCGATCTTTCCCGAGTTGGCGTCCGCGATGGAGATGTTCACGGTCTCCCCGGAAAAGGCGCCGATCTGGAATTTCTTGTTGGTGAATCCGCCGGAGAGGAGCTTCTGACCGTTGAACGACGTGGTCTGAGCGATATTGTCCAGCTCCTCCAGGAGTTTGTCCACATCCGCCTGGATCGCCTGGCGGGATTCGGTGGTCTGTCCGTCCTGGGCCGCCTGGATGGACTTGGTCTTGACGGTGTTGACGATGTTGATGGACTCCTCGAGGGCGGCATCGGCGGTCTGGACGATGTTGATACCGTCGTTACCGTTCCTGATCGCCTGGCCGAGGCCGAGGGCCTGGGACTTGAGGGAGTCGGCAATGGTCATGCCCGATGCATCGTCGGCGGCCTTGTTGATCCTGAGGCCCGAAGAGAGTTTTCCGAGGGCTTCGGAAATGGCATTGTCGGTTTTGATAACGTTCTTGTGGGCGTTGAGCGCCGCCACGTTCGTGTTGATACGAAGTGTCATGGTAGGATACCTCCTTGTTTGGTATTCCGGGGATTCCTTTCCCCTTGGTGAAAATCAACGTGTTGCTGAAATTATCGGCTCCGGTTTTAACGGAGTCGTTGTCCTGATCCCCTGTTTACTGCATCACCTCAATTCTACGACGGGAATGTTATTCATAATTCTGGATATCGGGAGATCCGGAGAGAACTTGAGAATTTTTTTTGCGGTTCGGAAGCCGATGAAGATGAAATTTTTTGCAATTACTCAACCTTTCGGATAATTAAACCGAAGGTGGATAACAGGAGGGGCCGGAAAATGGGAGCCCTGTTCAAGAACCTTTTTCCGTGGGAGGAACCAATGGGAGAACGCCCGAAGGATCATTATGAAAAAAACCTTGCGCTCTTGAAACGACACCATCCGGCGGCGTGGGAGGTGATGACGGCTTCCCCGGTCGTACCCGCAGGGGAGGTGTGCTCCTTGTTCGGGCGCTTGAATCTCAGGGTTCGGCGGGATGCCGGAGACGAGGTGCTCCTCCATGACGAGGATAACCCGGGGGGGGATACGGCAAGGTTTCTCTCCGTTGTTCCGGCGGATTGTACCGGCGTTGTGGCGATGCTCGGCATGGGGCTGGGGTTCAGCGCCATGACCCTTCTGGATAAAAGGCCCCATCTGCGCAGGGTGATCCTGCTCGAGCCCGCACGGGGGATCCTCCTCCAGGCCATGACCCACATGGACCTGACAGAATTGCTCTCCGATCCCAGGCTGATCCTCGGCGTCGGCAAGGGATTCGACGTGACGGAGGTCATGAAGCCCGCCGTCAGGGCACTTCGACTGGAGACCGCCCATATCCTCATTCACCTTCCCTCCAGGAGCCTTGACGAAAGCGGGTATGCGGATCTCGAATCAAGGGTCTTCGCCCATGTCAGCGCGGAGAACGTGGGCGGCGGCACCACCATGGCCTATGGGCGCAGCTTCATCGAAAACCGCATGGCGCAGCTCACCTCCATGCACGGCGATCATCTCATGGACACCCTTTACGGGGCGTTCGAGGGGCTCCCGATCTTTATCGTTGCCGGAGGCCCCTCCCTGGACAGGAACGTGGAGCTCCTGCACCGGGCAAAGGGAAAGGGGGTGATCATCGCGGTGGATTCGGTTCTGCCCTCCCTGACGGCCCACGGCATTACGCCGGATTTTGTCACCGCCATCGACATGACCGACGCCACCTACGACAAGATTGACGTTACGGCGCCCGGTTCCGAGGGTATATCCCTGATCTGCTCCCCCTGCGTGACCCCCAAGGTACCCAAGTACTATCCGGCAAGGCACGTTTTCTGGTTTTTTTCCCAAAAAACCATGGAGGAGTGGAACAACACCCTGCTCGGCGGCGAGATCCTCACCGGCGGCGCTTCGACGGTGGCCCATCTCAACCTGCTGGCGGCCATCGTGATGGGCGGTTCCCCCATCGTTTTCCTGGGGCAGGACCTGGCGTTCGCCCCCAACAGGAGCCATGCCGCCCACACCGTTCTCACCGTCAACGATGAGGTGGCGGAGGACCTGACGGCCAAGAAGGAGGTGGTGTGGGTGGACGGATACGGTGGCAGGAAGGTTGCTACGAACCGCTCCTTCTTCGGGATGAAGCAGTATTTCGAAAAGATAATGCAGCAGAATCCGGGGCATTATATCAACGCCACGGAGGGCGGGGTTCACCTCGAAGGCACGGAAGAACTGCCGCTGTCCGAGGTTCTCGCGCGCTACTGCGGCGGGGACGGGGACATACCGGGACGCCTGGAGAGAAGGATCGCGGCGGAAGCGATGTCACCCCCGGACAGGATGTTTTCCGAGTTCCGGTCCATGATCCGGCGGATCGATCGGGTCATGGGACTGATCGAAAAGACGGAAAGGATCGGTGGACAACTGCTCAAGGAGCTGGCCGGTCTCGAAGGGAAGGCGGGGAGATACGCTTCGATGCCGTCCCTTCCCGCAAGGATGCAAAAGCGGATATCGGAGCTGGACCGGCTCGGCGCGAAACTGGACGGGGAGGATCGGTTGTGGGTGCTCCTCGACGAGGTGACCCTCGAAGGCCTGAAGGCGAGCGAACGCAGCCTGAGAAGGATGGAGCGGTTCGAGCGGCAACCGGGGCATTTCATCGCCTGGATAACGGAGGCGGTGGGAAGGATCGTGGGGATCAACAACGTCCGCAAGGAGAGCCTCGGCTGGTTCCGGGAATTCCTCGCGGACGCGACGGAGTTTCACGACAGGCGCAAGGATCTCCTCTCCCTTGGAGAAGAGGGCAGGGAGGAGCTGATTCGCCTCAACTTCGAAGCGGACAACCTGGTCAGGGTTCTCTCCCTGCTGGAGGAGATGCCCCGGGCGTTCCGGGAGAGTCCGGAGGGACTGTTCTATCTCGGGGTGATCGCGGCGCGAAGGACGGAACTGGACAGGGCGAATGAACTCTTCGAGCGGGCGATCCGGGGCAACCCGGAGCTTTCCGGGGCGGTGGCCCGGTTCAGGAAAAAGGTGGGGGACGAGTACCTGGCCTATTCCGGGAAGCTCGACGAGTTCGATCGGCAGACGGTCAAGCGGATGCTGTTCAAGGGGCTCCGGTATTGCGGCGGGCACGCCGGGATCAGGGAGATCGTGCACCGGTGGCTCACCGAGGACCTCGGGGAGATCAGGGGGGGGAACGCCTCCCTCGGGGAGGAGTGGAGCCGGGAGGTGGAGGAGAACCCTCATCTGACGGGGGAGATCGACCCGGTGCTCCTGGCGGAACTATACAACCACGGGGCAAAGGCGCTTACCGCCGCTGGGGATCATGGAGGGGCTGTGTACCTCTTCCAGAGGTCCCTGGACCTGGACCCGGACGCCCCCCTCTGTCATATCCATATCGCCGAACTGCTCTTCTCCCTGGAGCGATACGAGCAGGGGCTCGCCCACCTGGCCAGGGCCGTGGAGCTGGACAGGAGCTATGCCGAGTACTGGGGGGTGATGGGAGACAACTTCCAGAATCTCGGGCAGCCCGAAGACGCGGTGGCGGCTTATGAGCGGTGTTTTCTCCTGCTCCCCGAGAACATCCTGATGCTCAAGAAGATGGGGGATGCCTACCGTTCCATGAACCGGGTGGAGGCCGCCGAGGAGGCGTACCGGCAGTATCGATTGAAGGGCGGAGACGCCTAAGGCATTGGAAACGGTCCCGCCGGTCACGGATTCGGCGGGACGCGACCCTTTTGTTCGGACCCGCAGGGGAGGGAGCATGAAAGCGGAAAATAGCGTGGAAAAACTCATCACGGCGGTTCTGGGGGCGGTGCTGCCCGGCGAAGGGGGAGGAACGGCCCTTCATGAACCCCTGTTCCGGGGCAGGGAGAAGGAGTATCTGCTCCAGTGCATCGACTCCACCTTTGTCTCTTCCGTCGGCGGGTTCGTGGACCGGTTCGAAGCCATGCTCGCGGATTATATCGGGGTGAAATCGGTTGTTGCCGTGGTGAACGGAACCTGTGCCCTGCAGGTGGCCCTGGAGATTTCCGGGGTTCGGGAAAACGACGAGGTGATACTCCCGGCCATGACCTTCGTGGCAACGGCCAATGCCGTTTCCCATTGCGGGGCGGTACCCCATTTCGCGGATTGCGAACCGGGGACGCTGGGAATCGACCCCGGTAAACTCTCGGGATACCTTTCCCGTATTTCGGTCACGAGGGAAGGGGAGTGTTTCAACCGCATCACCGGCCGCCGCATCGGGGCGGTGGTTCCCATGCATGTGTTCGGGCATCCCGGGGACATGGACGGGCTGACCGACCTCTGCGACCGTTACGGGCTTCCCATGGTGGAGGATGCGGCCGAATCCCTGGGAAGCCTTTACAGGGGCAGGCATGCGGGAAGCTTCGGCAGGTGTGCCGTGTTGAGCTTCAACGGCAATAAAACCGTCACCACCGGCGGTGGGGGCGCGGTTCTCACCGATGATCCCGAACTGGCCGCGCGCGCGCGGCATTTGACCACGACGGCCAAGGTTCCCCACCGGTGGGAGTATTTCCACGATGCCCCGGGGTATAATTACCGGATGCCGAACCTGAATGCCGCGCTCGGGTGTGCCCAGCTCGAGATGCTGGACAGGATCATCGAAAGCAAAAGAAGACTTGCCAAAAGGTACGGGAGCGCCTTCGCGGATCTTCCCGGCGTGGCGTTCTTCACCGAGCCGGAGCATGCGAGGAGCAACTACTGGCTCAACGCATTGATCGTGGACAGGGAAGCCCGGGACCGGGTGCTTTCGGCGACAAACAAAGCGGGGTACATGACCCGGCCGGTATGGCGGCTGATGCACCGCTTGCCAATGCACGCCCACTGCCCCCGGATGGATCTCTCCGTCGCGGAAGACCTGGAGCATCGGTTGATCAACATCCCCAGCGGTCCGGGGATCCTGTTCGATGCAACCGGGGAGGAGACGGCGTGAACAGCCCCGGGAACCGGTATGCCGTCGTGATCGAACTTTCGGAAGGGCTTCTGGCGGAGTCCCTGGGAGCCTGGGAAAGGCTGGCGGGCATGGGGATCGATTACATCTCGCGTCGTTCGGCCTGCCCCCATATCGCGATGATCTGGGGTGAATGCAAGGAGCCGGAGAGGCTGAAGGAGGCGCTCGGAGGGATGGCGGGAACCCTTGAGCCGTTCGCGCTTCGCGCCAACGGACTTGGGGTTTATGTGCGTGAAACACCGGTGGTGCATGTGCGATGGCTGAGGAGCAAAGGGTTGACGGACCTCCATCATCTGCTGCTGGAGCGCCTCGGCGGGCGGTTCGACGGCATGGACGCCGGCGCTTCCGTGGAGATGTGGGAGCCCAAGGCGACCCTGGCATTTTCGGACATCACCTATGGGCGGCTCGGCTCCGTGCTCGGGGAACTGGGGAGTTTCGACTTCGAGAAGGAGATGCGCTGCACCGGGCTCTCCCTGGTGGCGTTTTCATCCGAGGGGGAAAAGACCCTTGAACGGTTTGACTTCGGAAAGCCGCCGGGAGGCGGTCCATAGGGCGCCGGCGCTTGTCCCGCAGTCGCTCCGGCGGCGGTCTTCCTTCCGGCACGAGTTTCCCCGTCGCCGGAAGGACGATCTTCAAGGGGGCTAATTTGCCCTGGGAACGCTCGAAATGTATACGGGAACCTCGTCGGATTCGCCGTACTCGTCGTAAACGGCCTTTCTCAGCTTCCAGATGCCCCCCTCCTTTTTCCAGACGTGGGGAGACCTGAACCGGTCCAGCACGCCCCAGAAATGTTCCTCCGTGATATCGAGGTACTCGAGGAAATCCTTGAACCACCTGCCCGGAAACTCACCGTCATACCGCCTTACCAACGCCGCCGCCTCCCGGCGGTCGATATGGCCGTCCCTGACCTCGTGGGCGGCATCGGCCGTTGCCCGGCAGATCCCGAACTTCATGAAGGCCATGTAGTAGTGGAAACCGTCGGTCCGGTCGTCGAGGCTCGCGTACTTGGAGTAGGTTCCCTCGCTTCTTCCTTCGGGGTTGGCCTGGAATCCGGTGTTTTCGGCGGAGTAATAGTAGTTTTCCTGGGGGATCCATTTTCTGTAATAGGAGAACCAGTGAAACTCCGCGCCGGGGCCCGTTCCGCCGGTCTCGGGGGGCTCGTAGAAGGTCAGGTCGCTCTCGTCGAAATCGCCTTCGCTCAGGTAATCGGTTTCCGTCAGCCCGTAATTCACGATGTCCCGGATGGTGACCCCCTTGAAGTACTTTTCGCTCCACAGGTCCAGGGGCATTCCGGAGACGTTGAACACCTTGGGGTCGCCGCTGTACTCGGCCTCCCCGTTCTCGCCGAAGAATACCAGGTCGATGTTGAAGGCCTTTGCCATGTGAAAGGCATAGGCCGCCTGGCCGAATGTGAAGGCCTGAAAGGCGTCCCCCACGGCTTCGAAGCAGATCCTTGCAAGTTTCCTGTGGAGCCTTCCGTTCTGCCAGGCCGTGAGGTTCGTGAATCCGCCGATCTTGGTGAAGTTTCGGTGGTTCTTGTATCCGATGGGGGTGTATTCGAACGGGGCAAAGGTGATGGTGAGCGGGTGCATGCCGTACCTGTATTTCAGCTCGTGGGCCACCCTGGAACCGTCTTTTCCACCGCTGCAGGGCACCACCACATCGAACTTGCCGCTCTTGCTCCGGTGCCGGTCGCAGAGTTCGACGAGCATGGCTTCGCGCTCATCCCAGTCGATGCCCCTCTCCTTTATCTCCGTGAACTTGCAGGCGCTGCAGATCCCCTCTTCGTCGAACACGATCCTGGGCCTCTGGTTGGATATGACGCATCTCTTGCAGAATTTGATCTCCTTGGGGAGATTCGGCAGCTGCTTGTCGAGAATCTTGTGATTCAGCATGTTGTCACCTTCTAAAAACCGTTTTGTTTGCAAAAATTTAACAGCATTTTCAATCCCTTTTCACCGCTTTTTTCAGGGTGAAACTGGGTGCCCGTGACGTTGCCCTGCATGACGGCAGCCGTGACGGTCCGCCCGCCGTGCTCTGTTGTCGCCAGCACCACTTCGGGGTTTTCGGGTTCGGCGTGAAAGGAGTGGACAAAGTAAACGTCGCCCGCTCCGTCCAGGGCGCCGAGGATGGTGCCCCGCGGATCTTCCGGGCCGCGCGCCGGAATAAGGGTGTTCCAGCCCATGTGGGGAACCTTGTATCCCGGGATACACACCTCCGAGGGAGGGGCGAGGGGGACGACCCTTCCCTTGATGAGATCCAGGCCCTCGTGAAGCCCGAACTCCTCGCTCCTTGAAAAGAGCATCTGCATCCCGAGGCAGATGCCCAAAAGCGGTGTCCCCGAGCGGACCTTCTCCTTCAAAACCGTTTCGAGGGACCTGCGCCTGAGTCCCTCCATTCCATCCTCGAAGGCGCCGATTCCCGGAAGCACCAGGCATCGGGCGGCCGTCACCGCTTCCGGTGAGTCGATCACCCGGGGGACTCTTCCGACCTTTTCAAAGGCTCGGCACACGCTCTTGAGGTTGTTTACCCCGTAGTCGATGACGCCGATCTCGATGGTGTCGTTATTTGCCATCCTGTCTCACCTCGATCCTTTGTTCCCGAAGCTCCCCCTTGATCCACGGGAGGGAGAGCAGGTTGTAGTGAAGGAGCGAGGCCGCGGCAACACCGTCCGCCCCGCCTTCGGTGATGCACCGGGAGATGTCTCCGGTGGTGCCGGCGCCGCCCGAAGCGACCAGCGGAATGGTCACGACCCCTGAAACCGCCGCCGTCAGCTCCAGGTCGAAACCCTTTCGGGTGCCCTCCCGGTTGATGGAGGTGAGGAGGATCTCACCGGCGCCAAGGGATTCCGCCCGCCTTGCCCACTCCACCACATCCAGGCCGGTTCGCTCCCTTCCGTTGTCGGTGAAGGCCTCCCAGCGTCCCCGGTCAACCCTGTTGGCCTCGATTGAGACGACGATACACTGGGAGCCGAACATCTTCGCGGCTTCGGTGATCAGCTCGGGGCGTTTCGTGGCGGCCGTGTTTATTGCCACCTTGTCGGCGCCGGCCGCGAGAAGTTCCCGGATATCCGAAAGGGAACGGACCCCCCCCCCGACGGTAAAGGGGATGAAGATGTTTTCAGAGGCCTCGTTCACGATCTTCAGCAGGTTCTCTCTCCCGTACAGGCTGGCCACCACATCCATGTAGATCAGCTCGTCCGCGCCTTCGGAGTAGTAGCGTTCGGCCATTTCGGAAGGCTTGCCCACGACCCGGAGACATTCGAGGTGGACGCCCTTGATGACGTTGGGCCCCTTTACGTCGAGGCGGGCTATGATCCTCGTTTTTTTCATCTGTTGATCCCTCCGGTTCGGCGGGGCTAAAACTTCGGGCCGATTGCCGGTTTGCGCCTTGAAATCGATAATTTTCAACCTGGTTAGGATATGTTTACCCTACTTCACAAACACGGTCCAGAAAAAAGTCGGGAAGAGCGACCCCCGGCGGCGCTCCCGCCCGGGCTTTCGATCCCCGGTCCTGTTTCCGGCGTGGACGTGAGAATACCATCGGCACAATTGTCGATAACCTTGAATCCGGCATTTGCGTTGGGGGAAAACGGGTGGCGGGCAAGGGGGGGCGTCGAAAAACGTGCCGGGAAACGGCAGGGCCGGGGATCGCCCCGGGGGATTTCCGGTGCCGGTATCGTCGTTGGCCCCCCGTGGAACGATTCACATGGTACGGCAACGGCATGGCGGGTGATCCGCCACTCCGCCGGGCCGGGCCTTTTCCGGAGATCCTGCCCGGCAACCCCATGTCGCGGCGGCGTCGGAATGGTGCAACGGCCCGGGGCATCTTGTCAGGCGGAGGCTGGCCCGGGCGGCGTTGCCCCGGAATTGTCGGTGTACGTAAGCCGGTTTTCGCGTTGTTTTGCGTTATGCGCCTCGATCTTCTCGGTCATGTGCACGAACATCTCCTGAAACGATTCAAGTTCGAGGTGCTGGGAGAAGCAGTGGCTCGGATGCAGCTGGTTCACGGAGGCCGCGAAATCCGGTGTCAGCCCGGGGATGTCCTTGTACACATCGGTGCCGGGCAAGGGGGAGAGGGAGTTCAGGGACACGGAGGTGGGGTTGATCTCAAGGGCGAGCTCCACCGTCTCCCGCATGTCCTCGACGGTTTCCACGGGAAATCCCGTTATGGTGAACAGCTGCCATTCCAGGCCGAGGTCGTTTATCATCTTCGCCTTCCGGCGGATGATCTCCTTGGTGCACCCCTTTTTCATGTATCGCAGGACCTTGTCGGAACCGCTCTCCAGGCCCACGGAGATCCTGTAGCAGCCGCAATCCATGAAGCATTCCAGCAGGTCCCGGGTGACCGTGGACCACCTGACGTTGGCGCTCCAGCGCATTCCGGCCTCTTTCAGAAGGCCCGCGACCCGTTTGCATTCGGAGGGGATGTCGCTGAAGGAGGAGTCGCCCACCAGGACACTGGTAATGCCCCACTCCTCGCGAAGTTCCGTGAGCTCGGCCCTGATGGATTCCGATGTCCGGAACTTGGGCTTTCCCGACCACATGAAGGGGTTGGAGCAGAAGGTGCAGCGGCCGACGCAGCCCCTGCTGGTCATGATCTGGCTCAGGTCCCTTTGGGTATAATGCTCCGGAAACATGAGCGCCTGCCTCCGGACATAGGGGAGTTCCGCGATACCCATCTCGCTGCCGCTGCCCTCCATGATCCCCCCCGGCGCGCCCTCCTCTATCCACCTGGGGAAGGTATGATCGGCATAGCCGGTAAACACCGCATCGATATGCTCGTTTTCGATCAACTCCCCGGGGCCGGCGGTGGCGTGGGCGCCGCCCACGCAGGTTTTCACGGCGGGGTCCACCTCCTTTACCAGCCGGAGCGTGTTCAGGGCGGAGTGCAGCTTGCAGGTAAAGATTGAAACGCCGACGATGTCCGGCTTGAAATCCACGAGCACCTTTTTGAGGTGCTGCCAGATTTCATGGTTGAAATCATTGACATTGTCGTAATACAAAGATTGTTTTGAGATAAAGACGTTCCTGTTCCTTGTTGCCGCATCCTTTTCAAAATACCGGTCTCCGTCATAAACCCGCACCTCGTGCCCTTTTTGATGGAGGATCGCGGCCAGCAGGGCCAGGGATGTGGGGTAATACCAGCGGTCGTATTTCATGAAAGAGTGGAAGGAAGGTTCAACGAGAAGTATCCTCATGGCGTGCCTCCAGTGGTGATTATTTATGGGCATGCACCGGCAAACCGCGATGAACTGTTGGCCTTGTCGGTGCTATGTGCTCGATATGTTGATAAATTTGGAGCCTGTACATTTTTCGCGAAAAGATGTCAACGTTAAATCCATTGCAAGGCGTTCGGCATGGGCGCCCCATGGATGCTCACTCCCCCCGACCGCCCGGTTCCCGGGAGTCCTTTCCCTGAAGGAACGGGGACGTTCGAAATCCCGGGTCAACGGGCAGGCGCCGTGCTCCGTGCCGGGCAGCCCGTTGCGACGACCCCCGGAGGGATATCGCCCACGGCCACGGCGCCGGCCCCGAGAACGGCGCCCGCGCCCACGGCGACTCCCTGGATCACCGTTGCCCCGATTCCGATATGGGCACCGTCCCCGATGCGGATGCCCCCCGCCAGGCGGGCACCGGTTGCAACGTGAACATGGTTGCCGATGATGCAGTCGTGCTCCACAACGGCTCCGGTGTTGACGATCACGTTGTCTCCGATCCGCGCCATGGGATTGATCACGGCGGCGGCCATTACCGAGGCGCCCCTTCCGATGACGGCATGGGGGGAGACGATGCTTCGCGGGTGGATTGCCGATACGGGGGTCAGCCCGTGGAAAAGGGCCCGTTCATAAAGCGTTCTACGGGGTTCCGTGTTCTCCGTGCTGCCGAGCCCTATGAAGAACCCCTCGATCCCCGACGCCCTCAGGCCGCAAAGGAGGCTGTCGTCTCCCATGACGGGGATCCCCATGACCCGCGGGGCGAGCTGTTTTCCGTTCCTGTCCAGCAGCCCCACGATCTCCAGTGAGCCGTCGCCGAGAAGGATCTCCAGGAGCACGCGGCAGTGCCCTCCGGCACCCAGGCCGACGACCTTCATTCGCCCCCCCCCTCCATGTCGTGGAACCGCTTCTTGACAAGGCGCTCGTCAAGGGGCACCTCCCTTAGGACGTTCAGGATTCTTCTTGATGCGTCACCCTTGCCGTAGGGGTTGATCCGCCTTGCGGCCGTTTCCCGGAATCCCGGGGAGAGGGCTTTTAAGACGGCGGCCAGAATTGCGTCGGACCCGTACCCGCAGTGGATCACATTGTCTCCTGCCGTGCGCCCCTCCTGCCGGTTCCCGATATTGACGGCGGGAAGCCCCATGGATGCCGCTTCGATAATGCCGCTGGAGGAGTTCCCCACCATTGCCGCGGATGCGGCCATCATGCTGAAGTAGCCCCTTGTCCCGAAGTTTTCAACGACCCGGGCCCAGGGCGTTGTTGCCGAGAACGCCTCGATCATCTCCCTGACGATTCGGCCCGACGTGTCGGCATTGGGCATGGTGAACACAACGGGCATTTCCAGGGTCTCCAGGGCATGGAGCAGGTTGCCGAACTGCTGCCGGGTCTGTTCGTATTCGAGGGTGACGGGGTGGAACGTCACCAGCAGGGGCGGGCGGGCAAGGTCCAGGTCGAATTGCTTGCTCAGTTCCGGGAGATCCATCGGACGGAGGGTCTCCAGGGTGTCCAGGGAGGGGGCGCCGGAGACCGTTATGCGCCAAGGCTCCTCCCCCAGCTGGGCGACCCGGCGGGCATGGCTCCGGGTCGAGACAAAATGGAGGTGGCTGAGTTTGGTGATGGAGTGGCGAAGGGCATCGTCCATGGCGCCCATGGTCACCTCTCCCCCATGGATATGGGCAACCGGGATCTTGAAGGGAAGGGCCGCCAGCGCGGCCCCGTGCATCTCGAACCGGTCCCCCAGGACCAGCAGGATGTCCGGCCTGAAACGGGCATATGCCTCGGCAAAGCCCATGAGGCCCAGGCCCATGGATTTGGCGATCCCCTGGGGGGTGTCCGACGAGAGCAGCATTTCGATCCGCTCATCCACCCGGAAGCCGTCCCTTTCGATCTCCCCGACGGTCATTCCGAACTCCTGGGAGAGGTGTGTCCCCGAAACCATGAGACGCGGCCGGAGATCGGCTGCCCCTTGAATCCGCTTCAGCAGGGGAAGGTAAATCCCGTAGTCGCTCCTTGCCGTCGTGACGATTCCGATGGATCTCATAGGAACATCTCCATGGTGATGAGGGTTCCCTTTTTCACGGGGATTCCAACCCGCCTGCCCATGAGCGATTCCTTCATGGAAGGGGGCAGCCCGGTTCCCGGGCGCTTGATGGCGATCATCCCTCCGGTCACGGGGGTGCCGGGGGACAGGTCCGTTGCCGCCACAAGGCTCTTGCGGGCAACGGCGGCAATCTCCCCCTCCTTTGGGGTCGGCCTCTTGATGCCGTTTCCAAGGGCGCTCTCCACCTTGCGGATCCCCGCGACCAGCTCCTTGAATTCCAGGGGATCGAGGGAGGCGGCGTGATCGGGGCCGGGCGCGCTCCTGTCGAGGGTGATGTGCTTTTCGATGATGCACGCCCCAAGGGCCGCCGCAGCCAGGGCCACTTCGATACCGGTGGTGTGGTCGGAATACCCCGTCGGGACGTTGAAGCGGTCGGCAAGGGTTCTCATCGCCCTGAGGTTGACATGGGAAGGGGGGGCGGGGTACTCCGAAACGCAGTGGAGCAGGGCCGGCCGGGAGGCGCTCCTTGTTTCCACCGCCGTAACCGCCGCCTCCACCTCGTTCAAGGTGGCCATCCCCGTGGAGATGATAAGGGGCCTGCCCTTTGCCGCGGCATGGGCAAGAAGGGGGTGGTTGGTGAGTTCGCCGGAACCGATCTTGTAAGCCGCCGCCCCGAGGGTCTCCAGGAGGTCGCAGCTCTCCCTGTCAAAGGGGGAGGAGAGAAAGATGATCCCCTCCTCCCCGCAGCATTGAAAGAGCGCCGCGTGGGCTTCGGCGGAGAGTTCCAGGCGACGCAGCATTTCGTACTGGCTCTCCCCCGGATCCGTTGCAAGGCGCTGGTAACGTGCCTTGGGGGCGGTTCGGGTGACGAGTCCCTCGGCGGTAAAAGTTTGGAACTTCACCGCATCGGCGCCCGCAGCGGCTGCCGCCGCCACCAGTTGCCGGGCTTTTGCCGGATCACCGTCGTGGTTGACACCGGCCTCGGCAATGATAAAAACCGGTCTTCCGGGGCCGATTTTTCGGTTTTCGATTCTGATCTCCATCAATCACGCCCCCCTGTCTCCATCCTCCTGGCCATCATGAACTCCGCGAAAAGAAAATCGAGTTCGGTATCGATATCCAGTGCCCGCTCGGGAGGGATCAGCACGGTCCGGACCCTTCCCTCGAGCACGGAGCCGGCCCTGAGGATATACTCGGGCCGCGTGGCATAGGCCACCGCGGTGAGATCGTACACGGGGGGCGCCGACTGGCGCCGGTGGAGGGGTTCGGCGGGGGGGATCGCAACCGAGGCGCGCCCCTTTTCGTCCAGGACGACCATGTTGAAGTAGGGGTTGGTTTCCGCCTCCCTCACGGTGACCACGATCTCCGCGTCCGTTTCCATGAGCTTCGTGATACAGGCGTCGATATCCGAAGGTTCCCTGAGGGGGGAGGTGGGGGGGATGGAGACGAAGGTCCCGATCTTCCCCTCTCTTTTTTCCATCTCCCTTACCGCGTGTTGCCAGGCCTGCCATTCAGGCGAGTGGTCCCCGGCCAGGGCGGCGGGGCGGATGAAGGGTACTTCGGCGCCGTGGGCCTCGGCCGCCCGGGCGATCCGGTGGTCGTCGGTCGAGACGATGACGCGATCGATGAGCCTGCTTTTCAGCGCCGCATCGATCGCGTGGGCGATGAGGGGTTTTCCCGCCAGCGGTCGGATATTCTTACCCGGCACCCCCTTGGACCCCCCCCTTGCGAATATGACTCCGAGGATATCATTGCTCATATGTATCGTTGCCCTTTAACATTACCGGGAGGTTGTCCCCATCTCCGGCTTCGCGGCCCGGTGTTGCCCGCGGCGGATACCCGTCGTATCGGATCATCCGGGGATAAAATTGAATAAAAAATGGCGGCTTGGGCCGCCCGCCGGCCCGCGGCCTCGAACCCGGGCGGCCAGGATACTACCCTACATGAAAACGGCGCAACAGTAAAATGCCCCCGAAGGGTTCGGCGCGCGAGAGGAAGGGGCTGATTCCCCTCGGGCGAAGGGCGAAGAGTTGTGGACGGGTCTTCTATTTTATGTTAGAAAACAATGCCGTAGCGTTGACTTCGGCCCTCGGTTTTCCCCGCTGGGCAACCGCTGGGGGGGGGGCGAATTTAAGGAAACCAATTAAGGAGGGCTGCTGTGGGAAAAAGTGGGAAGCTCATGGAACTGGACGCGCTGGCGGACCTTTTGTCCCTCCGGCGACCCCGGAAAAAAAAGGTCGTCCACTGCCACGGCGTGTTCGATCTCCTTCATATCGGTCATATTCGTTACTTTGAACAGGCCCGGCGAATGGGGGACATACTCGTGGTCACCGTGACGCCGGATCGGCATGTGGACAAGGGGGGGCACCGCCCCGCCTTTACCGAGGAGTTGCGGGCCGAAGCCGTGGCCTCGCTGGATTCCGTGGACTTCGTGGCCGTCAACAGATGGGCCACCGCCGAGGAGACCCTGAGGCTTTTGAAGCCCGACGTTTATGTGAAAGGATCGGAGTACAGGGATATCGAGTCCGACCCCACCGGAAAGATCGCCGGGGAGGCGAGGATCGTTCGGGAGATCGGGGCGGAGCTCGCCTTTACCGAGGACATCGTGTTCAGCTCGTCCAACCTGATCAACCGTTACCTGGGCAACCTGCCCGAAGAGATCGATAAATACCTTAAGGTGTTTCGTAAGCGGTTTGACCTGGCGTCCCTTGTCTCGATCCTTGACAGGATGGCCGGCATGAACGTCCTGGTGATCGGTGATACGATCATCGACGAGTACCAGTATTGCGACGCCATGGGCAAATCCTCCAAGGATCCGGCCCTGGCATTGAAGTACCGGTCACACGACCTCTTTGCCGGAGGGGTCCTGGCCGTGGCCAACCATGTGGCGAACTTCGCGAAGTCGGTGCGGGTGGTTTCCCTGATCGGCGAGCAGGAGAGCCACGAGACATTCATAAGGAGCCAGCTGGCGGAAGGGGTAACGCCCATGTTTTTCACCCAGCCCGGGGCCCCCACGCTGATCAAGCGCCGATATATCGACGGCTACTCTTTTAACAAGCTTTTCGAAGTCTATGTGATGGATGACTCCGGCCTTCCCCCGAAGATGGACCGGGAGGCCCGGGACTGGGTGGAGAAGCGGCTCGCCGGGTTCGACCTGGTGATTGCTGCGGATTTCGGACACGGGGCCGTCAGCCCGGAAATGGTGGAACTGCTGGTCGCCAAGGCCCCCTTTCTGGCCGTGAACACCCAGGCCAATGCGGGAAACCGCGGTTTCCATACGATTTCCAGGTATCCCAGGGCGGATTTCGTCTCCATTGCCCAGCACGAGTTGAACCTGGAGCTCAGGCAGTCCCGGGGGGATGTCGGGAAGGCCATGACGGCGTTTCGAAAAAAAATGGGGTACGGGCAGTTCGTGGTGACCCAGGGACGGAACGGATGCGCCGTGTGCGATGCCAAGGGGAATTTTGTAAAGGTTCCGGCCTTTGCCCAGAATATCGTGGATCGGGTCGGGGCGGGCGACGCCTTTCTGTCGGTCACGGCCCTTGCCTCGGTGCAGGGGGTGGACAGCGAGATCATCGGGTTCCTGGGCAACATCGTCGGTGCCCTGGCGGTGGAGATCATCGGCAACAAGAAGGCCATAGACCGCCGAAGCGTGGAAAAATACATCACCTCCCTGATGAAGTAGCCGAGGCATGCGGATGAAGCTGGAAAAGAGGAGATACCCTGAGTTTGATCGCGGCCGGCTTGTCGTGGAACCCCTGGAGAGGCGGCAAAGCGATCTCTGCCTCGGCGCGATCCGCCCCCTGGTTCCTTCGGAAGCGGTGGCGGGGGAGCTTGCCGAGGTCGCCCGGCGGATCGCGCTTGCGGCCGGCAGGGGTGCCGGCGTGGTCCTCATGATGGGCGCCCATGTGATCCGCTCCGGTGTTCAGCGGTATCTCCAGGATATGATGGCGCGCGGATTCATCTCCTGTATCGCCCTGAACGGAGCCGGGGTGATTCATGATTTTGAACTGGCCCTGATCGGGAAGACCACCGAGAGCGTGGCCCGTTACATCAAGACGGGACATTTCGGATTGTGGCGGGAAACAGGGCGTATCAACGATATTGTCGCCGACGCCGCGGCAAGGGGGATGGGGATCGGCGAGGCGGTGGGGAAGGTGATCGAGGAGGAGAGGTTTCCCAACGCCCATGCCAGCATCCTCGCCGCCGGATACCGCCTGGGGATTCCCGTGACCGTGCATGTGGGGATCGGTTACGACATCGTCCATGAACTGCCCAACTGCGACGGCGCCGCCTACGGAGCCGCCAGCTATACCGATTTTCTCAGGCTGGCGGGGGTTATCGAGGGGCTGGAGGGAGGGGTGGTGATGAATTTCGGCAGCGCGGTCATGGCGCCGGAGATCTACCTCAAGGCCCTGTCCATGGCAAGGAACGTGGCCCGTCGGGAGGGGCGAGTGATTTCGGGGTTTTCCACCCTTGTGTGCGATCTCGTGAAGCTTCCCGAGGATTACGGAACGGAGCCCTCTCGCGAGGATCCCGCCTACTACTTCAGACCGTGGAAGACCATGCTGGTGAGAACCGTGGAGGACGGCGGTGAAAGTTTCTACGTAAGGGGCCGTCACGGGGACACGATTCCCCAGCTTTGGACGGCGCTTCTCAAGTTTCCACCCGATCCTGTCGAATGATACCCCAGAAGGCATTCGAATCTGTTTTATCGCGGAAGCTTTCGTGAAACCGCGTCCCGGTTACGTTCCGGGGGGCGGGAAGGTTTTCATGCCGAAAGCGGTGTCGCGAACGGGTGCCGCATATCCGTTCACGGGAGATATGCACTCTTTTTTTCCTTCTCTTTCCATGAAAGGCGGTGAAGATGGTAAGCTGGAATCACGGAACCCGGATGCTCTCCGAGGCCCTCGGAGCGCTTTCCGTACGGGACCGGAGTGAAGCGGAACTGGCCCCGGACAGCGGGTATTCGCGGTGGGAGACCCTTACCGGTGAAATTCGGGAGCGGGGCGGAACGGTCTACCTCATCGGAAACGGCGCCAGCGCATCCATGGCCAGCCACCTGGCCGCGGATCTGGCCAAGAATGCCCATGTGCACACGGAGGTTTTTTCGGATCACTCCCTTATAACGGCCATTGCAAACGATATCGGCTACGAGGAGGTTTTCGCGGAACCCCTGCGCAGGCGGATGAGAGAGGGGGAGATGCTCGTGGCCGTGAGCAGTTCGGGCAACTCCCCGAACATTGTTCGCGCGGCGGACGTGGCAAGGGCCCGGGGCGGGCTCGTGGTCACCCTTTCGGCCATGAAGCCGGGCAACCGTATCAGGGCCATGGGGGATCTGAATTTTTACGTACCGGCACGGACCTATGGCCTTGCCGAGAGCTGCCATGCATTTATCCTCCACCACTGGATGGACCGCATGGCGGAAAATCTCCATGTCGGAGGAACGAATGGATAAGTACGGTATCGACCATCACAAGCTGATCTACCATGTGCGGCGGGTGAACGGATGGCTCAACGGGGAAACCACATACCCGGTTTATGTGGAGATGAGTCCGGCGGGAGCGTGTAACCATCGCTGCACCTTTTGCGCCGTGGACTTCATGAAGTACAGGAAGCGATACCTCGATTATGCCGTTCTGGAAAAGAGGATCCCCGAGATGGCCCGGCTCGGCGTCAAGAGCATCATGTACGCGGGAGAAGGGGAGCCCCTTCTCCATGACCGCATGGGGGAGATCGTGGAGCTGACCTCCGGCGCGGGGATCGACGTGGCGCTGACCACCAACGGCGTGCTCCTTGAAGAACCCCTTGCAAGGCGGATAATGGGGCGGATGGAGTGGATCAAGGTGAGCATCAACGCGGGGACGCCGGAAACTTACGCGGCCGTTCACCGGACCCGGGCCTCGGATTTCCGTCGGGTCCTGGACAATATCGAGGCGGCGGTCCGGATCAAGCGGGAAAAGGGCTATGGATGCACGGTGGGCATGCAGATGCTGCTGCTGCCGGAAAACATGGCCGAGGCGCCCCTGCTCGCCGAAAAGGCCCGGGCGATCGGCGCCGATTACCTTGTGATAAAACCTTATTCACATCATAAATCCAGCAAAACGGACCGGTACAGCGGGATCACCTATGAGGGGTGCAAGGACCTCTCCAGGTCCCTGGCGAAGTGCGCGACCCCGGATTTCAACGTGATCTTCAGGACGGAGGCCATGAAGACGTGGGACCGGGGAGATGAGGTCACGGAGTGCCTGGCACTCCCGTTCTGGGCGTATGTGGATGCCGGGGGGAACCTCTGGGGGTGCAGCGCTCACCTGGGAAATGAAAAATTCCGCTACGGAAATCTCAACGAGGAGGGCTTCGAAGAGATCTGGGCGGGCCCGAAGCGGGCCGGGGCGGAAAGGGACGCCGCGTGCGGGACAGGGCTCGACGCCTGCCGGGTCAACTGCAGGATGGCAAAGATCAACCGGTATCTCACGGCGTTGAAGACGCCGCCGCCCCATGTGAACTTCATTTAGAGACGCCGCTGCGGGGTTGGTGGAAAGGCGGGGCGGACGTTGCGCCCCTTTGACGCGGGCGCTTACGGCATATTCGCGCATCTCCTTGAAAAGTCGAGTTGAAAAGATGAAATATTCGGAGTTCGTTATCGGGATCGACCTGGACAATACCATTATCCGCTACGACGATCTTTTTTGCGCCCTTGCCGGGGAGCGGGGGCTGATCCCCCCCGGAAGGAGCGTGGATAAGAATGCGGTGAGGAACCATGTGCGAACCCTTCCGGGGGGGGAGGTCGCCTGGCAGCGGCTGCAGGCGGCGGCTTATGGTCCGATGATTCGCGGGGCCCGCCCCATGGCGGGGGTGGTTTCATTCATGGATACCTGTTTTCGGCGGGGGGCTGGGGTTCATGTGGTGAGCCACAAAACCGAGTTCGCCCGCAGGGACGAGACGGGCACGAACCTGAGGGAAGCCGCGAGAAGATGGCTGGATGACAACGGGTTTTTCAGCAGGGGGCTTTGCAGGGAGAATGTCTGGTTTGAGTCCACCAGAGCGGATAAGGCGCGCCGGATCAAACGCCTCGGGTGCACCCACTTTATCGACGACCTGGTGGAGACCTTTCTGGAGCCGGGGTTTCCCGCCGCAACGCGGAAGTATCTTCTGGGGCGTGGAAACGGAAAACAGGGCACGGGGCTTTGCGCGTGCGGGAGTTGGAAGGAGGTCCTGGGGGAGCTCTTTCCGGGCGAATAGGGGGCCGGCGCCGTTCGCCCCGGTCAATGCATGGATCCGTTAAACAAGGCGGTGGCGGTTTTGCGAGGGAAGGATTTCACTCCGGAAAAGGATCTTCTCGAACTGACGGGATCTCCCCCCCTGGAACTCAGGGAGATCGGCGGGGGGGGCAACAGCAGGGTGTTCCGCTTCGGGTCCGAGGCGCTGGGGCCTTGTGTCGCGAAGTTTTATTTCCCCGGGGCAAGGAACCGGCTGGGGATTGAGTTCTCGAGCCTGCGGTTCCTCAGGGAGAGGGGCGTTTCGTGTGTTCCGCGTCCCCTTGCGGCCGCCCCGGCCCGGGGCCTTGCCGTGTATGGCTTTGTCGAGGGCGAGAAACCGTCGCCCGGCGGAATTACCCCGGCGGATGTGGCAAATGCCGCGCGGTTCGTGGGACGGCTCAAGGAGCTGGGAGACGGGGCGGGGGAGGAGTGGCCGCACCCTGCCTCGGATGCGCATTTTTCGATGCACGAGGCTTTCAGGGGGATGGAAAGGCGATTGGAACGTCTGCTGCCTCGGACCGAACCCGCTCCCCTGGTGGATTTCCTGCACGGGGAATTTCTTCCCGCCATGGAGGAGATAAGGGCGTGGTGCACGGCCGCATGTGGGGACGAGGGGTTTCACGGGGCGCTTCCTGAAAGGGAGCGCGTTCTCAGTCCGTCGGACTTCGGGTTTCACAATACCCTCAGGAGCAACCGGGGAGAGTTGTGCTTTATCGATTTCGAGTACTTTGGATGGGATGATCCCGCCAAGCTCATATGCGACTTTCTCCTTCACCCGGCCATGGGCCTTTCCCCCGCCCGGAAAAGGTCGTTCGTGGAAGCGCTCCTGGGCATTTTCGGACGCGGCGGTTCCCTTCCGGGGAGGCTCGGGCGTCTCTACCCGGTGTGCGGCCTGAAATGGTGTTTGATCATGCTGAACGTGTTCGTGCCCGAAGATCTCGGGAGGCGGCGCTTTTCTTCCGGGGGGCGGCTGGACCGGGAGGGGAAACAGGAAATTCAGCTCTTAAAGGCCAGGCGGATGCTTGGAAAGGTGATGAACGAATATGGTAAATTTCCCTTCTTTTGACAAGGAAGCCATGGACCCGCGATCCAAGGCGCTTCGCAGGACCATTGTCGAGACCATGGGCGCCGCCGGAAGGGGGCACCTCGGGCCGGCTTTCTCCCTGGTTGAGATAATGCGAGTGCTTTACGACGACGTGCTCTCCCACGACCCGTCCGATCCCGGGTGGGCGCTTAGGGACCGGTGTGTTTTGAGCAAGGGGCACGGTTGCCTGGCCCTGTACGCGCTCCTTGCCGACAAGGGCTATTTTCCCCGTTCGGAACTGTCCCGTTTCTGCCGGCACGACGGGCTTCTCGGCGGTCACCCGGAGCATAAGGTGCCCGGGGTGGAGGCTTCCACGGGCAGTCTGGGACACGGGCTTTCCATCGGCCTGGGGTTTGCCTTGAACGCGCGTTACGAGAAGCGGGAAAACCGCACCTTCGTGATCCTGGGAGACGGTGAGTGCAACGAGGGAAGTGTGTGGGAGGCCGCCATGTGCGCCGGCAAGCACCGGCTGAGCGCCTTGACGGTGCTCGTGGATTACAACAAGATGCAGTCTTACGGCCCCACCTCCGAGGTTCAGGAGCTCGAACCCCTTGCCGACAAATGGCGCTGCTTCGGATTCGCGGTAAAGGAGGTGAACGGCCATGGGGTGGCGGAGCTCAAAGCCGCGCTCACCGCGCTTCCCCTGGATTCCGGGAAACCCTCCGCCGTGATCTGCCACACGGTCAAGGGAAAGGGGATTCCGTCCGTTGAAAACAACCCCGCGTGGCACCACAAGAGCGGATTGACCGACGGGGCGATTCGCGCTCTGCTCGACGAACTGGAGGGCAACTGATGCGAAAAACATGCCTTGACATGGTGTACGAACTGGCAAAAGAGGATGAGCGGATCTTTTTCGTGGGCTCCGATCTCGGTGCCGGCACATTGGATCGATTCAGGGAGGAGATCCCGGAGCGCTTCTTCATGGAGGGGATCGGAGAGGCAAATGTCGTGGGCATGGCGGCGGGCCTGGCGCTGGAAGGGAAGGTCGTGTATGTCAACACCATCGCCTCGTTTCTCACCCGCCGCGCATTCGAGCAGATCGTGATCGATCTTTGCCATCACAACCTGAAGGTGCGTCTGATCGGAAACGGAGGGGGCATGGTTTATGCTCCCCTTGGCCCCACCCACATGGTGGTGGAGGATATGGCGATCATGCGGGCGCTTCCGAACATGGCGGTGGTGGCGCCGTCGGATGCCGATGAGATGCGGCGGCTCATGCCCCTTACCGTGGATTACCCAGGCCCCCTGTACATACGGCTGGCAAAGGGATACGATCCGATTGTGAGCCGCGGCGACCGGGGTTTCGCCATCGGCGACGGGATCCTTGCAAGGGAAGGGGACGGGGCCCTGATCGTCACCACCGGAATCACGTTAAAGATCGCCCTGGAAGCTGCCGATCTCCTGGGCGGGAGAGGGGTGGATGCCGGCGTGCTCCACCTTCACACCCTGAAACCCCTTGACAAGGGGCTCCTTCTCGAAAGGATCGGGCGGGCCCCGGTGGTGGTGACCGTGGAGGAGCACTCCGTTGTCGGGGGGCTGGGGAGCGCCGTGGCCGAGGTGCTGGCCGAGGGGGACTTTGATTCGCCGAAAAAATTCAGGCGAATGGGGCTGCCGGATATGTTTCCGGACGCCTACGGGTCCCAGGCCGAGTTGATGGACCGGTTCTCGATAACCGCCGGGAAGATTGCCGAACTCGTTGAGGAGATGAAATAAAACCATTCAAGCGGAAAGCCGGGTGTTTGGGAGGAAGGGGCTGAACAGGGGGGATTGATGGGAAATCTGTTGAACATCGTAACGGGCCTGCACGGAAAAACCGGAAGAAACTATGTGGAGCGGATGATGGATGAGAAGGTCGCCTGCATGGAGGTGGCCCGGGGGTACGGCGGAAGGTTCTGGGACGGGGACCGGCGGTTCGGATACGGCGGTTACGTATATGACGGAAGGTGGGCCCCGGTGGCCGAGGCGCTCATCGCGCAATACAACCTTCCCGCAAACGCCAGGATACTCGATGTGGGGTGTGGGAAGGGGTTTTTGCTGTATGAACTCAAGAAGCTGCTGCCCGATGCCGAGGTCCGGGGGGTCGATATCTCGGATTATGCCCTTGGAGAGGCAAAGGAGGAGATCCGGGAAAACCTGTTTCATCACAGGGCGGAGGCGCCGTATCCGTTTGAAGAGGGGGCGTTCGATCTCGTTATCTCGCTAACCACCCTCCACAACCTGAAGATCTTCGACCTGTCCGCGGCCCTGAAGGAGATGGAGCGGGTGGGGAGAAACAGGTATCTGGTCGTGGAAAGTTACAGGAGCGAGCGGGAGCTGTTCAACCTCCAGTGCTGGGCCCTGACCTGCGAAGCGTTCTTCCGGCCCGAGGAGTGGGTCTGGCTGATGGAATCCTTCGGATACACGGGGGATTACGAATTTATCTATTTTGAGTGATACGGGAGCCGTGGAGCCATGGGCCTGCTTTATACGAACTTGAAGATCTTTCACCACAAGGAAAAAATCGACTCCCTCGAGGGGGCGGACGGGGCAATTCTGCCGCCGGTCCATATTCGGATAAAACCCACCAATATCTGCAACCACAGGTGTCGTTACTGTGCCTATCGTTCCGAGGATCTCCAGCTGGGCAGGGACATGGGGGCGAGGGACGTGATCCCCCGGGACAAGATGCTCGAAATCGTGGACGACCTGGAGGAGATGGGGGTCGAGGCCGTGACATTCAGCGGCGGGGGGGAGCCGTTCTGCTATCCGCACCTCCTGGAAACGGTGAAAAGGCTGTCCGGCACGCCCATTCGCTTTGCGTCCCTGACCAACGGTTCCGGGTTGAAGGGAGAGGTCGCGGAAATTTTTGCCTCCCGGGGCACCTGGATCCGGGTCTCCATCGATGGGTGGGACGGGCCCAGCTACGCCGCTTATCGAGGGGTGGGGGATGGTGAGTTCGCGAAGGTGATGGGCAATATGGAGTCGTTCAAGAAACTCGGGGGGGGATGCCTTGCCGGGGCGAGCATCATCGTGGACAGGGACAATGCCGATCACCTGTATGATCTCATCGGAACGCTTCAGGGGGCCGGCTTCGACAGCGTCAAGGTGTCTCCCACGATTGTCCACAACGAGGGCAGGGAGAACAACCGGTACCATGAACCGTTTTTTCAAAAGGTGAAATCCCAGGTGGGGCGCGCCGAGGATGATTTTGCCGGAGACGGTTTCGAGATTTACGATTCATACCACCTCCTTGAAGAGAAGTTTGCCAAGGCGTACGGCTGGTGCCCGTACCTTCAGATTCTTCCGGTCATCGGCGCGGACATGAATGTCTACTCATGCCAGGACAAGGCATACAACCTCTCCTCCGGATGCCTGGGGTCCATCGCGGAGCAGCGGTTCCGCGAGTTCTGGTTCGAGGATAAAAGGCGTTTCTTCAGGATCGATCCTTCGAGGGAGTGCGACCATCATTGCGTGGCAAACAGCAAGAACAAGATGATACTCGAATATTTAAACGCGGATGCCGGGCACAGGATGTTCGTCTAACCTGGGCGGGGAGTCCGGGGGGCCCTCCGGGCGCGGGCATGCCGCGGACGAACGGTCGCGGTTCATCGGGGCGGAATTGGGGAAGGAAAATGACGAATCGGGGAAACGGGAAAAATTTCAAGCGGATCGTCCTGCTGGGGCATTCCGGATTTATCGGACGCAATCTTGAGAAAAGCTTGGGCGGGGGAGCGGCGGAGCTGGTCCGCTGCTCCTCTTCCCATGTGGATCTGACCTGTAAACAGGGGGTGAAACACCTGGAGGAGGTGTTTGATCCGGATACCTGTGTGATCATGTGCGCCGCCGTCAAGCGGCAGGAGGGAGATACGCTGGGGAACTACTCCAGAAACCTCGACATGGCGGTTAATTTATGCGGGATACTGGAACGGTGTCCGGTGGGGCGCTTTATCTTTATGAGTTCAACGGCCGTTTACGGCGAGGACGTTCAGCACGGCATCATCACGGAGGAAACCCCGCCCAGCCCGACCTCCTATTACGGGGCGGCCAAAATGACGGCGGAATATCTCTTTCAAAGGGTGTTTTCATCCTCCGGGGGGTCCCTGGTCATCGTGCGTCCACCAACGGTATACGGCCCGGGGGACACGAAATACCCCTACGGCCCCTCCCGCTTTGCAAGGGATATGAAGGAAAAGGGCGCCGTCACCCTGTGGGGGAGCGGAACGGAAATGCGGGAGTTCATCTACATTGACGACCTGGTGAGGTTCACCGGGGAGCTGATCAACGGAAATTTCGAGGGGGTGGTCAACATGGTCAGCGGCCGCAGCTACACCTTCCTGGATGTCGTGGACCGTCTCGTTGTCCTTTTCGGCCGCCCCATGGAGGTGGACTCCCGCCCGAGGAGTAAAGCAAAGGTGGACAACCTCTTTGGAAACGACCGGTTGCGAGCCAACTTTCCGGGGTTCGAGTTTACCGACCTTTCCGAAGGTATCGGAAAAACGGCCGAGGTGTCGGGATGAGTCATGGAGATCGGAAAAAAAAAACGGGGCTCTGCCCCTTATGCGGAAGCCCCGGCGTTGAAGAGATCCTCGATTTTGGAGCGCACCCGGTGGCAAACAACTTTCCGTTCTCCTCCGGGGAGCCGGAAAAGCGGTTCCGTAAACGGTTGGGGGGGTGCACGGCGTGCGGCTTCGGGCATCTGACGGATCCGGTTCCCCCTTCCGAGCTCGAGCCCCGCTTCGACTGGATCGGAGGCAGGGAGCCCGAGGGACATCTCGACGAACTCGCGGTTTACCTCTCCTCCCTGGAGGGGATCTCGGCAGGTTCTAAAATCCTTGGCCTGAGTTACAAGGACGCTTCCCTGATGGAGCGGATGGCGGCTGGGGGGCGTTGCCGGCGGGGATACCTCTTCTCGGGTAAAAACCTGTCGAGAATCGGGGCCGGGATCCGGGGGGCGGGGGCGGATCTTATTGTTGCAAGGCACAGCCTGGAACATGTTTCAGGGCCCGGAGAGCTGCTCCTTGAGCTGAGGGAGGGGCTGTCCCCCGGCGGATACCTTGTGGTTGAGGTGCCCTCGTGCGACCACCACCTCGAAAGGTTCGACTACTCCATGCTGTGGGAGGAGCACTCGGCTTATTTCACGCCGGAAACGCTGCGGCGGGGTCTCCATGCCGCCGGTTTCGAGCTGGTGGATTTCAGGCGGGCCGCATATGCCCTGGAAGATTCCCTGGTGCTGGTCGGGCGTAAGGGGGCGAGCGCGCCCTTGTCCGGCCCTTCGGGGGGGCGGGAGGTGGAGGTCGAAATGGAAAGGCTCAGGTTGTATGGGCGAAAGTTTCCCGCCCAACGGCGCGCGGTGAGGTCTTTTTTCGAGAATTATGCTGAAAATACAGGGAAAATAGCCTTTCTGGGGGCCGGTCACCTGGGGTGCACATTTGTGAACCTCTTCGACCTGGGAGGCCGGATCGACTGTTTCGTGGACGACCACCCCGGTAAAGCGGGGCTGTTCACTCCCGGGGCGCGCCTTCCCATCCTTCCGGGCTCCGCGCTCATGGAGCGGGGGATAAGTCTCTGCATGCTGGGGGTGAATCCGGATATCGAGGAGAAGGTGATCGGCCGCAACAGGGCGTTCGTGGAGCGCGGGGGAAGGTTTCTGTCGATTTTTCCCGGCAGTGAACATGCCTTGAAGGTTAAGGGGGGGCGATTTTGGAGACGGGCATGAAGTTGGAGTGCATGGAAGAGCTGTTGGAACGTACGAAACCCCTCCGGGGCCTCGGGGAGGCCGTGCTGGTCCAGATTCCCCAGGTGCCGCCGGAACAACTGGACAGGGACACCGCCGGGAATCGCGGATACTTCGCGTATCCGCCGGGGGGACTGTTGTATCTGTCGGCAACCTTGAGAAAACTCGGTATCGGCGCGAGGATCGTTGATTTGAATTATGCGGTGCTGCGCCGGGCCCGGGAAGCGGGCGGCGATGTGGGCGCCGTCTGGAAAGAGGTGCTTAAAGAAGCCCTCGGGACGGGGGCGGGGAACCGCTTTGTCTGTATCTCCTATATGTTCGACGTCACATGGCCCTGGTTCAGGAAAATATGCGGATATATCAAGGAGAAATGGCCGGATACATGCCTTGCGGCGGGAGGGGTGGGCGCCACCGCAGACCCCGAACGGATCCTGACCGAAACCGGTGTGGATCTTGTTTTTTCCCACGAAGGGGAGGAAGCCCTCGAGGGCTTCTTTGCCTTTGTCGGGGGGGAAACGGACTCCCTCCCCCGGAATCTCAGTTTTGTTGAATCCGACGGAACGATCGTCCATACGGAAATAAAAACGGGCGGCCCCGTGGATTGCGATATCCGGGAGGAGTATCATAAGATTCCCATCGAGGATTACTGCAAGGTGGGCTCCCTGAGCAACTACTCCCGGATGAACGGAGTGGATGTACCGTTTGCGGCGGTTCAATCGAGGAGGGGGTGCCGGGGCCACTGTTCCTTTTGCAGCGTTAGAAGCGCCATGGGGCCGGGGGTCCGGGTGAGGCCGGTGGATGCGGTGATTGAGGAGATGGCCTGGCTCTACGATCGTTTCGGCATTCGCCATTTCGACTGGCTGGACGACGACCTCCTCTTTAACGGCAAAAAGGCCCTTGACCTCTTTGAAAAAATGGCGTCAAGGATGCCCGATGCCACATGGGCGGCCAACAACGGGCTCCTGGTCAGGGCATTGACGCCGGAACTGATGCGGGCCATGGAGAAAAGCGGGTGCGTGGGATTCAAGGTCGGGCTCGAATCGGGGAATGCCGAAATCCTTGAAAGGGTCAGAAAACCCATTACCCTGGATGGCTTTTCCGCCTTTGCCGAGATGGCCCGGGGGTTTCCGGGGATTTTCATTTCGGTTAATTTCATTCTCGGGATTCCCGGGGAGACCTTCTCCCAGTTGACGGACTCCTTTGACGCGGCCATGGCGGCGGGCCTGGACTGGAATAATTTTTACCTCTTTCAACCGATCAAGAACACGGACCTCTTTACGGATGTGGGAGGCGTTGAGTGCGGCGGGGGAATCGAGGGGCTGGGAAAGGAAGGGGTGGATGTGAACCTGAATCCGGTGCGCGGGGGGGCATTCTCCGGGCAAGGGAGCGGGCGGCTCCTTTCAGGATACGATGTGTTCCATATCCCTTCGGAAACGGTTCCTTCACGGCGGCAGCTCAATGAGATCTGGTTTACCTTCAATGCCGTCGCCAATTTCCTCTCCCTTCCGGCACTCACCACCCCGTCGGAGAAGCGGCTGAGAAATGCCGTTGAATGGGTGAGGGTCCTTTCCGGAGCCTACCCCGAGGACGCATCCATGCTGGCGTTGCTCTATTTCCTCTCAAATCGTCTTTCGGACCGGGCTCCGTCAGGGCTGGACGCATTGCGGGACAAGGCCTGGGGGCTGTTCCGGAACTCCTCCTACTGGGGGTACAGGGATCGCCAGTTTCATTTTTCCGCCTTTCTTGACGGTGTGATTCCGGAAAAGGACGGGCGACGGGAACCTTGAAGCGGGGGGCCGCTCCCTTCAACGGGAGCTTTCGTTTCAAGGGTGGGCGCGGTTGATCCGAAGGTTTCATGCGTGGGCGCGAAACCGGAGGTTTGGGCCGGTGCGGCTGCGGGGGGCGACATTTCATGTGGATGTCGACCCAAGGATGTTTACGCTCAAGAGGGCGTCCCTTACGTGTCCGGTTGTTTCGTTGGGCAGCGGGGGTTCGGGATGAACCGCCGGCAATGGAAGGGGTTTTTTCGGCAAACCGGAAGAATCCGTTTGGAGGTATCGTGGCAAAGGTAACATTCCTTACATTTTACAATGATTTTTCGGTGGGGATAAACGTATTGACCAGTCTTCTGGATAAAGCCGGTCACGATGTTTCCACTATTTTTTTCAAGATTCCGTCGGTGGGCACCATTCCCTGGTTTACGGAGGAGGCAACCGAATTCATGGAGGCCGTTGACTCATACGGGAACATCGTCGGGGGGAATGCCGGGTACAACCGGTGGACCGCCGGCGAAGTCGGTCTGTTGAAGGGCAAGATCGCCGATTTGTCTCCGGATATCCTCTGCGTCAGCTGCCGCACCATGGACAATGAGCTGGCGCAAGAGGTGCTGCCGGAGCTCCGGGCCGTGACCGGCGCGACCTTTCTGGCCGGCGGCTTCGGGCCTTCCCTGAACCCGGAAATCTATGCCCCCCTGGTGGATTATGTGTTCGTGGGCGAGGCGGAAGGGTGTATCGACGAGCTGGTGTGCCTTGTGGCGGAAAACGGAGATGTGAAGGGGTTCGACAATATCGCGTATCTCGAGAAGGGGGAGCTGGTTCGAAACCCCCTCGGCTCTCCGGACAACCTGAAGTTCACCACGACCCGGGAGATTGAAAAGACCTTTTACATCGACGGCGGCAAACTGTTTTCCGCCCGTGACCGCGCGGCCTCGGTCAAGACTCATACCTACAGCACCTTTCTCGGCAGGGGGTGTATCAGCACCTGCTCATACTGCTCCACCGGGAACTGGCGGGAGCTGTACAGGGCGGAGGGCCATTACGTCAAACCGAGGCGCAACCGTTCCCTCGAGGATGTCATGGAAGAGCTCATTGCCGCGAAAAAAACGGGGGTAACGTTTATCCACTTTCGCGACGAGTTCATGACGGCCGGGGTGGATACCCTGAAACGGTTTTTTGAGCTCTACGAGCGTGAGATCCATCTCCCGTTCTGGGCATACCTGGTTCCCCAGCAGATCGTCAACCATCCGGAGCTGCTCTCCCTTGCGGTTGATGCGGGATTCGTGGACACGGAGATCGGTTTTCAGTCCGGCAGCGACCGGATCAACCGCACCGTGTTCACCCGCAGGATTCCCCATCGGTATACATTGGAATATACCCGCATGCTCTCGGCCCATCATATCAATCGGAAGTACGATTTCATCATCTTCAATCCCGCCGAAACCTGGGAGCAGGTCCGGGAAACATTCGCGCTGATTCAGGCCCTGCCCAAGGAAAGGGCCTACCTCTACCTGCCGAGGCTGTTCTATTTCCCCAGTACACCGATCAACGAGCTGTTGCGGGATTACAGGGGAATACCGGTGGATTTCGAATATTATTACAGGATTGCCCTTCTTTATCTGATCTGCTTCGTTGTGGACCCGGTGACCTTCGAGGGGGTTCTGAAGAACGAGAAGCTCTTTCACTCTTCGCGTAACCTGCTGGACTATTACAGGAATCACCTGGCCGCCAACGGCATCGAATTCCCCATCGGAACCCATGCCGTGCCCGCTTCCATCACGACTCACCGGTACGAGCGAATTATGAAAAAATATGGTTATCAAGAGGTCGTTGCCCTGGGCGACGAGGGGTACTTCCGGGAAATGGAATTCGTGTTCGACCCGGTGGGGGTGAGGCACATTCGCCGGGAAAACGTTGGGGAAGGCGGTTTTCCGGGATTCAGCCCAGAGGAAGATGAACTCCTGGGCAGGGAACTCCCGGTTTTTATCTGCAGCCCGGAGAAACAGGAGATCCGAAAGAAGCTGTTTGAACTCCGGCCGGATTACCCGGGAAGAATCTACGTCTGAGAATCCGATTCCGGAGCGTGCACGGGCCCGTGAGCCCGGACAGCGTCAACGGGAGGGGAGGGGAAAAGGATGAAATACAGAGAGGAGAACGAGGAGGTACTCTATCCCGCGGTCCAGCGCGTCGGCCTTGATCGGAGCGAAACGGACCTGCTGGTCCGCCTGGCCGGCCGCAATGAGCGGAAGCGGATACGACTCTGCGCACACCGGGATCCTTCCGACGACCTTCATGAGATGTTTATCGTGCATGCCGCAGGCACCTATGTGAGGCCCCACCTTCATGTCGGAAAGGCGGAATCGATTCATGTCGTCGCCGGAGAGGCGGAGGTGGTATATTTTGACGAGGGAGGAAGGATCACGGGGGGGTGCCGGGTGGGAGACTGGAGTTCTGGGGACACGTTCTACCTCAGGATACCCCCGCGGGTTTACCATTGCCTGGTGATCCGTTCCGAAAACCTGGTGTTTCACGAGGTCACCTCGGGGCCCTTTCGCCGGGAGGATACCCTTTACGCCCCCTGGTCCCCCGACCCGGACGATTCAAGCGCCGTTCTTGAATTCACGGACAGGATGGAAAAAGAGGCGCGGTTTCCGAACCGCTGATGCCAAACAACCCCGGTTTCAAGAAATGCCGAAGCGGCCCGAACCGGCAACAGGGAAGGATTGAGTATGGTTTTCGCAGACAAGTTTGTTCGTGATTTCAAAACGATGGAAAACCCCGTGCCGTCATCCGTCATGATGTGGATGGGGGAGCACGGCGAGCATTCGGGACCGGCCTTTATCGCATTGGCCCAGGCACTGATACAGAGGCGAGCCTTTGTCGAGGCATTTTGGGTTCTGACGGCATACCGGGCGGGGATCGAAGAGCCCAACAGCATTCGGGTGGTGGAGCAGATGCTTTCGGTCATACACGCCTCTTTCATGGAGCACTGCGTGAAGTGGCTGGGCGGGGAGCTGGTTTGCGGCGAAAATGAGCTTTTCCGCCTGAGGAGGAACCTGGAAGACAACCTCTCCCTCTTGATCCGGGAAAAACCGCTGCTCTGCTCGGCCCTGTTCCACGCGCGGCGGGACAGGCAGATCGGAATCGTCACCACCGCCGAAAAGGGGTTGCCCACGACCCATGCCCACTTTACCCTCCAGTTTCTCGACCTGGACAACCAGCCCTGCGCGGGTATTCAACCGGTTTCGGAGACCATCGTGGGGAGGGATCTGGGGGAGCTCGGCGGGATCTGCATCATCGGGGCGGGTTCCGGCATACAGGTAAAGGATCTGTTTCAGAGGACGGAGATCGATTTTCCCAACTTTGAAGTGGGGCTCCATGTGATCGAACCCTCGTTCACCATACTCAAGGCCATACTGGCAATGCACGATATGCGGGCGCTTCTCAAGGCGGGGAGGGTGTTCTGGTACGTGGGGTTCGAGGGGCTCATGGATTTCGAGACGGCGCTGGCGGATGAGAGTCAGTTCCCCGTTTGCCGGAACCTCTCCTTCGATCCTTCCGTTTCCACTTTCTATACCCCCAGGATCAATACCCTTATCAGGGAAAAGGCCGTCAAGCAGAGCAAACTGCAGAAATGCGTGGCGGAAACATACAGGGGGAGAAGCGACGAGGAGTGGCGGGAGATTTATAACGGTAAACGCCCCCTGCGGGTTTTGGGGTTCACCTCCCTGTTCACGAGCTTTCTTCAATACTGCATGCGGGACATACTCGACGGGTTCAAGCAGATGGGGTGCGAGACCGCCCTGTCCATCGAGAAGGGATCCGTTTTGAGGTGCTCGAACCTTTATCAGCTCGATCTCATCAATGAGTTCAAGCCGGATCTCATTATGTGCATTTCGTACAACAGGAGCAACCTCAACCTCCAGATCCCCGCAGGCATACCTTATATCTGCTGGCAGCAGGATATCATGCCCCACAACCTTCAGCCCTCCACGAAAAACAGTATCGGTAAAACCGATTTCCTGGTGGGAGCCGCCTACAACCGGGGGATACTGCTGGAGAACGGGTATCCCGAGGAGAAGGTGAAAAAACTGGGCTACTGGCCCACCAATACGATGATCTATCGGCCGCTGAGACCCGGGCCCGGGGAGATGGAAAAATACGGATGCGATATCTCCTATGTTTCCCACGGGAGCGAACCCGCCGAGGTCACCTTCGAGAATTATCGCGCGCGGATGAGGGGCGTGAGTGTCAACGGAGATACGGAGATCGTTCAGAAACTGATTTCAAGCTACTATGATCTCATCGAGGAGCGCTTCAGGGCATGGCGGGACCATCCCGTCTCGAGGAGCGATCACGACATCATCCTGGACGGCTTGTGCCGGGAGTTCTCGCTGGAGTTGCCGGCGGAGCTCCGGGAGGATATCGCGTATATGTTTTACCAGTATATCGGCAAACATTTTTTCCGGCTGTCTCCCCTTGAGCGGCTTTCGGAAAAGGGCGTGGACCTGGCGCTTTACGGGAAGGGGTGGGAAAACCATCCGCGACTCTCCGGGCATGCCAGGGGTATCGCGCAAAACGGAGAGCACCTCAACCTGATATACAACTGTTCCAGTATCGCCTACCATGCCATACACGCGAAAACCCTGCACAGCAGGGTCATGGATGCCGCGGCGGCAAGGACCCTTTTCATGGTGATGCGCCTGAAACACGATCCGGATCCGGTTCACGCGGTATTCACGCCCGGCGAGGAGTTCATTTACTGCGATACCCCGGATGAGCTTTATGAAAAGGTTTCCCATTGCCTCCGTCACCCCGAGGAGATCGAACGAATCGCGGAGAACGGGTATCGGAAGGTGCAGGAGTACGGTTACAAGGCGTTCGCGGGCTCGTTGATATCCATCATAGCGGAAGATCCTTCGGATATCCGGGTCAGGGAACCCGAGGGTTCCCGTTGCCGCAAGGTCGTTGGATAATAAAGCCCCGAAGGTTTTTTAGCCCGGCCATGGAAGAGGGGGCCGTTCAGGGAGAAGGTTCCCGGGGCATGTGCGCTGCCCGGGGGGTGCATTAAATCAAAAAGCGTGGAAAAAAGGTGATGCCATGTCGACTGGACAGCAGGAGGAGGCGCTTCGGTATTTCGAGTCCCATGCCGGGGAATGGAAGAGCAAGGCGGAATCCTCGGATGCCGCGAGGGTAAATGTAATTCAACAACGAAACGGATATGTCCTCCACGTTATTTCGGAACGGGATGAAACCGGAACCGCGCTGGATGTGGGGTGCGGCACCGGCGAGCTGGTTTGCGACATGGCGAAAAAGGGGATCGCGGCCATGGGGGTTGATATCGCACCGGAGATGATTCACCTGGCATCCATGAAAGCGAAAAACGAGGGGCTTGGCAAGGCTCGTTTCGAGGCCTGCTCCATCTTCGACTACGATTTTTCCCAGGGACCCTTTGACGTGATTTGCGCCAACGGCTTTATTGAGTATATATCCCGGGAGGAGTTGAACTCCTTTTTCGACCTGGTTTCCGGCGCGCTGGCCCCCGGAGGATCGTTCATCGTGGGGTCGCGCAATCGCCTTTTCAATCTTTTTTCGCTCAACGGGTTTACCCTGCACGAGCTCGGGGGGGAGGGGCTTCACGCAATGATCAAGGAGGCCGTGATGCTCGCCGCCGGGGGGGGCGTTGCCGGGCTGGAGGGGGCATGCGCGCCCCCGCAGGAGCCTGAAATCCGGCATGCCGGAACCGGGATCGACGTCACCACCCGTTTTCAGTACACACCCCTTCAGCTGATCCGGATGCTGAAGGAGAGGGGGCTTGCGCCGATGGGGTTGCTTCCCGTCCATATCCACGGGGTTCCCCCGGTTTTCAAGGAGAAGCACCCGGATCTCCACGGCACCCTTTCGAACCTCCTGCAAACCCACGCCCATGGGAGCATGGAGCTTGTGCCCTTTGCCTCCTCCTTCATGCTTCATGTAAAAAGGGGGTGAAAAATGGGCACCGGCGTCACCATTGTCATGTACCATTACGTCAGGCCGTTGAAGGGGGCGAGGTATCCCGAAATCAAGGGCCTTTCCGTGGAGGATTTCAGGGAACAGATCGCCTACATCAAGCGGCATTACAACGTGATCGGCGCGGAGCAACTGATGGATGCGGCGGAAGGCGACGGGTCCCTGCCGCCCCGCTCCCTGCTGCTGACCTTTGACGACGGTTACGCCGATCATTTCTCATGGGTGCTTCCGGTTCTCTCCCGGGAGAAGCTTCCCGCCTGTTTTTTTCCCCCCGCAAAATGCATTCTCCTGCACCGGGTGCTGGATGTGAACAAGATCCATTTCGTGCTGGCCTCGGTTCCGGACAAGGGGGAGCTGGTGGAGCGGATCTTCGAACGGATGGACCGATACCGCCTGGAGCACGCCCTTGCCCCGAACGCGTATTACTGGAAGCTGACCGGCAGGCCCAGTCGCTTCGATCCCGCGGAGGTGATATTTGTCAAACGGATGCTGCAACGTGAACTTCCCGAGGAACTGCGCAAATCCATAACGGACGATCTGTTTAAACGGTATGTGACGGGGGACGAGGAATCCTTCTCACGTGAACTTTACATGGGGATCGAGGAGCTCGCGGAGCTCCGGAGAAACGGATGCTACGTGGGAAGTCACGGCTATGAACACCACTGGTTGAACGCGCTTCCCAGGGCGAAGCAGGAGCGTGAAATCGATCTCTCCCTGGAATTTCTTCAACGGATCGGCAGCGATACGAAGCGGTGGATCATGTGTTATCCTTACGGGGCTTACGATGATACCCTACTGTCCGTGTTGGAGCGCCGTGACTGTGTTCTGGGACTCTCCACCCGGGTCGGCGTGGCCGAACTTGGAACGGATCATCCCCTTGCCTTGCCGCGCCTGGACACGAACGACCTGCCGAAAAGGGGCGCGGCGTCTCCCAACGAGTGGACCCGCCAGGTGTTGAACCGGTAACGGACCGGGGCGGGAAAGAGGATTTTGAACGCCCGGGCGGTTGCGGGGGGGGGGCGCCGGCAGGGGTGAGTCGGGCGATATCGCCCTCACTCACCCCTGCCCGGTGGGCGCGAGCCTTACTGGAGCAGACTCATGACGTTCTGGGAACTGGCGTTTGCCTGTGAGAGGGCAAAGGTGCCGGCCTGTGCCAGGATCTGCAGCTTGGTGAAGTTCGAGGATTCATCCGCGAAATCCACGTCGCGGATGCTTGACTCCGCGGCCCTGACATTGACCTGGGTCGTGGTGATGTTGGCGATGGTGGTGGAGAGCTGGTTCTGCACGGAACCGAGGTCGGCCCTGACCTTGTCGAGGTCGGTGATGGCCGCGTCCGCCACTGCGATGGCGATCTGCGCGGTCTCCTGGGTGAGCACGTTCACATCCGAGAGTCGGTTCATCTCCGACTCGCTGATCTGGGTGTTGGCGATGCCGGTGTCCTTGGTGTTTGCGGCAAGGGTGGTGCCAGCGGCGAGCTCGGAACCGTTCTGCACGGTCATGTCCGCCGTGAGGACGTTCACCCCGGAGGTCGTGACGTCGTCGATGAGCAGGGTTCCCTGGGTGATGACGCCGTCGGTGGTGTTGATGTCGCTGGTAACGAAGGTGCCCTTGGCCAGCAGGGTGCCTTCGGCAAGGGAGGTGTCCCGGGTGAGCAGCATCTCCGTGTCGTTGGAGACCACCTCCCTGTTGGCCAGGGTTGTGGGGCCGCCGAGGGTCGATCCGTTGGTGAAGACCGCTCCCTCCTTAATTATGGTGTTGGCGCCGAGGTCCATGGTGTTGACGACGGTCAGGTCGTTCGCCAGGGTGGCTTCGCCGCCGATGACCGATCCGGTCTCGAGAAGAGACCCCTTCTTGATCAGCAGGGACCCTTCCGTAAGGGACATGTCGTCCGCAAGGGTCATCTGGTCCACGAGGGTGATGCCGTCGCTTCCGAGGGTCGATCCCATGGCGAACGTGGAGTCGCTCATGATGGTGGAGCCCGACTGGATCTCCATCTCGCTGGTCATGGTGATGTCGCCGTTGATGGTGAGGTTGTCCTTTCCGATGGTGGAGCCCTCGGCAAAGGTGCTGCCTACGATGATCGTGGACCCGGTCTTGAGGACCATCTCGCTGTCCAGGGTGGTGATCCCCTTGGTCTGGATGTTCTGGGAGATTTTCGAGTTTTCGGAGAGGATGGTGTCCTGGGTGAGGACCGATCCCAGCTCCAGGGTCATGTCGGAGGTGACGGCGGTCATCCCCTGGGTCAGGACGGCGTCCGAAACGGTGGAGCCGACGGCCAGGATCGTTCCCGTGGTGAGGACACTCTGATCCCTCAGGGTCATGTCGGCCGTGATAAGGGTGTCGCCCTTGATGACATAGTTGTCGGAGATGGTGCTGCCCGCGTTGATGATCGAACCGGTGTTGATGACGGAACCGCCCTTGAGGGTCATGTCCGAGGTGAGGGAGGTCTGGCCCGAGGTGGTGATGTTGTCCGATATCTGCGAGCCTGTCCGCAGCATGGTGCCGCTGGAGAGGGTGGCCCCCGCCTTGAGGGTCATGTCCTCGTCAACGGTGTGGTCGCCCATGATGTTCGTGACCTGCCCCACCTGGGAGTCCGCCGCCAACACCGTTCCCGTGGCCATCACGGAGTTGGCGAACAGGGTGACGTTGCCGTTGGAGGTGGCCTGGTCGCCCGCGACGGTACGGGTCGTGACGAGCAGGAACCCCTCGGCCGAGCCGATGGGGCCGGTGGTTGTGTTGATGAACACGCCGGGATCGAGGTAGGTGCCGGGCGTGAAGGTGGAGCCGCTCATCACCACCGAGCCGATGGTCAACGTCGTGATACCCGCGACGGTGGTCCCGCTGATGGTCGTGTCCATGGTGACGGTGGTCTGGGGGCCGAGGGTGGAATCGTCCGAGAGAATGGTGCCCTTGGCCAGGATGGAGTCGGCGGAGGTGGCAAGTACGCCGGAGCCCACGCCCACGCTTCCCGTGACAAGGGTGTTGGCGCCGATGACGGAGCTGCTTTCCAGCATGGAATCCTTGGTGATGACGGAGTCGCTGCTGGTGTTGTTGATCCCCGATACGGTGGCCCTGGCCTCGAGGGTTGTGTTGGCGCCGATGGTGGTGCCGCTGTCGAGCACGCTGCCCTTGATGAGCGTGCTGTCGCCCGTGGTGGTCGTGTTGGAGTTCAGTATGACGTTGCCCCCGAGCGTGGAGTCCCCGCTGATGATGCTGCCGCTGTTGAGGCTGGAACCCGAGGCGACAACCGAGGTGCTGGTGGAAGCGGGGGTCAGTTCGATCTTGGTGTCGCCGGTGAGCAGGGTGTCCTTTGCGATGATGGTTCCGCTGAGCAGGGTGGAGTCCGCCGCCAGCTTGTACTCTCCCGTTGTGATGAAACCGTTCGCGGTAATGGCGTCGGCTCCGAGTACCGTGCCTTCGTTGATCACCGAGCTGCTCTGGAGTATGGATCCCACGGCCATGGTGTAGAGCCCCCGCGTGGCGGGCAGACCCGCTGCCTTGGCGTCTCCACCGATGGGGCCGTCGCTCTTGAGGACCGAGGTCGTGCTGAGCTCGGAGCCGGCCTTGAGCAGGGAGTCGTCCGTGGTGAGGATGGAGGCGGTAAAGGTGTTCTCATCCATGGTCTGGGGCACGGTGAAACCGGCGCCCAGGGTACTTCCCGAGGGCAGGACCGAGTCCTTGTTGAGGGTGGAGGGGATCTCGGTGACGGTTTCCCCGGCTGTTTCGAGGTTCGTGGTGATGGATACGGCCGCCCCGCCGCCGATATCGTTCATCAGGAGCTCCGAGGCGCTGGACTGGTTCACGATGATCTCGCCGAGGGTGGTGAGGTCGGTGCCGCCCAGAACGGCCAAGGTTTCCGGATCGCCTTCAACCTGGATGGGGCGATTGTCCCGGGAGGTGAGGGTGAGGATGCCGGCTTCGGTGCTCGCCACGACACCGTGATCGGATGTTTTCAGATTGATCGCCTTGACCAGGGCGCCGTCGGCGTCATTGGTGAGGACCGGTGTTTTGCCGATGGGGGTGCCGTTGATAACAAACCCCTCTGTTGTTCCCGCCTGGATATTGGATTCCGTGCTTGATTGGACATTGGCCGTTGCGGTGACCCCCAGGACATCGCTGAACTTGTTGATGGCGTTGGCCAGGGCGCCCATGCTGTTGTCCTTGGTGTTGTTAAAGTCCACAAGGGTGGACTCGATGGGGAAGTGACGGTTCTGGATGGAACTGAAAATGCTGAGTTCGACAACACCGGTATCGTCGTTTTCAAGGGTGATCTTACTGGTGGTGACATGCCCTATTTTCACCGATTCGCCGGAGCCGATGGAGACGGAAACGGTCTCGCCGGAAAATGCGCCCATCTGGAACTTCTTGTTGACAAAACTTCCCGAGAGCAGCCTCTGGCCGTTAAACGAGGTGGATTCGGCGATCATATCGAGCTCCTCGATGAGCTTGTCGATATCGGACTGTATCGCGGCCCTCGACCGGGTGGTCTGGCCGTCCATGGCCGACTGAATCGATTTGGTCTTGATCACGTTGACGATGTTGATCGATTCTTCCAGCGCGGCGTCGGCGGTCTGGACGATATTGATGCCGTCGTTCCCGTTGCGGATGGCCTGGCCGAGACCGAGGGCCTGTGAGCGCAGCGAGTCCGCGATGGACATGCCGGAGGCGTCGTCCGCCGCCTTGTTGATGCGCAGGCCGGAAGACAGTTTGCCGAGCGACTGGGTCAAGGCGTTGTCGGTTCTCAGGACGTTCTTGTGCGCATTTAATGCCGCGATATTGGTGTTTATTCTCAGAGTCATTTTCTGTCCCTCCCTGGGGGATATGCTAAGATATCCAGCTTCTTTTCTCCTCAGCCTCCCTGGCTGATCGGATTGAATTTATAGAAAATCCCGCATGGAGAAATATCCGCGCTACCATCACTCTCATGCATGACTGACTGATGTGCAAAGGGTGTGCCAAAATGTTCGTGGTTGGTTATGCGCAATTAAAGCAGTGGTTTGTGTGTGGCGGCGGTCGATCTTGCCTGGGAGAAGCGGCAGGTAATTTCTGCCTGCGGGAAAATTATTCTCGGGATCTATTTTCCCCGGAAGGTTGGTTTTGCCGGGTATTTCACCCATTGCAACGCCGGTCGCCCATGGGGGGGCGGAGAGATAAATGGGAGGTGCGGGCCGGGCTCCCCGATACGGGGCCGGCCGCGTTTCCCGGGCAGGTTGCGCCCGGGGAAAAATATTCTCGGGGTCTATTTTCCCCGGAAGGTTTGTTTTGCCGGGTATTTTAACCAAAGTAACGCCGGCCGCTGATGGGGAAAATATAAGTGAGGGGATGCGGGCCGCGCTTCCGGGGAGGCGCGGACAAAGGGTAAGCGCAGACGATCGGAAGGGAGGTTTATATGACGGTAACGGAAAATTTGATTAGGAGGCGGCCGAGTGATCGGAATTGATCGCAAGAAGAGCCTTGTCCGCCTGTTCGAAATCGCTTTTCCTGCCGATGTCCAGCCAGTATTCCCTGATGGGAAAAACCGCGGGATTTTCCCCTCTTTGAAGGAGTTTTTCAAAAAGTTCCGTCATGTCGAAATATTCCCTGGAGGGAACTAGGTCGATCAACTCGGGATTGAGAACATAGATTCCGGCGTTGATAAAGGCGCTCTTCATCGGTTTCTCGTCAAGGGCCTGGAGCCTGCAGTTGTCCAGGGCGACGACCCCGAACGGTATCTGATAGGTGTGGTTCCTGACGCAGAGGGTTGCACTCGTGCCGTTCTCGCAGTGGAAATCAAGGAGGTGGTTGAAGTTGATCTTCGTTAGAAGATCCCCGTTCATAACGATCATCGGTTTGTCCGGTTTATCCTCGATCAGGGAGAGGGCGCCGGCCGTGCCCATCCGCCTTTTTTCCCTGAGGTAGCGAATGGAGACCCCCCATTTGGCACCGTCACCGAAGTGGCTTTCGATCATCTCCCCCTTGTAGTTGACGGATATATAAAAGTTATGAAAACCGTAACGGACGAAATCCTCGAGGATTCTTTGGAGAATCGGTTTGTCGCAGATGTTGAGAAGCGGTTTGGGGCAATTGTCCGTCAGGGGCCTGAGCCGTGTTCCCAGCCCACCCGCCATGAGCAGGACCGGGTTGTCCTTTTTCCGCGGGTTCGTTAACGTGGAGAGGGTCTCGATTCCCCTCACCCTGCCTTCGCCGTCCAGCAGCGGGATCTGGTTCAGCCCCCCTGTTTTCAGGAGCATCTGTATCTTTTCGATGGCGTCGTGGATCGATGCCGAAAGGGGGGTGTCGTGCATGATATGGGATACGGGCGCATCCATCGGTTCCTTCCTGAGAATCCCTCTCCGGATATCCCCGTCCGTGACGGTGCCCAGAAGCTTTTCCCCTTTATCCACGACAACGGCAATCAGGTAGGGGCTGGAATCGATAATGGCCATGGCGTCCATTATGGATGCTTCCGGCGGAATGAGTATTGATCGCCAACTGTTCTCCTTGTTCATGGCTTCCTCCCCTCGGTCCTTTGGAGTGAATCGGATGGATCGTTCGATTCCATGGACCGGATGAATCAGATATCGTATCGTCCCACCTCGAACCCGGCGAGGTTCGCGGGGTCGCTGTACCATTGGACCGTCTTTTCGATTCCCCTGGTAAATCCCGAAAGGCCTCCGTGGGCGGGCTCCCAGCCGGTGAGTCGCTTTGCCTTGGCGTTGTCCGCCCAGAGCCTTTCCACCTCGCTTTTTTCCGGCCTGATCCGCTTGGGGTCCGTCCGGATCTCGACGGTTTTTCCCATGACCCTGGAAACAAGGGCGGCGGTCTCGCCGATGGAGATTTCGAAATTGCTGCCGATGTTGATCACCTCGCCGATGGTAAGATCCGACTCGGCAACCGCGATAAAGCCGTCCACGATATCCTCGATGTAATTGAAATCCCGGGTGGGGGAAAGGGCGCCGAGCTGAACGGTGCCGTCTCCACCGGCGATCTGGGTGATCAGGGTGGGAATCACGGCGCGGGTGGACTGCCTGGGGCCGTATGTGTTGAACGGACGGATCACCGAAACCGGCGTGCCGAAGGCGCAATGATAGGAGAGCGCGATCTGGTCGGCGCCGATCTTGGAGGCGGAGTAGGGGGATTGCCCCTGGAGGGGGTGTTCCTCGGTGATGGGAACGAACCTGGCGGTGCCGTACACCTCGCTGGTGGAGGTGTGGACCACCTTTTCAACCCCGAGCTCCCTTGCCGCCTGGACCACGTTGAGGGTACCCTTGATATTGGTGTCCACGTAACTGGACGGGGAGTGGTACGAGTAGGGGATGGCGATAAGGGCCGCGAGGTGAAGCACCACGTCGCACCCTTCCATGGCCGTTTTTACCCCGTGGGGGTCGCGCACGTCTCCGGCGACCACCTCGAGGGAATTTTTAATATCGGGATCGGCTGAATCCAGCCACCCCCAGGAGTTGAAGGAGTTGTACTGCACAAACGCCTTTACGTCGAGGTTCCGGCGGACCAGTGTCTCGGTGAGATGGGAGCCGATAAATCCGTCGGCCCCGGTGACGAAAATTTTCCTGTTTGTAAGATTCATTATTTCCCTTTGGCCCCGGCTTTTTCCCGGGATCAAAATCCCGGTAGCGGTGGTTCCTTATCCTTCCGGATTGCCTGTTGCACGGTTCGCGGCTTGCCGTAACTATTTTCATCGGCACCACCGGGTAAAATGTTTAGGGCGACGACTCGTGACGGGTACCGGTCTTGCCCGTGCGGGGTGTCCGCGGGCCCTGCGGGATCGTCGACTTCGAGGGGGCCGCAGGGTTTATATGGTATGCCATAACCGGGTGATTATTTAAAGATAATTAATTCGTGGGCGTTTCCCGGGGGGGGGCGGCCCGCCCCGGGGCCACGGTGTATGAAAGGTTTGTGCGGTTTAAAGAAAGATGATAGGGTTGCCGATTAAGAACGGATATACGGCTCTGTAACCGGATTTCGAGGTATAATCACCATGAACGGTAAAGATAATCAGGTGAACGGGACGATCTCCCGGGAACCGCTTCCCGCACCGGAAGCGGCGGACGATCCCTTTTCCGTCATTGACGGGGACGAGCTGCTGACAATGCCCTCACGCAGGCGTGCCCTGCACTGGTCGGTCTCCTGGTCGGACCTGATGATGACCATGTTCATCCTCTTCGTGGTGATGTACATCTATAAGGTGGGGAATCGCGATCTGGATCTGGGCAAGGGGCCCGGAAAGGGCCGCATTGTCGAGAGCGGGGCCGGCCTGCTGGTGGAGAGCCGCAAGGGACCGGCCAAAATTCCCGAGTTCAAGGAGGATTCCGAGGCGATTGTCTATGAGCTGACCCGGAGCGTGGAGGACAAGGAGCTCCTGAGGCAGGTAACCTCCGTGGACCTGGTGGAGGACGAAACCGTCAGGATCATCATTACCGGAGATCTTCTCTTTGCTCAGGGAAGCGCCGACCTCCTGCCGGCCGCGGCCGATGCCCTGGGCCGCCTCGGCTCGGTGCTCGGGCGGACGAACCACTATATAAACGTGGCGGGACACACGGACAGCGTGCCCTACCATTCAGAAGCCTTTCCCACCAACTGGGAACTCTCCACCATGAGGGCCGTAAGGGTTGCGAGGTATCTTATCGAAGAGCTGAAGATACCCGACTACCGGTTCGTGATCACGGCCCATGCCTATCATAAACCCTTGAAGCCCAACACCACGAGTCGCAACAGGGCCGAAAACCGCAGGGTGGAAATCGTGCTGATGAAGAACAGGCCATAGGCCTTCTGGCGCCTGGTCGGAACACGGGGCGCCGGCAAAAGAGAGGAGTCCGGTCGTGGTCCCGGGAAAAGGGCGGCGGCGGAGTTCGGGAAGGACGGTGGAATGGAGATGGAAACGGGAGCGGAAAAACGAGTGGAAGGGGATGTTGCGGGGCGGGATGGCGTTGACAAGCCCGGCCAGACAGGAGCGCCCGGCCAAACCGGAGCGCCCAACCAAACGGGAGCGCCCGGCCAGACAGGAACGCCCGGCCAGACAGGAACGCCCCGTCAAACAGGAACGCCCAACCAAGCGGGAGCGCCCGGTCAAACAGGAAGATCCAACCAAACAGGAAGATCCAACAAGTCGGGAGCCCCCCGTCAAATACGAACAGGCGGAAAAACAGGGACATCCGGCTCCCTGGGCGACCAAGGTGCCGGAACCGTTGATGAAACGGCGGTGCCGGCCGCGCGGGAATACGGTTTCGGAGGGCGTTTTTCCGCCGGCGGCCGGTTTTTACGGGGGGCCGCCGTAAGGAACATCCTGGGGCTGGTTCTGTGCATCGGCCTCTTTCTGGGCGGTTTTAGCCTTCACGGCAACGGGGCCCTCTACTTCAACCTTTCCGGACTTCTCGTGGTGGTGGGGGGAACCCTGGGGGCGACCCTGATCTCCTTTCGCCTCTCCCGGCTGGCCATCGTGTTCAAGGTACTCAGGGCCTCCTACGGTAAAAGGCTCAAGACACCCGACGAGATCGTCGAGCTCCTCGTGGACCTGTCGGTAAAGTCCAAGCTCCAGGGAATACTATCCCTCCAGGACGACGAGGAGGAGACCACCGTGCTCTTCCTCAGGCGGGCCCTGGGGTATCTCATGGACCAGTATCCCCCCAAGAGCACCGCCCAGATCAGGGACCTTCTCCATACGGAGATCTATTTTTTCAAGGTGAGGAGGGAGGAGACGGAACGGGTGCTCCTCACCATGGCGGAGATCTGCCCCTCCTTCGGCCTCGTGGGAAGCGTGGTGGGGCTGATCGGAATGGTGGGGGGGATGGGGGATTCCTCCGTGATCATGGCCACCATCCCCATTGCTCTCACCTCCACCATGTACGGCATCATCATCGCGAACTTCTTTCTCTACCCCTTTGCCGTTAACATCAGGGAGATGACGGCCAGGGAGCTCCTGCTCCAGAAGATCATCACCGAAGGGGTGGTTGCCATCGGCAGCGAACTCCATCCCAGGATTCTCGAGGAGAAGCTCAAGTCCTTCCTCACCCCCTCCGCGCGGGAGGGAAAACTGGTATCCCTGAAACGGCTCCAGGAAAAGTTCAGGGCCCAGGCCGCAGCCAATGCAGAGGCCGCAAGGGATGTCCTCAACGGCGGAGAGCCCCCCGCGCCGTCTCCTTCCGACGATTGAACGCAGCCCACCGAATCGAACGCGGCCCCCCCCAATTTTTTTGCGCGCTTCCCTGAAATGGATATAGGAATATTAGATATTAGATATTGTCGCAAGATATTGTTTTGCCTGGGAGAGGAGGGCGCTCCATGGGGTGTGCGGGGAAAAACGGGCCGGTTTCGTGGACGGGTTTCTGAGCGGCGGGGTGGGGCGGGAATGCCCCCTGATGACTCCTGTGTTTGGGAAAAGGAGTTTGACTTTTACGTTTCCGGGCAACTATAATATCCGGCTATCTTATCCCGGAACGGCGGAAACCATGGAAACAACACGATATATGGATTGTCGGGGTTCCCGTGCGCTGTTCCGGGCCCCGGCATGCCGGGGATCGCGGTTCGGCGAAAACGCGGCGCTTAAGAATGCCAAAAGTTGCCGGAATGCCCGGAATTAAAAAAGGAGAGTATGAATTGAAAGTCGTTATTGTGGGGGCCGGCGAGGTGGGGTTTTACATCGCAAGCCGCCTTGCACTGGAAAACAAGGATGTGGTGGTGATCGACATGGATGCGTCCGCCCTGAGAAGGGTATCGGACAGTCTGGATGTTCAGGTTGTGGCAGGTTCCGGCAGCAGCCCCCTGGTTCTGGAGGAGGCGGGGATAAGGGATGCCGAGATCATCCTGGCCGTGACCAACAGCGACGAGGTGAACCTCGTGGCCTGCCTGGTGGCCAACATGGTTTCCCCCTCCATCAAGAAGCTCGCCCGCATCAGAAATGCCGATTACGACGGATATCACGACGAGTTCAGGGGGCACGCGCCCCATATCGACAAGGTGATCAACCCCGAGATCGAGGTGGTGCGAACCATTGAGAATCTCATGAACGTGCCCGGCGCCGTGGACGTGGGGGAGTTTGCCGAAGGGCTGGTGAAGTTCATCGGCGTGCGCCTGGAAGCCGATTCCAGATTGTCCGGTGTTCAGCTCTCGGACCTCCCGGCACTGCTCGGGGAGGAGAGGCCCCTGATCGCGGCGGTGGTTAGGGACGATGTGCTTATCGTGCCCAGGGGCAACGACCGCATCCACGCGGGCGACCTGGTGTACTTTATCAGCTATGCGAACCGGCTCAAGGAGTCCCTGGCGATCTTCGACAAGAGCACCAAGCCCGTGAAACGGGCCCTGATCGTGGGGGGGGGCAGGGTGGGCAAGCGCCTTGCAAAGCTCCTGGAAAAGAGGGCGATCCAGACCAAGCTCATCGAGAAGAACGAGGAGCGCTGCAGGGAGCTGGCCGACGAAATGAACAAGGTGGTGGTGCTCCACGGGGACGGTTCGGACCAGAGCCTGCTCCTTGAGGAGAACATCTCGGACATGGACGTGGTGATCACCCTCACCCACGACGAGGAGACCAATATCCTGGTCTCCCTCCTGGCGAAAAGAATGGGGGTGGCCGGCAACATCACCAAGATCAGCAAGTTCAACTACTTTCCCCTCATGGCCACCATCGGTATCGAGCAGGTGGTGAGCACGCGCCTTTCGGCCATCGACTCCATTCTCCAGCATATCCGGCGGGGAAAGGTGCTCTCGGCCCTTTCGGTGCACGGGGACCAGGCCGAGGTGCTGGAGGCCGTGGCCCTGGAAACGTCGGATATCGTGGGAAAACCCCTGAAGAACGTGAGCTTTCCCAAGGGATCCCTTCTCATTGGGGTGGTGCGCGGGGAGGATATCATCATCCCCTCGGGGGACACGGTGGTGGAACACGAGGACCGGATCATCATCTTTGCCGTCCGGGAGGCCATCGCCAAGGTGGAGAAGATGCTCATGGTCAAGCTGGGGTACGTGTAAATGCGCTGGAAATTCGTCATCAACATCGTCGGGATTCTCATCTTCTCCCTGGGTCTTGTGATGCTGCTGCCCCTGTTCTGCGGGCTTCTTTACAAGGACGGGAGCGTGTTTCCCATTCTCCGCTCCATGGGGATTACCATCCCCTCGGGGGCGCTTCTCTATTGGCTTTTCAGGACGCCGCGCGGCAACCATATCAGCGCGAGGGAGGGGATGGCCATCGTGACCCTCGGCTGGATGGCCGTGGGGCTTTTCGGGGCCCTGCCCTTTCACCTTTCGGACAGTTTTCCCTCCCTGGTGGACGCCTGCTTCGAGTCGGTCTCGGGCTTCACCACCACGGGTTCCTCGATTCTCACCGATATCGAGTCGGTACCAAAGGGCCTCCTGTTCTGGCGAAGCCTGATCCAGTGGCTGGGGGGAATGGGCATCATCGTGCTCTCCCTTGCCATCCTGCCCTTCGTGGGGGTGGGGGGGATGCAGCTCTACAAGGCCGAGGTGCCCAGTCCCGTGCCGGATAAGCTCAAACCCCGGCTCCGGGAGACGGCGGTGATCCTCTGGAAGGTCTACGCGGTGATCACGGTGCTCGAGGTGATCCTGCTCCTCTTCGGGGGCATGAGCCTCTTCGATGCCCTCTGCCACACCTTCACCACCATGCCCACGGGCGGGTTTTCACCCAAGAACACCTCCATCGCCCATTACGACAGCCTCTACTTCGACGTTGTCATCGTGGCCTTCATGTTCATTGCTGGCATCAACTTCTCCCTCCACTACCAGCTCTTCAAGGGAAGGCCCCTGATGTTCTGGAAGGATTCGGAATGCCGGTTCTTCGTGGGCGCGGTGCTCCTCTTGACGGCGGTGATCAGCTTCGATATCTGGGGCAGCGTTTACGAGGGGCTGGGGGATGCCGTTCGGTATGCGGGGTTCCAGGTGGTCTCCATCGTCACCACCACGGGGTTTGCAACGGCGGATTACGAGGTATGGCCCTCCATGAGCCAGTTTTTGATCCTCCTCTGCATGTTTATGGGCGCGTCGGCCGGGTCCACCGGCGGCGGCATGAAATGCATCCGCCTGATGGTCTGTTTCAAGTACTGTTACCGTCAGCTCTACCTCCTGATCCACCCAAGGGCCGTGACCCAAGTGAAGATCGGCGGAAAATCCGTCGGCTCCGACGTGATGGAGAGCATCATGGGATTTCTGGCACTCTACATGGGGCTCTTTGCCGTCTGCACCGTCCTTCTGGCGGGAATGGGGGTGGACCTTCTCACCGCCCTCTCGGCGGTGGCCTCCTGTATCGGCAATATCGGCCCGGGGCTGGGCTTCGTGGGGCCCACGGAAAATTTTGCCGCCATGCCGGAGATGGGAAAATGGCTCCTGATCTGGTGCATGCTCCTGGGAAGGCTGGAGGTGTACACGGTGCTGATCCTCCTGGTGCCCGAGTTCTGGCGGAAATAGGGCGGTTTGGAACGTGGAACCGGGCCTGATCGAAAAAAAACGATCATTTTCTAAAATATCCGTTGACAGGGTCCGGATGATCATGTAGAAGCATCTTGTTTTTCGAATGGGCCGTTAACTCAGTCGGTAGAGTATCTGCCTTTTAAGCAGAGGGTCGTTGGTTCGAGCCCAACACGGCCCACCATTCACCATCTTAGATGGGACGAAAAACTTGTAGTCCCCATCGTCTAGCCTGGTCCAGGACACCGGCCTTTCACGCCGGCGACAGGGGTTCGAATCCCCTTGGGGACGCCAGCAGACAACAGGGCTAACCGCTTGCGGTTAGCCCTTTTTATTTTTTCCGCCCACTTTCCCCGGGGCCTTTCCCAACGGATGCACCTCAACCACATTTCCCGGGCTTGACTATATCATATCCGCTGTTATTCTGTCGTGCGGGCAACCCGGTCCGGGGGGCGCGCCGGCGGCGGGTTTTGGATGCGCGGCGTTTTGCCGTCCGTCATCTTTTCCGGGAAAGCGAGTGGGCCGTTTGTATCGGGGATAAATCAATATATAAATGCAGGTAAATTGAAATGAAACCAGTTGTTGCAATCGTCGGCCGCCCCAACGTGGGCAAATCCACCCTGTTCAACCGCATTACCCGAAGCCGGGATGCGCTCGTGGACGATCTTCCGGGGGTGACCCGGGACCGCCATTTCGGGGACGCGGTCTGGGACGACCACGCCTTTACCCTCGTGGATACGGGCGGTTTCCTGGACCGGGACGAGGACCGGTTTGCAAACGAGATCAGGTTCCAGGTCCGCCAGGCCATCGAGGACGCGGACGCGGTGATGCTGGTGCTGGACGGAAAGAACGGCCTCTCGCCCTTTGACACCGAACTGGTGGAACTTCTCAGGACGCTCACCATGCCGGTCTTCTACCTGGTCAACAAGATCGACGGCGAGCACCTGGAAAAGAACCTGTTCGAGTTCTATGCCCTGGGGCTTACGAAGCTCTTTCCCGTTTCCGGGGAGCACCGTTACGGGGTGCCGGATCTCCTGGATGAACTGGTCAAGGTGCTTCCCGGGGGAGCGGAAGAGGAGATCGACGAGGAGACGGTGAGCCTGGCGGTGGTGGGCAGGCCCAATGTGGGTAAATCCTCCCTGATCAACAAGATCCTCGGGGAAAAGCGGCTGGTGGTGAGCGATGTGGCCGGCACCACCCGTGATGCCGTTGACAGTTACCGGAAGGTGAAGGGCAGGCAGTACCGCCTGATCGATACCGCCGGCATCCGGCGCAAAAAGAAGGTTTCCGAGAAACTGGAGAAATTTTCCATTATCAAGTCCCTGAAGAGCCTGGACCGCTGTGATGTGGCCCTGATCCTCGTGGACGCAAGCGAGGGGATCACGGACCAGGACGTCACCATCGCGGGCTATGCCCATGAGAGGGGGTGCGGCTGCGTGTTCGTGCTCAACAAGTGGGACCTCCTTAAAGACAAGGAGAAGAGCCTGAAAAAATTCCGCGAGGATTTCAGGATGAACGCCAAGTTTCTCTATTACGCGCCGATCATCACCATATCGGCCCTTACGGGCATGCGGGTGAACCGAATCTTCGGCCAGGTGGAGGAGGTGTACCGCCAGCACACCCACCGTATTCCAACGGGTGAGTTGAACCGGATACTGGAGAGCGCCCTTGAGCGAACACCCCCCTCCCTTCACAAGGGAAAACGCCTGCGTTTCTACTACGCCACCCAGGTGGGGGTTAAACCCTGCACCATCGTCTGCTTCGTGAACTATCCCGAGGCGGTCCACTTCTCCTACCAGCGCTTTCTGGTGAACCAGGTCAGGGAACTCACCGGCATGGACAAGGCGCCCCTCACCCTCCTCTTCCGCCAGCGCACGGGCCGGATCGAGTTCGAGGATCCGGGCGAGAACACCCATGCCAGGAACATGGGCCATAAGGACAAGGCGAGCCGGAATAAGGAGCAGAAAAAGCGCGAACGGAAAGCCCAGAGCGCAAGGAAGATTCTCCGGGACGGCGGCGAGGTATAGACAGGGGGCGGGAAATGGATCTCTTCTCTTTTCAGGCCAGGACTTCGGGGCGTTTCCAGACGCCCCTTCCCGAACGCATGCGCCCGAAGGACCTGGATCATTTTATCGGGCAAACCCACCTGATCCGCCCGGGGACGATCCTGAGGACTCTCATCGAAAACGACCGGATCTTCTCCATGTGCTTCTGGGGACCGCCGGGATCGGGAAAGACCACCCTCGCCCATATCATCTCCAGGACAACGAACCTCTCGTTTATAAAGGTCTCGGCCGTCTCCTCGGGGCTCAAGGAGCTCAGGGAGGCGGTGAAAAAGGCCGAGGACAATAGGAAGCTCCGGCAGCTGGGCACCCTTCTCTTTATCGACGAACTCCACCGCTTTTCCAAATCGATCCAGGATTTCATCCTTCCCTATGTTGAGAACGGCACCCTTGTCCTTATCGGCGCCACAACGGAAAATCCCGGCTTCCGGATCAACAACGCCCTGCTCTCCCGGGTGAAGGTGTTCCGCTTCAACCCCCTCACGGAAGGCGATATCAGGGGGGCGCTCATCGCCTGCCTTTCGGACGATCGGAGCGGGCTCACCTCCCTTAAAGGACGGATACCCGAGCGAATCATCGAAGCCGTGGTGCAAAAGGCGGACGGCGACCTCAGACAGGCCTACAACATGCTCGACTTCTCGGCCGTGTTCCTCAAGGAGTTGGAAGCTTCGGGGGAGGCGTTTTCCGAGAGTCGAATTGAGGCCATACTGGAGAGCCTGGATGCCCGGCCCCTCCAGTACGACCGGGACCAGGACTGGCATTACGAGATCATCTCCGCGTTTCAGAAGAGCCTCCGGGGGAGTGACCCCGACGGGGCCCTGTACTGGTACTGCCGGATGATCGAGGCGGGGGAAGACCCCATCTACCTCCTGCGAAGGCTGGTGGTCACGGCCTCCGAGGACGTGGGAAACGCCGACCCCAATGCCCTGAACGTTGCCCTCAACGCCCTTCGGGCGTACGAGACCATCGGTATGCCCGAGGCCGAGATCTGTATCTCCCAGGCCGTCACCTATGTGGCGACGGCCCCCAAGAGCAACAGCTCCTACCTTGCCCTGAAAAAATGCAAGGAGGCGGTCAAGAAACACGGCTCCCTGCCGGTGCCCACCCACCTGAGAAACGCCCCCACCCGCTTTCACAAGGAGATGGGATACAAGGAGGGCTACCTTTACCCCCACGATTTCGAAAACGGATACACCCCCCAGCAGTACCTGCCCGATGCCCTGAAGGAGGAGGTGTTCTATGAGCCCAAACCCATCGGCAGGGAAGCCTACATCCTCCGCCACATGGATTTCCTGCGCAAGGGCGGGAATAAAAAAAACGAATAGATCCTTCCCCTGCCCCGCCGATTCCTTCCGGGAAAATTTTTCTTTACTTAGTGCCCCGTAATTGCTACGTAAGGAGATTATAATAGGGTTGGGATTTTCCCCCGTGAACGGGGCCGAAGGGCGAATAATGAAACGGGTCCGGGGGTTCGCGCGGGGATTTGATTCAATAGACGATGTTTTGGGGAGAATTAAGGAATGGATATCAGTAGAAAGCTTGGGATTTTGGTCTTTACGGGAGTTCCCGCCATCATGGGCGGCGGAATTGTATATGCCATCTTCGGCACCTTTACCGCCATGTGGATCTATGAGGTTATTCTCTACATGGTCGCCATCGGGATCATCAGCAAGTAAGGGCCGGGCCCTTTTGATGTGTCCGTGAAATTCTCCCGAACCGGCCGATTTCCTCGGCCGGATGGGATTCTCAAGATTTAAGCAGCAGCGGCGGGATCCGAGCACCCCAGCGCTTTTCCATTTTTTTCGAGTGGAGGTGTTGGGGATTTTTGCGTGGCTTGAAAATCATCGGGATCATGCCGCTTGACGGAGTGGGGTAAAATGCTGGAGAAAGCTTCCAGGGATATGATTTTGTGGTTTTTTCTGGGAATTTTTCTTGCTTCCATCGGCATGTTGGGGTGGCTCCTCTATCCCTTTTTCTCGATCATTATCCTTGCCTCGGTGGTTTCCGGCGTGTTCAGCCCGGTTTACCGGCGCCTGCACGAGAGACTCTCGGCCCATGCCGCTTCCCTTGCCACCTGTGTTCTCATCTTTGTCGTCCTCTTTATTCCCATCGTGGTACTGGTGAGCATCCTCTCAACGGAGGCCTACGACCTCTATCTCATGGGGAAAAATGCCGTTATCGGGGATCAGTTGAAGACCCTGCTCGAGGCCGGGAACGTCCTTGAGAGGATCAACACGCTCCTTGCCCGCCTGGATATCCAGCTCACCTACGAGGACATGATCTCTCCCATCTCGGAGGTGGGGAAAGTCGTGGGGTTCTCCCTGTTCGAACAGGCGAGCGCGGTTGCATCCAACGCCTTTAAATTCCTGATCAACTTCTTTCTCATGTTGCTGGTGATCTTTTACATGCTCATGGACGGGCCCCGGCTGGCGGCCTTTGTCGTGGACCTCTCCCCCCTGCCCAGGGAGGAGGATGAAAAAATTCTCAAGAAGTTCAGCGATATGGGCGGGGCGATCCTCATCGGCAACGGCCTTGCCGGCCTGATCCAGGGGGTTTGCGGCGGGCTCGTGTTCGCGTTTCTGGATCTGCGCTCCCCGTTTCTCTGGGGGGTGATCATGTCCCTTCTGGCGTTTCTTCCCATCGTGGGGATCGGCGCGGTGATGCTCCCGGCTTCCGTTTTTCTGGCCCTTTCAGGCCGCATCGGCGAGGCGATCTTCCTTGCCGTCTTCTATGTCGTCCTTTCCGGGGGCATGGAGTATCTGTTCAAACCCAAGCTGGTGGGACACCGGGTGAAGATGCACACCCTGGTGGTGTTTCTTTCCATTATCGGCGGCTTGAAATTGTTCGGGATTTTGGGTATTATCTACGGCCCCCTTGTTGTGACCTTTTTTCTGACCTTGACCGATATCTACCGGTCGAAATACCAGGAGATGATCGAACCCCGAAGGTGACCCGGGGAAAAGGGCGGGGGAGGGCGCGCGGGATCTTTGCCGCGAGCGCCCACCGGTTTTTTTCGCCGATCCATGGACGGTCCCGGAGGGAAAGGGGCCGCCGGCGGTAAACTTTTGCGGAATCTACTTTTGCAGGATCTATATATAGGAACTTAAAATGACGGAATTGGAAAAACAGCCCGAGATCACCATCGAGGAGGAGATGAAAAAATCCTACCTCGAGTATGCCATGAGCGTTATCATCGGAAGGGCCCTGCCGGATGTGCGGGACGGACTCAAGCCGGTTCACCGGAGGGTGCTGTACGCCATGCGGGAGTTGAGGAACGACTGGAACAAACCCTACAAGAAATCGGCGCGAATTGTCGGGGATGTAATCGGTAAGTACCATCCCCACGGCGACACGGCTGTTTACGATACCATTGTTCGCATGGCCCAGGACTTTTCCCTTAGATATCCCATGGTGGACGGCCAGGGAAACTTCGGTTCCATCGACGGGGATTCCCCGGCGGCCATGAGGTACACAGAGGTCCGGATGATGCGCCTTACCCAGCAGCTGCTCGAGGACCTGGACAAGGAGACCGTTGATTTCACCCCCAACTACGACGAATCCCTGTCGGAACCATCGGTCCTTCCCGCAAGGCTGCCCTCCCTTCTCGTCAACGGCTCCTCTGGAATCGCGGTGGGCATGGCCACGAATATTCCCCCCCACAACCTCAGGGAAACCGTGGATGCCATCACAGCACTGATCGATACGCCCTCTCTCACCTGCGATGAGCTCATGGACTATATTCCGGGACCCGATTTTCCCACCTACGGCCAGATTTACGGGACCGCCGGCATCAGGGAGGCATACCGCACGGGCAGGGGGATCATTCGCATCAGGGCCCGGGTCAACGTGGAGACCGATCCAAAGAGCGGTGCCGAGACCCTGGTGATCAACGAGCTGCCCTACCAGGTGAACAAGGCAAGGCTTATCGAAAAGATCGCCGCCCTGGTGCGGAGCAAGGTGATCGAGGGAATCCGTTATGTTCGGGACGAGTCGGACAGGGACGGCATGCGCATCGCCCTGGGCCTTAAAAGGGACCAGATGGCCGGTGTGACCATCAACCAGCTCTACAAGCACACCCAGCTCCAGAACAGCTTCGGCATCATTCTCCTGGCCGTTGTGAACAACCGGCCCGAGCTCCTGAACCTCAAGCAGATCATCGAGCATTTTATCCTTCACAGGAAGGAGATCATCGTTAGAAGGACCATCTTCGACCTGAGGAAGGCCGAGGAGAGGGCCCATATCCTGGCGGGTCTCAAGATCGCACTGGACAACCTGGACGAGGTGGTGGCCCTGATCCGCGCCTCCCGTTCCCCGGTGGAGGCAAAGGCGGGGCTGGTGGAAAAATTTTCCCTCAGCGAGGTGCAGGCCCAGGCGATCCTGGATATGCGCCTCCAGCGCCTCACCGGTCTCGAACGGGACAAGATCATCGAGGAATACGAGCATATCATGAAGGATATCGAGTGGTTCAAAAAGATCCTCGGGAGCGAGGCCATCGTGCTCGATATCGTGAAGGAGGAGCTTGCCGCCATCAGGGAGGAGTTCGGAGACGAGCGCCGCACCCAGATCACCGAAGCCACCCGGGAGATCACCCTCGAGGACATGATCACCGAGGAGGACATGGTGGTGACCATATCCGGGGACGGTTACATCAAGCGGACCCCCGCCTCCACCTACGAGAGCCAGCACAGGGGCGGCAAGGGAAAGACAGCCATGGCCACCAAGGACGAGGACTTCGCGGAACACCTCTTCGTGGCCTCCACCCACCACACCTTCATGTTCTTCACCAACAGGGGAAGGGTCTACTGGGCCAAGGTCTACGAGCTGCCCGAAGCGGGCAGGACCAGCAGGGGCAGGGCCATCGTGAACCTCCTGGAGTTCGAGGAGGGGGAGAAGCTCACCACGGTGCTCGGGGTGCGGGAGTTCGAGGGGGGCAAGAACATCGTCATGGCCACCAGGAGCGGCGTGATCAAGAAGACCGACCTCATGGCCTACAGCAGGCCCAGGGTGGGGGGCATCATCGCCATCAACCTGGACGAGGGGGACGAGCTTATCGGCGCCGGCATCACCGACGGCACCATGGACCTCTTCCTGGGCTCCGCGACGGGCAAGACCATCCGCTTCAAGGAAACGGATGTGCGGACCATCGGCAGGAGCGGCAGGGGCGTCAGGGGCATGACCCTGGCCGAAGGCGACTATATCGTCAGCCTCGCGGTGCTGGACCACGGTGACTTCCTGTTCACGGCAACGGAAAACGGGTACGGCAAGCGTACCGATATCTCCGAGTACCGCCTGCAGAAAAGGGGCGGAAAGGGGATCATCACCATCAAGACCAGCGATCGCAACGGTAAGGTGGTGGGAAGTCTCCTGGTGGATGACGAAGACGAGCTCATGCTCATGACCGACGGCGGAAAGTTGATCCGCATGCGGGTGAGCGATACCTCCGTGATCAGCAGAAACACCCAGGGGGTCAGGATCATCAATATCGACGACACCGAGAGGGTCGTGGGCTTTGTGCGCCTGCCCGAAACAAGCCTGGACAACGGTGACGACGAGGCGCTTTCGGAAGAGGGCGGCGAATCGGAGGAGGCCGGCGGGGAAACCGACGGATCCGGAACTGCCGCCGACACCGAGCTTGGCGAAGCGGATGGAGCCGGCGGCGGGCCCGCCCCGGACACGGATGAAGCTGATGATGCCGATGATGCCGATGATGCCGGGGAAGATGCCGATACCGATGAAGGCGATGCCTGATTCGAATCCGCTTCCGTGAAAATCTACGGCCCGGGGCGCCCGTCTCCAGGGAGGGGCGCCGCCGTATGATCAATGCATGAAAAATCAAGCGCCCGCCCTTCGCGCGGGCCGGATATTGGATATGACAAATATGCTGGACGTGGAAAACGCGAAAATAGGGGTGGTGGGCGCGGGAAGCTGGGGCACGGCCCTGGCGAACCTCCTTGCCTCCAAGGGATACAAGGTGGACCACTGGGTGTTCGAGCCCGAGGTCAGGGAGCAGATGGCATCGGAGCGGGAGAACAAGATCTTCCTTCCGGGAATAACCCTCTCCCCGAATATCCTCCCCTCCAATAATCTGGAGAAGGTGACGGCAGGGAAAGACCTCCTGCTCCTGGTGGTCCCCTCCCATCTCATGCGGGGCATCACCGCGCGGATGGCGGATGCCGTCGGAGAGAACACGGTGCTGGTCTCCGCCTCCAAGGGGATCGAAAACAAGACCCATCTCACCATGACCGGCATCTTCGGCGAGACCCTGCCCGGAGTTTCGGAAAACCGCCTGGCGGTTCTCTCCGGACCGAGCTTCGCAAAAGAGGTGGCCATGGAAGTGCCCACGGCAGTGACCGTGGCGGCAAGGGACCGGGAGGTGGCCGAGTACGTGCAGAACGTCTTCTCCACCCCGTTCTTCAGGGCCTATACCACCGACGACATGATCGGCGTGGAGTTGGGCGGTGCCGTCAAGAACGTGATCGCCCTGGCATCCGGGGTGGTGGACGGGCTGGGCCTGGGGCTCGATACCCGCGCGGCACTGATCACGAGGGGGCTGGCCGAGATCAGGCGCCTTGGGGTGAAGATGGGGGCGGATCCCCACACCTTTGCCGGGCTCTCGGGCGTCGGGGACCTGATTCTCACCTGTACCGGGGACCTTTCCCGAAACTACACCGTGGGCAAAAAGATCGGCACCGGCATGAAGCTGTCCGAGATACTGGACGAGATGCGCATGGTGGCCGAAGGGGTAAAGACCGCCCGGAGTGTGTACAACCTATCGAAGAAGCTCCATATCGAACTGCCCATCTGTCATGAAATCTACCATATACTGTATGACGATCATTCCCCGAGGGAGGCGGTGTTCAGCCTCATGACCCGCGAGCTGAAACCCGAACTGGACGATTTCGGATCATGAGCGGGGAGAAAGGGGAGCGCCCGGCCTGCTTCGGAGACCTGGACCGGGTGTTTCCCATGGGGGATGAGGGGCTTCGGGTTACCCCCGAATCCTGCATGATCTGCTGCCGATATAAAACGGAATGTTTAAGGACGGCCATGCAAACCGGGCAAAAGGGAATCGCCGCTCAGGAGGAGCATGTGGACAGGGCCTATGATTCGGGCATGATCGGTTTTTTTACGAGATGGTCCAGAAAAAAACAACTGGCAAGAAAAAAAGGGGAGGAGCGTTAAGATAGATGAGGTCGATTAAAGAGATCGAAATTGAGGGGAAGACCCTGTTTATGCGGGTGGATTTCAACGTGCCCATGGATCAGCACCAGAACATCACCGAGGATACCCGAATCAAAGCGGTTATGCCCACGCTCAAGTATGCGCTGGACAACAACTGCAAGGTGGTGATCGCCTCCCATATGGGAAGGCCCGGGGGAGAGCGGGTGCCGGAGCTGAGTCTTACGCCCGTTGCCAAGCGCCTTGCCAGGATCGTGGAGCAGGAGGTGATCATGGCGCCCGACTGCGTGGGGCCCGAGGTGGACGAGATCGTATCGAACCTCTCCCCGGGGGAGATCGTTCTCCTGGAAAACCTGAGGTTCCACAGGGAGGAGCAGAGCAACGACGCCGAGTTCGCGCGGAAGCTGGTAAGCAGGTGCGACATTTACGTGAACAACGCATTCGCCGTTTCCCACAGGGTGCACGCATCCATCGATGCGGTAACCCGCCATGTGCCCCTTTCCGTTGCCGGCTTTCTCCTTCAGAAGGAGATCGACTACTTCAAGAAGGCCATCGACGAGCCCATGCGTCCCTTGGTGGCCATCGTCGGGGGAGCCAAGGTTTCCAGTAAACTCCATGCCATCGAGAACATGCTCCAGGTGGTGGACAAGCTCATCATCGGCGGGGCCATGGCCAATACCTTCCTGCGGAGCATCGGTTACAACGTGGGCAACTCCATGATAGAGGAGGACCTGGTGGGGGTCGCCGGGGGAATTATCTCCAAGGCCCTTGAAAAGGGAATCAAGCTCTACCTGCCCGTGGACGCGGTAATCGCCGAGAAATGCGATGCAAGGAGCGAGAGCAAGATCGTTCCCATCCAGGAGATTCCCCAGGACTGGATGGCCCTGGATATCGGGCCCGCCACCTCCCTGCTCTATTCGGAAGCCCTCTACGATGCAAAGACCATCGTGTGGAACGGCCCCATGGGGGTATTCGAGATCGATGCCTTCAGCAGGGGATCCATTGCAATGGTTCACAACGTGGCCAACTCCTATGCCCTCACCATTGTGGGCGGCGGCGATACCGACGTGGTGGTGCACAAAGCCGGCGAGACCGAGCGGATCACCTATATTTCCACGGGCGGCGGGGCATTCCTCTACCTGATGGAGGGAAAGACCCTTCCGGCGGTGATCGCCCTGGATGCTGCGGAAAAGAACATGGAGACAACCAACTGATAAATATCCAGACTCCCCGGCCTTTTGAGGCCGGGGAGTTTGGGCCGACGGCGCCGGGCATCGGATTACGCGCGGGGTACCCCTTGTGCCGATGCCGTAAAATCGATAGCCGTCCGCCTGTCCGCCTGTCCGCCTGTCCGCCTGTCCGCCTGTCCGCCTGTCCGCC
>PPCM01000286.1_pt1 | contig 59478 bp, 38 predicted proteins | sample 1555541 | NCBI WGS metagenome assembly PPCM01 (sample SAMN05284479, study PRJNA326546) | Marine sediment metagenome, whole genome shotgun sequencing project. | isolation source: marine sediment | place: Germany: Wadden Sea | collected 2012-09-05 | reverse complement strand
CTCCTGTGATAACGTCCCCCCTCTTCCACATCGGCCTTACGCTCTCCCGATACGGTCACGCTCTTAGCCGTGGCTTCCAGGTCCAGGTCTTCGGATTTGATGCCGGGGAGCTCGGCACGGATGCTGTAGTGATCCCCTTCCTCGCTCACGTTGAGCAGGGGGAACACACCCGCGTTCCTTGCCCTGTGAGCAAATCCGTGCCTGCGGCCCAACGCCCGGTCCATCCGCCTGCTCATTCTGTCGAAATCGTTCATTACGTTCCAGAGTCCTGAAAAGGGGTGCTCATATCTTCTGTAAAATCTCATGGTCGATCTCCTTGTTGTTTATCAATATTATCAGTTTGATTTACTTTTTCGTTTCTCTTGAGAAAAAATATAAACCAGATAATCAATATGTCAATTATATTTCATTACTTTTTTTGTTATTTTGTTTTTGGTAATACACACAAACAATAACCAGGATGCCACCAATAGCTGTAACCATCCATAACTAATAGATATTTTAATTGAGTGGATTATGACGGATCTGCGCATTACCAAGACGGCAATCGAATATGGAACGTCAAACGCACCTCTGATCCTGCTCTATACGAACAAATGATCATGGCTCGTAAGGTCACCTGATTCGATTTTCCGGGTAAATGGATGTTGGATTAATAGATCCCCAAATGGGTATTTTGAGCTTGTTTAGATTCATACTTTGAATCGAGGAAGGGTTCGGCACAGCAAAAAAGGCAGGGCCCGATGGGCCCTGCCTTTTTAGTGTTGGATACGTCTATGTTGGTTCAGCGTGTTCAGGGAATTTCCACCAGCTCGATATTGGACATCCCGCCGATATCCCCATCCGTATTATAGGGCTGGACCGCCGTATAATAGGTAAAGCCGCTCCAGAGGTCCACGGTAAAGGTGGTCTGTTTTCCCGCATCGATGGATTTCACGAAGCTGATATCCGGCGGGGCATAATAAAAGATGTATCCGTCGGCATTGTCCACGTCCTCCCAGGAGACCGTTACGGTGTTGCCGCTCTTCTCCACCGTGAATTTGGGGGAGCGGATGGCATTGGCAAGGGCGTGGAACTTGTCCACCAGTGCCTCGAAAAAGGTGGCGATGGTATTGCTGTACAGCCCGCCCTTATGCACCCTGAACTCCAGCTCGTGGATGCCCACGCGGGAGGGGGTCCAGTAGGTCACCGTATAGATGCTCTTGAGGTAGGAGCCGATCAGATCGAAGGTGTCGTGGAGCGCTTCAGCGTTTTCCGCCATGACCACCGCGCCGTTTTCGCTCACGGCATCCAGGTCCTCGCGCTTCACGTCTCCCAGGCCGATGGAGTAGACCACGATATTATGCTTTTCGATCAGGGAGGTGAGTTCGGAGAGCCGGCGAAGGCTGTGGTTGTCGGCGCCGTCGCTGAAAAGCACGATGATCCGCTCTTCCAGTTCGTGGTTGGAATCCTCGATGGCCCTGTACACCGCATCGTACATGGAGGTGAACCGGTCCTTCTCGTCCAGTTCGATCTCGTTCACCGAGCCGATCTGTTCAACCCTGTTGGCAAAGCGGTAGTACCTGAGGTCCGCGTTGTCCCCAAGGCGCTCAACCAGAGCGCCGGCCGCCTCCTTGAGCTTGATATGGGCATCGTCCAAGCTCATGCTGTAACTTGCGTCCAGCACCATGGAGACGTTGAGGATCCGGTCGGCCGTGACGTCCGCGAAACTCTCGATATCCGCCGGTACCTTGTCCTGGATAAACTCGAAGTTCTCGATGGTAAGCTCGTTCACGGGAAATCCGTTCTGGTCCTTGACCTGGAAGACCAGGGTGCCGTTACCGGCATCGTAGCGCTCGTCATAGTCAAAGGTGAATCCCTCGCCAAACTCCTCGATCCGGAGCATGTCGATGCCGTCGTCCGTGACGGTAATGGCGACGGTGACGGAATCACCGGTTTCGTCGGTTACAACAAGGCTCGTATGCCCAACGCTCATGCCCTTGACCGTGACCACATCCCCCATTGAAACCGCCGTTGCCACCCTGGGGTCGGCAGGAAGAAGTTCGTAGGGAGCGCTGCCGTTAACAAGCGTGATCCTGCCGCTTTCCCCCTCCACCAGGCTCAGGTGGGTGGGATCGGCAATCAGGGTGGGCTTGACCACCTCGAACACCATGGCGTCGGTATCGGTGAGGCCTTCGCCGTTTTCCACGGTGAGGACAACGTCGTAGGCTCCGTATTCAAGATCGTTGAGCGTGGGCTTCATCCCGATGGCGCCCATCTCCTCGTCGGTATCCCGATGGGTTGCAAGCCAGGTATAGTTCAGGTCGTCGCCGCCCGGATCATGGGAGTTGCTACCGTCCAGGGTAATGCTGTCCTCGTAAACAATCCGGTCGGGGCCGGCATCGGCAACGGGGGCCGGCGCGGGTTCAGGGGGGGGAAAGGCCTTGATATTCAGGGTAAGGTCGTCGAAACGAAGATCAAAATCGTCCAGTTCGATCCATACGGCATCATTTGCCTCCTCCGGATCTGTTTCATTTTCGGCGAGCACGGTGATGCGAACGGTGTCTCCCTCTTCCCTGATATCGAGGTCAAAGAAATCATCCCCGGTCATATCGTTGTATTCGAATGTCCCGAACATCTCCCCGTTCACATAAACCGTTGCAACACCGGGAATGCCGGCGGCCGTCCTGGTGGTGACCTTGTACCAGCCGTCCTTCTGGAGAACCACCACGAAGGGCTCGGTGTCGTCGATGGGATCCCCGTTGTCGTCCCCTTCAACTGAGGTGATGGTGAACATGCAGTCGTCGTAATCCCGATCGCCGCCGCCGTATATATCCTCGAAACCGAATTCCCAGATCACCCCGTCCCCGGTATCCGTAGGCGTGCATTTTACGTGGGGCTCGTTGTCCGGGTTGTTCGAGGCATCACCCGTGTAATAAGTGTATCCCGTGGTGATGTTGTTGAGGGCAAAGTGGACCACCGTGTCTTTTTCAAAGGTCCCGAGATTCACCTCGCTTCCCTTGTCCGAGGAGGAGAACAGGGGAATGACCCGTCCTTCCACAACGGCCGAAAGAAAATGCTTGTGGGAAGCATCCTTGCCGAGGGCGGTAACGATCACATCCTCCGATGAATTCGAAACCTTGAATGATCCTCCAATAATAGGGGAATTATCGGCATTGGCGGGAGTTACGGCGGTAATACAGGCAAGGGCTAAAAAAACGACAAAGGCCGTTGTAAAACGTTTCATGGCTTGCTCCTTTCAAAAATAAAACACTTATTTTTGGCAGCCTGACAACCGTATCGGGTGACTTAGGTTCACGGCTTTGCGTCCCACTCTTTCGAGTGGTTTGCCTTTCAGGAACCGGGATCCCGTGGGGGATCTCCTTGAAGCCGCGTTGTGCGGCATTCTTTTTCCGTCATTTTTTTTCGAGTGTGACGACAATCCGGCACGCCATTTAAAACACCAAGGATTTCGCCACAGTTCGGCAACACGCTACAGAGAAGATAGAATCAAGACCCAAACCGTTTTTTACACTCACGGTTTTTATGATAAGCCCCAACTCATCCGTGTGTCAAGTTCAGTTTGTATAAATGGTACTTTGGTACTGAACTCTCCATCTCAATTCGAACAATTCTTCTCAACACCCGTCAACATTGAAACAACATCTAATCAATACAAAATATTCCATAAAAGAGAGATGGATTACGACAGGACAAGGCCGTCAATAAAACAATACAAGGATGGCCCGGGCAGTTTCCCCCCGGGCCATCAAGGTTACCGGGCACTCTAAAATCTGGCGATGAAAACATTATCGAACTTGAGGCTGCCCTGGTTCAAGACCTTGCGATCGTGTTCCGCGAGCGCAACGCTTTCCCTGGTGCCGCCCTCCTTTATCAATCCTTCCCTGTCCAATGCCGTATAAAGGGCATCCAGGCGTTTTACCGCCGCCTCTCCCTCGGGTTTTGTCTCGCCGGCAAAGGCGAGGAGATCGAGTCTGATGTCGCGTTTCTTGAGAATCCGAACGGCATCCAGGTACTGCCGATCGAATACCAGCTCATTGTCCTTGTCGAAATTGAAGCCGGTTTCAGCCCGGGTGGAAAGGACAAAGTCACTGTCCGCCACGAGCAGCGGCATATGGATCATCTGTTTTCCGGTGACCTGAACGAGTATCACCAGCGTGACGCCTTCGCAATCACCGGGCAGGTCCTCCCCATCCCAGGTAAGTCCTTCCGGTGGATCGTTATCTCCCAGTTTTTGGGAAATTTCCGTGGCCTGGGCCCCGAGGTTCGCTTCCGAAGGCACGGATTCCGCCGTTGTACCGGCCGATTTTGTGGGGATCAGGGTGACGACATGAAGTTTAAGGGAATCGTCGTTCTTTAAATAATCCTCGAAATCGGCAAAAAATGCGGCAACGGTGTCCAGCTCCGTTGGATCGACAGGGGTTGCCGGAAGCTCGAACCGGACCTTGCCCGCCGATAAAAAGTACTTTTCCAAGTAATCATCCCCACCGGAACCGCCCAGGTTCTTTCGAAGATTTTCCAGAAAGGTATCCGGGATGATCTCGATATACTTATGCACTTCATGACAGGTCAGAATACCCTGGGGGCGGGCCAGCAGAACGGCAACCGCCCCGCATTTATCGATTTCGGCCCAGGTCCTGAAATGACGGATCGCATCGGCCGGGGGCGCCTCCCCCAGCACGCCCGCAATCACCCCGGCCTGATTCTTCAGGAGAAGACTCTCGGCCAGCAGCTCGGATTCGGTTGGTTCGCTCCCGGACGGACCGGGTGTCGGGGAAGGCGACGGCGCGGGTGTCGGTGTCGGAGTTTCCTTGAATCGTTCGGAAATCACGACGACTTCCTGGACGACCCCATTGCCGTTTTCTTTCCACTTCTCTTCCAGGCCGTCGATGCTGTTGTCGTGAATATCCGCTGTATCGGGATAGAACCCCACATCATGGAGCCAGGTGGCCTGGAACTGCCCGGTTAAGAACTCTTCAAGCTTATCGTCGACTCCCTCTAAAGCCTTCTCGAGTTCATCGGCAACACCGTCCGCATGGGCAATCCGGTATACCCTTTGACAAACGGGCCGCACCATCTGGGCGGCAAAAACCATAACGCCGTCCACAAGCCCCTCGCCCAAAAGATCGGGAACCTGGGGCAATACCTGGAAAACAGCATCCGCCGTCACGTCATTGGCGGTTTTCAGGATATCCCCGAGGTGCGAAAGGCGGGCGGCTCCCAGGGCTTCCCCCTCGTCAAACGCCTCTCCCCTGCTCGCGATCGCGCCATATGCCAGTTGCGTTTCGGCGGGTATCTTCATTTTCCAGTCCGCCAGCAGGTACTCGGGGGGGGTCTCCATGGCATGGATGCCCGCCTGAAACGCCACCGTGGATATGGTTAGGCGTTTGAACCTGTCTAATAACGGCCCGTTGTTCTCCTCCAACCCCTTGACCAGAAGCTTCAGCTCATCCGAATTTTTCACCCGGATGCCGTGGATTCGGTATCGCCTCGGTTGCAACCTCGGCAGGGGAGAAACGACATCGCAAAGCTTGTCCCTCCTCCTGTGAAAGAGAACCCAGTCGGCCGAGGCAAGAACCTCCAGTTCGGATTTGGGTTCCTCGACCGGGGGAAAGAGAGACAGGGTGGCCTGGACTTCGAACCTTGTGCCGGCCATGGCCGAACCGATCAAACGGATGGCTTCGGTCGAAGCGCCGTGGGCACGGTTTCCAGGAATAAGGGCACTCGCCTCGATCGACTGTTTTGCCTGGAAAAGAACCCGGCGTGGATCAATTCGGAATCTTTTCAGCCCCGACGAAATGGATGCAGGCTCCCTTTCGATCCTTATACCGCCGGCCGATTCTTTTAATCGGACTCCCGCCGGTGATTTACCTTGGGGCTCCGCCCTTTTCATAAGCATCACATCCAACCCCCGGGCCACTCCCTCCCTATCGTCATCCTCCGTCACAAGGTACCCTATCGCCTCGGCGGTTGTACCGTCCATCCATTTCCGCGAGACAACAAGATCGGCGCGATTAAGGAAGGCCAGGTTCGCAACCTTGATCAGGGTATCGGTCAAACCGCCGTCCCCGGTTCCTTGTTCCAGGGTGACGAGCTGATCCAAAACCACCGTCCGGATCGGCCGGGATCTCCCCGTGCCCCCCCCCGTCGACATCCGTTTTATCACAAGGACACCCGACAGATGGGCCTTGATTCGCCGGTTGCCCCCTGTTTCGGGCAGGAGAGCATCAACGGTAAGCTTGCCGTTAAAGGTCAAATCAACGACCTGCCCGCCGGTTCTCCCCTGAACAGCGGGCAGCAGGATCATCAGGCTACCTGAAAGCGGGGTACTCCGGTTAACGCCAAGTGCAAAAACATCGTGAAGCATGGAGATGGAGAGCCAGGTTGCGGCACTTCCCCTTTCTCCCTCCGCTGCCCTGCCGGAAATGTTGACACTCAGGCGGTTTGTCGTTCCGTATAATCCGGAAATGTTTCCGGACCGCCCCGCTCCCTTGATGTTATGGGAAATCCCTCCCCGTTTTGCACGGGCCAGGTCGGCCCTTGAAAGATAACCGGGCACGGCCGGGGAGAGCTCTTTCTTTTCCTTCTCCAAACCGGAATAGTAAAAAGCGGCCCCACCGGTGGGCAGTGATTCGCCCCGGGCCGCGCCAAAAAAGGAGATCCTGCTCCTCGAAAGGGCATCCATGGATTGAAGGGTACCAAGACCTTCCAAGGCTTGGGTATACATGCCGGATGAAGTATAACTTTTTTTAACAAAAGCGGAACCGGTCACCGAGTCAAATCCGGAGTCCCTGGAAAAATCGGACCCGCCGGAAAAACCGTAAAAAAGGTTCAGGGAGAGGAGCATTTCATACCCTGTCCCGGACGGTTTGACCGCCATCTCCTTTATGCTTCCACCGGGAACCAGAATATCCACCCGGGGTTTGTCGGCCGGGTTGTCCAGCCCCCCGAGCAGGCAGATCCGCTCCATATGCTGGGCCTCTTCCAGGGCATGGGGAACATAGTCGGCCCGAACCACGCAGAACCTCAGATCCACGCCGTCGCCCATCATGGCCCGCACCTGCTCGTTCACCGTTGCCACCCTGCCGGGTACAACGGGAAGATACCCGGCACTGGGCAGCTCCACGATTCCGCAGTTGATCAATGCCCGATCCGAAAGGGGCGCCCTTCCCGCGTCCTTGAGCCTCAGGTCCAGGGTTTCGAGGGTTGCGCCGCCGCCCTTGTATTTGGGCACCGTGATGTTGTCCCCCACGCGGGTCAAGAGTTCGGTCACCTCCGCGTAGTAGTTGATCCACTCCCCAACCTCCACGGAAGTTTGGCGGATCACTCCCCTCAGGTCGTCGCAGGGATCTTCCCGGACAAAGCCGCCCCCCCTCACGCAATCTTTGAGCTGGCATTGAAACTGAAGTACCTGGGCAAGGAAAACCTGCCAGGGCCGCATGGCCATTTGCCGTGCCCACCAGGAGCGCGCCGGGGCTCCAATGCGTTCGCGCCGGGGAATCCACGGGTCGAAGAACCTTGTGGTTTTTCCGTTCCGGGCCAGGAGGCCGATGGGCACATCTTCCGTGTCAAAGGGCAGATCGCTCCCCTTGCACCAGGCACCGTTTTCCAGCCCCTCCGCCGAGACCAGGTCGCCGTTTTTCTCATCCCGGTAGTATGCCGAGGCCAGAAGGGAACGCAGGTGTGCGTCGGTCAGTGTAACCGACGACGATGTTTTCAGAGGAGATTTCAGCACCAGGGGGAGCGCCCTTATCACGGCCCCCTCGATGATCCAGGGGCGTTCCGTTCCTGTAATGCAGGCATCCTCGCAGAGTTTGCCGTAAATATCTTCTTCTCCGCAATACGCCTCGATTGAGCCGATGAAGATGATGTAGAGCTCGTCTCCCCGGACAATATCCCCGGGTTCCGTTCCGCTTTTCAGTTCGCATTCCTTAAAAAAGGAACCGTTGCCGGCAGAGTTGAACGGAGCCTGCCCGATCTCGGTAAATTGGGGTTTATCGGAAAGCGTAAAAGTGGTCCCCCGGGCAGCGGCTCCGGGAGATGTTCCGGATGAGGTTGTCGAAAGATCCGTCCCTGATTTTTCCAGAAGCGTTTCGATCCCCACCCGAACCGGGGAGGGCAGGAGGATCACCCTTCCTCTACCGTCAAAAGCCATTCCTCCGCCCACTTCGAGGAGATCGCCGGGTTCGACAACGGCGCAATCCAGGCCGTGAACAACGCCCATGCCGCCGGCAATGTTGGAAAGGGCGCCAAGGGATCGGAAATAGGCCTGTTCGCGATTGAGGTCCCGGGCCCGCAGGTATTTTCCATCGTAGTAATGCAACCTGTTGAGAGGCGTTTGCAAAGGAACAACAGAGTGCCCCTTTACGGTTCCCAGAACGACGATACCCGATTTTGAGTTTTGATTTGCCACGATCCGCTCCTTTTCATGCCCGCCGCCGGCAGTTGACTGTTTGATAATTCAGGGGGGCGATCATCACTTCGGCCGGGCCGCAGAGTGCTCCGCCCAGGGTTTTCGACTGTAAAGCCGATCGGCCAAAGTTAAATTTCCGGCCCTCGGGCCGTAAAACCCTTGGATTTATCCTTGGGAGATAATCAGCTTGAGCTGCTTTTGTGTTTGTTCGGTTCACCGGAACATATGAACAAAGTCAATCCCGTCGAACCGGGTTCCGGGGATGCCCCCGGTTTCCCCGGCAAGGGGGACGAGGTCCTTCCCCAGTACCGGCGTCGCGCCCCTGCCGCGAACGATCAGCCGGACCAATGCCCTCGAAGGCGTTTGGTTGAGGGTCAACGCAATACGGTTGGGCGCCCCCCCTTCTCCCACCGTGTACACGATCTCGTCGACCCATTCGTCCACCCACCCGTCCGAGTCGCCAAATGAAGATACCGATATGGAGCGGTCGTCGAGACTGGCTTCGAGCACCTCCCCATGGATATCAAAGGTTATGTTCCCTTCACGGAGCACCACCGAGGCCCGGTCGATACGGGGGCAGGGGGGGATATCCGGTTCCGGCGGCGTGTCGGGATCGGGGTCGGGATCGGGTCCCGGGGGAGGCGGCTCTTCCCCGGCGATCTCCTTGAACAGTGGTCCGCAGAGTAGTTCCTGAATGGTGCGGGTCGCCACATGGGAGGGCCGGATGGTGGGGTCCACCTCGCATGAGACAAGGATAAACCCCGTGCCCTCGTCCCCGGACAGGGTCATATCCCTGATGTTGGCAAGAACCATGGGACAGGGATCTTTTCCCGCCATCCCCGCCTGTGACCCGGAAGACGGGGCAAGGTCGATCACGTCAAATGCCGCCAGTTCCCTGAAGGCATCGAGGTACAGCTTCGGCTGTTTTTCGGAAGGTTCGGCCAGGATCAGGTCTCGCCGGGCGATAATCTCCAGGTCCTCGGGGATCGTGTTGCCGCCTTCGTCCTTATGGGGCGCATCGAGATTGAAGAGGAGCCTCAGGCGATGATAGGGGTATTGCTCGGGCCTCCGGGCGAGCCCCGGCTCCATCCTCAGTTCGACGGTTTCATAAACACGGGAGTATGCAGTTGTCTGCCCCGATCCCGCGCAGGGCTCCACCAGTGCCGGCACCTGCCGGGTAAGGCAGCTCTTGAAGCGGATAACGACATGGGCATCGAACTGGATGTTGCCGCCTGCATCCCGGGTTTCCAGGCGGTCCCTGTTTTCCCGGTACCAGGCCGCCACATTCAGGCAAAAGGGCATGTCCAGGTGCAGCTCGCGACCGGCCCTGTCGATTCCGAGGCCTGGCAGCACACGGATCTCGCCGGTTTCCAGGGACTTTTCAACGGCAAGCCCCCATACCGCCCCTTCCCCGTGGAGCCAGCCGTTGTGGAGCCACATCTTCCCGCGGTGATAGGCATCGATGGTCTGGAAATCCTCCACCCCGAGCAGGAGTCCGAAATGTGCCCTCAGGGAGTAGAACGGATCCACCGGCAGGAAAGATCCCGCAACTCCCTGTCCATCCTTCTCATCCGGTATATATGACACGAAAGCTCTCCTTTCATTTTGAGATCCCGCCGAAAGCCCCACCGGCCTGCAAGGGGATGCAAGGCGTTTTCAGGCTCTGTTCCGGTTTCTTGTGATTCGTCGCATACAGCCGATTCCTGTTCCTAAGCCGTTCGCATGGAGAGACGGATCGCCTCGTTGACCGATGCGGCAACATAGTCAAAACGTTTCCTCTCGTAATCGACCGTTTCTTCCCCTTCGACCATATCCTCCTCCGCCCCGGACAGGGCGGTAAGGGCCGTCAGCAGCGACTGTTCCGCGTTGTCCAGATTCGTGGGCAGAGAGTTCGGGTCAAAGCCGGAGAGTGCTTCGAGTATGTCCACCGCCTGGTAGAATTCCGCGAAGTTATCCCAGATATGATCGGGCACGGCGATTGTCCGCTCCTGAACGGTGGTTGCACCGTCGGTGATCTCACTCTTCTGAGCGTCGGTCGGCGGTTCCGAAGCGTTTACCTTTGTGAAAAGGGAGATCGCAAGATCGTACTTCTCCCTGGCCATATGGACATAATCCCCCAGCCTGTTTTCAGCCCGGTCCAGCGCCAGGGCGGCCTTTGCGACACTCCCCTCCTTTCCCTCGTGGGTTTCCCGATCTCCGGCAAGAGCGTCTTCGGTTGTCGCCAGATCCTGGGCCGCCTGGGTATATGCATCCATATGCAGCTGACGCCGGGCCGTTGCCAGCAGACGCAAATCAACCGGGATATCGTCTTCCACTCGCTTTTTTGCATCCTGATACGCGGTCCTGTCGTCATCCACGGTATCCGAAGTATCGCCGTCGCCGGTGTCACTGCTGCCGCCATCGCCGTTATCACTGCTGCCGCCGTCGCCGTTACCACTGTCGCCGTTTCCACCGTTCCCGCCGTCGCCGTTTCCACTGTCGCCGTTTCCGGAGTCATCGGCCGCAATCACTTTTTCGGCATCCGCCTTCAAGGTATCCAGGGGAGAGGTGCCCAATGACGCAATCCAGAGATCCAGGCGGTCCCGCCGGTCGGTCTCATCGATCAGCGCGGCCTCCGCATCCCGCAACTCGGACTTGAGCCGTGTGTACAGGTCATCGGCCTGCTTCATATCGAGCTCGGCAACATTGAGCGCATCCCGGGCCGAGACGCGCGAGGTCTCGGCCGCCCTGAGTTCGGCGGTCCTTGTTCGAAGCTGCGCGGCAAGGTCCTCCATCTCGGCGGCATCCAGGGCCGCAGCGGCATCCTTCCTGATATCCCGGATCTCCTTTTCCAGGTCCATCACATCATCCACGGCTTCGACATGGGCGCTCTTTTTCGACTCGTGCTCGTCCTGTTTTGTCAAGAGATCCGCCTGGGCGGCATCCCTTGCGCTTTCCAGGGAGTCAACCTGATCTTCCACGAATTCTTTGAGATTTGTTATGGTCATAGTAGCCCTCTTTGATAATCGTCATTCCCGGCGGCATGCCGGGGAAGGATTTACCGGCTTTCTCATATTCACGCCGAATTGCCTTAATCATATGTCTTCCCGTTATGGGGCCGCCTTCCGATGCCGCGAGAAATGCCGCCGCAACGGCCGCGTTCCGGATCATTCCTCCCACCATGGGATAGAACGAGGCAAGCAGGGGAAGGTTCACATCCCCGTGAAGGAGGTTCATATCCGGGATATGCTTTTCCCAGAGGAGAATCCGCTGCCCCCGGTCGGGCTCCTCGAACTCCACCACGAACTCAAGGCGCCGCATAAAGGCCGTATCGATATTCCGGCGGAGGTTCGTGGCGAGGATCGCAAGCCCCTCGAACCGTTCCAGTCGGGCCAACAGGTATGCGGTCTCGAGGTTGGCATACCGGTCATGGGCGTCTGAAACCTCGGTTCGCTTCCCAAACAGGGCGTCCGCCTCATCGAAGAGCAGAACCGCCCTTGCCTTCTCCGCCGCATGAAAGATTCGGGCGAGGTTTTTCTCGGTTTCCCCGATCCATTTTGACACGACCCGGGACAGATCGATGACCAGGAGCTCCAGACCCAACTCATGGGCCATAACCTCCGAGGAGAGGGTCTTGCCCGTTCCCGACGGTCCGGAGAACAGCATCCTTACGCCGTATGCCCCCCGGCGATCCTTGAGAAAGGCCCACTCGTCCAGGACCTTCACCTGGTGCATCAGGCGATCCCGGGCCTCCCTGAGTTGTAATATCTTCTCTTCTCCGAGAACGAGATGGTCCCAGCCCGCCCTGGGTTGGACCCTCCTGATCCCCGCAACCTCGACACTTCGGGTACGGCTTCTTATAACGGAATCCAGATCCGAAAGGCTCGGTTCACGGCGCGTGACACCTCTCAGGTGGGCCAGATCCAGGGATGCCTGGAGCGCCGGCCACGGCTCCAGGGGATAACGAACGGCCATCAACCCGGCTTCCCGGGAAAGTTGCGGAAGCAGCTCCTTCCACATCCCCGCCGTATGGGCAAGGGATAGGGGCGGACACTGAACCCGTATCAACGGCCGAAGCGTGTCCCCGAGTCGGACGCCGCTGTCCGATGCGATCACCACGGGTCCCGGAAACCCGGTGAAATCAACATCGGCGGTTCCGCAGGGCGTTTCGCCGGGGGAGACGCTTATCACCGGCACAATCCCCCTTGCCGCGGCATGTACCGAGATCAGATTTTCGAGTTCGCCACCCCCTTTTTCCGTGCCCATCACGATTCCCCGGAACATTATCCCAGCACGGTCCACGAGCGCGCATGCCCTCCGGAAGGCCACCTCCTCCCCGTCGTCGGTCACGGCGATATAACAACGGCTTCCCGAAGCAAGGGCCGCAAGGGCATCCCCTGTCTCCTTTTCCTGAAACCAACCGGACAACCCCACTTGACTTTCCGCCGTGTTCTCCCGGACGATCTGGTCGGGCCAGGCATCGATTCCCCCAAGCACCGGCCACAGCTTTTCCATCAACATGAGGTTTTTCTCGAAAAACGGATTTTCCCTGTCCAGGCGGATGATTCCGTTTTTTAGTGCCGGGCCGCTCTCCAAAAGCCCGCGAAATCCCTTGCGCCCATCGTGGTCCGGGCAGAAAAGCTGTGCCGCCAGGGCAACCGTGGGATACGGCTTGTTATAGGGGTTGAGCATCCTGAAGATCTCCGAAAGTGCTTCATGCTCATGGGTGATACCGGCAAGAATGATAGTATTTTCCTCCATCTCGGACAATTCAAACCCCTTAACCAGCCGCTCCATGGGCTCGATTTCTTCTCCTCCGGTTACTTCACCCGATATCTCATCCAACGTTTCCGCGCCCGCTTCTCCGGCGCCCGGGTCCGGGAGGGGAAAGATATACTTCAGGTATGCCGCCAGTTTTCCGGAGTCATATGGAAAAAGGGGATAGGCCGCCTCCCGCCCCCCCCCGGGAGGAGATTTCTCATCCGTGACACCCCGGCCCGCGGTTTCCGCCCCCTGCCCATGCTCCTGCCCTTGAACCGGGAACACCTGTTCCAGTAGATCCGCAAGTGCATGGACAATCAGTTTTTTTTTGTATTGAAGGCGCATGGAGGCCTCTTTATGAACAAGGGAATTTGTTTCTTCACAAATCCGACATCAACAAGAATACGGAGCAAAACGGGCAGCTCACCATGGATGAGCGACCGTTAAGGGATCAGGAAATAATAATTTACACCGTTACAGATGATTTACGTTCCCGTTGACGTTATATAACGCTCCGGCGTTCCTGAACCGGAAATCCCGGGAATGTGGAATTGTTTAATTCCGAACCGTTAAGACATGAAAATTGAGTTGCCGGGTAAGCCCGCGCGAAGCAGGAAGCCCAAGGGTTTTAGCCTTGGCCGGGTCGATCACGAATAATAGAATTTTATTACAGCCCCAATCCAGGGAACATAACCGGGATCCAGATCGAGTCCCCCCCGGCGGATGTCCACGGAAACATCTTCGTGGCTCATATGCACCTCGATCCATCCGGGATCGGCGATGATTTGCGCCTTTCTGCGACAAACCTTATGAATCAGGGGATCATCCGGCGGTAATTCCTCGGATATTAAACGGCGAATCATCTCCAGCAACCTGTTTCGCCACCCCGTTATCTTTTCTTCAACATCCGCGGGAAGGGGAGATACAATATCAAGCGGAGGGCCCTGATTCATTCCGGGTTCTCCGGCGCCAAGGGGTTTTCCAAACGGTGCAAGGCCGCTGAACACGAGCAGTACGGGGTCATCCCGATCGGAGGGGAGGATGCTCAGGCCAAGGCGATAGAGAAGCCAATTCATCCCGTAACGCTCAAACCGGGGGTCCCTTGTCATATCGCCGACAACGCCCGAACGGCGCATGGCAAAAAGAAAAAAGAGCAGCCCTGCCCACTCGGTCGTCGCCTCCCTGCCGGGCCTGTCAAAGGGAGAGGGGAATATGTTGTCCAGGCGGGCATCATTCCCGGCAAAAGCTACGCCCTGTTCGCCGGCTTCACCTGGTGCGTCCACGGGTATTTCCACTTGCTCCAAGCTTCCTCTCCCATCGGCCCCAAATCGTAACCCATTCTCTTCCGCAGGAGAACGCCGGTTTATCGAATCCCCCGCCGCCGGGGAATTCAACGCCGGGGAATCAAGTTCAGCTCCCTTGCTTCCCGCCCCCATATCCCGTTGGTACACGGCGTTCAAATCGCCTTTACCGGATTGTCCGGTGGATTTATTACCACCGAGGCCCTTTTGTCCAGTATTCCGAAGAGACATGGTTGCCGATACGTTTTCTCTTTTTCCGCCGAGTTCCGTGCCGCCGGTGTTTTCGTTTCCAAAATTTCGGAAATCCGTGACACCATATGATTTCCCCCCGGAACTTCCGGATTTCATATCGTCGACGGTTTTCCCTCCGGAACTTCCGAAATCCTTACCACCGGAACTTTTCTCCCCGGGGCTTCCAGCTTCCTCCTCAACATGGCTTTTCATTCCGGGATTTCCGGACTCGTTATCCGCATAACTTTGCTCACCGGGCCTTCCAAACCCCCTGTCATCAAAGTTTTCCTCTCCCGGACGTCCGGATTCCTTATGGCCATGGCTTTTTTCTCCTGGTATTCCGGATACCGTATCGCCAAAGCTTTTATCCCGAAAACCTCCGGACTCCGCATCGCTGAATCCTCTTTTCCCTGGATTACCGGAAACCGTTTCTACAACAGCCCCCTCTTCTCGACCTCCGATTTCAACACCACCGGCATTTATCACCTTGGAACTTCCTTCCTCCATGCCGCCTGGATCATCTCCTCCGAGGTTTCCGAACTCCGTTCCGGCAAAGCCGGCCATACCGCCGGCTCCGGGGTTTAAAGCAGCTTCGGTTTCTTTTCCGAAACCCGCGGCGCCATTGGAAGCGGTTGTTCCACCGCCCCCCATGCCTTTGTTTCCACTCCATGGGTCAGTGCCGTCACCACCGTTCTTAATATCCCGATCCCCGGAAATACCATGTTCGTCATGATATCCTCCGGGGGCATTCCCGTTCCCGGAGCCCCCATCCGCGCCGCGTTTTTTATCTCCGGCGTTTTTTTGTTCCCCCCCGCCTTGTCCGGGGATCCCCGGGGCTTCCGGTATATGAGCGCCCAGGGCATCTCCTCGCGCGGCACGGAGATGCTCCGCGCCGGCACAGGCCGATTTAATCCCATGGGACACCGCCCCCACGGCAGCCCGCATTCGAGGGGGCCCCATTTCGGCAAGGCCCGGTTCCACCTCCAGCAACGACAGGATTGCCGCGGCACAGGCCAAGTCCTCGTCACAAAGGCAACCGGGAAAGGAGGTGAAAAAGGCCCTCATGATCTCGGAACGCATCATCACCCTCATGAAGAGAGCATGGCCGTTGGGATATGACGCCGGCTTTTCCCCGGCGCGCGTCCACCGCCCCCCGGCATTGCCCATTGCACAGCGGCTCAACAGGCTCCAGAAAGCCGGTTCTCTTTTGACGAAAAACCGGTGGAAGAAATTTCTCCGCGCCGCATACCGGAGAAGGGGCATGATCCCCGTATGCTCCAGATGAAGACGGTCCAGTAAAGCTCCCATGGCCTCGCGGCCCGGCATCTCCTCCCTGAAGCGTCCCAATCCAAGGGAGTTCCATGCCCATGCATCCCCCAGATCGCCTCCCGCGATCTCTTCGGCACTCCGAATAAGGGCATGGGTTCGGGACGGATAGTGAACCAGGTCGGCGCTTCCGGTATCGATCATGCGGCCGACCTCTTTCTCGAGAGAGCTGTTCCACTCTTCGGCCACGGGTTCGTCCGATTCCAAAAGGCTCAACCGGGCGGGCACGCGGAGGTGCCGGATACAGCACTCGCTTTCAGAGGCAATCCCCCGCTCTTCCAGTATCCTGGGAAGCTCGACCAGCACCCTGCTCTTCAGGATAAGGTCCAGGCGCGACTTTTCCTCCGGATATCCTTCGGGTACCAGATAGTTTGCCTTCAGGTTTTTGATCCGCAATTCCGTCATCCCGTTCTTGTATCCTTTCCGATTCTACCCGAGCCCGGAAAAACACCCATGGGCCGCCGCCACAGGACATACCCCCGCCCCAGCAGGGATGCCCCGACCTGAATCTTTCCAAACCCCGCGCCGGTGCCCACCATGGAGGTGAACCCGAGGTAGAGACCGATGCCCACGCGCATGCCGGCATCCACCGTGCAGATCTCGTACAGGGTATGGGCCGGCCTGTGGCGTTCCAAAATCTCCCGGACAACGCTCATCTCCTCGTCGGTCACCTCCACGGGCAGGACCACCGAAAACCGGTGGGCATGGGTATCGAACCCGTCGTCGTATTCCAGGGGAACCGTTTCCGGGGGCCCCACGGCCCCCCCCACGCGAAAGCCCGCCCCGACCAGCGGCCTTGATTCAGGGGGCGCATTCGGCCCCACAATGGCCCCCCCCTTGCCGCGAACCCGAAAATGTTCGATAATAAGCGGCTCCCGCCCCAGGTAGATCCCCAGAAACGCCTTGAGCCCCTTGACGGTTCCCCTGAAACGAAAGAGCCGGGGGGCTTCGGCGATTGCCTTTCGCTGCACGGCCTCCGGCCACCTCGCGTCCATGACAAGCCCCACGAAATCCGCCAGCCAGGAGAGGATCTCCCCTGGCGCGCTCGAAGGATCCAGCAAGGCATGCCTGCCCTTCGCCCTCACCGAAAGGTCGGCGATCTCCCCTTCGAACATGGCCAGATAACGGCGGAGAAAATCGGCGGATGTCCTGTCGTGGGAGTAGATTTTCGGCAGGCGCTCGAGAAGATCGTGGGATGGGTGTTCCACCCGGATGCTCTTGACCCTCGGCGTGCACCGCGTTCCGCCGGAAAGCTCCAGGGTCACCCACAGGTAACGTCCCGGTTCGGCGGCGACAGGGGCCTCGTACACGGCAAAGGCGGTATCCGTTTCCCTGCCGGTAAAGCCCCCCTCGTTTCCCGTGGTGCGTCGATACAGGGTCCCCGTCACCTGCCCTTTTCCGGGAACCGGGATCTTCGACCGGGGGGGCATGGGGGGAGAAAGCTCCCCGTGAACAATATCTTCCGGCCCGCAGCCGTGGGGAAGGGTTCGGGCAAGGGGTTCGATATTCTCCGGCAGGTCATCCGCCCCGTGGCAGTGGACCCTGATCATCGCCCCTTCGGGGATACAGGCATCGATGAATATCCGCCCCCACACGGTGCGAAAGACGCCGCTGTCAAGGGCAAACGTCGTGCATTGCCCAAGGGGCTTGTACCGAACGCGGGCAACCACCGCATGACGATATCCCCCCTTGGTCCGGAACACGATTCGGTTGTCCGGGGTGCGGGCGATGCCCCTGCCGTCATAATTTCTTGCGGTAAGAAAAGAGTGGGGAGCCGCATCCCCCCGTTTGTCCACCGTGAGAACGGGGAAATCCTCCCCCGGTCGCCGGGCCAGGACCAGCAGTTCGGTTTCCGGGGATAAAGCGGATTCACCCGGGGCCATAAAGATCAGGTCCGTGACAAACGGGTGAGAAACAAGCCTTCTTACGTCCACACTGTATGAAAAACCGCCGTCACTTTCAGCAGGCTTCAACGGCACCACGACCGCATTCTCTTTTCCTCCATTGAAGAGAATCCAGACGATACCGTTTTTACCAACGGCGATTCTTGAAGGTGTGCCGTGAGCCGGCAGCGTACCGGATTCCACCCTCCCAGCTAAGTCCCCTGTTCCGATTGTCGTACCCTTGCCGAAAATCAATCTTCTCCCGGCTCCTGCTTCCGTCAGCCCTTTTTTTGATCCGTTTTTATCTTCTACTCCGGCCTCATCTATCTCTATTTCAAGCTCGTCCTCGATTCCTTTTGTTCCGGCATCGACCTCGAGCTCGCCCACGACTCCTTTTATTTCCGGATGTTTCTCTTCTTTGGTTGCAGACCGGGTACTTTCCACGCCCCCTGGCGAAGAGATGCCGTTCGTCGTCCCTTCGCCGAAACCACCACCACCAACCTTTCCGGATATTTCAATATCCCAAGGCCCCAGTCGCGCTTCCATCATCATCACCCTCAAAGGCGCACCCAACAATAAAAAAACTCGCTGCCCCAGATGATCGCAGTCCAAGGGTCTGTGGGGGGAGACATCTACCTTTCTGAGAAGACGCGATTCCATAAGGTCATGGACAAGCACGCGTTTTGCGCCGCTCTCGGCTATAAAGAGGTTGCCGAAACCGTCCACCGTCATGCCGAGGGGAACATTCAAGGGGGTTTCTTCCGCATCGGGAGTAAAATCTCCGGCATCGGTTCCCGCCGGCAAGTGAAAGAGATCAACCGGCCCAATATTCCCCTCCGCTTTACCCGAACTCTTTTTATTCGCCCAACGGACACGCTCAACCCTGCCCTCACCCGGAATGGACCGGTAAAGACGGCACCACGGATCAAAGGCAATACCGGCGGGCACGATCTCCCCGTCCGTTTCGGCAACGCCCGAAGGCCCCGCAATTTCCCATGCCAACTGAAGGGTTTCATTGACCAGCATGGTGTTCCCGTGGGAGCAGCGCAGCCAGAGATCCTTGTGCTTGATATGTTTAAACGGTCTTATAGTACTCATGAAAAATCCAGTATCGTTAAGACATCAGTTAAACTGCAAGTCCGGGGTGGCTTGAGAAAAGCCCGGCGGGTAACGATCTTCCCGCTGTTATTGTTTTCCGTATCCGGAAAACCGCATCTCAATTGCTGGGCAATAAAACTCGTTACTCCCCTCGAAAACCGCCTTGCCCAATGCTGATGGGGCCATAACAGGCTTTTTTGGACGGCCTAGATCTTTTGAGGCGGCGTGTATTAAGCCGCCGTACCGGGCGCCCCCTAACAGTCGCAGCGAAGAACCGGAACGGGAACGGGTGTTTCCTTCCTTTCCGGGGGGGAGACGGCCGTTCCGGGCGGGGGCAGCCTCTCCCCTTCCACCACGGTGATCTCCGAAAGTTCGGGCACCTCGTCAACGGCCAACCCCACCGTTCCCTCTTCCCAGGTTTCACTCTCACCGTTCCACCCGGCAAGGGTCAGCCCCTCAAGGTACTCCACCCCCTCCACCTGGAGGGCGGCGGCTTCCAGTTCCGGCCCATGGACCCTTCGCCCCAGGGGCCATCCCCCGCCTTCCGGGCCGTAAGGCGGAAGCGGGGCAAGGTACTGGCGGATCACCAGCTCCACCCAGTTGCGCACCGCCTCGATGCCGTATCCGGGCTTGACCTTGAGCCCCACGGAAACGGCCACCTTCCGGTAAACCGGCTCGATCACGTAGAGCTCGGTTGTCACGAGCCGCCGCTCGTCCAGGTATCGGCACACGGTTTCGATCATGTTCCGGTCCGGCAGGGGGGCATCGGGGTGTTCCGGATCATCCCGGGGCCAGATAATCACGGTCACCACCCCGGCCGCCTCCCTGTTTCTCGTTCCGGGATGAAACCTTGCAACGGTTTCGGCCCGGCCCACATTGGCCCCCGGCGCGATCAGGGCCAACTCCTTGAAATCTCCCGAGGTCACCGCCCGGTCCTTTCGCCTCAGCTCCCCCGGAATACGTTCCAGGGCCTTTTCCAGGGTCTCCGTGTCCGCGCCCCCCCGGGCAGCCAGATGGTTGACCACCGTAACGCCGCTCTTTCCGGGCAGCTTCCCTATGGCCTTGGCGGGAACATTGCCCTTGGCCCCCCCGCCGTACCGGTAGGAAACGGAGCGAATACGCCAGCCGAGCCGGGGCGGCAGCCCGGAAAGGCCGTTGCCGAAGCGCACCGTGCCCGATTCCCTGTCCAGGGTATAATGGCGCGAGCCCTCGTGGCTCCCGTGGAATCCGTCCACCTCCTCCCACATGGTCCAGCTGTCCGTGTCCTCCTCCACCTCCAGCACGAGGCTCCCGGCAACGACCGGGGTATGGGCCAGCGCGTACTCCTGGTTCGGCTGACCGTTTCCGGTGCCAAGGAAAAAAGGGCGGGCCTTTTTCTGCTGTGTCGCGGCAACGGCATTTGCCGTGATAAGGCGTATTTTACCGAAACGGGAGATGACGGAACCCTCCCCTCCGTCCGGAACTCCAAGTGCGCCGGCGGAACCATCCGTTCCATGGTGGAATGCTCGCAGCCAGAAGAGAAGTTTATCTTCGCCCTCTTCGAGCGCGGGGGGCAGGTCGCCGGTTCCGGCAAGGGCCTCGTCATCCGGCGCATAGGGTCCCATATCGTCCACGTCAACGGGAAGCGAAAGACGGACGACCCCCTCTTTTGTCAATCCCCCGGTGGTATCCCCAACGACCTTCAGGGTTTTGAATACCGGCGGAGCAGCCGGATCATTGTCGACCTCTCCCTCCCTTCTTACCCGCGAGATTTCCCAGTCCACGGCGGGTGCGGTACCCGTTACGCCCGTAACCCTTTCCCCGTCCGCCCAGAGGATTCTCCCCACGCCGCCGGAAGCGGCATCGCTGCCGCAGCACCCCGGGCAGGATGCGGGCTTTTCCCCGTCGGAAAGAAAGGGATCGGGCACAAACCCGATATTGAGAAAAATGGGGGTATCTTTCTTACCGGCAAGCGCTTCGCGCATCTTGTCCACGTCAAGCTTGCTCTCGTTGAATACGGCGATCCAGATCATGCCGTCCACGGACTTGGCGAAATCCACGGACTCCCCGTTCCCTTCCCCGGGAACGATCCTGTTTTCAAAGCAGACGTCCTGTCCCTCCGCCAACCCACCCAGGGCATCGATGCTGTTCCGGTACCAGGCATAGACCTCGGGGTCGTCGCTCTCCTTGGGCGCCTCGCACATCTCCTTGCTGATTGCCGTAACGGAAACCGGCAGGGCACGAACCTCGTTTTCCGTTGAAAAGACGATCCTTCCCGCCTTTGCGACGCTTCCCTTTTCAACCGGCACCCCCTCCTCCTTGTCGGCGGAAAGGGAGAGCATTGCCCTTGACGGCGTTGCCGGAAGCAGGGGGATCTGGAGAAGGCGGAGATATTCGAGCTTTGTCTTCTCGGGAATCTGATTGAAACGATAGAGGAGATTTTCCTCGAGAAAGGCAAAGAGCTCGATCAGGGTGATGCCGGGGTCCGAGGGGTTCCTGTCCGTCCACTCGGGGTTGTACACATGGATTCTGCGAATCAGCTCGTCCCGGAGCTGCTCATAGGATCGGTCGTCCAATATGGGCTGGGGTATGGGCATCTTCTCTTCACTCCAGGTAAAAGGGGTAGACCAGGATGTCGGGGCTTTCGTCCACGACATGGCGGTATTTGATGGTGATGTGGACCATGGCCGGATCGTCCGAGGGAAGCACGGTTACCTCGCTCAGGCTGATCCGGGGCTCCCATGCGCGGAGGGCGGCTTCCACGTCCCGCTGGATCAGGGCACGGGTTGCCGCCGTATTGGGCTTCATGATATGGCGGGTAAGCCCGCAGCCAAAATCCGGCCGCATGATCCGTTCTCCGGGTTCAGTAACAAGGATCAACCATATGGACTGGCGAATGAGTTCCCGTCCACGCGCAAGCCGCAGGCCCGTTATAACGGGAAACCCCTCCTCTTTTTTCTCTTCCTCGTTAAGGCGCGCCTGAACCGGAAATTGCCAGCCGCTTCCCAGGAGCCTTGCCGCCCTTGAATTCTCCTTGCTCATGATTCCGATACCTCCCCACGGTTTCCGCGAAACTGCTTATCGATGGGCCATGATCGTCACGACTGAACCGGAAATTGTCGGCCGCCTACCGGAAGGCTTACCGCTCTTGCTTTCTCCTTGTTCATCTTACCGGTTTTTATACTCATTCGATCAATACAGTTTTTCGAATAATCAAGATCGTCGCAATTGAAGCGAAACTTACCGGTCACTTACCGAGAAACTTACCGTCCTTGGTTTCTCCTTACTTATGCTTTCGCTATCTCCACGCATTCGTCGCAAGACAACTTATCGGTGAACCAAGATCATGACAAAACAACGTATCGTTGAATCAATTTCATCGAAGGTAAACCGGAAATTGCCTGCCGTTCACCGGGAGTCATGTGACACTCGATTTCTCTCCGGTCATGTTTCCGGTAGCGGCACCCGTTCATAATAGACCAGTTTATCGGTAAGCCTGGGCAGGCGCGGCGCCGAAGGATCCGTGTCCGGCACCGGCCCCGTTTCGTGGCCGTCGGGGAAATCCGCCGAAAAATCGGTATCCATGTCCAGAAGCAGGTTCCCCAGGTCGTTCACGCTCCCGTCGATATGATCGGCCATCTCCGGCCTGACCTTGCCAAACTCATCCTTGAGCATCTTCACGAAAACCGGATCGTTTACATCGGTGAAGGAATCCGTCCCCACGCTGAAAGATCCGTTTACGCTGATCTCGGCATTGAGCCCGGCCTCTATGTCGCCGCCCTCGAAATCGATGGCCGCCTTTAGATCAACGTCAAGGGAGAAGGTGGGGGGGATGCAAAACCTGAGCTTAAGGAGGAACCAGAGGCCAAAGATAAACACCACGATGGGGAGAAAGAGCCTGAGGAGGAATGTGGCCACGATGGTGATCAGGGGAATGGAGAAGAAGCAGATGGAAGCTCCCCCGATGCCGCTTCCCGCCTCGCCGGGCAGATCGTCCACGATGGGGCCGAACTTCATAAAGGAATCGTCCGGCCATGCCATCCGCACCCCTGCCCCTTCCCCCATGGGAAGGCTTGCCGTCTGGGCGCTCAAAAGGGGAAGGTCCGGCATCTGTATGGTGACCGGCCGGTTGCCTGTTCCCAGCACATCCTGCTGGGCCGCGATCCGGTATGTTTCCGTGGGCCTGCTCCATACAAGGGGGCCGGGCTTTTCCTTGCCGCAAGCATCGCAATCGCAATATCTCCTGACAAAGCAGCGCGCGTGGTAGAGACTCCTGTCGTCAAAGACGGGATTGCCGGTTTCATCCATATCACCGCTGCTCACCGGCACCACGCCGAACCAGATCGACTGCTTCCAGGCCGAATGATCGGCTTCGGCAGGGTCCGGAATCAGGGGGTAAAGGGGATAGGTCACTTCCACGATTTCCTTTTCGGGAATATCTTCCACCGGCTGCCAGGAACCGAACCCCTTTGTTTCACCGGCAACCCACCCGCGGGAAACATACTCGGCATTCCCCTCTTCCATCAGTGCCACCAGCTCTTTCCGGGATTCGGACAGGGCCTTTGCCAGCTCGGGTTTCTTCTTCTGAACGGCGATCCTGCGAATCCCGTGCCCGGCAACCCCCATGGCCCTTTTGACCATACCGCTCTTGCCGGTTGGGGGAACGGACAGCTTTTCGGCCATGGACAGGTGCATTTGGGCCTTTTTATAATTTCCCATCTCCTTGCCGAGGGCGATCTTTGTCTCCGTATCGGCTTTGAGCACCCTCTTTCGCACCACGAACCCGGCCTCCGCCACATCCTCCCGGCTCACGGCGGGAAATCCGGGTCGGTCGCAGTGAAGCTCGCATACCACGAGGTAAAACCTGCTGTGCATGGGAAGGAAGAGCTTTCGCAGATCGGTCCGGGTATACCCGTGACCTGAAAGTGCGGTGACAACGGCCTGTCCGCCCAAGGTATTATAGACATGGTCGTCATCGATAAATGTCAGGGATTTCTGGGGTTCGGCCAGAAACTCGGTGACAAAATCCGATGAGGCGTATTTCTGGAAGATAGGCGCCGAATCCCTTCCTTTGGCAAAGTCCGCAACTTTTCCTCCGGGTTCGTGCCACCGGTACCATGGCCCAACAAGCCTCCAATCGAATTTATGAGTTTTTTTACGACTCATGAGCATCTCCGCAAAAAACCGTTTCCCCAACCGTTACATATACTCACGCCTTTCCTCTCCTTGCTGCCGCGTACAAAACAAGGATACCTGAATCGAATAAAACAAACACACTGAACAGGCTGATTTAATGATAAATTATTTGACCTGCCGGACATCGAGATTCAGCCATCTGGATTTACTCCCCCTCAAGCGCCACCCCGGTATATCAACCGCATTATCCTTCTATTTTTTTTCTTCAGCATAATCCAACTCGGCTATTCCGCCTCCCGGTCGGTTCCCTGAACTTCAATGGCTGCATCCTTCGGTTAGAAGCTCTGGAAAATCAACACCATAATGATTCAGGAAATAAATGTCGTCCCGGAAACTGTCGCATCTCAAAAAGTGAAATTCATAGTTAATCGAAACCCTGATGGTGCTGTAAAATGTCACGTTTCGAGAAAAAACGCACAACATGCAGGATTCGCCTCGCACCCAACTTACGAAATGGTGTGGTTAAAAAACTACTTCAGACTTTTGACAAGTGCATCAATCCTTGTTCAACTCACAAAGTGTTGCCCGGCATACCTTACCGTCCGGACTCGGGGTACGCGATTACGATGATTGTTCTCGAAGATGTCCAGTATTGCTTTTTTCTCTACCACACGTTGCCCGCGCCGGGCGTATAGGTGGGGGAACTTACCAGGGCGCTGGCGATCAGGCTCACACAGTTGATGATACCGTCGAAGTTGGCCGTGGCGGCATGGACGTTCATCACGGGGGCCGTCACCTCCACGCCCGCATTGGCCTGGATTTCGATCCGGCCGGCCGCATTGAACTTTACGATACAGCCGTTGGAATGGGTCAGCACCACCTCCCGGGCGCTGTCGTCGAGCACCAGCTTATGCCCGCTCGCAAGGGAGAGGCTGACCTTTGCCGCCCCTGTTGTGTCGTCGAATTCGAGAATGCTGCCCGAGCGCGTCTTGAGCACCCGCTTGTTGTTGGACGCCTCGGGGCTTTCGGGCAGGGACTCCTTTCCGTTCCAGCTTGCGCCCACGATATAGGGACGCCTCAGGTTTCCTGCCTCGAACCCCACGATCACCTGGGAGTCCTTCTCCGGCAGAATCTGCAGGCCCTGGTCGTTGTCCGCATAGGGCGTCACCAGGGTCGCCCAGGCCCGCACCTCGTCGTCTCCTTCCGTGCCCAGCCATGGAAATCGCACCTCCACCCTCCCCAAACTGTCCTTATCCACGAGATCCGTGACGATTGCCGGGTACAGGCCAAAGTACTGCTGGTGTCCGCCGTCCGGATGAACCTCTTCCATCATGCCCCCCCCACTCCGGTGCCGGAGTTGATTGTTGCCCGTTCCGCCGTGAAATCCGTGCGATATCCTTCTTCAAGGTCATACCGGTGGCACACATGGGTGACGTAATAGCCGCCCCCCGCAAAGGGTCCTCCCACCCCTTGCAGGGTGAGCCTGCTGCCCACGATCATATCGGGGCTTCCCCTTGTGATTCCCCTTGCCGTCACAAAGCCCCTGCCCCGCCGCTTCATCTCGGCTTCGGCCCAATCCAGGGCCTCACCGTCCGTGAGGGGAACCTCCCTTACACGGAAGGATTCCCGATCCCCGAAGGCCCTCTTAAGAACCCCCGGCCCCGTGAGTCCCCCGCCCTCGATCTCCCCGAGGAGCGTATCCTCCCCTGCCTCCTCGTCTATCTTCGAGCGGGCTGCCGCGTCATAGCCCGTGACCCGCACCTTTGTTCTCTGGTGGGCAAGGTCGGCCGTCACCGAAAGTTCGAGGATATGGTTGTCCTGCACAAGGGTCAGGTCCGTTGCATTTCTCCTCTCGCGGCTCTTGAAGAGGAGTGAATCCTCCTGGAACCAGATCTCGGCCCGGACCATGCGGGCCCGCTCCCTCAGAAAGGCAAGGTCGCTCATGTTCCACTGCTGAATCCGGTCGTAAACAGGCCCCTCCACATCCACCTCGGGGGTCAGGCCGTGGAATCCCGCGATCTCCTCGGCGATCGCACCGTCGGTCATATCCTCGTAGGTGCGGCTTCTCCGGGTCATCCGCATGTCCATGAGGCGGTCTTCCGCGTACACCGTGACCTTGGGTTCCCCCCCCTGGGAAAAGTTTCCCTCGATCCCGCTGATCCTGCCCTTGAAGATGATCCGGGGGGTGTGGGCCGGTCCCATGTGCACCTCCATGGATTTTCCAAAATCCAGGACCGCGCCGTCCAGGTAGAGGAGATCGTCCGCCGCAGAGCCGCCACCCGTGGGGCCGAACGCCCGGAAGCAGGCGATAAGGCGCTTGAGCCCCTCGGTGTCCTCCTCCACCTTCAGCTGGAGAAGATCCCGGGCCAACTCGCCGTTTGCCGCGCCCTCGATCATAAAGACCGGCGCCGTGGATATGATCAGGGTATCAGTCGTCAAAGCCCCTTGCCCTCGTCCTGAGTTCGACCACGCATTGTGGTTTCAAGTCCCGCCGCCGGGTTTCCTTTGTGGAATTCCCGCCGCCCTTTTCCCCCCGTGAAGATTCCGGGGCGGCCATAACGTCGGTGGTCATATTTTCGATATGGATTGCCATCTTGATAATCCTCGTTAGGAAATGAATGCTGAAGCCATTAAACGTTTTGTAGCCGGATCTGTATTCAACCGGGATATGAGTAGAGGCATCCTTTTTTTACCGATACGCTTTACTCACCTGCACACCTAAAAGCCGGTCGAAAAGCGGAAGAATGTCCGGCCACCGACATCAACCAAAGCCTTATCCCCTGGAATCATGAAATTTTATCAAACCACCCCACAACCCCTATTGTCGTATCGGGTGGCATTTGACCGTGTTGGTATTTGTCGGATTAATAGGAATAGCGTTTATCACAAACGCATGCACCACAACGTCTGCCTGTTCTTTTCTTTTTCTCTTCCGCGCCCTCTGTTTGAGACTTGGGCAAGCGAACCCAACGAGGTACCGCGGGGTCCGTGCTAAACGCCTGTTCCGGTGCTCTGTCCCTCATTTTGATCTCCACATGGGCGGGTCGATCCCGGGGAGGATCGAATCTTGGCCGAAGGGGAACACCGTACCCGAACGAGGTTGAACGGGGATCGGCAACCGGGGGGGCCGGGGACGGGGCATATGTCTTGATTCCACCGCTGGAAAGTTCTTCCACTCCAGATCCCGAGGCATCCGATGTCATGGGCTTACGCTCCTGAACGGAACGGGACGGGCGGGTGGGGGAAACCGGCTTTGCCTTGAGCACGGCTTCCAGCTCGCTGCCGGCAGGAGTGAATGCCGCCATGGAAGCATTTTCCGCATTTTCCGTTTTCACCTGCTTTACCCCCTCCATCGCGGCGGAAAGTCCACCCGATGAGGAGAGGGCAAACCCGGCGGCGACCTTTGGGTCCGCCCCTCCACCAAAACTTGCACCCACCCCGGCGGTGGAGGTTCCCTCCACGCTGAGGCCGAAAGATGCTTCAAGGGAGAGGTCCACCCCGGCTTCCACCCCGAGGCTCACGCCGAGGCCCCCGCTCATGGAGAGATCCGCGCTGAACCCCACCTCGATACCGGCTTCGAGGCTCAGATCGGCCGAAAGGTCCACGTCGAGCCCCCGCCATGCCGACGCATCGAGCCCCATTCGGGCAGCGAACTCGGCGGCGGTCTCCCCGCCCAGGGCCGGTGCGGTCTTGCCGCTCTCGCTTCCCGGTGAGTTCCCCGCCGAGGTATCCGCGCCCCCCGGCGATGCGGCAGTGGAGCCGCCGCTGCCCGGAAGGGTGGAATTTCCCGATCGATTAGCCCCCGAACCCGACTCGAGAAACTCGAACTTGGCGTCCTGCTCCTTGAGGCTCAGGTCCGCCTTGGCCCTCAGGGGGGTTCCGTTCGCGGCGAAAAAATCGAACTCCAGGTTCAGGCTCTCGATGATCCCTTCGAAGACAAAGGTTCCCCACTGGAACCGGAGCTTTGGAACGAACTGACGTCCCTCCCCCTCCTTGGGCAGGACGAATTTTTCCAGGAAGTTGACCTTTTCCCGAACGGAACGGGGATTGCCGGAGGTTCCCTCGTCCGCCGTATCGAAGACAAGGGAGATGGTGAGGACCGACGACCCTTTTCCCATATACTGGCGGGTCTGCTGGGCGCCCTGGGCGCCCCCTTCCACCGCGTTGGAATGGGCAAGGCGCATGGAGGTGGGGTTGAACTGGGCTTCCACCTCGGGCCCAACGGTAGTCGGCACCCTGTGGCTCGTGATCTCCTGGAGTTTTACCTTCTCGAGCTCTCCCACGTCACACCTCCAGCCTCAGCCCTTCATGGGCGATACGAAGCTCCTCGATTGCGATCTCCCCGGTTTTTCCATTGAGCCGGGGGCCGGCGATCCTTTCGGGCAACCCCCTGAAAAAGCTCCAGGTTGCCGTCACATCCCCATTGGCGCTCATCACCTCGACGATCCCGTCGTAACGGGGAACCGGGCGAACACCCGAGACCACGTCCTGGAACCACTTCCAGAGATCCCTGTTCAGCACCCCCGCCTCGCTGTAAAACATCCCCCGCTTGAGCTCCAGGGGGGAGTACTTGGCCCTTCCCACCCGCTTGATTACCCCGTCGTTCCTCCCCCCCTCCACGTACTCCTGAACGTCCATGGAGACTTCCAGGCCACCGCATTCCTGAAACCCTCCGTCACCCAGGGCATCACCGCTGAAGGCCGTGGAAGGCGGTTGCAGGCGGGACGCCCCCGCTTCCTGGTTCGTGCTTCTCAGCAGGGTGATCCGAAAGTTGAATGTGGGTAGAAAAAGATCCGTGGGTCTCATATTCGCTCCATAAGAAGAAGGGTTACCTCCCCTTCGTGGAGAAGATTAAATACGATATGTGCCATGCTCATTCCGTTACAACAAGGGTTCCGTCGCCCTCGCGGACAAGGTTAAGCACAATGAACTCGATGGGCTCCGAAGGGGCGATGCCGATCATTGCAATGAGCTTCCCCGCATCGGTCACCCGGCGGGGATTCAACGATTCGTCGCATCGCACAAAAAACGCTTCCTCCTCGGACTCTCCCCTGAACGCCCCCATTCGATAGAGCTGCCGGAGGTAGGTCTTGAGCATATACAGCACCTTTGCCCGCAGCTCGGGGCCGTTTGGTTCGAAGACCATCCAGTGTGTCTCCCGCTCGAGGGTCCTTATGATCATCATGATCAGCCTGCGCACGCTGAGCTGCCGGAAAGCGGGATCATTGGTCAGGGTTCGGGCGGCGGAAAGCCTTATGCCGCCTTTTTCCCTCACGTAAACGTTGATCCCCAGGGGATGGAGGTCGTCGTGTTCTTCCCGTGAAACCATCCCCCCCATGTCCACGGCGCCGGTCACAAGGGCATTGGCGGGCCCCTGGGGAACGCCGAAGAGATGTTCCCGGCGTGCGATGATACCGGCCGCCGAAGCGGAAGGGGGAAGGAGGATCAGCTCCTCGCGTCTGTCGTCTCCCCGGGCGACCCTGAGCCATGGATGATACGCCGCCGAAAACGAGGTATCGAACATTCTCCGCCAGCGTTTGACCTGTTTCGCGCACAGCCCCGGCGGCACATCCAGCAACGCAACAAAACCCTTTGTATCGGCGGCAAAGTTCGAAACCCGCTGCTGGAGGGAAACGATCTCTGCGAGCTCATGGGGAATCAAGGGATCCTTGCGAAGCCCCTCGAGTGAATCGGTCACCGTCTCCTGCTCTTCGGCGGGGGGCGCCGGATCCAGGCAGGGAACAAAATCGGGGCCGGCAAGGGGCACGGGGTTTTCCACTGTTTTTTCCGGTACCAGGGGCATGGGAGAGTAGAGATCGGGCACACACATTGCCGATAGATCCGGAAGAAACGCGGCGGCATGGATGCCGTCTCCGGGCCTTTCATGCCCCAAACGCCACCGGGGATCGAAAAAATCCTCGGAAACAATATCCGCGTAGCGATCCCTGCCGCCGGTGAACTGGGGAAGCGACACGCTTTCAACGGCATTTTCGGGAAAAAGGTCATCGGCGTCAGCGGGAAGTATTTCGCCGTCTACCCAGGATGCATCGGGGTAGACAAGCTCCGACTCATAACACAGCACCGTCCCCACCCACCTGCAATGGAGGGAAGAGAGGCCCAGCCCGTCGTGCGCCTCCCTGAATCCCGCGCCGTCGTCAACGGTGAGCACCCCGTGAACCACATCGATGGATTCGGGAAGGGAAACAAGGGGCAAACCGAATGATGCGACCTTCAGCGGCGCACCGCCTCCCGGCGAGGGTTCCGTGCCGAGGGCCGTAACAAAGCGGAACAGCCTCATTCCACTGTCCAGGGTGATCAGGAGAAGGTCACCCAGGGAAAGGGGTTCGTGAATAGCAACGGTGATATCTATCAATGCGGCGGAGGTGAAATTCAGGGGAAGGATCGAATATCCCAGTGCCGCCCGGAGGTTGTTGCCCCAGCTCCCCTCGCTCCTTGCCAGAAATGTGAGATCACCGGTTCCGGCCTTTGCCCCCGGAATCGTTCCACTTGCAACGGCCTCGAAATTTTCCTCTTTCTCCTCTCCGGAAGCATCTTTTCCATAATCGTGAACAATCCGGATCACGTGGGCACGCCGCCCCCCGTTTTCAAAGAAGCTCGCCACCGCGTACGGAAGGCGGCCCGGCCCTTCAAATCCGCCGAAGATTCGCCTGTACTCGTCGAAGCTCTCCACGGGAACGGCAACCGAGCGCCGCCGGGAAAATCCGAGGCCCACAGACGGCCGTTCAAAGGTCCACCCCTCGGGCAGCTCCACCTCCCGCACCGGTCCCCTCGGGGCCACGCCCACAAACCCGCACACATCCATGGGGATGGTGTCGGTGCCCCTCTTTTCCTCCTGAGGCTTGAAGTATATTCCCGGTGCTCCGGTAGATATCCGAGGCATATTTTCACCCTGCGAGATCATCCAGGGCAGCCGGCTTCATGGCGACTCCCCGGTACGAAACCCTTTTCCCTGAACTCATATTAGAAATTTGTCCACAAGTGAATATCACGATTCCTCATTCCACAAGCTGTTTATCGGGCCGGTCATTGAGCATTTCAAATCGGGCTGTTGCGTATTTTTCGATATCCGGAACCTACTCAGTATTGCCGACAATTTACCGTATTGAAAGACCGTTTTGCTCAGAATACGCCATGAACCGGCACCCCTCTTACGGCGGGAAACGAGCCCTCAAAGAGATGGGAACCTGAACCGATTAGTATCTTACCAACAAATCTTACGCTTTTATGGCAACATTTTTGGTTCCAGCTCGTCCGGGTTAGGGGCTTGGAAACAATAAAATTCACAATAAATAAATCTGTGCCCTTTTCGAGGTTTTCCGACGTTCGGAACGTTTTCGGTATTACCGGCAACCTACCATATGAAAAAGCAGTTTACGTCGGAGTACACCATGAACCCGCATCCCCGACACAACGGAATACGCCCCTTCACATAGGCGGCAACCTTAATCGTTTACTAAAATTACTTTTTCAGATTAGATTAGCTTTTTCCTACTGGTATTCGATGCCCTCGCAGCAGAATGAAAGCTCTTCCATGGCGACATCGCTTCCCCCCTTGGCGGCAAGGGTCGGACCGCTCCACTTCTTGGGCTGGGCCTCCCTCAGGACCCAGGAGGCGACGCTCTCCCTTGCCTCGTCCAGGAGGGTGATGGTGACCTGACGCCGGTCGTGATCCCCTTCCCTTACGCTCTTGAGCCACTTGAACAGGTCGTCGGAACCCACCAGCCCCCGCTTGAGGGTAATGTCGTCCACCTTGAAGGTGTTGGCGACCTTTCTCACCGTGTTGAACTTTTCGTTACCGTTGCGGTACTCGGAATAGTTGACCTCGAACCCCAGGCCGCTCACGTCCGAGAACCCTCCGATTATCGTGCCTTCCGACCCATCTCCCTGGTCTCCTCCCAGGCTGACGATGTAGTTGAAAGCGCCGTAAGGATTTTCTCGATATACAGGCATGACTCCCCCATGGTTGTTGCTGTTGGGGACTTGGAAGTAAAAACATCCACGACAAAAACAGATCTGCTCCCATTTTCGTGCCGCCGCCCGCTTTTCCGGGTACCGCTTTTTGACGGCGAAACACTGAACAGGCGTGGAACTTTTTATTTCCTATCCCTTACTGAAATTGTCGAGTTACTGTTGACCGTTTCGGCAAGACAAACGCATTAACGAACAAGATTTCACGGGAATCGCTCAACGGGTTATATTTTGGTATCCCCGGTCCACTGTCCGATACGGAAGATAACGAACTCGGCCGGCTTCACGGGCGCGATGCCGATGAGGCAGATCAGCCTGCCGTTGTCCAGATCGTTCTGGGTCATGGTGGTCCTGTCGCAGCGCACGAAAAACGCCTCCTCGGGCTTTGCCCCCATGAGGGCGCCGTCCTTCCACAGCACCAGCAGAAAGTCTTCAACGGTGCGGCGGATATTGTCCCAGAGCTTTCTGTTGTTGGGCTCGAACACCGCCCACTGGGTTCCCTTGTCGATGGAGTGTTCGATAAAGATAAAGAGTCTTCGAACGTTCACGTACTTCCACTCGGGATCGGAGCTGATGGTGCGGGCGCCCCAGACGCGGAATCCCCTTCCCTCGAAGAAGCGAAGCGCATTGATCCCCTCGGGGTTCAACACCTCCTGGCGGGGTTTGTTGATATTGGTTTCAAACCGGGTCAGCCCCCTGATCACCTCGTTGGCGGGTGCCTTGTGTACGCCGCGCTCGATATCCGAACGGGCGTAGATACCGGCGATAAATCCCGACGGCGGCAGCATGATCCGCTTGGGCGGCGCGCCCTGGGCGGGCCTTTCCGTTGGATCGAAGATCTCGATCCAGGGATGATACAGGGCGGCGTACTTGCTGTCGAAACGGCCCCTGAAATCCCTTATCTCGTTCATGGAACTTCCCCTTGGCGCGTCCAGCACCGCAATGCGGTAACGCTCCTTTTTCGCATGGGCGATCAGGCGATCAACGGCCTGGGCGGACGTCTCCTCGTCGTCATAGGTACCCGATTCCGGCAGCGCCACGATGGCGATATCGTCGATCTCCCCGAGGGCTTCCAGCCCCGTGGCCTTCTTTGCTTCGTCGTCCGGATCCGCCGCCTTCCCCTTGAGGTCGTCGGGCAATGCCGTCGCCCCATCGTTGCCGTTTGCAAGACGCACGCCGTAAATCTCGTCAGCGGCCGCCGTGCCCCTCAGGGCGTTCATTAGCCTTGCGGCAAGGGCGATGCGCTGGCTTGCGGAAAGGCCCGCCACGTCGTCGGGTTCCCAGTCCAGCCAGACCGTTGCGTCCTCGTCCTCGGGGTCGTCCCTCTGGAGAATCTTGGCGATATCCCGCTTCTGAAGGGGAGAGGTGCCCAGCTCCTCGTACACGTCAATCCTCTCCTCGTTTACCCTGACGTTGATGCGCAACTCGCAGAGATGAACCGTATCGTCCGAGTTCAGGCTCGTTACCCCTCCGTCCTGGTCGATAAAGCTCTGCTTTCCCTCACTGTCCACGCTTACCACCCTGAGCCTTGCAAGCTCCAGGGGGGCATTGCCCGCCGGGATATCCGCCGGGTCCGTGGAGGCGGGATAGACCTCCACCACGGCGCCGGCCCTGGCGGTGTTCACCTGGGTGCCGAAGGAGGAATCCGCGTGCTGGTAGGTGATGTTCCGGCTCCTCACCACCTCCGCGCGGATAAACACGTTGCCGTATGCACCCGGCCACCTTGCGCGCCATGTAACCGTTGCCGAGGGATCGAAGAGGATGTTGGAATAGGCAACCCCGTCGTCGGTGGGTGAAAGGGGGACGAACACTCTGGAAATATAGAGTCTTTTTCCGCCGTTGTCGTAGAACGCCCGCGCGGCATGGCCCACGTAGGACTCACGCTCGGTTCCGGCTACGTCCACGTACAGCTTTGAAAGGCCGCCGTATACCCGTTCGAACTCGGTGAAACTCGTGATCAGGCGCGGCCTGCACGACTCGGGCCCGCCCTCGTAACAGACGGGACCGTAAGGGGTCGTTCCGGCAAATCCGGTGGTGCTGGTGGGCACCCCCTCGATGGACTTGGAGCGAAAGCTCACCTCCTCGACAAAGACGCCGGGAGCTAGATATTCAGGCATGGCCAAACTCCTCATGTTCTGTTTGGAGCAGGTGATCTAAGTGACGATAAAATCATCCACCCCGGTTAATATTCTTCCCAGCGGTATGGAAAAGGCTCCTGAAACCGACAGGAACGTCACGTAATCCACCGGAAATGTATCCCCCGCCGACACCCCGTCCGGCAGCCCCTGCGCGGGAACCGACTCCAGGGGAAGATCCCAGAAAGGATCCGTCTCCAGGGGGTCCGGAACAGGGGGAGCAATTGGGCCCGAGATCGCAAGGTCGATCTCCACCGGGTCCGACAGGGCGCTGAAGGGCTGGGCCCCCGCTTGCAGGATCAAAAGAAACTCCCCCCTGTCGTCCCCCCGGGCCACCCCAACCCGTATGTCCGTTCCCGGCAGGAACGCCTCCACCCAAGCCCATCGCAATGGGTTGCCCCCCCGCAGGACCCTTCCCCGCATGCCCGTCACCCTCGAGCTTACGTCGTATGCCGCCCCGGGAAAGAGCACGGGCCTTCTCACGCGATGGGACGGGGGATGATCGTCCGCATCCCCCTCCGCCAAGAGGGGAATGCGCAGTCTTCTCGGAACGTATCGCCGGTAATGATCGTAGATGCGGATATCAACAAAGGCCCCGGTGTTCGGGCGGTAGAGAAATGCATAAAGACAGGTGTCGTGACGATCGAAAAAGGACTCGGTCCCCGAGGGAAACCGGTGATGTTTTTCAGAGTAGGCACGGATCCACCTGTCGCTCCCCCTTCCCCTCGCATAGGGCGCATCCGGGGATCTCGCCTTCCAGGGAGACTTTCCTTCCATGTCCACCCTCACCGGATGGGCCGCCCTTCCCCTGCGGAGCGCGTCAAGGGGTTCGAGCCCCAGGGCGAGTTTGTCCTCCATCAGCACATAGGAATCGTTCATTTCAATGATCACGGCGTGCTCTCCGGCTTGATTCCCCTTGTCACCGTCACGGTGGGCACCCCGGCATCGGCCCTCCTGCCGTCCACCCGCAGCACCCGCGCCACATAGGGCACGCTGAGCTTGAAGTTCACCGGCAGGGAATCGTAGATCCGCATGATGTCCTCGGTGCTGAGGTCCTCAAGGCAGACCTGGACGCCCTCGTGGGGGGTCCAGTTGGAAAGGTTGTCCAGCATTGGGCCGTTCAGTATGGGGTTCTCGTCAAGGCACTGGATCACCCTTCCGATGATCCGCATCTCGTGATCCGCGTTGGTTCCCCACGGGGTGAGAAGAAAATGCAGGTCCACGGGAAGATGAGCCCTTCCGTCGTGGAATCCCACCTGGGACCAGGCGGCCCGCATGGTGGTGTTGTAGTCCACCCGATATAGAAAAATGGTCACGCAGGGGATCGATATGCCCCCCGTGCCCGAGGAATTTTCGAACTCCTCGGTCCTCACCAGCAGGGCCTTTGTGGACGATTCGCCTCCGGGAGGAGATGATCCCGCGTCACTTCCCGTGATGGGATCCAATTCCCCGAAGCAGTGGTTCAGATACCGCTCGATGGATCGTCCCACCGCCGCAATCCCCATGTGATTCGCCATGATGATTTGCCCTGTCGCGATCCTTCGGAAGAAGCGATCGCCGTTGAAGGTTCTCCTTGCTGCCTATTCGTTGTCCTTTATAACACCCCTCTAACCCGGAGTACTGTTCCCAGCAAAAGGAATACACGACCACACTAGGAGAATTACGATAAAAGCTCTCCTCTCCCCCCTGAAAACGCAAGCATTCTCATCCAGAAAAATTCTCATCAAGCATTTCAACTACTATCTATAAGTTTTTTCGCAACAACGACAAATTTGCAGGTTAAGCGAAATATACGACTACAACGCATTTTCGCCGATTTGATCAATCATGCCGGCGACAAAATCGCCACACAACACATTGAAATTGATTTTACATGCTATTTTAAAATGTTACGATGGCAAGCGAAACTCAGAAGTCACCAAGCAAGCGCAAGTTCAGGTTGGGATTTCCGGCGTACACGTCGCATGCATACGCATAGGGAATAGTCACGCAGTTTCAACAGCTTTATTTTAACAATGAAAAGATATTCCTTGATCCCCGCAAGCTCGACCTCGCGAGCTACTAATGTAGGTTGTTTTAATATTAACATCAAACACTCCCATCGTTCAAGCGCAAAATCAGCCGCAACTGAAAAGCACAATGTATCGATCGAAAAAAACTTGCACCGAAACAAGCGATCTTTATTAATTTCAAGCTTTTTAGCAAACTGAAAAGTGCCGACAACAGCTACCCCCCCCAGTTCAATCCCTATCGATTTTCGTGCTACTGCAGAAAATTGATCACTCGCGCACGCGACTTTGCCCCCTCCCTCCTCACCGATTCCAGATCGAGCGTGACTTTTGAATAAGTAACGACTATCAAGCCGTCACGATGTTGGATTGCGATGACCAGTTTCTCACTCGTTTTCGTCATCCAGCAATAGGGTACTGTTGAAAGCTAAAAGCATCAAGGCAAAGGCCCTTCGAGAGCTCCTTTTCACTACGCAGCCTTTGCAACATCAGCTCTAAATAGTTTTAAGGAAATGTGCGACGCCAATGGGAATCACGACATTGCGCTCTGGATCAAGGAACCAAATAATTGAGGACACGGTTCACGAATTTCGGAAAAAAATGGCCTTTTAATGTGGGAGTTCCCCCTATCCTCCTTAACCATCACCAACATCCCCGACGAGAAAACAATCCATGCAACCGACCTCTTCGGAAATTTCAAGCCGGAAGTCAAAAACAAATTCAACCAACACTTGATCTCACGTTCCGAATACCGTTATAATAAACTTGGGTTCAACAATCATAAATCGGGCGGATCTGCATTCAATGAGAAAATGCATCTCCTTCAGCTGCATTAAAACGTACAAGTTCAACTCCTTGGAGCAGTTCACAAAATTCACAAAAACGCCAGACACACCTGCCGTGGACGATCCAAAATATAACCTGATTACCATCGAGACTCAGCCACAATTATGTTATGTATTGCAAAACCAACATGTTAACTATATTTGAGGTTCTCATGGCTAATAATCTCGTCAATTTCAAAAGGGCATGAGCTTATCCGAGTTCATTGAGAATTACGGCAGTGATGAGCAGTGCTTGGCAGAAGCCTTTCGACTCAGGTGGCCTCAGGGGTTCAGTTGTCCTAAATGCGGAAACCGAACTTATTGCAAACTCAAGGTTAGAAAACTTGTCCAGTGCAACCGGTGCCGGCGACAAACGTCAGTTACTGCTGGGAAATTTTTTCATGGAACAAAGATAGCATGTTGCAAGTAGTTTCTTGCAATATATCTGATTTCGCAAGATAAAAATGGATTTTCTGATCTTAAACTTAGCCGTCAAATCGGCGTATCGCACAACGCTGCCTGGAAAGTTAAACCATGCCTATCCGGTTGTTGCACAAGTCATGTTCCTTTTACCTTAACTGAAGCCCGGACGCAGGCAAACAGAGCCAGATATGCCTCCAATTCTGCGTGTTTAAATGGAATTATTGACTCTATTAGGTGGGCTCAGAGAAAACTCTACTGAGATCTTTGCGAGTTTTCCAACGAAAGTCCTACACAACAGGCTATGATCGTGGTGAAGCAAGATATCTTGTGCGGTAACCGGATAGGCATGAGTTAAACACAAGCTGATGCAGATAATGCTTGAACGTGACACCACCAAAAAGCTCCAGGGCCGCGTCGAGATCGATGATGCATATATAGGCCCTAAAAAGTTCCCTCGTAAGGCCGGACATGGGGCTAAAGGCAAAACCCTGATTGTTGCAGCAGTTCAACCATAGAAGGCAAACCGATTTTTATCAAGCTTACCAAACTCAATGCGTTTCGCAGTAACGAAATAGAAACCTGGGGTAGGCATCACCTTGCACCAAGTGCAGTTGTCGTTTCAGATGCTCTTTCCTGCTTCAAAGCGGTTGAAAAAATAGAATATTCACATGAATTCCATGTCGTTAGCAGTGGGAGAAATGCGGTTGAGCACCCGGCCTTTAAATGGGTTAACACGGTAATAGGAATGTAAAAAACTCAATTAAAGCCACCTACCATGCAATCCAACCGAAACATCTACCTCGCTATTTGGCCGAATTTCAATATCGCTTCAATCGCCGGTTTGCCCCAAGAGTTATTATGACTCGGCTATTTTTTATGGCATTACACACACCTCTTCTGCCGTACCGGCTTATAACTTTGGCTGAGTCTCGATGGTAATCGAGGAAAACTATTATCAAAAGAAAGGAAACGAAATGATCAAGAAACTCTTAATGGCTTTATTAGTAATCCATCTATTTTTGCTTTTAATATTTTCATCAAAAATGCTAGCACGAACAATAATTCACTGCTCTGAGGGGTCACCTGAAGGGTTTAGTCCTGCACTTTATACTTCCAGCACGACATATGACAGCACACAACCGATATATGAAACATTAGTAGGGTATGATGGTTATCCGGCTTTAGCAGAATCATGGTCTCCCTCAACTGATGGGAAAACCCTCACATTTCACCTAAGAAAAGGAGTCAAATTCCATTCGACGAAATATTTTCAACCAACTCGGGACTTTAATGCGGATGATGTCCTTTTCAGCTTTGAGCGCCAGATGAATAAAAGGCATTCGTTTCACAAAATAAATGGAGCATCTTACGAGTATTTTGATGCAATGGGGATGCATTCAATTATTTCGGAAATCAGAAAACTGGACGATTATACAATTGAGTTACAATTAAAGCAGCCAGACGCCTCTATTATTGGAATATTATCCATGGATTTTTTATCAATTTATTCAGAGGAGTATGCAAGCACAATGTTGAAACGCTCCACGCCTGAATACTTTGATCAAAAGCCGGTAGGAACTGGACCATTTGTATTAACTTCATATCAAAAAGATTCAAACATTCGCTACCGAGCGCATACTGATTATTGGGGAAGAAAACCAGATATTGACAATTTGATATTTTCTATCACTCCGGATGCATCTGTGAGGTACCAAAAAACTATAAATGGAGAATGTCACACAATGTTGTACCCCAGCATTCAAAACATGCGAAATATAGAAGAAAACGAATATTTAAACGTGATAAACCAAGTACTACCAAATATTGGTTATTTATCCTACAACACTCAAAGCACTCCTTTTGACAATCCGAAAGTGCGAAATGCACTTAATATGGCAATCAATAAAAAAGAGCTGGTAAAAATCGTATTCGGGGAGTATGGGGGAGTTGTTGCCACCAGTTTATTATCTCCAATTTTTTTCCCATTCGATATAACTCTACAAGACACACCATTCGATCCTATCGAGTCAAAAAAAATATTGAACGAACTTGGTTTAAATTATCTTGAAATAGAGCTATTACCATTACCTGAGCAAAGGCCATATAATCCGGCCCCCTTGAAAATGGCCGAATTAATAAAGAGTTATTGGGCGAATATTGGAGTAACAACCAAAATAAGCAGGTATCCATGGGGAGAATTTTTAAAACGGTCCAAAAACCACAATGGAGCAGTTTTGATCGGTTGGACAGCAGATAACTTGGACCCGCTTAATATTATAGAAATCCTTTTAAGTTGTGACACAGTTGGTAAATCAAACCGAGCACGATGGTGTTACAAGCCATTTAACGATATTATAACGAATGCTAGAGCTACTTATCACCCCGGCGAAAGAGGCAATTTGTATCGTGAGGCACATCTAATTTTCAAGGATCAGGCTCCCATCCTTCCAATAGCCCACTCGATAAATCCACTTATCGTACGAAGAGAAGTTCAAGACTATGTTTTTGTTAACCCTATAGGTGGATTCAATTTTAAAGGGCTTCCAAGTTGCGCAGAAAAATGCCCCTATAATCACAATAAGAAAAAATGTGACTGTACAAAAAAATAAAATACCGTTTATCCCCAAAGACAACACAACGCATCAAGAGGAACTAAACATGCCTAATTTAGAAAAACTAACATTTGCCAGCAATAGCAAGTTCATATTTAAAAAGGATATTGACATAGTGTCATTTTTGGCCTTATTTCTATCATTAAGCATATCACTTACCTCATTAGGCTGGCACTTTTACAAAAAGAGCAAAGGGGCACAGATAGAATTATTTCCAACTGATTTTATTATACTCCTTGCCGAGCAAATCAACGAGGGTGACCCTGTTATGAGGATAGGTGCTAGATTAAGCTATATAAACAATGCAGATCCAGGATATAACGCTGCAATTAAAAGTGAATATATTGAAGTCACAATAGATGGCATTACCTATCGCCAGGAATCACTGGAAAGAGTCTTTTTTAACACTATAAAAAAGCCCAATGGATGCCCCACGTCACCAGCCAAAGATAATAAGAAAGAGAAAAACAGATCGTTTTTATGGGGAAAGATTGTGAATCATGATGGGAAAAAAATATACAATTGTGGTAGCTCAGATTTTTATTACAAAGTAAGTGTGAACAGCATTAACCCAATAAAAATGTTGCTAAAAGGCGGAAGTGGCATTTCCTCTGAGACCTTCTTCTACCCCGTCAAGTTTTTCTACTACCCCAAAAACGCAAAAAAAAACCTATCGAATAGAACACTTTCCCACCAACTAAAATGGGACAAATTAATCAACGCATTAAATCCTGTTAATAACAAAAACATCTATTTGACTTTCAAAATAGGGATTGAAACGTGGAAAGGAGATAATCATTTCAAAGAGTGTAAAATCAAAATTGTGGAAAATGACATTCACCTTATGCGAGATGCAGGTTATGTAATTTTCGATCAACGTTGTAATTTATAGCAAATTCCACAGTACAGGACATTTTTAGCCAGGGACCAAAGAGCTGATTGGCACCGCAGTCAACAGCTTTATGACCACCCTGCATAGTTCTTTGAAATTATGATAATAATTAAGCACAATCTCCCTTATGGTATCCAATCCATGTCGGAAAATACTCATTGCCTTCCGGCCATGTTTTTTAAGTTTGATTGGTTTTCTTTTGTGTTTCCATTCTCCTGTGAGGTGGCACCAACAGAAAGCCACTGATAAAAGTGCAACCAATTCCATAATTCGATCCTGGTCAGAAATGTGGGTTGCCTCGAAATTAAATCCACGTAATTTAAGACAAGCAAATAATGTTTCGATTTCCCAGCATTTTTTGTAATCATTAAGGGCTTTTTCAGGGGCTGTGTTCGTTACAATAATCAGGAACGAACCGTCATGAAGTTTCATTCCGATTATGTAGAGCCAAATACCACATATTCTTCTTCGGCCTTTTAGGATTCGGGTTTCTCCTTGGCGTAAATTTTTGAAGAGCTCTTTGATTGAAACCTTGTTCCCTTTTGAGGATTTCACTTTGAAATTATGGCGTATCCTAATGCTGAATGGGATATTCTTTGCTATCAACCAGTTGAACCAACTATATCCCACAAATTCACGATCGGCTGTTAGGCATTGAATTCGATTTACTCCAAAAAGTTTGATGAATTTTTTCATCAGTTCAATTCGTTCCTGTGTATCGGAATTGCCCCGTTTATCCAAAGTGCCCCAGAGCAGTGGGAATGCAATTCCACTGTAAGCTACTCCCAACATGAAGATGTTGGTATTTGCTTTGCCAAATTTCCAATTGGTTCGATCAATGGTCAGTAACCATGGCAATCCCGGCTCAATGGGAATAAAACAACTCAAAAAGATTGCAAATGAATCAAAACAAATTTTGAAAAACCGAAAAAAGCGCTGCAACCATTTATATTTAGAGGCAATTTGCGCTTTTCCGGGTAAAGCTGCTGCAATATCCGTGAGACATACAGTCCTGACCTTGATGAGCGCAATAATAAAGATAATCAAAAATGATGATCTTGCTTTGTTCCAACCCAAGTGGGTCTGAACCAACCGCTCAATACGTGGAACGCCCTGTGATTTATAACTATCTGTATTCATAGATATTAAAAATTATAAAACAACGCAAAAACCTAAGATATTTACATATAAATCAATCGGTTATCAAAAAACATCCTGTACTGTGAGCAATTTTTTTTAAAATCACACATATCATCAATATTGTGTTGTTATTTGAAAAAATATAATAAATATGGGACATACCCGAACAGTATATTCTTGTACAATATTTGAACGGATCATCTCATTGATGACATAGTCAAATGAAATACTGCCGCACTTTTTTATGGAACGGGAAAGGGTATTTTCCCGAGGCCCACAGCAAATAGATCACGGTTCATGGAAATTCGAATTACAAGCAATTCTTATTCCGCAGTTTTTTTTTAACTGATAAGGCGGAGCCAAAAAATGAGCATACCCTTTTCAACACCTGATTTCATGGAAATTCTGAACAGGTTCACGGCTTCTCAGGGAGCCGGTGCGATCATTTCAAAAGAGAAAACCGCTTCCGGCGTGATCAATCGCCTCCACGAAGAAAAGTTGAGCGTCGACGCCGTCAACATGCTTTCCAGGATGCTGCCCCCACAACAGGCCGTGGAATGGGCAAAGCAGAGCACGGAACTGTCCGGCCTGTCGGTCCCCCTCTCTTCGGCCGAAAAGGAAACCCTTGGGGCAGCCGCGGACTGGATCGCGGAGCCGGGCGAAATAACCCGGACGGCTGCCCTTGAAGCCGCAAAGGAGCTGCCCCCTACCTCGCCGGCATACTGGACGGCAAAGGCGGCCGCATATTCCGAAATGGCCGAGCCCTTTCCCGAGGGGGTTGAAGTACCGGCCGCAACCAAGGACCTTACCCCCCATTTTGTTGCGGGCGCGGTGTTGCTTGCGGCAAGCCGAAAGCCGGCTGACCTCCCGGCCGGCCCCACGGAAGCGGAACTGTTGTCACTGGATATCCCCGAACCCGAGATCGAAGGGATCGCCACTCCTGAAATACAGGTTACCCCACCCGAACCGCCGGATATGAACCTGGAGTTTGATCCGGACGAACTTCCCGATCTGGACGAACTTCCCGATCTGGACGCAATGAGCGACGCGGAGCTTGAAAAGACCTCGAAGCTGCTTGATCCGTATTTGAAAAAAGGAATTGAAATAGCAAGAAAAACCATACCTGGGTGGGTTTAGGACCAAACCGAGGAACTCCGTTGAACAGCACCGACGGGGGCCTTTAGCAAAAATACGCGATCCCGGTTGATCTTTCCCGCTCCCGGTTTCCTTCACTCGGAAACCGACCCCGGGATCCCCCTCGTTTGCTCCACTCCAGGCCGAGCCGCTCCCCATGCCCGAACACGGTGTAACGGGGAAACAAATATACGATTCACAAACTTTACGCCGACAATACAGGCATAAAAAAATCGCCGCTCGGCCGGCAGCTTGCTTTCCATACAACGCCCCGGTGGACAACGGATTCCTTCCGCTCCGACATTTTTCGAGGGCATTAATTATCCGTTCAAAAAATATTAAACTGTTGCCTTGCCCTGCCAAGTTCTGATAAAAATACGATATCATATAGAATACGGCAACACGGGAGTTCCCGTGGGGTTGTCGCCGAAGGGCCGGTCCACCCGTCTTAAGTAAGAACCGGATCACCAACGAGCGAAAAAAAGCCCCGCCGTATCCGAGACAACAGCCGGTTCCCACTGCCCTGCGGGCCCATCGACGGAAACTCAAACTCACCCTTTCCCGGCCCCTTTTCGTTAGTGCTGTTGCCGCATCATCCATGGCATGAATTAAGGTCTTTCACAGTCGTACCCCGGTCGACCCTCCCGTGATCCCATGGGACAACGGACCGGCTTTCCCGAATGAGCGGTTGCCTCCCGGACGGATGCGCCGCAGGTTTCATCAGCGGAAGGTAGAGGTTACACCATGAGCCCTGGTCAGGACTACGATGATTTCAACGACGACAAGACGATCATAGCGCGGATTCCCGTGAGGGACGATAACATCCCCCGCAAGTCCATCCTGTTCTTCATAGAAGGCATGCCCGAGCAGATGTTCCCCGTTCATCCGGGGCGCGGTGTCACCGTGGGCAGGAAAAAGGGGATGGATATCCGTATCGACCATCCCACCGTGAGCCGCGAACACCTTGTGCTTGTCCGCAGGGGCGATACGGTGGAGATCGAGGTCAAGGGGCGAAACGGCATCAGCCTGGGGGGGAAACAGTACGAAAATCAGGTGGTGGGATGCCGCCCCCCGGTTGCCATTGAGGTGGGAACCGTGAAATGCCGCCTCATGGTCTACACGGACGCCGCCAAAGCGCCCCCCCCCGAACCGATTCAGGCTCCCCCCCCGAGGCCCACGCCGCCCCCAAGCCCCGCCCCTCAACGGGACACGGCCAGGGGTCCCTCCCTTGAACTCGAGGAGCGGTTCGACAGGGTTTATACCCCGGACTTCGAAAAAGCGCCCCCGGACCCCGTTGAGCTGAGAAGGCCGGTAAGGGAACCCCAGTTTCCCAGGTCCAGGGAGGAGCATACGGATTTCGCCCCCAGAATCGTTGGCGGAAGGACAAGGGGTCCCGCGTCAAAACGGCGGGAGATCCCTAAAATGGGAATCCTCGCCCTTGGGGGATTGCTGCTTCTGATCGCCCTGACGGCGGGGCTCTTTATGATGTGGGACGGGGATGCGGAACAGCCCCCCGCCCCCATTGCCGAGCGCCGTGAAACCTTACCCGAAACCACGGAGACAAAGCTCCCTGAGAAACCGCTCCCCGAAACGCCGGAAACGGCAGATGCCGGCGGAGCCCATGCCTATCACAGAACCCTGATCGAACAGGCCAAACTGCTGATTGAAGAAGGTGAGCCTGATTCCGCAAGGGATTACCTGATCGATATCCCCGCGTCGTCACCCCATTATGCCGAGGCAAGGGACCTGATGACCCGGCTTGCGAGGCCGTAAATGGCGGAGTTATTAGCCCTTGAAGTGATGGAAGGCCCCATGGACGGCCTGAAACTCGTCCTTGCCGATCCCGGCGATAAGGTGGAGATCGGCCGTCAGGTGGGCAACGCCATGGCCCTTGCGGTGGACAAGTCGGTCTCCAGGAGACATGCCCGGGCGGCCGTGGAGGGGCGCGACTGGTGCATGGAGGACCGGAACAGCACCGGCGGAATCTGGGTTTCAGGGACAAAGAGTCGTAAATTCGCCCTCGAGCGGGGCCAAGTCATCCTCCTCGGCAGCACCATCCTGGAGGTGTTCACACCGGACCACTTCGGCGTGGACGTGCGGATCGACGATACCTGCTTCAAGGACCCCAGGAGCGTTTACCGCCTGAGCCCCCGGGTCAAGGACGCATGGGACCGGCTTTACCAAGAGGCCGAATCCTCCCATTACTGCACCGTCACGGGGCTGCTCCGGGAACTTTACACCGTGAACAACGGGTCGGAAAACCATCCGTGCCTGGAAGCACTCGCATCCGGGGAGAGCTGGAAATGCCTGGGGGACTGGCTTGCCGAGGCCCGGGTCAAGCCCTTTTACAACCTGGGGGACGAGGTGCTGGTCTCCCCCCGTCTCTGGCATATCATGGACATGGCCGGCAACGCCAACAGCCGGGTGATCGACAGCAAACACCTACTCCGGGCCGTGCTGGACGAGGGCAGAAGCGTTCCCGCAAGGCTTATTAAAAAGGACAGGGGATTTCTCGAAGCCAGGGGTCTGATTCCCCCGTCCGACAAGGGGGTGCCCGAAGCCCCGCCCAAGCCCCCGGAAGAATCGCCGGTAATAAAAAAAACAGGAGCGCGCCCCGCCCGCAAACCCGGAGAAGGCCCCTTTCTCCTTGTGCGCATGGAGCGATTTGAGCGGATCATCCTCGGCTTTGGGGAGGATGCCGCCTCCTCGGGCCTCACGAAAAAGGATTTCCGCCTCCCCGGCATGGACAGCACCCTCGGGGAGGTGTGGGAAAAGGGGGACGAGGCGGCCGTCCTTGAATACTGCGAGCGCCTCGAGGAGTACCTGATCTGCCTGCTAGCGGCCCATCGCGAGGCCGTGAAGGCGTTCGAAGAGGAGATCGCCGGAAGGATCAAGGAGACCCTGGATACCCGCTCCCGCAACTATATCGGCAAGTTCCTGGTCCGGGAAGCGGTGGAAGAGATCGCCGTATCGGTTACCGCCGTGCTCAAGGAGGCAGAGCTCGAAGGGCTCTCCGACGAAATCGTAAGGGAATGCGTCGTCAAGACAACCGCCATCCACAAGGAGGATCACGATGAATAGAGTTCTGTACGGATTATTAATCATTGCCGCAATCGCGGCGTCCCTCACGGGATGCGCCACCAAACCCGAACTTATCACCATCCACCTCACCGCCGACCGCCATATCAACGACGGGGTGCGCCTGCCGGTGGACATCATCGCGGTGGAGGGGTCCGGCGAGGCCTCCTTCATGGGGTCGGTCATGAAGATCGGCCCCGAGGCCTGGTTCGGCCACTCCAAGCGGGACCAGCTCTCCCGGAGAGACTACGTTCCCCTGGCCATCTCCGGGGGAGAGACCCGGGAGGAGACCCTCAAGCTCAACGAGGAGATCAAGCGGGTCATCGTCTACGCCGATTTCGAGAACAATAAGGAGCGTGATACCCAGCAGGTGATCATCATCCCCGAAAAGCGGCACGAGAAGCATTTTATCATGATCAGGGAATCGGAACTGGAGCATTCGAAATGATTCACGGAACAGCGACCATCAACTGGCACGAGGGGATGTTCATGCAGCCCCACCACTTCCAGGCGAGCGACCTGAGCCTTGCCCTCAGAAACGCCGAACAGGTTGCCGCGACCCCCTGCATGTGGGGGGTCTCCCGCATGAGCATCGACAAGAGCGCCCTGGAGGGATTTCGCTTCAAGCTCCACTCGGGCACCCTGCGATTTGCCGACGGTACCTGGGTGGATATCCCCGGAAACGCGGCCGTGGCCGCCAAGTCCTTCGAGGATAAAATGCCCGCCGCGGGCAGCTCCCTTCCGGTCTGGGCCGGTATCCGGCGGCCCGACGAAAACCTGCCGTCGGTGCATCCCCCGGGCCAGGACGACACGGGCACCGTTCGCCCCTTTATCGTCCGGGAGGTGGGGTTCAAGGACGAGAATATCGGGGACAACGAGCAGCTCCTGCAGATCAAGCTCAGGAACGTGCGACTCTTCCTGGAAAATCCACCCGGGGACGAGTACGAGGCCCTGAAGATCGCCGAGATCATCCGCTCCCCCCACACGGACCTGCCCATCCTGGATTCCGAATATATCCCGCCCCTGGTGAACATCGGCGCCTCGCCGGGATTCAAGGAGAAGATCAAGAACCTGGTGATCCACCTCAACAACCAGGCCAGCTACATGCGCCGGGAGGTGGCGGAGAAAAAGGGGCTCCTCTCCAGCGATCCCGCCAAGATCCTCACCACCCTCATGAAGGTGCAGGTCGCGGCGAGCTTCGGACAGGTGCTCACCCAGCTGGAGGCCATGGACGAAACCCACCCCCTCCAGCTCTACCTGGAACTAACACGCCTTGCCGGAGCCCTTGCCCCCATCTCAACGGAGGTGCCCCTGGACATTCCGCTCTACAGCCACACCAACCTCACCGGGGCCTTCGGCAGGCTTCTCTCCATCATCTGGAACATGCTCGAAGGCGGGGTTGTGCCCGAGTACGTGGAGCGGAGTTTCGAGCTCAAGAAGAGCCTCCGCACCTGCCGCCTGGACCGGGAGTGGCTGGAGAACGAGTACGCCGTTTACCTCTGCATCGATTCGGACCTTCCGGAAAACCAGATCGATACCATCCTCAGCGACCTCAGGGTGAAGATCGGGCCGGTCTCCAGGATCGAGGAACTCCTCGCCGAAAGGCGCAGGGGCCTGATCTGCTCGCGCATCAGGAGGGTGCCCATGGGCCTCCAGGATCGCACGGGGCTGAACTACTTCACCATGGATCTTTCGCGGAAATCGGAGTTCTGGAACGATTTCCAGAGGGACCTCATGCTCGAAATCAGGGGGATTCCCAGCAACGTGCTGCCGGCCATGAAGCTCTATGTCCACGTGAACAAGGAGTCTTAATGTCCATGTAAAATGAACCATAAACCTGCTCATACGGAAACGGGATTTCTTATGGAAACGCAAAGAGGCTTCGGACAACCAACCAACGGAAACCACGGCTTCGAGACAGGGGGGACGCCCCCCCTCGCCACTCCTCCCCGGAGCCGCATCATCCTTCTCGCGCGCCCCCTCCTGGACTATATCTCCGCCCTTTCCGGCAGGTTCGAAAGGGACGAGCTGCTCACCGCGGAGCTCGTCAAGACCGAGTTCCAGGAACTCCTGCGCAAGCTGGAGACCTCCCTCCTGGAGTTTCCGGAATACCATGAGCGCCTGGACATGGTGAAGTACATCCTCACGGCCCTGATCGACGAGATCATCATCTTCTCCAAATGGCAACATGCCGGGGAGTGGAGCGGCGCCCCCCTTGAGCTGGATATTTTCGGCAAAAACGTGGCCGGAGAGCATTTCTTCGAACTCCTGGAGAACCACGGGTACAAGGATCCGGAACTGGCGGAACTCTTTTACGTCTCACTCTGCCTCGGGTTCGACCGGAAGGTGGTGGCGGAGAGGGAGTACAAGAAGCGCCTCTACTCCCTGATCTTCGAACGCCTGCCCGACTACGACCGCAGGCTCTCCCCGGGGGCGGAGGAGACCATCGCCGGGGACGACTCCGGACTTCCCCCCATGTTCGGCCTGATGGCGCTGACCATCGTGCTCCTGGTTTCCGCCCTGGTATACGGGATTTCAAACCAGCTCCTCTGGAACGAGGCGTCGGAGTTTATCCACAACCTCGCCAACCTGATCGTAAAGGGGGTGTAAGCCATGTTGCAACAGATGCTCAGCACCTTCAAAAGCATGATCCACGGGGCCGCGTTCAGGACCATCAGCGCCGCGCTCTTCGGCGGCGGCATCTTCTACTTCCTCTCCCGCATGGGACGGAACTTCGGCACCAAGTACATTCTCCTCTGCGTGGGGGGAATCCTCCTGGTGATTATCCTCCTCCTGATCGTCTACCTCCTCTGGCGCAACCTCCAGAACCAGCGGGCAAGCCGGATGGAGGGGGCCCTCGGGGAGGCCATGAAATCCAAGGAGCTCCAGAAGGAGCAGATCAAGGCGGCCATCGGTTCCCTGCGGGAGCGCTGGGACCAGGCGGTGAAGACCCTCAAGGCTTCCGGGGTGAACATCTACGGACTGCCCTGGGTTCTCATCATCGGCGAGCCCCAGTCCGGCAAGACCACCACCCTCAGGGAGTCGGGCCTGGACTTTCCCCTTGGGAAGGACGCCCTCTCGGGGTCCGGGGGCACGGTGAACTGCGACTGGTGGTTCACCAACGACGGGGTGATCATCGACACGGCGGGCAGGTTCACCATGCCCGTTGACGCGGCGCCGGACCGGGAGGAGTGGCGGGCCTTTTTAAAGCTGCTGGTGCGATACCGCCCCAAATGCCCCATCAGCTCGGTGGTGGTCACCATACCGGCCACCTCCCTTCTGGAGGACAGCCCCAAGGTGCTGGAGGAGAAAGCCCAGAAGATCCGGGACAAGCTCCTGGAGCTGGTGGCGGAGCTGGGGGTGGAGTACCCCGTCTACATCATGGTGTCCAAGTCCGACCTCGTGGGGGGATTCACGGAGTTCTGCGCCTCCCTCACCTCCCTGGAGAACACCCAGATCCTCGGCTGGAACCGGCCCTACGTGGAATCCCATCCCTATGACCCAAGGGAGTTCGACGGCTTTTTCAACGCCCAGGCCCAGCGCTTTCACCGGTGGATCCTCAGGGAGCTCAGGGACAAGCCCGTGGGGGAGGAGGCCGACGGCATCTACTCCTTTTACGCCAATATCAGGGGGATCAAGGCCCCCCTCTCCACCTACCTGTCCATCATCTTCAAGGACGACCGGTTTCACGCCCCCCTGTTCTGGCGGGGCCTGTTTTTCAGCAGCGGCCTCCAGCAGGGGAGCGCCATTATCTCCGCCATCGAGGGCGGGGAGAAAAAACAATTTACCTCCAGGGTCAAGGGGGCATTTTCCAGCTCCCGGCCCTACTTTGTCTACCATTTTTATAAGAAGGTCTTTCTCGAGAACGGGCTGGTAAAACGGGTGGGCAAACTCTCCAGGCGGGAGATGCGCCTCCGGTTCGCGGCCCTTGCCTTCGGGACCCTCTTCTCCATCCTGGCGGCGGTCTTCCTGTGGCGGGGGTACACCTCCCTGTCGAGGGTCCTCACCCCCCTGAAGGAAAGAGTGGAAACGGCCCGCACCATCCTCACCGCCACAACCCCGGGAACCCCCACCATGAAGGCAGGGGACCTGGTGGAGCTGGTGGACGCCATCGAGGGAGGCCGTATCCGGATGGTGGAGGACGGGGTGGCCCTGCGCTTTCTCAAGGGCAGGGAAAACTCCATCGTCAAGGACCTCCGGATCATCGAGGACGCCCTGCTGGTCAAGGGGCTGTTCCGCCCCATCATCTGGTCGGCCAACGAGAAGATGACCGACATCCCGAAGAATTTCAAGGACAAGGACCTGCTTCTGGCCCTTCTCTCCCAGAACTTCCATATCATCAAGGGGTATCCCCTCTCCGAGATCTCCTTCGACCCCACCTTCGATGTGCTCGCCAACAAGGACCCCTGGTTCGATATCGACGGGGATACGGTGGACCGCCTCACCAGTGGATTTCCAAGGGGGGAACACGCGGAAAGGGTGTTCGACAACCCGGAGCGGCTCCTGTTCCAGACCCGCCGCCAGCTCACCAGCCTCCACCGCTTCTGGAAGACATACCCCGCCAGCCGCTGGAAGGAGCTCCGCGGGCGGCTGGGCACCCTCCATGAATCCTATACGGCCCTCCTTGCCACGCGTCAGCCCTGGCAGGAGGCGCCCGAACCGAGCAAGTTCGTTGCCAACTCCGAAACGTTCAAGAAGCATGGGGAAATCCTTCTCTCAACGGCCAAGGAGGAGGGGTTTCTCTTTCCCCGGCAGATGGCCACGGCCTGCAGGGGGGATTACGAGCAGCTCTCGGGTTATATTTCGGCGGGCGCGGGCACAAAGGAGTCGGAACACCTCCGGAGGACCGTGGGACGCCACTCGGGCATATGCGGTCTCCAGGAGAATGCCGTGCTCTCCGACCGAAACCGCTTTCTGGCGACCTTTGGCTTTCTCCTCAACGAGGACGGGGAACTCAACGCCGAAATTTCCGAGGTCCTATCCGCCCTTGGGCAGGGGCTCGACTTCGGCCCCCTGTTCCTCGAAACCCATCAAAAATCGCTTCTCGAGGACCCGGGCAGGCTCCCCGGCCTGCTGGTTGCCTGGGGTGAGGACTGGAAGGGGCAAAGGGATCTCAAGGAGAAGGAAATTCTCGAGCACCTTTCCGGCATAAAGGCCGAGGGATGGCAGCGGGAACAGCTTGAAAAGGTGATCGGAACCCGCCTTGACGACGTGGTCTGGCAAGCGCACCAGGAAGCTGTGACCGCATCCGTTGCCGCCATCCTGGACGAGAAGACCGGTGAGGTAAAGCGCCTTGCTCCCGGCATGGACCCTCCCATTGCCGCAAGAACCGAATGGCTCGAATCGAGGTTCAGGCTCCTCACCGATATCAGGGAATGGCTCCACGACAAATACCCCACCCACCCCGGCGCGGCTTATGTCACCGGGAAGATGCGCTCGGCCATGATGGGGGCCTACGGTGATTTTGTGAACGTATGGGAGCGCACTATCCGGAGCTTCGATCCGGCGGGCCCCATGCTAAAAACCGCATCCTGGCGCACATATCGAAAGAAAGTATTGGAAAAACGGGGTGTTTTCGTTGACGCGGGCGCCTGGCCCCTGAACCTCTTTATCGAAAATATCACAATTAGCCGTTTGAATTCCCTGAAGAAGATGATAGGTAAGAAGAGAAACAAATCCATACGATCACGGGAACGGGTACTGGAACGGACCGCCCGGGTATACGGGTCCTCATCGGGAAATCTCGCCGGCCTCAGCAAGGCCCAGGACAGCTTCTTCAAATGCGTCAAATCCCTCTCCCCTTCGGCGGTGGAAGCCTGGCAGACCGTCAAGGGATCCCGCATGGAGGATTTCAAGACCCTGAGCGCCTTCCGCCTGAACGTGGATATCGGCCCCAGCAGCGGGGAGAGAATCGCGGCGGACCTGGAAAAGATCGAAACCCACGGCCTCACCCTCCTGTCCAGGGCTTCCAACGTGGAGCTTGCCGGCACCTTTCGAAACTTCATCGGCCGGTGGCGAACGCGTTTTGAAAACCGCTATCCCTTCGGCACCCCCGGCAACAGCGCGCAAGTGGAACAGACGGGCAAGGTGCGACTGGAGGCCCTTTCCACGGTGCCCTCGGACGCGTTCCGTGACTATTACTTCCAGGCGGAAAACGGATTCGACCGGATCGTCGAACGCTACAACCTTCGAAATGAACTCAAGAAATCCGTTTTCTCAAAACGATACCAATTCGTGAAGAACAGCCTCGGGTGGAGGGATTTTCTCTACGATGAAACCGGACGTCTCAAGATCCACACATTCAAGATCTACCTGAACGAAGACAACACCGAGGTTGCCGAAAGATTCACCGTTCTCAAACTCCAGGGACTCCTGGGGGAGAAAAACGACGACCAGCTTCGGCTCCGCTTCAGCGGGAAGAGCTACAAAACCGCCCAGGGACGCTGGAGCCTCGATGCGGAGGAGGAGATCTCCGCGGTGATCATGAACGAGGAGACCCGGGAGACAAGGAAGCTTATGATCAGCGGCGGCTCCCTTGCCCTTCCGGCCTATATCTCCCATTACGGCAGAAGGGCCGGCAGCTCCGACAGGAAGAAGTGGATCGTGGAGATGCTGCTCCCCGTGGACGAAAACGGATCCCCGGAACCGAAAGCCCTGACCATTAAAATAACCTTTGAGTGGGATGAGGATCTGCCGGACCGCATCCCCTGGCCCCGGCGCTGAAAAGAGGCGAACCCCATGCTCCAGAACGCCATGACCCATATACGCGACCTGTTCCGAAAAAATGACGGGTATCCCCTGCAGATCTACGGGAAAAGACCGTTCTACAAAGATTATATCGCCGTGGTCACGACAAAGGGGGGGATCAGGTTCCGGGACTGGCTTCTTTCGACCTTCGGCGGGGAGGGCATCGCGCCGCCCCCGGGCCTGAACCCCTTTGTTTTCAGGGGCGGTCCGGGCAGGGAACTGGTGGCGGGCCTTTTGGAGCCCAGTTCGGATGGGTTGCGGAAGTTCCCCTTCAGCATCTTCGCGGACCTGAACCTCGCAAGGGCTGAGAAAGCACGGCAATGGTCCCTTCTCCTCTACCTGTTCGGCGAACTCGGAGGAGTGCACGAACTGGTCAGGGGAGCGGAGAGTATCGACGCCTGCTATTCCCGACTGCCGGCGAGGATCGGAAACGGGGCGCCTCCCCCACCTGCCGGCGACGCCGCGACAAACGTCTCCCTCCTGGAAGCACTGGACGAGCGGGACGGAGATCCGTGGCCGCATATATGGGGCCTTTCCCCTACCGGGAGCAGACTGGTACTGCTGGGAGACGGCAACACATCGCCGAAGGCGCTTATGGACAGGTGGAAGGTTTTATAAACGCCCACTCATATTAACGGAACAAACGGAACAAACGGAACAAACGGAACAAACGGAACAAACGGAACAAACGAATTGATAAAATCTGGAGTATATTAAATCAACAGCTCTGTCGACAGCCAACCCGCGAAAGGGTGAGCTCCCATTTCAATGTATCGGCTGTTATCGACCCAGACAGCCCTCCTCATTTAGAATGGGGGGGGAAATAAGCAATATTAACTGAATTATCAACAAATCGTCCTCTTCTATATTTGGACAACTGTCGATTCGATAAAAGCATTACCCATATGAACCATGAGGTCGCAAATAATGATGCTCTCGTAAGAAGTCCGAATCCGACCTTTCAACAGCATTATGGATGGACAGGCAAAGCGTGTCGAGCGCATCGGGGTATCGTCAAAATTCAGGGTGCCCGCTTTTCTACAAGGCCCCGATTTAATTGCCCCAAGACCTCTCCTAATGAGCGGAATTGACCGGGATGAGCAGAATAGACATCGAAAAGCTGTTGCAACCTGTTTCCGAGGATCTCCCCTGCGGCGAGGACCTGTCGGATCTCACCGACTATTACGTGCTCGAGGAACTGGCAAAGGGCAAGGAGGAGACCCAGTTCTCCGAGGCCGAGCCCCCGGAGTGGCCCAAGGTGCTGAACCTTGCCGAAACCCTCCTGACCCAGGGCAAGGAGCTGTGGGTTGTCTTCTATCTGGTTCGCGCGCTGGTGGTGCTGGACGGGGCAAAAGGGCTGGCCCTCGGGATGCGCCTGCTTTCGGGGATCCTCGAAACCTTCTGGGAGGAGCTGTACCCCGAGCTGGACGAGGACGACGACAACCCGGCGGACCTGAGGATGAATGTCCTGAACAACTTCAGCGCCCCCGCCGGCGGTTTTCTCGACGACCTCAAGGGGATGCCCCTGACAAACTCCAGGCAACTGGGTAAATTTTCCTTCCGGGATATGCTGCTTGCAAGGGGAGAACTCTCGACCGCCGGGGAGGAGGAGGTCCCCTCTCCCGCCATCATCGAAGGGGCGATCGCCGATACCGATCCCGGCGAAATGGAGGCCCTGGTAAACGCCCTCGTGGAAGCCGGGGAAGCGGTCCTTGCCGCAGACGCTTTCCTTACCGGGGAGCTGGGAGACGAACACAACACGGCGAACCTCGCCGATCTTTCCGGGTTCATCGGGCAGATTCGCGAACAGGTGGACCAGACGCCGCCTTCGGCACCGGCCCAAACGGAGGAAGACACCGAAAGCCAGGGGGGCGGTAACGGCGCGGAGATGCCCGCGTCCGCCGTATTCGCCCGGGTCGATCCGGTGGATGACGAGGAGATCACAAGCCAGCGGGACGTTATCCGGGAACTCGACCGGATTACCGCCTGGTACGCCGAGAATGAACCCTCCAGCCCCGTCCCCCTGATCATTCACAGGGCCAGGAGCCTCGTGGGCAGGAGTTTCCGGGACATCATCGGCGAGCTTGCCGATCAGGCCGAGGAGCAGGTGACGGGCCTCTTCGGTGAAGCCAACGGGGAATCCCGCACCCCCGCCCCCCCCCCGAGGGGAAATCCAGGCCCCCCCATCAACGGCAAGGGGGACATCACGGCCCTCCTCGAGAAGCTCTGCGACTGGTACATGATCTTCGAACCTTCCAGCCCGGTTCCCCTGTTCCTGGAGAGGGCCCGAAAGCTGGTGGGAAGAAACTTCATGGATATTATCGACGATATAGCCGGCGGCCCCCTTGAACAGGTCAACGCGCTCATGGGAATCAACCGGGACAACAACTGAAACACCAAGCAAAGGATATCATCATGTCAAATCAAAACTCACAGAAATTCATCGCCAGAAACCGGGCGCCGCGTGTTCAGATTGAGTATGATTTGGAACTCTACGGCGCGGAGAAGAAGGTCAACCTGCCCTTTGTGGTGGGGGTCATGTCGGATCTTTCCGGAAAGTCGGAGATCCCCAAGGAGAAGCTGGCCGATCGGAAGTTCCTGGAGATCGACGTGGACAACTTCGACGACCGCATGAAGGCCATGAAGCCCCGGGTCGCCTTCAGGGTGCCCAACGCCCTCACCGGAGAGGGGGACCTTGCCGTGGATGTCGCCTTCGAGAGCATGGACGATTTTTCCCCGGCCGCCGTTGCCGGCAAGGTGGGGGCCCTGAGCAAGCTGCTCAAGGCCCGGACCGAACTCTCCAACCTTCTCACCTACATGGACGGCAAGGACGACGCAGAATCCCTGATCACGAAGATCCTCGGTGATCCGGAACTGCTCAGCTCCCTTGCCCAGGCACCGAAACCCGAGGATAAAGGCACGGAGGAGGCATAATCATGGCGGAAAAGGAAACTGCTCCCCTGGAACAGGAACAGGGGGCGGGCATTGAGGTGAGCGAGCTGGACATGCTCCTGGACACCTCCTTCAAGCCCAAATCGGACAAGGCAAAGGAGGCGGTGGAAACGGCGGTGCGCACCCTGGTGGAGCAGGCCCTTGCGGACACCACCCTGATCTCCGAGGACTCCATCACCACCATCGAATCCATGATCTCGGCCATCGACCGGAAGCTCACCGAGCAGATCAACCTGATCATGCACCACGAGGATTTCAAGGCCATCGAGGGAAGCTGGCGGGGACTCCACCACCTGGTGAACAACACGGAGACCGACGAGACCCTGAAGCTCCGGGTGATGGACATCAGTAAAGTGGAGGTCTCCAAGACCCTGAAAAAGTTCAAGGGCACGGCCTGGGACCAGAGCCCCCTGTTCAAGAAGATCTACGAGGAGGAGTTCGGCACGGCCGGCGGCGAGCCCTACGGCTGCCTTGTGGGGGATTATTTCTTTGACCACACGGCAAAGGACGTCGCCATTCTTCAGGGCATGGGGCAGATCGCGGCAGCGGCCCACGCACCCTTTATCGCGGGCTCGGCCCCCACCCTTATGAACATGGACTCCTGGCAGGAGCTTTCGAACCCAAGGGATCTCACCAAGATCTTCCAGAGCGCCGAGTACGCGCCCTGGCGCTCCCTCAGGAAGTCGGAGAACGCGAAGTACATCGGCCTTGCCATGCCCCGCTTCCTCTCCAGGCTTCCCTACAGCTCCAAGGACAACCCCGTGGAGGAGTTCAACTTCGAGGAGGACACGGGGGCGGCGGATCACAGCAAGTTCGTGTGGTCCAACTCGGCCTATGCCATGGCCACCAACATCACCCAGTCCTTCAAGTTTTACGGCTGGTGCTCCTCCATCCGGGGGGCGGAGAGCGGCGGCATGGTGCCGGGGCTTCCCGTTCACACCTTTGCCACGGACGACGGCGGGGTGGCCATGAAATGCCCCACGGAGATCGCCATTACCGACAGGCGCGAGGCGGAGCTGGCCAAGAACGGGATGATGCCCCTGGTCCATTGGAAGAACACGGACTACGCGGTGTTTATCGGGGCCCAGTCCCTGAACCAGCCCGACGAGTACGACGACCCCGATGCAACGGCCAACGCCAACCTCGGGGCAAGGCTCCCCTACCTCTTTGCCACCTGCAGGTTCGGCCATTACCTCAAGTGCATCGTAAGGGACAAGATCGGTTCCTTTGCCGAACGGGACGATCTCGAGGCCTACCTCACCAGGTGGATCATGAACTACGTAACCCCGGACCCCAACGCCAGCAACGAGGCAAAGGCCAAGCGCCCCCTTGCCGCGGCCGAGGTGGTGGTCACCGAGAACGAATCGGACCCGGGTTACTATAATGCAAAGTTTTTCCTGAGGCCACATTATCAGCTCGAGGGCCTCAGCGTGTCCCTGCGCCTGGTTTCAAAGCTGCCGTCCACCAAAACCTAGGCGGCATTGAAACGGGCCGGGACGGGAACAAACCCGAACCCACATTAATAAGGAGTAATGATCATGGCTTTTGATGCATTTCTCAAAATTTCGACGATCCCCGGCGAATGCACTGACGATCAACACCAGGAGTGGATCGAGATTCTCTCTTTCTCACACGGCGTTGCCCAGGCCGGCAGCGGCTCGGTAAGCTCCGGCGGCGGCAGGAGCGCCGAAAGGTGCGATCACCAGGATTTTTCCGTCGTCAAGACCCTGGACAAGGCCTCCCCCGCCCTTGCCCTATCCTGCTGCGACGGCACCCATATCCCGGAGGTCAAGCTGGAACTCTGCCGTTCGGGCGGGGACAAGAACAAGTACATGGAATATGTCATGACCGATGTGATCGTCTCCTCCGTCAGGCCCGGGGGCGCCTCCCAGGGAAGCGAGACCCTGCCCCTGGAGGAGGTGACGTTCAACTACGGCAAAATGACGTGGATTTACACGGAAACCGACCACAAGACCGGCAAACCCGGCGGCAGCCATGAGAAATTCTGGGATATGGTCGCCAACAAGGGCGGATGATCCCGCCGAAACGGGGGAGAAGCCCTTACAGTGCTTCTCCCCCTGCAGTTACAAATACGGCAGGCAAGTTGCCTGCCGTTCCCCTATAGGGGAAACAATACCGAAAAGGGGGCTTTATGGCACCAGGAGAACGGATCAAGGAAGGGGACCTGAGCGGGGCGCTTGCCGAACTCACCGAGGAGATCAGAAACGATCCGGCCGATGCCGGAAAACGGCTCTTTCTGTTTCAGCTCCTCTGTGTCACCGGAGACTGGCGCAGGGCCATGACCCAGCTCAATGTGGCGGCGGATATGCGCGCCGATTACAAGCTGATGGCGGGCGCCTGCAGGGCGCTGCTCAACTGCGAGGTGTTCAGGGCCGAGGTGTTCTCGGGGGATCGCGACCCGCTGGTTCTCGGGGAGCCCGAGGAGTGGATGGTCTGGATGATCCAGGCATGCCGCCTTTCCGCTGCAAAGGCCCACGGCCCGGCGGCGGAACTGAGAAACCGTGCGTTCGAGGCTGCTCCGGCTGTTTCCGGAACCCTGGACGGCACGCCCTTTGAGTGGATCGCCGATGCCTGCCCCCGCATGGGGCCCGTGCTGGAGCTGATCGTGGAGGGGCGCTATTACTGGACCCCCCTCTCCAATATCCGGCTGATCCGCATGGAAGCCCCCGCCGATCTCCGGGACACGGTCTGGACACCCGCCTCCTTTGTATGGAAAAACGGGGGACAGGCCGTGGGCTTCGTTCCCACCCGCTACCCCTTTTCCGAGACCCACGAGGATCCCGGCGTGGTGCTTGCCAGAAAGACCCTCTGGCAGGAGGTGGGGGACGGGGATTTCCTGGGCGCGGGCCAGCGGATGCTGGCAACGAACCTGGACGATTACCCCCTTATGGAGGTCCGTGAGATCGCCTTCCATCACGATACCGATGCCGAACAAGAGGAGTGATGCCCATGGCAAACCGCGCGACCGGCCTGGACAAGATCCTGCCCTGTTTTCTGGACCGCATCACCGACAACTACCCCAGGGCCACCCGGGAGAGCCGGGAGCACCGGGTGGTGACCGTGAGGCAGTACCGGGAGAGCGTCCTCAGGGATCTCTCGTTTCTCCTGAACTACGCCTCCCACCCGGCCGAGGGAACCTTCGAGGGGTTCGGTCATGTAAAAAAATCGGTGCTCAACTTCGGAATAAAAAATCTCTCCGGGGTCTGGACCTCCAACCGGAACGCCCAGGATATCGTGGAACAGATCAGGACGGCCATCATCGACTTCGAGCCCCGGATACTGAAGCACACCCTCCAGGTGAACAGCCTGCCCAAACAGGAGGGCCAGAACAACGCGGTCCTCAACCTGGAGATCACCGGGGAGTTGTGGGTGGAGCCCGTGGCCGAAAAACTCTATATCAAGACCGAAATCGATC
>PPCM01000285.1_pt1:7500-59584 | contig 59584 bp, 46 predicted proteins | sample 1555541 | NCBI WGS metagenome assembly PPCM01 (sample SAMN05284479, study PRJNA326546) | Marine sediment metagenome, whole genome shotgun sequencing project. | isolation source: marine sediment | place: Germany: Wadden Sea | collected 2012-09-05 | reverse complement strand
CGAAGGCGTAACTCCTGACCGGCATAGTTGTGATCAGGCGGATAGAGAACCTTTGAAATGGTTTCAGAGCTTACTTTGAAATGAACTGCACCAATATAATCTCCTTCACTAAATGGGCCTAAATCAAGTTCTCTTGGGGCTACAGCAGTCCAAAGACGCATATTGATGATATGGTCATTCATAAAACCAGGAACAAGAATATCACTTGGTCTTGCCATGACTTCAGTTGTATTAACCCATTTAACACGATAACAACCCGAATCATCTTGGTATGTCTGGGTATTACCATAAAAAGAAACGGGCACCATTGGCATTCGACGCTGAAAAGCCCATGGTGTCCCATTACGCAACCAGCTATCTGGTCGCTCTACCTGATATCCATCCATCAATTGCTGAAAGAAAAGACCATACTCATATAAAATTCCATACCCATAGGCTGGAATTTTAAGAGTTGCAATAGAGTCCATAAAACAGGCTGCAAGACGACCAAGACCACCATTACCTAGTGCCGCATCCTCCTCTTGCTCTTGCACATCAGATAAATTAAAACCGAGTTCTTCGAGCGCAGCTTTCACCTCATCAAGAATTCCGAGATTAATGATAGAATTATTTAAAGAGCGCCCAATCAAGAACTCAAGTGATAAGTAGTAGACCCTTTTTTTCTCCTGTGCGTAATATGTTTTCTGAGTGGAAATCCACTTCTCAACCAGAATATCACGCATCGTATAAGCAAGAGCCTTATAAACATCTGCATTACCTGCACGCTCTGGGTCACGCCCCTCAAAACTCAGTAAATGATGAACAATGTTCTCTTTAATCGCATTTACAGTAGTTGGAAAAAGAACACCTTCCTCTATTACTTCATTTTCTGTGGTATGAGACTGCACTCGTTCTTGTACTTTCACGGCATCTCCTTTACAGATATTATATATGTTTTACCGGCGACCTAAGCACCTGACAACAGTTTGTCACTGGACAAACTGGTAAACCGGATATACTTCTTTCATCAGTTTACGCCTAACGAGAACAGATGTCCAATGTCACTTTGTGGTGCTTTTTTGTCAGACAAAACTCGACACACACTAAAGAAATGCGTAAAATGATAGTTCTACAAAACAGTAGTAAGCCGTAACATGAATATTACAACAACATAATTTTGGAACAATTAGGATTCTATGAAAGATTCAAAAAACACACCCAATCAGTATCTTATCTGGCTTTTTATTTTTCTATTTGGCTTTATTTCAGGCGTTGGTATAGCTGTATATAAAATGCAGCCACAAGAAGGCGCTCAAACTACAGCAACACCGCAAGGTCAAGGAGTTGACCATGATGTACTCCACAAATTAGAAGCACAGGTTGAAAAAAACCCGGGTGACTATCAAGCATGGGTTCAACTCGGTCATCTTTACTTTGACTCGGACCAACATCAGAAGGCGATAGAAGCTTATGAAAAGTCGATGTCAATCACACCGGGAGACGCCAACCTTTGGACAGACCTTGGTGTCATGTATCGCAGAACTGAAAAACCAGAGAAAGCGGTGGAGTGTTTTGATAAAGCTATTTCACTGGATCCCAAACATGAACCATCACGCTTTAATAAAAGCATAGTACTTCTTTATGATTTGAATGATACGGCTGGAGCAATCGCCTCTTTTGATGAGTTACTCATCTTAAACCCTGAAGCCACTTCTGGTAACGGTGGCAGAATAGCTGACTTTGTCGAACACTTAAAAAGTGAAGGGACAAAATAAAGATAGTCACACACAAAAGAAAACACGTTACCTACACTTCAACTTTGAATGATTGTGACTTTAAAATCACCATAAAAAAAGGGAAGCAATATGAAATTTGAAACCCTCGCTCTACATGCAGGCCACCAAGTTGATCAAGATACTCTGTCACGTGGTGTACCGGTATATCGCACAGCAAGTTATCTCTTTAAAAATACAGAACATGCAGCAAACCTATTTGCTCTTAAAGAATTCGGTAACATTTACTCACGACTCAGTAACCCAACTCAAGATGTACTAGAACAGAGAGTCGCACAACTCGAAGGAGGTGCTGCTGCGGTAGCACTTGCCTCTGGAACGTCCGCTATCTTTTACGCAATGATTAACATATGTGGAAAAGGTGATGAAATTGTGGCCGCCAACAACCTTTATGGCGGTACTTTTTCGCAGTTTGATTCTATTCTGCCACAGTTTGGTATTAAGGTGACTTTTGTTGACCCTTCAGATCCTGAAAATTTTGCAAAAGCGATTAATGAACGAACCCGTGCACTGTATTGTGAAACATTAGGCAACCCTGGACTTACCATGACTGATATTGAAGCGGTCGGTAAAATTGCCAGGGAACATAAATTGCCACTGGTTGTTGATTCCACTTTTACTCCGCCATGTACCTTTAAACCTTTGGAGCACGGTGCAAATATTGTGATTCATTCTCTTACAAAGTGGATGGGTGGTCACGGTACCGTTCTTGGTGGAATAATTGTCGATGGTGGCACTTTTGATTGGACTGACGAAAAATTTGCACTCTACAACACACCAGATGATTCGTACCATGGTCTCAGGTATGCCCACGACTTAGGTGATCTCAATGCTGTGGCTTTTGCTTTAAGGTTGCGACTTGTTCCACTTCGTAATCTTGGGGCCTGCATCAGCCCGGACCACGCTTGGCTTTTCCTCCAAGGGCTTGAGACGTTGTCACTGAGAATGGAGCGCCATTGTGCCAACGCGCTTGAAACAGCAAAGTTTCTTGAAGCACATCCAGCAGTTGATTGGGTAAGCTATCCAGGTCTTGAAAGCAGCAAAAATCATACACTTGCAAAGCAATATCTTAAAAACGGCTATGGCGGAATGATTGCTTTTGGTATAAAAGGTGGACGTAAGGGTGGAGAATCATTTATCGAATCATTAAAAGTTTTCTCTCATCTGGCAAATGTGGGTGATGCAAAGTCCCTTGCAATTCACCCTGCATCAACTACACATTCGCAGCTTTCAGCAGAACAGCTTGCTGAGTCTGGCATTTCTAATTCAATGATCAGACTCTCAATTGGCATTGAACATATAGATGACATTAAAGAAGACTTAACCCAGGCGATCGACCAAGCCATTGCAACAGTATAGTAAACGGATAGAAGGAATGACTGAAGAAGCAAAGAGCACCACCTCCTCTGTTGGCGTAGTAGAAAAAAAATACTTCACCTGTGCAGAGGGGGGGGCAAAAAAACTAGTTCTGGAGAGTGGCGCGGCACTTGGTCCAATCACAATTGCCTATGAAACGTACGGCACTCTTTCTGAAAACAAGGATAATGCGATACTCATTAACCATGCTTTTTCAGGCGATTCTCATGTGGCTGGTCGCTATTCAACTGACGAGGATGAAAAACCGGGCTGGTGGGATTTTCTCATTGGCCCTGGCAAAGGAATAGACACAAACAAATATTTTGTTATTTGTGCCAATATCCTTGGCAGCTGTAATGGCACAACAGGCCCTGGCTCTCTTAATCCTGAGACAAACACCCCATATGCTCTAGATTTCCCTCTGGTTACCATTGGAGATATGGTCGAGACTCAGAAGCTACTCATTGACCACTTTGGTATTTCAAAACTGCTAGCTGTTATCGGTGGTTCAGTCGGTGGGATGCAAACCCTTGAGTGGGCAATCCGCTACCCAGAGATGGTACAAGCTGTAGTGCCAGTTGCCACAACCATGCGCCACTCGGCTCTTGCCATCGCCTTTAATGAAATTGCAAGACAGGCCATTATGTCTGATCCAAACTGGAATCAGGGTGAATATTACGGCAAAGCTGGGCCTGACATGGGCCTTGCGGTTGCACGTATGGTTGGTCATGTCACATATCTTTCTGATGATGCCATGCGTAGAAAGTTTGGTAGACGCCTTCAAGGTAAAGATGCCTTTTCTTTCGGTTTTGATGTTGATTTTCAGGTAGAATCATATCTACGTTATCAAGGGAATAAATTCGTCCAGCGTTTTGATGCAAACTCCCTACTCTATATTACAAAAGCAGCTGATTATTTTGATATTGTTGACAGGGTTAAAGAAAGTGGCCCGGCAATCAATGAACAAGCTACGGATTACAACCACAGGTATCTTGTCATCTCATACAGCTCAGACTGGCTCTATCCTACATATCAAGCCAAAGAGCTTGTGAAGGCTCTTAAGAGATCGGGAAGAAATGTGAGCTTTTGTGAAATAGAATCGGATTGTGGACATGATGCTTTTCTCATCCCAGATGAGCGACTGAGCAAGTTGTTAAGTGGTTTTCTTGAAGGCGTAAAGAAAACCTAGTACGTTACTTTGGCAAGAACTTGTCCCTAAGACAAGAAATACAGTTAAAAGTTGTTAGTTTAGTTTAACCTGCAAGGTATTTATACCCAACAAAAGGACACTATACTAAATCCAGCTTAGCTGGGTGGAATATAACAAGGTTTATTGATGGCGATAGAAAAGGTAAACAGCTTTCGTTTTGATCTACAGGTCATTGCCAAAGACATCGAACCCGGCTCAAAAGTACTTGATCTCGGTTGTGGCTATGGCGATCTCTTGGCATGGCTTGCTGAGCATAAAAATGTTCAGGGTACAGGCATCGAAATGGATCAACAGAAAGTATCACACTGCATCTCACGTGGTTTAAGCGTTCTTCAAGGTGATCTCAACGACGAAGTTGATGATTATCCGGATGATAGTTTTGACTATGTAATTCTCAGTCAAACATTACAACAGGTATTTGAACCGGCAAGACTTCTCAACTCTCTTGCACGAATTGGCAAGTGCGTAATCGTCAGTTTTCCAAACTTCAGCCATTACTCCAGTAGACTACATCTTCTTTTTAAAGGGACTGCACCCGTTAATGACCAGCTTCCCTACTTCTGGTATGACACACCTAATATCAGGGTCATTACCATGAAAGATTTTAGAAAGTTCGCAAAAGATGTCGGCTATAACATAGTTAAAGAAATTGCCATTAACACAAACCCAGAAAGTACTGAAGGTCACATAATTCACCGTTTCATTAACAGCCGAGCTACTTACGGTATTTTCTTTATTGAACAATCAAACCATAGATCGTAACGCCATGGACAAAAAAATAACTCTTCCACCATTTACTCCAGGTTGCCAAGATGTTTGCGATCATGTCCGTATTACAGAGAGCAGCAAGCACAATCTGATACCGCCCATTGTTGATAAAATGCTTAACGCCTGGTCTAGTCAGGACTGTTTTGAGCATATCAGCCCCGTATCTATGCCTTCACAGGAAAAGGTTATTGAACTTGTTCAACAGGCGCGTCGAATCATTTTTCCTGGTTATTTCACACAAACCAAACTGCATGCCTCGAACATTGAATATTACATCGGTCAGGAAACAACAGATTGGTATGAACGAGTCACCGAGCAGATCACCATGGCTATTCGCCACGATTGCAGAAGAAACGGCAGACCATGTACTAACTGTGAACAAGAAAGCGCGACCCTTGCTTACGCATTTGTAGAGAAATTACCTGAAGTCACAGCAACACTTGCTGAGGATATCCGGGCAACACTAGCTGGAGACCCCGCAATCAAAAGCCCGGATGAAGTTATTTTCTGTTACCCAGGGCTTTTTGCTACCTTAATATACAGATTGGCTCACGAACTCTACCTACTTGAGGTGCCTATTCTACCAAGAATTATGACAGAATTTGCCCACAGTCAAACAGGTATTGATATCCATCCAGGCGCAACTATTGATGATGGTCTTTTTATTGACCATGGTACTGGTGTGGTAATTGGTGAAACTACAATTATCGGCAAAAATGTTCGGATTTACCAGGGTGTTACACTCGGTGCACTATCACTTCCTCGCAATGCTGCTGAAAAATTACGCTACACCAAGCGACATCCAACTATTGAAGATGATGTGATTATATATTCAAACACTACCATCCTTGGTGGCGACACTGTTATCGGACAAGGCTCTGTAATTGGAGGCAATAACTGGATTACAGAAACCATACCAAGCAATTCAAAAATTCTATTGAAGAAACCAGAAGTCATTTTCTACAACAAGAACAAAGAGAACAAATAAAACTATTTAAGGGGTCTAAAATGATAACTAATATAGCAAACTCTATTGGCAACACCCCGTTATTACAGCTCACTAATATCACAAAAGATATTTCAGCTAATATTTTTGCTAAACAGGAATCTAGAAATCCTGCTGGCAGCGTTAAGTGTAGAATCGCAAAGGCTCTCATTGATGCGGCACTTGAAGATGGTCAAATAGACTTAACATCAACAGTTATTGAACCAACCTCTGGTAATACAGGTATTGGATTAGCTTTTGTCTGTGCCTCAAAAGGAATAAAACTCATCCTGACCATGCCAGAAAGCATGAGTATTGAGCGTAGAAAACTCCTGCAACACTTAGGAGCCGAGCTCGTACTCACTCCAGCCGCAGAAGGAATGAAAGGCGCCATAAGCAAGGCAAGCGAGTTACTTAATGAGCTTCCAAACTCTTTTATGCCAGACCAGTTCAGCAATCCAGCCAACCCAGAAATCCATAAAAAAACCACTGCGGAAGAAATCTGGAATGATATGGATGGTAAAATCGACTTCTTTGTTGCCGGCGTCGGGACAGGCGGAACAATATCAGGAGTTGGAAATGTCTTGAAAAAAAGAAATTCTGAGATAAAAATAGTAGCAGTGGAACCAGCAGCATCCCCTGTTATTTCAGGTGGAACTCCATCACCACACAAGATACAAGGTATTGGCGCAGGATTTATTCCAAAAAACCTTGATCGCAGTGTCATTGATAAGGTAATTACTGTTACAGATGAGAATGCTTTAGAGACGGCACGAACAATTGCCAAAAAAGAAGGTATCCTTTGCGGAATTAGTTCTGGTGCTGCGGTGTGGGCTGCACTTGAAATAGCTAAAGCCCCTGAAAATAATAATAAAAATATAGTCACAGTTCTTCCTGACAGCGGTGAAAGATACATTAGCACCCTGTTATTTGACTAACAGCTCGAGGACAGAAAAATAGAAACTCGTCACCTAAAAATATTTGCAGCTGTATACAAGACACGTAGTTTCACCAAAGCTGCGGAAATACTCTATACAAGTCAACCGACTGTAAGTGAACATATCCGTAACCTTGAAGATCAGCTGAATTGCAAATTATTCGATCGTCTTGGCAGGTCTATTATGCCAACAGCACAGGCAGAAGCTCTTTACCCAAAGACGAAGGCCATTCTGGAAGATTTAAAAAACCTTAAAGAAGAGATTACATCATCAGGTGAGAAAGTGGCAGGTGAACTCAATATTGGTGCTTCTACAATCCCTGGCGCCTATATTTTACCTAAATATGCAGCCTCATTTAAAAAGCTGTATCCAGATGTTTCTTTTGATATTCAAATATATGACTCTGCCCATGTCGCCAGCGCCATTCATGAGAAACGCTTGTTACTAGGTGTTGTCGGTAGCAAAAGCTTCTCTAGACAAATAGAGTTCACACCACTAACAGCCGACAGACTGACAGTTGTAGCCTCTCCTGAAAATAACATTCCTAATGCGATAAACCTGGAGGACTTAAGAAAATATCCATTTATCAGCCGGGAAAACGGTTCAGGAACTAAGAAAAATATTGAGAAAAAACTTGCTGGCCTTGGGTTTTCGACAGACAATCTTGATATCGTTGGTAGCTTTGGTTCAAGTACTGCTGTTAAAGAGGCAGTAAAGATGGATCTTGGCATCTCCATCATTTCTCACCATGCTGTAAAAAAAGAATTAGAAATGGGTTGGCTTAAACAAGTCGATTTAAAAGGTTTTAAAATGGAGAGAATTTTCTATTTGGCAAGACTTGCAAAAAGAACTCTGCCAAATCAGTACAAGATTTTTCATGACTATTTGTTATATCAACTTAAGCAGGCACACAAAGAACAGATATAAAAGTAAGCCTCTATTCAACCTGACATTGAGAACTAATTATTTTTTGACTACAGCAGAAAGTCACTGATGAAATAATTAGTTCCTCGATGTAACACCAATCATAACTGCTTAACAGTTTCCTTAGTTTTCTAATACTATTTCTAAGTACCTCTCCTAATATCGTGTTTCAGATATACACTTAAAACATTTCATTTTTCTTAATTCCTTTTATGGTTTTTGGGAATACTTATTGCATAACTTTATCTAAGTAAAATAACCAAGCTAAACTCATTATTTGATACTGAGTACACACGTTTATAGAAAGGAGTCTGAGATGTCGGTTTATGAGTACAAGGCAATTAATTCTGCAGGAAAAAAGATCAGTGGCTTAATAGAAGCGGAGACAGAGTTACATGCTAAAAATAAACTTCGTCATTCAGACAGTTATCCAATAACTATCAAAGAAAGCAACAAAACCACTTCAACAAAAAACAGAAATCTGAAGCTTTTATTAAAGCGAGTTAGTATTGATGAGATCCACGTTTTCACTAGGCAACTAGCTACACTAATAAGCGCTGGTCTTCCACTTATCACAGCCCTTGACACCATTGCCAATCAAGCCGAGAATAGCTCACTTAAACAGATCATACTCAATATAAAAGCCTCAATCAATGAAGGGCAATCCTTAGCTGATAGTTTAGCAGACCACCCTCGACACTTTTCTCCTGTCTATATTAATATGATACATGCAGGGGAAGCCTCTGGTACTCTTAGTGTTGTCCTTGAACGGCTAGCAGACTTTGGCGAAAGCCAGCAGGCACTCAATGGTAAACTAAAGGCAGCACTTATCTACCCTGTCTTTATGGCCTTTATAGGTACTGCCATACTCATCTTATTAATTACCTATATTGTTCCTAATATTACTCAAGTTTTTGACGACATGGAAAAAGTTCTACCTCTTCCCACACAACTACTGCTTGGTCTAAGTAGCGCTCTCACCCAGTATTGGTGGTTGATTCTACTCCTCTTCGCAGCAATAGTAATTTTAGTCAAACAGTTTTTAAAACAAGAATCAGGCCAAAGCATGAGAGATTTCATCAAAATTAAATTTCCTATAATTGGTTCTGTTGCGCATAAAATCATTCTTGCACGCTTCTCAGCGACGCTTGGCAGCTTAGTGCAAAGTAATGTCGAATTAATCTCATCTCTAGTAATTGTTAAAGCTCTAGTCAACAATGTGCATTTAGCTCAAGTGATTGAGAAAACTATCGAAGATGTACAAAAAGGTGCATCAATTACTAAATCGCTGACTCACTCTCCTTGGTTCCCTCCAATGTTAGTTCAAATGCTTGCAGTAGGAGAGCAAAGTGGTAGCCTTGCCCAAATGCTTGATAAGGCAGCCACTGCTTACGAACGAGAAGTTGATACTGCTGTATCTGGAATGACTTCTTTAATTGAACCAATAATGATTGCCGGGATGGGAATTGCTGTTGGATTTGTTGTCTTATCAATCCTGCTACCAATCTTTGAAATGAATCAAATGATTGGTTAGAAAAACAAGCTTCAATGGTTTTCTTTTACGGCATGCTCTAAAGACCTCATGTGTAACAATTCGTTTAAGTATAAACAGATCGAATTTCCTCTAATTAATGATAATATTATACAAATTCACTATTGAGTCTCTATGAGACAAATTGAGACTACTTCTTTATTCAAACTATTTTAAGATAGGCAATAACACAATTCTTCATCTGTCACTCGTACTAAAACACTACCTTTTGATGAAATTATAATTTTACTCTGGCTCTGTCCAATTAGTTAACAACTCAAAATGGTTGACAACCATATAAGTCAGCTCATTAAAATTGAAACATAGAGTTTAGATAGAACGACAAAAGAAAAAGTGCACAGGAATTCTAATGGAAAATAAAAAATCAGGCTCAACAGAAAAATGTTGAGCCTGATTTGATCGGTAAAAAAGTAAGTCTGGGAGATATTAGTTTTTAAACCAATCAGGATTATCACCAACCTTTAAAACTTCTTCGACTGAGCTATTACTCTCCTTAGCTGGTCTCACATCAAAAAGACCAGAAGTACTTTGACCAAACATATTTACTTGCTCTTGGTTATAAATGTTTTTATCAGCTTTCACTGGTAGATGCTTCAAATAAGAAATCTGACCAGGCTTTGTAAAGTGAATAATATTTTCTTTAAAATCATTGGTAGATGAAACTAACACCTTTTCACAACCATAGAAAATATTGCTATAAACATTTGATCTTGCATCTGTGATTGCATCACCAAGAGTATCGAAGATATTATTGGTAATAATAGTCTTATGAGAAGTTCTGCCACTAGAAACACCACGATTACTTCTTACTCCTGTAAAGACATTTCGTTTAATGCTTCCTTGCATAAAGTCAGCGTAAATAATAGCTCCACTCAAGCTGTTGTTTATACCACCAGCATTACCAATAAAGTAGTTGTCGGTAATTTCAACCAGCTCAGTTCCATCTGTTTTACTATGGTTATACTGGGCGATAATATTAAACTTATTACCTGCAGAGGATTTATCAATATAGTTGTTACGTGCTATAAAGTGCTTTACATCTACAGACTGAATACCATCTCCAGAAGAAATAGTTTGTCTTTGATCGAATGACCAAAGCATATTAATCTTTTCAATCTTGTTAAAGCTAACTTCACCGACTCCGGCAACTGCTTGAATATAAACACCTTCCTGAGCTATATCATGGATGTGATTCCATTTAATTTCAGAATTATCACTCCAGTCAATTGGTTCTCCATTACCCTTCAACCCTGTGCTATTATCTGTTAAACCATTATGAGAGTGATGAATATCACAATAGAGAATACGTAATTTACCTTTAACACTTGACGATCTAACAAACGCATTTGCCCAATTTGCATAATTTGGATCAGGGTTTTCTCGTGCTGATTTAATCGAAGTAAACTCAAGATCACGCACAACTGCATTACTACTACCATCATAGATTCGGAATAAAGAGAAGTTCCCAGCCTCAAGGATTGGTTTGACTCCGGTAGCATAAGATCCAATAAGCACATTCTCCAAATTTTTTATAAAGATCATGTGTGGGGCGATGAGAGTTGTTCCTCTTTTGAAAAGAACATTTGTATTGGATTTAATACCAGGGATTTTATTCATTGGCGATTGACGGCTACCATCACCATTCTCGGTAGATTTTGGGTCAATAAAGACACAGTTTTCTGTATCAAGAATTTTCACTGTAACTGTAAAATCAGTATCTGTAAAACCCGGCAGAGAAGCTGCTACAGTAAAGGATTCGTTTCCTGGAATCAATTCCCAAGGGGCTGCTACTGTAATTCTACCATCACTACTTATATCAAAAGTTGTCGTGTTATCTGTCTTGACAAATTTTGCAGCAACATAAAGCTCTTCAAACTTAGGATACACTTTTACTTGGCCTACATCTTCACCTTCAAGTGCATTATCAACTACAATAAAGTCCTGATTTTCAGTAAGAGCAAAGGTAGACAAGAACTCTCCGTCTGAATTATCTTCAATGGCAGAAATTGTGATGAATGCAGGCTCACTCTTCATACCAGAGCCACTGTTGATGAAGAGTTCTACAGTGAAGGCACCTTGAAGATCAGGAGAGAAACAGTATCTTTCAGCAGAAAAGCTATCATAATTCAAGTAACTTCCGTCAGGTGCAGCACTGATCTTCCAATTGTAGATACTAGAAGAGTCATTTGGAAAATAACTTTTACTACCATTAAAACATATCTCTTCACCAACAACTACAGAGTCACTATCATTTTCGTTTGTTATAATAGCAGTTGGTTTCGATGAAAATTCAGCAACACCGACATCAGGAGTGTTTACAATTGGTGTTTTATAATAGTCGAGTTCAGCTCCAACAAAGACACCTTTATCGATTGCAACGGATGCACTCTGTAGGTGAAAATTGAAATTATTTGGATCTACAAACATAGGGTCGGCAACGATACTATGTTTTTCAAAGTCTGGTTGAACATCAGCAAGGCTATTGTGGTTAATGCCAAACATATTGGCATGTTCATAATTATACAAATTATAATCAGCCTTGATAGAAAGCCAGCGGTGATAAGCTGACTGACCTTCTGCTGTAAAATAAATAATGTTATTTTTGAAATCATTTAAAGAATAATAGGTAGCCTTTTTACAACCATAGAACAAGTTATTGTAAATATTTGCGTTCCGATCAATAATTGAGTCACCAAGTTGATAGAACACATTGTACTGAATGATTACATCTGAACTTGTTCGTCCACCAGAGATACCACGATTCCCTTTAACTCCTTTGAAAAAGTTGCGAGCAATCAAGCCATGTTTAAAGTCAGCATATATTATTGCACCGCTCAAACCACCGTTGATGCCACCTGCATTACCAACCAGGTAATTGTCCGTAATTTCAACATACTCATCACCTTTTGTTTTGTTATGGTTGTATTGTGCAATTATATTAAACTTATTCCCTGTCTCTGTTTTATCAATATAGTTATTGCGTACATAAAAGGTATGCACATTATATGATTGAATGCCATCACCAGAGGAGACTTTCTCTCTTTGATCATAAGTCCAGAGTAAATTAATTCTTTCAATTTTATTGCAACTGGCCTCTCCAACTCCTGAGATAGCCTGCATATAGATACCTTCCTGAGCAACATCATGGATATAATTCCATTTAATTTCAGAGTTATCTGTTAAGGGAATCGGCTTACCATTCATACTACCTGTACTATTATCAGTAATACCATTATGGGTATGATGTATATCGTTGTGAACTATACGTAGTGTGCCTATTGTGCTGGAGGCACGAACAAAGGCATTTGCCCAATTTTTATAATTCGGATCCGGGTTGTTCCGAGCGGGATCTGCCGACTGAAACTCAAGATCACGTACTACTGGATTTTCACAACCAAGATAAATCCTGAAAAGAACATTGTCACCTGTTTCAAGAATTGGTTTTGGACCACTGCCATATGAACCAATAAGAACGTTTTTCATACTTTTGATAAAAACAGTATGAGGATGTGTTAACAACGTTCCCCGCTTAAACAGGACAGCCATATCAGAGGAAAACATTGGCATCTTATTTCTGGGCGCCAACCTACTTCCATTACCATCTTCTTCACTGTCCGGATCCACAAAAACACATTTGGAAGAATCAAGGATATTGACGGTAACCTTAATCTCTGTGCTGTCAAAACCAGGAACAGACACCAGCACCCTCATTGTTTCCAAACCGCTGCGTAGCTCTTCACCTTTTTTTACCACTATAAGGCCACTTTCATTGACTTTGAACAAACTGTTGGCACTTAAATTCTTAAAAGTTACATTCCCATTCACTTCTTCAAATTTTGGATAGCCTTTAATCCAACCAACATACTCACCAGATACAGCATCATCTGTAACAATGAAATCCTGGTCCTCAGAAAGTGTTACTCCTTGATCTGAAGTAACACTACCTAAGCAGTCACTAATGCCTAGAAAACACATACCGACAAGAATCGTCAGGAATAACAAAAAGCTCTTTTGCTTGATCTGTAACATCACCTTTTCTCCTTCTTTTTGGAATTTTAAAAGTTATATTATTCAGGCGTAATTATTGCTTTTATTAATAGATGGACTGCTATGTTTCAGTCGCAGTTAATTTTCATGACAGAGGTATAAAAGCAAGTTCTAGGCCAATACAGGTCATGGCCATATTTACAGATAAACAGGGTGTTTTTTTTACAAAGGTGCGCTATAGGGTAAAAATGAGATACTCCATGGTGTAACAGAAACCATAAAACACCCTATAGAGAATGTGCTAATTCATTTGAGCAGTATATGATGGTAAAAAATAAAGATTTGTTTTTTCGTGAAGCAGTAGTTCGTATATGTGGAGATCTTCAGCTTGACAAAGCATTGACGAGCTGCTTGGAATATCTGGCAGAATTTATACCTGTGGATCTTTTAATGTTAGCCAAAGAGCATGATGACTTTGGTCTTGATCATATAATGCACTTTGCCACAACCACCAACTACAAGCTGGTTGATAAATATCTACCAATCCCCAAATATGATCACCGTATTAAGGTCGAAGGCAACAACGATCTGACATCAATTTCCATCGTCAATAACCCAGCTGCTGACCCTGCTATACTGGAATACCTTCAGACAAAAAATATTTCGACTAACTGCTCTTTGATGATTTTAAGGTTAAGCGCAGACGGGATTGATACTACAGGTAAACTTGTCTTAAAAATGTCAGGCAGACATCGTTATACTGTCGAGCATGCAAAACTACTCATACTTTTGAAAGAGCCATTTACCGTTGCACTTTCTAACTCACTCCGCCACGAAGAGATCAAGTCATTAAAAGAGATGCTGGCTGACGATTGTAAACACCTTCAGAAACAGTTGAATCAACAGTCAGTCCCTGAGATCATTGGCGCCGACGCTGGCTTGATTAAAGTCATGAATAAAGTGCAGCAGGTTGCTAAAACAGACAGCTCTGTACTACTACTCGGTGAAACCGGAGTAGGAAAAGAAGTTATTGCCAAGGCAATCCACCACTATTCTTTACGAAGAAGTGGCCCACTTGTCCGTGTTAATTGCGGATCAATGCCAAAAGAACTAATTGCAAGCGAACTCTTTGGCCATGAAAAAGGCGCCTTTACAGGTGCCATAAGTATGAAACGCGGGAAATTTGAAAGAGCTGATCAAGGAACACTTTTTCTAGATGAAATTGGTGAACTCCCCGCAGGAGAACAAATTCACCTCCTTCATGTAATCCAAAACCGTGAAGTAGAACGTGTTGGTGGTAGCAATGTTATCCCAATAGATGTCAGAATGGTCTTTGCCACCCACAGAGATCTCAAGGAAATGGTTGATGATGGAACCTTTAGAGAAGATTTATTTTTTCGGATGAACGTTTTTCCAATCATCATACCACCTCTGCGTGAACGATTAGGAGATATTCCTTCTTTAACCCATCACTTCCTAAAGATTAAAACCGCACAGTTGCGTCTTAAAGAGATACCAAAACTACGCACTGGCGCCTTAGAGAGTTTAAAAGACTATAACTGGCCCGGTAATATCCGAGAATTTGAGAACATTATTGAAAGAGCTTTAATACAACATCGTGGTGGACCATTAGATTTTTCTCCCCTTTTAAGCCAGAGTTCGAATGATCAACAAATTGAAAAGGTCGATAAGAATACAGGTTTGTCATTAGACAATATCCCTTCATTAGATGAAATGTTGACAAGACACATTACGACCACCTTAAAACTTGCCAAAGGAAAGATCGCAGGTAGAGGAGGAGCAGCAGAACTATTAGACTTACATCCAAATACACTCAGAAAAAAAATGGATAAATTAGGCATCCGTTATCGAAGAAAAGATCTGGAAGACTTATAACATTAGCCACAAGGCATCGTAACATATAAAAGACAAACAACGTTGCCACTCTCCTATACCCTTCTATAAAATCAAAACACGCCATAGGGTGCATACACAACATAGGGAACCACAAAAGCACACAATAGAGCACCCTAACCCACACGTGACTCAAGCCCAAGGTAGTTCTATTTTTGTTCATCTAATAAACCGTAACACTTACCAGCTACTCCGCTTATATCCTTTATGAAAACTTAAGCATTAAGAGTCAACAAGTCTTGTCACTTCACAAAGGACTCTTTCGGCACACACTTTGCACAGTTAGTTGATTACATTAAGAAAGCTATCATAGATAAGATTCATTTACAGTACATCGAGTGCTGGTCGTTCTCAAAGATACAAACAAGGTGGAAATGAAAAGAAAAAATAGTTACGACCTCACCTCTAGTAATGTGGGATTTACCTTAATTGAAATACTAGTAGTCCTTGTTATCATTGGAATTCTTGCGGGGTACATTGGTCCTAAAATAATGAGTCGGCCAGGGGAGGCAAAACAGACAAAGGCCAAACTTCAAATCCAGGCTGTTGAAACGGCATTAAAACTATACAAGCTCGATAATGGTCGCTACCCCAGCACCGAACAGGGCTTAGAAGCTCTAATCACGCCTCCATCTTCTGGTAAAACAGTAGCTCAGTGGCGTGAAGGTGGCTATCTGGAGAAAGGAAAAGTTCCTATTGATCCTTGGAACAACGCTTTTATTTACTTAAGTCCTGGGGTACAGGGGCCATTTGATCTTAGCTCATATGGTGCAGATAATGAAAAGGGTGGCGAGAAAGAAGATGGCGATATCAACAACTGGGAGCTTGAGTAAAGCATTTCAACAAACGTATGTTAACTTACCGTGCAAAAAAACATGAGTTATCATTATAGCTTCTCACCACCATCTATCATAAATAATAAGGGGTTTACTCTCCTTGAACTAATAGTGGTGTCGGTTTTAATAAGCCTATTCCTTTTTCTGACGATACCCTCTCTTTCTGAGCATCTCTCTAATCCTTTAAAAACGGTTAGCAGAAAGATAGTTTTTTTATTGCAGCATGCTCGACAGGTGGCAGGAGCAGAACAGCTTTTCTGTAAAGTAAGCTACAATAGAGACAATAAACAATTTAGTACTGAATTTATACAAAACAGCAGAGTAGAACAAGAAACAGCGAGCTTCACAAAAGCGGTTACCCTTCTATTGCCTGAGTCGATTGAGATAATTGAAGCCGTACAAGGAAAAGCCACACTGCCTATCGACAATTTTACGATATGGATTGGACCACAAGGATATATGCAACCTCTCGTCTTACATCTGGCAAACAAGGATAACGATTATATCTCAATTCATGTTGAACCATTACTGTTCAAAAGCGATGTTTTTGATGAGTATACGCCCCTAGCTAAGAAATTTTGATGGTTCAATACACGACTAATAAATATCTCAGTTACAAAAGAAACAGTGGATTTACACTACTGGAAGTTATGATTGCTATCGCCATTCTCGCAACAGCTTTCGTCACCCTACTGGGTACCCAAGCAAGAACAATCTCCCTTGCAACTGAAACTGCATTTCAACTGGAGGCACCGATCCTTGCCGCCACTAAGCTAGCAGAATATCAAAGTAATCTTGCTGAATTAATTAATAAGAACGGTACTTTTGAAAATGCACCAGCTTATAACTGGAATTTAGAAGTAGAAACTTACCAGCTCACTGGCTTAGAAGTTGCCGACAACAACAATGTGCAACTAAAAAGAATCAAACTAGACATAAGCTTAACTGAGACCAATTACACCTACAACCTCACCTACTATCATTACCTTAATGTAAGTGGCGACTCATGAGAAATAGCGAGACAAATAGAAGTGGCTTCACTCTCATTGAATTATTGATCGCTATTGCCATTTTCGCTACTGTTACCAGTTCAGTTTATGGTGCTTATCGAGTGAGCTTTCATAACATATCAATCACTAAAAGCAGGTTAGAATATTCACTTATCGCTCAAAGGGCTTTTCATTGCATTAGCAATGATCTGCTCTATATGGTTAACAATGATAATGCAAACCTTGTGGCTAAATTTAACCCAGATGTTGCAAACCGAGGGTTTACTCTTGATTTGGTCACTTCCAACCAGGTTGCTTTCAACCCAGACACCCTACAAACGGCTTCGCAAAGAGTTACCTACTCCACAGAATATGACGATAAAACCAAACAAATTTCACTATATAGAAGTTTTATTGACTCCAAGCTCAACACTGAGGAATACAAAAAAGAGAAATGGCTTGTGGCAAATAAACTCGTCGACGTCAGATTTGCCTTTTACGATGTTACTGGTAATGAACGAAATCAATGGTTGCCTGTAACTGAAGATGACGAGCAAAGCAATAAACACCCAAACTTGATACGTGTAGAGTTTTTCTTTCCAACACACGATGAGATCAGTGAACACTTCCGACTCTCAACAGCTGTAGCTTTATCTGATGAGGTGCAAAAATGACCTCTGCCAATACAGTATTCAACAACAAAGGAATGGCTCTTCTCTTAACACTTATCAGCCTTAGCCTGCTAGTTATCGTGACCATTCAGTTTCATAAAACAATTTGGAACAACTACCAACAAGCACACACCTCAAAGATTCAGATTCAGTTGCAACAAGCTGCACTTTCTGGTCTTAATATCGGCAGATATCTTATCGCACAAAAAGACGGGGAGCCAAGACGAGTAGACTCTCACTTCAATCTTTGGAAAACAGCCACCAAAAAAACTTTTGATGACCTCTTCCCTAGGACCAAGTTACAACTCAATATAGTTGATGGGGAATCTAAGCTGAACATCAACTTTCTCACCAATGTCGAAGGAACAGAACAAGGAGAGAAAAAAGCCATCTTATACAGAAAAGCTCTCTATAACCTTCTTATATCTCATCATTTTCAACTAGAACCAGAAAACGCTCAGTCACTTGTTGATGCTCTTACAGACTGGATTGATGCAAATGATCTTACCCGGACACACGGTGCTGAGGATGACTATTACAACACTCTTAACCCTGCCTATAATGCACATAATAAACCTGTAATAGATACAGGCGATCTCCTCGCTGTACGTGGAATGACAAAAGAACTCTTATTTGGAGCCACTGACAAAGAGCACAATCTTGCCAGCTTTATCAGTACAATTGGCTCAAAAGGAGCGCTTAATATCAATACAGTGTCGCCAGTTTTATTACGCTTTGTTTTTCCGCAACTCACCGAAGCATTGATTCAAAGTATCATTGAGTTCAGAGAGAACATAGACAACCAACAAAAGCTAGTAGAGATTGACTGGTATAAAAAAATAATCGATTGGCCTCAAGATATTGTCCTTCCACATTACGCTTTAACTACATCGTCTAGTGCCTTTTTAATCACCTCTACAGCTCAACAACAGAAAAGAACATTTACAGTCACAGCAACCGCACAAACAGAAGGAGACAAAGTGCGGATAATAAATCGTAGACTTCAATACTGAAGTACTAAGAAAATATAATCACAATACTATGTCTAATGCTCTTTTATCATTAACTATTGAACCGCAATTTCTTTCTGCCACAATAACAGAGAGAAACAATCATATTGTTGAAGTTGTTCAATGTTTTTCTGCAAAGCGTTCATCATCGTTATCTGTTGACCTCGAGCAACTACTTGACAATGTAGATGATTCAGTGAAAAAGGTGGCAGTTGCTATTGGTTCAGATGATCTTTGTTTTTATAAGCTTTCATTTCCCTTCTCTGATAAAAGGAAGATTTCACAAGTAATAATTCCAGAACTTGAGGAACAGACAACATTTAACTTAGATGACTATTTTTTTGAGTATATTATTACAAACCAAAAAGATGGCACCAGCAATGTCCACGTTGCACTCATAAGAAGAAAAGATCTACTGGATATTCTCAACACTCTTCAAGAACATAAAATAGACCCTGATAGTATCAGTATAGCTGGGTTGAATATTCCAAAGTTACACATTTACGAAGCTGATGATACTTTCGAGAAAGTTTTTGCAATTCATCTCTCGGGCAAGAAAGTCATACTGAGTCTGTGGAGCCAAGACCGCCTTGACCTCATTCGACAAACACATCTCAACCACAACGATTCCACCCCACAGCAAGAAAAACAACTAACCAAAATCACAAAACAAACTTTATTATCAGCTCATCACAAAATCAAAGATAATTTCAAAATAGTCCTATCAGGGGATCTTACAAACAGCTTTTCAAAATCACTCAGTTCAGAACTAAAGCATCCAATAACAATCTGCAAAACCTCAGAACGATCTTTTGTGAAAATTGCTCCAAACCTACACGGAGCGTACAGTGACACGCTCATGGGCGAATCGCTGGCACAAGCCAAACTTATTGCACAGAAAAAGAAGTTCTGTTTCAATTTTAGATCGGGCACTTTAGTAAAAAAGAGGAATTGCTGGAGACAAAGTAGAGTTGTGCATTGCTCACTGATACTCTGCACTCTATTAAGTACACTATTTATTAGCTGGGCATGGATAGACCATAAAAAACTTACAACACAAAGAGATGAACTAAAAGGTCAAGTACATCAAATTTTCCGTGAAACATTACCCAAGGTTTCCAAAATTGTTAACCCAGTACAACAGCTCCATGTTGCACTGAGTCAACAAGGCAATGGCGGAAATCAATTAACCCAATCTCCCTTAGAATATAAAATATTAGAATTACTTTCACATTTATCAAAGAGTATTCCAACTCAAACGAAGGTTATCTTTACACGTTTGAGTGCTGAGCAACAAAACATACGAATTCAGGGAGAAGTCAAGGACTTCAACGGTGTAGACAAAGTTCAGAAACATCTACACAATTCAAAGTATTTTTCTTCAGTCATCATCAGCTCTGCAAATCTTAATTCTAAAAAGAGCCATGTTATCTTTGAACTAAAATTAATGATAAGAGATAACAATGAATAGACAATTTGAAGCACTCACCAGAAGAGTTCAACTCTTTATTGAAGGTTATCATTTAGAAAAAAGAGAAAAGATTGTTCTCTTTTTTGGCATTATTATCATCTCTGTATTCATGATAACTGAGTTAATTGTAACCCCCTACATTAAAGGTAGAGCCAGACTAACCACAGCTATAGCTACACAGCAAAACGACCTTACCCGTATCAAGCAACTCCAAGAGCAGTATTTGCAGCAACAAAAAAACAAAAACACCATCCTAGAGCAAGTTCAACAGCGAACAACTGACTTCTCACTCTTTACATTTCTTGAAACACAATCTCGACGAGCAAAAATAAAACAACAGATCAAATACATGAAACCTTCTACAGTTAAGACAGAGGGTAAACAGAGCTTAGACAAGACAATTGTAGAAATACAGTTCAAGAATATTAGCTTACGCAAGCTAATATATTTTCTAGAGCTTATCGAATCTGACAAGCATGTTGTATTTATAAGAAAAATTACGATTCAAGGTACTGACACTCCTGGTCTCCTTAATATAACAGCTCAAATAGTAACCTTCAGCGTAAAAAAGGAAGTATTCGTATGAAGAGAACTAATATAATCCAACATAACCTCTAGAAACTGATATGTGGAAACGACCCTTATTTTTATTACCCTTGCTATGCATAACTCTTCTGATAGGAGCTAGTGCTGAGGGAATATTATGGCAACTGCCTACATCTTTTATTTCTCAAACAAGCTCAAAGCATCCTGCTCAACTAAAGAGAGAAGACGACAGTGAGAATCATCAAAAAAGAGTAGCTCCACCAAAAATGTCAACGATTCAGCAAAGACAACTCATATTGCAAAGACAGCTCTTTGGAGTGCCTCTCACTTCCAACAGTTCAAACAAAGAGCAACACATACCTAAGGTCAACGACGCAAACTTTGAATTTGTACTACTGGGGACTATCGACTTAAAATCTGATGATAGCAGAGCCATTATTATGAAGAAAAAGAATCAAAAACAAAAACTATATAAAAAAGGAGACACAATTGAGAATGCTATTATCAAAGAGATCCTCCGACAAAAGATCATACTCTCTATTAACAAGGAAGATAAGATTCTCGAAATGAATGAATCTATAACAAACTCACCAGAAACAACTCTTCATACGCAGTCCTCAACTGTTAAAAGCAAACAGAAAACAAGAAAAACACTAGCACAGAAAATACTTACACAATGATAAATAAGGCTAAAAAAACACTACTAACAGCTTCTTACATAGTATTGGCAATTACTACTATTATTCCAGGATGGGACACTTCATATGCTCAACAACAGCATGCCATCCACGCCTCCCAGCCTCCAACTAAGGCAAAGCGTTTTATCACAGTAGACTTTGACAATGTGAACATTCGACTTTTTATTAAATACATAGCAGAGCTTACCGGTAAAAACTTTGTTGTTGATAAACAGGTACAAGGAACAGTTACAATTGTTAGCCCAACCAAGATTTCAGAGGATGAAGCATATAAAGTTTTTGAATCTGTTTTAGAAGTTCATGGCTTCACGACGGTTAATGCAGGCTCTGTAATTAAAATATTACCGTCAATTAAAGCACGGTCACAAAACATGGAGATACTCCAACAACCTAACAATGGCGCACCAGAAGATAAAATTGTTACCCAAATCATTCCTTTAAAACATTCATCTCCACCTGCCGTTAAAGCAGTGCTCGCACCCCTTATTAATAAAACATCTGTAGTTATTTCATATGCACCATCCAATATGCTGATTATCACCGAGACTCTTTCAAACATTAAAAAACTAATGAAAATTATTGAGGTACTCGACGTAGAAACCACCTCAAGTGAAGTTGTTGTTATTCCACTTGAAAATGCATCGGCTAGCTCACTTGCTAAAATTTTGCGCACCATCTTTAAACCGACCACTATAAAAGGAACAGCTAGTGCAACTTCTGCTGTCACCATTGTACCATACGACAGAGTCAACTCACTCATTGCCCTGGCCGATCAATCAAAGATACGCAAAATAAAACAAACCGTAGCCCTACTTGATACAAAGCTAGAAAGGAATGAAGGAAATATTCATGTATTTTATTTACAACACGCAACCGCTGATGAATTAGCCAAAGTTCTTAATTCTCTTGCTGGAAAAAGCCCTAAAACCACTGATAAAGGTAAAGCGTCTGCAATTTCTAAAAACACCCAAATAATGGCCGACACTGAAACAAACTCTCTTGTTATTACAGCATCAAAAGATGAGTATGCTGTACTAGAGGGGGTCATCAAAAAATTAGATATCCCAAGGCGTATGGTTTACTTGGAAGCATTGATAATGGAGGTTAATGCCGACAAGGAATTTGATGTTGGTGTTGAATGGTCATTTGCGGATTCATACGCCAACGGTTCCGGTGCTATTGTTGGTGGCTTCCCACAGCTAGGAGGTATTGTTGGTGCTGGACAAAAAAGCACTGGCGGCGACAACAACCTACAATACAAGCCATCTAAAGGATTCACGATGGGCGTTATCAAAGAAGGTATTACCATCGGAGGAGTTAGTTTTCCAACAATATCAGCAGTTCTCAGAGCATATCAAGATGATTCAGATATCAATATTATTTCAACACCACAAATTCTTACAACCGACAACAAAAAAGCTGAAATAAGTGTTGGTGAAAACCTTGCTTACAAAACAAGTGGCAACGCTGGCGAGTCTACTGGTAACGAATATGAGCAATTCGAATACAGAGACGTTGCAACCAAACTCATTATTACTCCGCATGTAAATCAATCAGACACACTCCGCCTTGAAATCCAAACAGAGATTTCAAAGGTCAAGACCAATGTTGACAACACTCCTGAAACATTCAAACGAACGGTAGAAACTACTGTTTTACTCAATGACAAAGGAACTGTTGTTATTGGTGGAATCATTGCGCAGGAATCAAGAGAAGAAACATTAAAAGTGCCAATACTTGGAGATATACCACTGCTTGGTTGGCTCTTTAGAACAGAATATACCAACGATAAAAAGACCAATATGTTCATCTTTATTACTCCTCGTATTATCAGCAACCCTGCTGATATTGCTGCTGTCACTCTTGAAAAAGAAGATCGCATGGAAAATGTATTACCAGAGGCAAAAAACACACTCCATAAACCAGTAAGTAAAGAACATGCTACAGAATTAGCAGACATGGGCTACAAGAAGCTCAATCAAGGTGATTTAATTGGTGCGATTCAGTTCATGAATGAAGCTCTGGAAATTGACCCAGAAAATCCTCATGCATTAGTTTACATGGGTATAATTCACGAAAAACAAAATGACAAAAACAACGCGATTGATATGTATAAAAAAGCAATACTCTATGCTGATAGCGAAATAGCCGAACAGATAACTGGAACAACAGGTGAAGAAAAAATGGTTATTGAGATAGCCAAAGACAATATCTCTCGCCTTCTTACAGAAGAGTTTTCAGATTAATCGAAATAAACAATGAATAAAAGACACCCTGAAGACAGTAATTTTATTACCACCTTGTTAGCAGACTTGCCGACCCAATCTGGCGATAAAAATGAAGTCGGTTATCTACAGAAGCTTGCTAATGTTTACGGTCTAGAGTTGCGTCAAAATCTCCCACCAAATATAGAAACGTGGTTCACAGATATCGTCTCAATATCATTTCTCAAAAGAAATAAAATTGTTCCTATCAAAACCACCACAGAAACATTTATTGCCATAAGTGAACCAGATAATTTTCAAGCGACCGATACTCTCAGCAGACTCCTTGAATGGAATGGGATTGAGTTAATACTTGCACCCGGCAGTGCAATTATTAATGCAATTACATATGCATATGACATGACTCAAACCACTGCAGAGGAGATGATGCAGGATATTCATGATGAAGATCCGGAGCAATTGTTTAACGAGATCGAAGAAACTGGAGACCTACTTGACGAAACAAGTGATTCTCCCGTAATTCGATTGGTTAACCTTATGTTTTCTCAAGCTATTCGTAGCAAGGCTTCTGACATTCATATTGAACCATATCAGAATAGTGTGAAAATTCGTCAACGTCTTGATGGGATTCTTTATGATATGATCACAGCCCCAAAATATGTGCAGTCATCGCTCATATCAAGAATAAAGGTTATGGCGAAGCTCGATATAGCAGAGAAAAGACTGCCACAGGATGGCCGAATAGAAATTCGTGTTGCCAGTAAAGAAGTAGATATCCGTGTATCAACTTTACCTACAGCTCTTGGAGAACGTGTTGTTCTTCGTTTGCTTGATAAATCCTCTGTACTCTTTTCACTCACAGATCTCGGTATGCCTGTAGATAGGTTTAAGGATTTTACTCAAGAAATTGATGCACCAAATGGTATTGTTTTAGTTACCGGCCCAACCGGCTCTGGTAAGACAACTACTCTTTATGCTGCTCTTATGTCTATCAATAATACTGACATAAATATAATCACAGTTGAGGATCCAGTTGAATATAGAATTCACGGCATTGGCCAGGTACAGGTCAACTCTAAAATTAATCTAACCTTCGCCTCAGGCTTGCGGTCTATCCTACGACAAGATCCAGATGTAATATTAGTGGGTGAGATTCGTGACACAGAAACTGCTAATATTGCTATACAGGCAGCACTAACTGGTCATTTAGTTTTTTCAACACTCCACACCAATGATTCGGCAAGCGCTATAACCCGTTTACGTGACATGGGTGTTGAGCCTTTCCTTATAACCTCCTCTATTAATGCAATTCTTGCTCAACGCTTAGTGCGTATAATTTGTTCCAGCTGTAAGGAGGAATACCAGCCCACATCTGAAGAATGGGCAAAAATACGCATTTCTTTACAGCCTGATGAATATAAAACAGCTTTTCGAGGTAAAGGGTGCGATGACTGTCACCATACAGGCTTTAAAGGTAGATGTGGGATTTTCGAGCTTTTAATTATGACTCCAGAGATAAAAAAACAGGTGCTAAAAACATCTGACGCTAACAGTCTTAAAAACTTGGCGATTGAACAGGGCATGACAACCTTGCTTCATGATGGGGCACTAAAGGTGCTAAACGGAATTACAACAATTGAAGAAGTTTACCGTATTTCACAGAGCTAAATGATCACTTGTCTTTTATGACAATCTCATGACAACTGCTTCTTGCAATGTAAACAAAAGATAAAAACTCTCTATGTACACAAAATATTTCGGCCTTCGTGAAAAGCCATTTTCCATAGCTCCTAATCCTGAATATGTTTATATGTCGAAGCTTCACAAAGAAGCTCTAGCACATTTAATATATGGCATGCAAGAGGATGGTTGCCTTGGTTTGTTGACTGGAGGTGTGGGTACCGGCAAAACCACTATTTGCCGCTGCTTATTAGAAAATATTTCTGAAAACATCGATGTTGCCGTTGTTTTTAACCCTAAGATATCGCCTCTTGATCTTCTACGTTCAATTTGCAAGGAGTTACAAATTAACTCACCAGAAAACGTAGAAGAAAACAGTGTATATATAGATAAACTTAACGAATATTTGCTCAAAGCACATGCAAACGGTAGAACCACGGTACTCATTATTGATGAAGCACAAGGGCTTAGTTCAGAAGTTATTGAACAATTACGCCTACTCACTAATCTTGAAACAAATACCCACAAACTTCTTAAAATTGTACTATTAGGTCAACCAGAACTTGCTTCCACTCTCGCAAAACCGAGCCTTGCACAAGTAAACCAAAGAGTAACCAGTAGATACCATTTATCTCCATTGAGTTATGAAGATACAGTATCCTATGTACTTCATCGAATGCATATCGCCGGCGGAGGTCAAAACAGATACTTTTCAGATAAAGCTCTAAAAATACTTTTTAAAACCTCAGAGGGAGTTCCTCGGAAAATTAATCTTATTTGTGATCGTGCTCTTTTAGGAGCATACGCCGAAAACAGAGCATATGTCGATCACGTCACTATAAAACAAGCAATTAAAGAAATTATCGGAACAGCAAAACCTAAGACTCATCCTAAAGAAGGAAGACTTGCACGACTAAACACACTCCTGATCATCACTATACTTACAGCGTTATTTATCTATTACATACAATATAAAACCAAACAATTAGATGACCAGACAAACTCGCTCTCGGGAACTCAATCCCTTCAGGACAACTCGCACAAAGATGCAGCAAATAAAACTGAACAACGCGACCAACTACGTATTAATATAAAAGAATTGGAGGCACAGTAATTATGTCCTACATTCTTGAGGCGCTCAAAAAATCGAACAAAGAACGGCAACATCAATCCACATCATTACCAATAAAAGACCTTGCTCCTCTAATCAGCAAACAGAGAAGAACCAAACTGCCTTTATTGTCCCTTTCTCTTCTTATAGCAATAGGTGTAGTAACGAGCGGCGGTTTTGTTTTTCTGAAAAACTATTCTTTTACATTAAAGGAAGCTCAGCCAGAAGTAACTGAAGATACTATACCTATACAATTATCGCCAAACACAACACAAGCACCCCTACAACCTTCTGTGATTGCTCTCGAACCAGAAATAATTGAGCCAGCACCAATTTATGATTTCCCCTATGAAATACAAAATTTAGAACAAATGGAATCGCTACCACTAAAATATCCAGAGTTAATCACAGTTAAAGAACTTCCAGTTGAGATACAGAACCAATTACCAAACCTTGAGTTCGCTGGACACACCTATTCACAGGAGCCAACGGCAAGACTTATTCTAATAAATAATAAAATTTTAAGGGAGGGTCACAAAATAACTAACAATCTTACATTACAAGAAATTATACCTGAAGGTGTTGTCTTGAACTATAAATCTATTGAATTTCAAGTACTCATTAACTTATAACAAGAAAATGTTGTATACTTTACCAAAATCATAATTACTAGTTTGTAATTAGTTGCAATTGTACACAACTAAAATTTAATGAAAATCCAGTAAAAACAAGGTATGTATAAACCACTTCACAAAGATCTTTATGAGACCCACCTTATCCAGAAGAGTTTATAATGAGCGCAAAAATAATCAGCGGTATTGAAATTCGCAAATCGATTCTACAGGAAATACAGGATGAAGTAGCAGACATGAAGCAGGAACATGGCATAGTTCCTGGCCTTGTCACTATCCTTGTTGGAGAAAGCCCAGCCTCTTTAAGTTACGTGTCGTTAAAAATCAAGACTGCGCTCAGCCTCGGTTTTCATGAAGTGCAGGAAAGTCTGGATGTAGAGACAAGTGAAGAAGAACTCCTTAACTTAATTGAAAAATATAATAAGGATGATTCTATTCATGGAATACTGGTTCAACTTCCACTGCCCAACCATATTGATGAGCAAAAGGTTATAAAGACAATAGACCCAGATAAGGATGTGGATGCATTTCACCCAACAAATACTGGACGACTAATGATTGGTGGAGATGTAGCCCGTTTTTTACCATGCACACCGGCAGGAATACAGGAAATGCTCATTCGCTCTAATGTTGAGACTGCTGGTGCTGAAGTTGTGGTCGTTGGTCGCTCAAATATTGTCGGAAAACCAATTGCTATGATGATGGCTCAAAAAGGTGTTGGTGCAAATGCAACGGTAACCATCGCCCATACTAGAACAAGAGATCTTGCAACCCACTGCCGTCGCGCAGATATACTCATCGTTGCCGCAGGTGTACCCAACCTTGTTAAACCAGAGTGGATTAAACCTGGTGCTACAGTCATTGATGTAGGTGTTAATAGAGTTGGAATTAATAAAGAAACAGGCAAAGCAATCCTACAAGGTGATGTTGATTTCGAGCAAGCTAAAGAGATTGCAGGAAGAATTACTCCGGTGCCGGGTGGAGTTGGCCCAATGACGATTGCAATGCTGATGAAAAACACCTTAGTATCAGCAAAAGATCATCTCAATCGCACACAGTAATTCAAGGAGATTAGCCATGGGGATGCGTGAACTGCATAACACCATTACAGCAGAACTTGAGAGTGGCAAACAAAGAGGTTTTCTCTATAAAGAACTTTCAGAGAAAACACCTGAGCACAGTGCACGCATTGCCTATGTTATAGGATGTGTCGCCCCGGCTGACAAGCGCCAAAAACACCTTAAAATTAATGCTGTATTAACCCTTCTTCTTGTGTTAAACGCTGTTTTCTGTGTCCTTGCCGAATTACCAATCAACCTACAAGACCCAACACTTTTTATTGCATTAAAAACAGTTGTACCACTTGTCTTTTGCTATTTTGTATTTCGATTTCTAGGGGCTGTATACAGATTCATTGGACTCTGGTCTTTAATCGATTTTTTAGAGACTATCCTCACCTCTCCTGCCACAGATAACATCTTTGTCGCCTTCAAGATGATTATTGTTTTTCTTGTTATGACAATTTCCTGGTATATCGCTAGAAAAGTGTTTCCAAATCTTGGCTTTATTGGCCCTAAAAAGGATGAGTCAGGTCACTACATTCTTGAATAAGAAAGCGAGAAAAAAAGAGACAGGTAATCTATGCAATAGCAAGATTAACCTGTCTCTGTTCTTACACCTAGTAACTGTGCCAGCAACTACCTGCACGAATGATTCAAATGCTTAGGCTCAGCAGCAATAAGAGTCTGCTTGTATTTCTTTTTTATCCTGTAGCCCACCCGTAGCAAAACATCACTAAAGGCCAACATCATTTTTGCTCTTCTAATTTTTCTCTCTCGAGCAAGCCTTCTTTTCACTTGTCCAAGGAGACGTAGTTTTTCTGCCTCCTCAATCATACTCTGCTGCTTTTCCTTAATCATAAATTCGATCATATGAGGGTTCATATCTCTCTCCCTTATCTATATCCTGACTACTCCATAGGCTCCAACACCGATGAACTAATCAGTTGTAAAATCACTGAAAATTCCCTAATCCACTCAAGCCAGAGTCACCAGACGGGGTGCTGATATATTCATCAATTGCACTGGCAAGTAGTTCAACGCCTTCTTTTATCTGATGTTTATCTACCCAGGCACAACTGAGTCGCAGGCTGTTTACAAAACGTTGATCAATGTCAAACAGTGGACATGGAACAAATGCTACACCTTTTTCAATTGCAGATAGGAGTAAAGCGACACTTGAATATCCTTTGGGTAACTCAAGGATAAGCGAGAACCCACCATCGGGTTTACTCCAGTTCACACCTTTAGGCATTAGTGTTTCAAGGCTATGTATCATGGTATCCATTCGCTCTCGATATAAACTTTTCATTTTCTCTACATGATTATCATAATGCCCAGATTTAAAAGCTGTCAGTGCAACACTCTGTAATAATGGTGGTGCCGAGTGATCCATTATTTTTTTATACTTGGTTAACCTCTGAATTCTCTCTCTAGAGCTAATAATCCAACCAATACGCACACCAGTCGCAAGCGTTTTTGAGAGTGAACTCACCACAATTGTTTGCTCAGTCCCTAGCTCATTCAATAAACTTGGCTGCGCCGAAGCTCCATAGTGAAGATCTTTGAAAATTTCATCGGCTATAACAGTGCAACCCGTTTTCTTGGCCCACTCAACAATCTCAAAATACCGTTTCTCACTCAAATCTTTACCAGATGGATTATGAGAGTATGGGCAGAGATAAAACATTCCAGGCGACTGCTTCGAGTAAGCAGCGTCAAGATGCTCTATTATTGGCCCCTCTTCATCTCTTTGTACAGTTTCCACCCAATGTCCCATTGTGGTAAAAGTATCAGTCACACCTTGAAAACATGGCGTTTCACAAACTATTCCTTTACTAACTTCACTACTCTCCATTGCAATCAACGTCAAAGCTTGAAGTGCACCGTTGGTGATTAAAACCTGATCAGGGGTAATAAAAGTACCTTGCTGATTAAAACGTCTAGCAACTTCCTCGCGTAGTTCAGGAAAGCCAAGAGAACTACGACACAACAAAAAGGCTTGCTGTTCTTGAGAGAGTGTTTGATGCATTACCTCCTCAAAAAAAGATTTTTCCACAAGTGCTGGGTTCGGAACTCCGTTGGTAAGCTTAATAATGCCCGGCTTGTTAGTCAGAGCCATAATGTCATACAGGGCCTTACTAACACCAGCACGAAGACGCCTGGCTGCAAACTCCACAGGATTCTTTAGCCCACCTTGGGCAGGTTCGTGCCCTTGTAGATCATCACCTTCATCTGGCCTATATTGTTGTTCTGGTACCGACGGATCTGTTATGAACGTACCACGCCCAACATGACACTTTGTATGTCCGGCACTACTGAGATCTTTGAGTGCTCTCCTCACAGTAGCTTGAGTCACACCTATTTCCTTTGATAGGGTAGTAACAGGTGGCAACTTATCACCTGGTAAAATGTCACCAGATTCTATAGAGCCCACAATAGCATCTCTTATCTGTATATATAATGGTGTATCCGAATCTCTGTCTATATTATACGGTATCATTTCAAGCAATCTCCTTTTAAATTGATACGGTATTAATACACACGCGAATAAGTGCTGTCAACAATTAATTGTTAGGTTAATGCAAAATTCATCAACCGAAGCCACAGAGACAGACCAAAGGCTTCACAAAAAATATCTTATAAGCGGGAGTAAACGAAAAACAGAGGGCGGTTCAAATTGATTTATTAGTCACGATAATCAGCTGCTTTGATATCTAGTCTTTTCATAATTTTTTGTAGAGCAGCCCTAGTCAACCCAGACTGTTCTGCACCCTGGGTAACATTACCAGAGGTTTTCTTGAGTACTGCTGCAATATATTGTGAGGTGAAGTTATCAACCACTTCCTGTTTTGCTTCTTTGTAAGTCATAGCAGCAAGAGAACCAGAAAGCGAGCCACCTCCGTTCGATGCTTTTGTATTACGAGAAGGTTGATCTGCAAACGTTAGATCATCAAGCTGAATTACCTCTCCCCGGCTAAACATTACAATTCGTCTTACCACATTCTGTAATTCACGAACATTACCCGGCCATTCACGTTCCATAAGAGCAGAAACTGCCCGCTGACAAAAACTCTTGGGTGGAATCCCAAGCTCCTTGCTCACTTGATTGGCAAAGTGATGAGTAAGAAGAGGAATATCTTCACGCATTTGTCTAAGTGCTGGAGTTTTTAAAGTTACAACATTTAGACGATAAAACAGATCCTCACGAAACTGTTTATTCTCAATCATCGTTTCAAGATCTAGATTGGTAAGAGCAATAACGCGAACATCAACCTTTCTTGTTTGTGTTGAGCCTAGCGGCCTCACTTCACTTTCCTGTAGGACACGGAGTAATTTTGATTGAATGGAAAGGGGTAGATCACCTACCTCATCAAGACAGATAGTGCCACCATCCGCTTCATTAAACAGACCAGTTTTTGCCTGTGTTGCATCCGTAAAGGCACCTTTCACATGACCAAAGAGTTCACTTTCAAGTAAATTTTCTGGAATTGCCGGGCAATTAACCATGACCAGTGGCTTCCCATGCCTGTTACTCTGTTTGTGCAGAGCTCTAGCGGTGAGCTCTTTGCCTGTGCCAGACTCACCTCGAACCAAAGCTGTGTAATTTGTCTTTGCGACCACCTGTAAATTATAATAAAAATCACGCATTTCACGAGAATCACCCACAAACTCTATATCACTCTCGTCTCCTGCTTCCTGAACCTTTTGACGAAGTGTGTAATTTTCACGAATGAGTCGATTTCGTTCTAATCCTTTATTAACAGCCTGAACCAATAGTTCTTTATCAAAAGGTTTGGTTAAAAAATCGTATGCTCCAGCCTTAATGGCTTCAACAGCTGTTTCAATTGTACCGTGACCTGTCATCATGATAACAGTCATCCAAGGATCTGCACTACGAAGCTCTGTTAACAGCTCCAAACCGTCCATGCCAGGCATTTTTATATCGACTAAAGCGAGATCAAAGCTCTCTTCACGTATCTTAATAAGTGCTTCTTCAGCATTTGCGCAAAGAGTTGTATTGATCTCAGGTAAGTTCCTGGCAATAAGCCTCTGGATACCAGTCAGCAAATCACGTTCGTCATCTACTATTAAAAGCTTTAAATCAATCATGCAGGTTCTCCTGAACTGGTAGGTGGATCACAAAAATGGTCTTCTCACCGGCAACACTGTCTACCCTGATAGTGCCATTATGACTGCGAACAATACCATAACTGACTGAAAGCCCAAGCCCGGTACCCTCGCCTGGCTCCTTAGTTGTAAAAAACGGTTCAAAAACTTTCGTTGCTAACTCAGGATCTATACCCTTTCCATTATCTTCGACCTCTATCTGAATAAACTCACCATCTTTATGAAGAGATGTTCTCAAATTGATGGTTCCACCATTTTCAAGTGCATGACTACTATTAAGAATCAGATTGAGAATAACCTGCTTAAACCGATCTACATCCAGATAAATCTGTGGTATATCAGCTCCAAACTCCGTCATGACTACAATTTTCTGCTTTTCCAGTTGACCAATTACCATACTAACCACTTCCGTGATCAGTTCATTCATCGAATATTTCTCACGAGACTCAGCAACTGGCCGGGAAAAACGCAGCAAGTCGGCAACGATACGTTTGCAGTTATCAACATGTTTTTCAATAATACCGAGGTCAGCCTTAGATTGTTCAGACAATTTTTCATCATCACGAATAAAATCAATATGGCAGAGAATTACCCCAAGAGGATTGTTAATTTCATGCGCAACACCTGCTGCCACCTGTCCCATAGAAACAATTTTCTCAGTATGTTGAATTTTTTCATCAAGTAATTTTTCTTCTGTAATGTTTTTCACATAACAGACAATGTTTGTCGATTCTTCAAGACTCTCGTCGGTAACAGGATAGAAGTACAACTGGTATATTTCACCTGTTACCATTTTCGCTTCTTTGCTGACTGGCACCTCACTAATGTTCTCGATAATGTCACGACACATACTGATCGGACACGTCTTATTAGTCGTCAATTCATAAACATTGGCTTCTATACTCATCTCCAAATCAAGCTCGTATAGATCCAGAAAAGCTTTATTGACAATTTTGAGTTTGCCATAACGACTTAGCAGGACAACTGGATCAGAGATACCATCAAAGACTGATTGCAAAAGTTCTTTGCTACGATATAGTTCATGAGCATACCGTTCTAGTGTGCCGTGACTTTTTTCTAAATGATCTGCTATGGTTACAGCAGCATCATTTAATTCTTCAATTTCATCAAGAGCTTGAGATTTTTCAAGCAGTTTCAAACCACGTTCATCACGTAAAGAGGAGTGAAACACCCTAAGAATACCTTTAAGATTCTGTGATATAAGTCGATTGAAAAAGACACTGATAATGGCATATAAAAAGACTAAGGAAGGAACAACTGCCATAAAAACGGTGATGGCAATCTCCTTGCTTTTCTGAAGACTGATATCTACAGGTAAGGCAACACTAACAACACCACTAATCTGTCCTTTCAAACGAGCAAACCCTCGTTTATCACCATACAACTCAATTATTTTCTTCGGAGCATCGACAGGATTCCCGTGACAATACAAGCAAGACTGGCTAACAACCACGGGTTTGAACTTCATAAACGTCTCTCGACCATCTGTATCTTCAACTATTGCATGCCATTCACTTTTCTCTTTATTATCACGGAAATAATTTATCATTTCCCGTTCTAAATCATTTGCTTCATATGCTGAATTACGGGCATTAATAGCAACACGTCGATAAACCATATCTTGATTCGAGTTACCCACACGCTCAGCGATCTCACGACTAATATATGAGGATGACATAGCCTGAATCACGAAATCATCATCATCGATTATTTCATACATTTGAGGACGAAGCACTTCACGCACATAACCACGACTCGCTTCCATGGCTGTCATTATAAGGTTTGCCTTGTGGTACGCTTCATCTTCTAAAGATTTGGCTTGATAATAGTAAATAGTTGTTGAGGCAAGAGCAGAGAACATGACAAGAATTGCAGCTAGGCCAAAGAGAAATCTTGTCTGTAGGCGGGTGTATTTTTTTTGAGACTCAGACATAAGTATTAAACGTTAATAACTCATAATCTTAAAGGTCGGATACGATATTTTACATAAGCAACAAAACACTAGCTGCTCTGATATGGTTTTTTTTAACACAGGTGCCAACTAGAGTTTACACCTCTTTAATTTAAAAATCTAACTGATTCTTATCAAACGAAACATAGACTGTCTAATTGAAATAAAAATAACCCACGACAATGAGTAGAATAACAAATATTTCAAGAATACTAAGGCGAATCAACATCAAACTGATCTTTCTCTGTGAAGGACTCATTGGTAAAAGAATTTTGTTCATCAAATAACGATGAGCCTTTGTCCATAAATTAGTTGTTACATAAATGCGAATATATTCACGAATCGAACGCAACCAATAGATTACTTTCTGCTCTTCTACTTCTGGTTGTTCACCATCAAAAACAACACGCACCAACAGTTCACCATTACGCTCAAAAAGAGTGATTTGCTGCCAATTAAGGGCGTCGACCCTTAAGATAACACCTTCATCGTCGTGAATTAAGTCACCTGAAAAAGAAAAAGGGGCATTGGTTTCATGATCTTCAGCCTGAACCACAAAACCATTGTCTTTAGTCTCAATATCCTTAATCACCCAATACGGATTAAGGCGTAACATTTTTTCAAACGATAAAACTTCAGCCAGAAACTCATTATTCTGGCCATCGCCAAATTCAAGGTGTAGTTCGTATTCTCTTTCCATATTCACTAAAGCTCATCAATTCGTCTCTGTCTTCAAAACGCCAAACTTAACAATCTAATCAATAATTAAGGCGCAATCAACAGTGGACAAGGAAGTAAAGGGTGAAGTTTCTTATTCGATATATGATCAGCAAGCCCGGGCTCCATATTAACAGAGAACAGCCTGCGTGGTTTTTTACAGCGTGGTCCAAGAACGACCAAATTAGATTGTAAGTTCTCAGCCGCCTCAGCAATAGCTTCTTCAATATTACCAACCACCATGGAAAAGCGAGATTTTTCAGAAGCAGTATATTTCTCTCTGATTCTTTGCCAATCAGCTTCTATTTCTCTGCTGAGTTGTTCCTGTACATAGCTCTTAAATGTCGTCCGAGTGGTCGAAGTATTCAACCAGTCGTCGGTAGACATCTCGCTCCAATCTGCATCTATTATTGTTAAAACAGTAATATTCTCAGGTTTAACATGCTCTACAAGCTCAGCAAAAACTAATTCTTCTGCCTTTTGAGCACCAGGACTACCATGTGTACAAAGAAGTATTTTTTCAAACATTTCTATTCCTTAAATCCACCTTTAATAAAATTAACAGTGTACAAAAAGAAAACGCTTAAAGCCATCAGAGACTTTAAGCGTTTTTTATAAAGACAGGATTATACCCCCCCGTCTCTCATCTCACATGTAATTATACAAACCACTTGGTAAATGCAAGTACCAGAAATACGGTAATCAGGCAAAAAACCAGAGCGGTGAGATCTTCATGCTTCTCACTGGAGAAAACAGACAGTGCTCTTTCTTCAGCTTGTTCTTGATCATCTTTTTTAATATCATCACTCATAATTGACCTCCGATTAGTGCAGAACTACATCTTTTACGAGCCAAAGAACAACAAAGAATGACAGTGTTGCTTTGGTCACACCAGAGATACCACCAATAACCAGTGGCCAACCGCCAGCCTGGAAGATAGCCTTCTTGGTGATTTGCATACCAAGACCAATCAAACCGAACGCAAAGAACCAGATCATACAATCGGTAAGAACGGTTACAGTCTTAGAAGTCTTCTTCACTTGCTTAATAGCTCGCTTAAGAACTGCCTGTACCTCTTTATCAAGTGTAATCACTTTTCCTTTGGCTGCAGCAAGAATACCTTCAAGCTGAGTCATACGTGCACGACCCTGCTGCCCAAAGAGAGACTTGTCTTGACGATCTTCATAGTTACCTGCAATCTGATGCTGCTGATCAAGGTTAGTTACAGCTTCCATCTGTTCTGCTGTAAGACCTTCAAACTTACCATCAGCAATTGCTTTTGTAAGAATAGCTCTCTCATCACCGTTGAGCTGACTACGATCATTGTAGCTTACATCAATAAACTTACCTTTGTAGTGACTTGGTGGAGAGAAAACACCCATAGAAGACATAAAGAAAAGAAGAAGAAAACCAAGAATAAAAATTGGGAACTTATCAATTACAACAGTCTTAAAACTAAGCTTCTGTCCAGTGTCCTTACCAAACCAAGTAGCGAGTACAAGAACGATGATTGGAAGGAAGAGAACACGGGTAATATTAAAGATTTCAGCAACCTTCAGAGTCTTAATATCTACAGAATCGAACGCAAGAGCAGCTGCAGCAACCTGAGCAGAGTTCAAGATACCAGTTCCAGCCCAAGCACCAAACTGTACAGCATTCATACCAACCATTTTACCGATGGTTGGGAAAATAAACATACAAAGAATACCAAAAGAGAGAATAGTACCAATGGTATATGCCATCTCTTCAGACTTTGCCTTTACAACAGGAGCAACTGCAACGGTAGCAGAAACACCACAAACACCCATACCAGCAGAAAGAACACCAGTCATGGTCTTAGGTTGCTTGAAGATATTACCAAGCCAAAGAACCAAAAATACGGTTCCGAGTACAAAGATACCAATTAACCAAATACTGTAAACACCAAGCTTTGCAAGCTCAGCGAAGGAGTAACGAGCACCAAGCATAATTACACCCATTTTCAGTACAAAACGGGCACATTTAACACCAGGTCCTGCGAACTTTGGAATACCGATGGTATTGGTCATTACTACACCAACCAAAAGACCAAGTACAACATAGTTCAGGTTAAGAATCTTGTAGATTGCAAATCCGAAAACAGGCTCCATAGCCTTACTCCAGATCTTTACCGCAGGCTCAGCATACCAGCGAATAACCATCGCCAACATGAGCAACATTACGATACCACCAACCACATTTAGGAAGTATCTATCTACCAAAGTATTTCCTGGCGCGCGAACAGTGTTCATAGTAGCAGCGAAAAAACCAATCGCAGCAATAACTAGACACATAATACCTTGAAGATCCATAGTTTTATGGGTCTTAAGAGCTTCCATCATTGGCAGCAATACACCAGTCTGTACAATCAGTCCGTAAACCAGTAGTACACCGCTCATAATAAATAGCGGCATGTTTTGACTTACACGAGATGACATTTCTATCTCTCCTCTTGTTAATTTTACTTTTCTATGACCTATAGACCCAACTTCTATAGCCCAAACGAAAAGAGTTCATAATTTCATCCCCTATGTTGCAAGGAGCGAACCAAACAAGAAAAGAAAAACATAACCTACTGAAACAACATAAAATAAAAGTAAAACGACAAAGCTAAAAAGAACTATATCAATGAGAACAGAGTGGGATCAGGATAGGAAAATGCAACCACAACTATACAGTGCATACTTTAGTTTACACCGCATAAATCAAAAGTAGCTGTTTTATAAACCAGCCTTCTTCATAGCGCCATCAACACTCACTAAATATGGCTTGTGGTTTTTAAGAAATTCAGGCAGTTTTTCACGTGCTTGAGAAGCAGCGTCTTTAGATACATACTCTCCATAAAAAACATAGAGAGTTGGAGGGGATTGTTTCTTTCTTAGAATATAAAAACTATCAGCTACAGTTCTATACTCATCCTTATTCAAAAATTCTAATAAATGCGCCTTCGATTTTTCAGAGGTTAACGCCATCAACTGCATTGTGTAAAAATCACTATCTCGCTTATCCAGCCACTTAACTGTTGCAGCAGCCCTACTCTTATAAAGCTCCTCTGCTGATATGTCTTTATTACTTGGAGAGACAGCATATTCTATTTTTTTCTGAGGTTCCAGAACCAATTCATCAAAAATCTTTTCATCTACTTTTGTTACCTCTACTTCTTCAACCACATCGGATTGATTCTGAGTACTCTCTTCCTTTACTACTTTACCCAAGTCATCATTAGTCTTTGCAGGGGAGCTAAGAATCGATATTGCTGGGACAAAGGGTTTAAAGGGAGATGTCGTATTTGTTTTTTCAACTGCTGTTTTTATTGATTCAACTTCGGCCACAACTTGTTCAGCAGTTTTTTGAACTGCAACCTCAACTGCTTTTGCTTCTTTTTGGGCAACCTCTACAGTTTCTTTTATACCAGCAATTTCAATAACTGAAGGCTTCGGTTTACTGACAACAGCTGCTGGTTGTTTCGCTTTTATTGGTTCAACACCTTCAGTTACTTGCTCACCGCCTTTAGAAAAATAAAGGACAGCAGAGCCAGCTACCACCAAAGCAAGTAAAACTAAAGCTAAAATAAAACTTTTATTTTGACTGCCTTTTTTCCCTTTAACTCTTGCAATAGGCTTTCTTTTTTCCTTATTGTTGTCTGTGTCATCTATCTTATTTAACAAGGAGAAAAAAGACGCATCGTCTTGTGTTTTTTTATCTGCCTTGTCTGCTACTTTTTTGATTTCTTTCATATTTCCTTTTGTCACACTGTACAACTGCTCTAAAAAGTCATTCGATAGTGTTTGGATAGTTATATTCTGATTATTTCTTTTTACAAGATCAAGAAAAAAAGTACCACATTCCTCTTTGTTCAATAGCGATAGATTAATATTAACAAATTCTGATCTTACCGAACTGTTACCAGCAAGCTGCTCAAGTATATCAGTGAGTAACGGCTTGCCAGTAAAAATTAAATGTACTCCAACCCCATTCTGTATCAGTTCATCTTGAAAGCGAAGAATTCGTTCAAAAGTCGCAAGATATATTGAATGAGCCTCATCACATATAATGAGAAGTTTTCCTGCCCTCTCTTGTAATACATCTATACACTGTGAGGATAAAACCTGAACATTGTCCCCTTTCTGTTCATTACTTTCTTCACATTGTAGTGCCAGGGTAAGGGTTTTAATAAATTCCTTATATGAGTATATGGGGGCAGCAAAGGAAACCAATCGAAATGGTTGGCTGTAGTTTTGCTCAACCTGTAGCACTAAAGATGTCTTCCCGGCTCCAGAATCACCAGTGATAAAAGAAGTTGAAGAATGAAGTTGAAGTTGTTCGGAGATGCTCTTAATCACATCTTGTCGACTACTTACTTCAACTAGTTCAGTTATCTGTTTATTTTTTAGTATCAACTTTTAAAACCCGGGCTAAGGAGGTTAGTAGATGATTACCCCACCCTGATTGTTTAATCTGTTCAGCTGGGGCCAGATTTGTCATTGATTTACCATTACAATAGCAAGTATAGTCAGTCTCAGCAAATTATTCTCAATAAAATTGATATGTTTTACTTAATATATGCCAGTTTTCAGACTAGACAAAGAAATCGTTTTTCCTCCCCCCCATTTTGCTGAAGAAGATGGTTTGCTCGCTGTGGGTGGTGACCTCAAGCCAGAACGATTATTAGCTGCTTATTCCCAAGGAATTTTTCCATGGTATTCAAAAGGTGACCCTATACTTTGGTGGTACACACACCCTCGCCTAGTTCTCTACCCTGAGAAGTTTACAATAAACAAAAGATTACAGAGATACTATCGTAATACCAACTTCACGCTCACTACAAACAAAGCCTTTAATCAAGTTATTGACAATTGTGCCACAGTTCGGGAGGTATCTGGTGAAGAGACCTGGATACTAGAAGAAATGAAAGAGGCTTATATCAAGCTTCATCAACTTGGCTTTGCCCACTCTATTGAATGCTGGGACAAGGATACTCTGGTCGGTGGTTTGTACGGAGTCGCTCTTGATCAAGTTTTTTTTGGAGAATCAATGTTTTCAAAGGTTCCAAATAGTTCTAAATTTGCTTTGATCCATTTGATGAGTATAATCAAACAGCAGGACATACAGCTCGTAGACTGTCAAATGACTACAAATCACCTTTTGCAGTTTGGAGCAGAAGAAATAAGCGGCAAACGTTTTCACAAAGAAATTACAGATCTAATTATTAATATAAGCCCTAAGCCCAGGTGGTAAAATGTCAGATATAGAAAAATGTTCAGGTTGCAGTATAGAAGGAGTAAAACTCACCCAAGGGCTCTGCTCAAAATGTGAGGAACTTCTAGAGCACATAGACACTAACCCTGAAATGATTGATAGACTTCGCTGTATTGCAGAAGCAAGGCTTGCAAACCAGAATGACCAAGAAGACAGCGATTTACCAGAGGTGCTGGATGCGGTTAGATATCGCACCTGTGACCGTGAGCAAAACACCTGGTACGTCTCTGTTTCAGAACTCTCAGGTAGCCCAATTGAAATTTTTGCATCAACAGCTTTTGACAATGATAGACATCTGCAATCGAGAATTTCTAATCTGACAACCATCACACGACTCATTTCACTCATTCTTAGGAATGTCTTTATGGGTGAAAAGCTAACACTTGAAAAAACCCTTACACAACTGCACAGAAGCTCTCGTCAATCAAACGATCTTCCAGAAATGCTCTCGGATGTTTTAGCAAATTATCAGGATAAAGAGAGAAATAAAGCGACGACTAACAACGAAGAATAAATTTGTATGGAGGTGCTGCTTTTTCAAAATAGCGAAGAACTCGCTGTAGTTCGTAGAGGTTTATGATTTTAAAACTGATATCCCAGCCTGGTTCAGGCAGGTCATGTCGTGTGGAAAGCATTTTTACTTTATGAATTTTCATAAAGCTCGGTGCGGCAGCGACGACTGACATAACCTCTGCTCTTGAGGCTCGAGGTATATGAACTACTTGAGTCTTTCTGACACTAGTCTGCCGAGCTTTCCATGAAATATTTACCGCATCTTCACGCCTAAACTTAAGCCCCTCTAGTCTTGTGCATTTTTTATGATGAACAGAGAGTCCCATGGGAGTAAGAAGTGCACAGTTATCTTTTGCGGTTGGATTAGGATGACAACAAGATGACAACTTGACAGATACAGGATCAAGAGTTGTCAGTTCAATATTGTTGAAGGCTCCAGTTGGATCTACAAGTGGCGATTCACCGGCAAAAAGCAGTTCCTTGACTGCTGCAATCACTAGATGTAGATGAAGACGCCCATCACCTAGGCGAACAAGCAGTTCTTCCATATCATCAATAGTTAATCGCTCCAACACCAGTCCAATTTTGGCTGAATTCAAGAGGTCGTAGGGTAGACCATAGCGAAGCATCTCCTGCCGCAACATAGCCTTACCGGTCAAATGACTTACGTTGCGACGACGCTCTTTAAAACCTTTGGCGAGTTCTGATCTGGCACGGGGTGTTCGACATGCGGCAAGGTCTTCCTGTTCAAAACGAACTGGTTCATCTGAGTGGATAATCCTCACCATATCTCCATCACGTAAAACATGATCAGTTGGCCACTTCTCCCCTCGAATAAGAGCACCCAAACAGGTTCTACCAATTTGGGTATGCACTCTAAAAGCAAAATCCAGCACTGTTGAGTTAACCGGCAAACAGATCAAGTCGCCTTGAGGTGTGTAGGTATAGACCTCTTTTTTACCACTTGCCGCAATAACATCTCTGTAAGAAAAGGAATCTTCAGAACCAAGTACATCGAACATTTCCTGAATTTCCTGAACAAACTTACCTTGCTTGCCACTCTTTGATGTCCAGTTGCGAAAGACACCTTTCCCCGCCCTGCGAGCCATATCCTCCGTACGAATTTTGAAAAGATATTTGCGACCTTCAATAATTATGCGAGCATGCAACCCTTGATAGCCGGTAGGTTTAGGGTTTGCAATGAAATCACGAATTGTACGAGGAATTGGTCTATAGGTTAGATTTACCAAACCTAAAGCATTGTAACACTCACTGGTATTATCCACTAGGATGAGAATTTCAATAGGAGTATCAATACGCTTTAGCAGGAGTCTGTTACTTGAGTCAAAATAGGCCCACAAGTCTTTCACTCGAACTGAAACAGTACAGTCAATATCCAGCTCGACAGCCCTTTCTTTTACCTTGGCAATGATCTCTTCCAGAATAGGTTCTTCACTAATTTGTCGTATATAACTCCTTAGCTTTGCACCTTGTTTAGGAAATTTATAGAGAAGAGCAAGATTATACATCTCTCGCTTTACGTCAAAGAGCCCAAAAACTGTTGCAAGAGGTGCATAGATGTCTAAGGTTTCATCGGCAATACGCTGGCGTTTGCGCTTTGGCATCGCTTGCAGCGTACGCAGATTATGCAAACGATCTGCAAGCTTTACAAGCATAACCTCTGGTCTAAGTGCTGCACCTGAGAAAATCTTCCGGTGTGTTCTTTTGGAAATAAGCTGTTTATCGCCGGACACATGTGTAACTTTAGTGCATCCTTCAACAATGGCCTGCACATAACCACCAAAATTTTTACCAACCAGCTCAGCAGTTACCCAATCAACATCTTCAACAGTATCGTGCAACAGAGCCGCTGCCAATATTTCCGGATGGGTAATATCCATCTCCTCAGCAAGCGCCAGCGCCACCGAACATGGGTGCAAAATGTAAGCGTCGCCAGATTTTCTCCACTGATCATCATGTGCGTCAACTGCAAAATCGAGAGCATCCCAAAAGACATCATTATCTTTTGAGTTACCCAGCAGATCAAGCATCTGAGTTCTATATATTTCAAGATCAAATGGGATACGACGCATACCTAAAAAACACCTCAACGATTAACTATGAATAATAATCTTTAATTTAAATGTACTATTAAAGCTTTCATAACATCTTTTTCAAAAAGATTCTGTTACAATATGCATATATATAATATACATATTTACTGCCCTCGCTAAACTGAATACAAAATTAATCTAAAAATCTCCAATTGAGGAAAACAAAAACACTTATGCCACGGAAAAGAAAAGCAAAACTCAAAAGAAAACAAAGCTTTCAATCTAGGCGTCCCAAGAGATTTACAAATTCTCTCAGTATAGAGGAAAAACAGGTAATAGAGAGTTTACATAAGGCTGGCTTACCTCTGCCCATTAAACAAATTGCTCAATCAATCTCTCCTACTAGTGACAATCTAAACAATCTGCTTTCAGCACTTATCCAGAAGAATATTATAATAAAGCTGAAAAACAGAAACTTCAGTCTACTAAAAAAACTACCACTGTTTAAAGGTGTATTAGAAAGCAACCCAGCAGGCTTTGGTTTTATTCATTCAATTGAGCAAAATAATTCAGCACCAACGCCCACCAGAGATCCATACGTTTCAAAGTATGATATGGGTAAAGCTCAGCATGGTGATGATGTGTTGATTCTTATTACACGTACTGCAAAAAATGGTCGAGCAGAAGCGACCATCATTTCTGTACTAAAGCGCAACAAAACAAGTATTGCCGGGATTATTTCAATTAACGACAAAGGCGAACACCTTGTCTTACCAGAAGATCAACGTTTCCCTTTTGCTGTACAGGTTAATGTACCAAAAGAGATGAAGGTCAGTCATGGTGATGGAGTCATAGTAAAAGTTGATGCGAGCGAGACACCGGACAAACTTAGAACAGGTAAAGTAGTTGAAGTATTAGGTGCTCCAGACAGTGTTGAGTGTCAACTCCGATTTGTTGTTGAAAAGCATAATTTACCACATCAGTTCAGTGACCTTACAATCAAAGAACTCGACTTTTTAAAGGATTTTTCTGACTCAGATGAAAACAGAGTTGACCTGCGAGATATTCCACATATTACAATTGATGGTGAAACAGCAAAAGATTTTGATGATGCGGTAGCTGTAATCAAACAGGATGATGGCTGGCGACTATATGTATCCATTGCTGATGTGAGTCATTATGTAGAAGTTGGTTCAGCACTTGATAGGGATGCTTACGAACGTGGCACCTCAGTTTATTTCCCTGGCACCGTAATTCCAATGCTGCCTGAGAAGTTATCCAATAATCTCTGCAGCCTTGTACCCAATGAAGACCGCCTCACCGTTACAGCCATTCTTGATTTCACCAACCAGGGGAAGTTAAAGAAAAAATCCTTCTGTAGATCTACAATCAACAGTAAATATCGTTTTACCTACAATAAGGTATGGCAACTTTTAGAGGAAGGCACAAGTCAAGATGAGAGTGAATTAGCCTTTCTACCTATGTTAAAAGATGCTGAAGCACTAGCGATACTACTAAAGAAAAACAGAGGAAAGCGAGGTGCTCTTGGTTTCACACTTCCTGAGACCATCATAAGCTTAAAAGACAAAAATGAAATTGCAACAATTTCAAGAGTTACAACAAATTTTGCTCACAAAATCATTGAAGAGTTTATGCTTTCCGCCAACGAGGCTGTAGCTGAACTTTTCACAGAACAGCACATCCCTGCGCTCTATCGAATTCACGAACAACCTGACGAAGAGAAGATAAAGGAATTTAACACATACACACATAACCTAGGAATAAAGCTACCACCACCAGATGGTTCAGCAAAGTGGTTTGCTAATGTTATTGATTCATCTAAAGACTCACCAAAAGAGTATGTAATCAACAATCTCCTCTTAAGAAGCATGAAGCAGGCAAAATATTCCGTAACTAATGTAGGTCACTTTGGCCTTGCTGCAACAGATTACACCCACTTCACCTCTCCTATCCGTCGTTATCCTGATTTAATGGTACACAGAGAGTTATGCAAGCTGATAGATGGGTCAGCTAGAGTAAAAAAGAACAGATCTGCTGCAAAAAGTGGTGATTTTCTTTCAAAGCGTGAGCGGACTGCAATTAAAGCTGGAAGAGAACTTGATGATCGTCTGAAATGCATCTTTATGGAAAAGCATATCGGAGAATCATTTGAAGCAATTATATCAGGAGTGACAGACAGCGCACTTTATTTTGAGCTGGTGGACATCCCTGTTAGCTGCACAGCATCGATTACTGACCTGACAGATGATATCTATCTTTTTGAATACCGTAGTCACACATTAATTGCTCAAAACTCTGGGATTCATTATCATCTTGGAGAGACAATGACTGTCACCATAAGTCGAATAGATAGAGTACGAAACAAGATAATTGTAACGCCTCTACCAAACAATAACTAGCAAGTTCAGCAATTTTCGAGCTTGACTTGATACAAATTTTCGCTTTAAGTAAGTAAATGAATTCTGTTAATTTTCTAAGGTTGTTTGAAAATTAATATCGTTAACACACTAAATTGAACTGCAGAATCGCCAGCTGTTTTAATGTATTAACTTCGGCTGCAAAAGAGAATATTCTGCAACGGAGGATAGTAATGGAAGATAGCAACTGGATTTTAACCGTTTTGGCAAATCCGTTTGTAAGAGGCCTTTTGCTTGGCCTTGTACTCTGTTTGATAATTTACGTTCGCAGTTACTTAAGAAGGCGCGAACTTGCAAAAGAGGTGGAACGCCTACGATCACACCTCCACACCAAGCTTGAGATTGATTCAAAAGATAACGAGCGAAGAAAAGGTGAATTGGAAAAACTCAAACAGGAACGTGATAACCTAAGGATCACAGTACAGTCGTTAAATCAGAAACCTGGGCGCAAAGAAATTCGTCAATATTTCATTTATCAGACTGCACTCGACATCATGTTTGAAAAGGCACCTGGCTTTGCTCCTGCATGGCAGATCACTCTTAAAGAAGCAGAGTCTCTTTTTGAGAAATCAGAAAAAGGTGTAGTGCCACTTTTAAAGCGATTTATGCCAACAAACCTTGATAAGCAGACTGAAGAATTCGAAAAAATCAGTCGCACCACAGTGGCAGATAAAGTTTCCTAGTAATATATACAAGCAAGAACTTCAAGGCGACCTGAGTTATCTCAGGTCGCCTTTTTTATTTTAAACAAAATAGTTATGAGCATTGATTATAGTTTATTAAATCAGGTAGCAATTGTTTTAGTTCGCCCCAAATTCCCAAAAAACATTGGTGCTGCAGCTCGTGTTGCCTGTAACATGGGTCTTACTCGCCTTATTGTTATAGCAGATGAACGACCACCACGAGAACCCATGGCATTAATGGCGACCCATAAAGCCCTGCCTTTGATTGATAACCTTGAAGTATACCCAAATCTTGCTGAAGCACTTGCACCCTTTGCAACTGTTATCGGCACAACAGCAAGACGTGGCAGGCATCGTCTTTTGGAATCCACGCCAAGAGATATTGTACAGAAGGTTTTACCAAGTCTTAAAACAAACCAAGTTGCCATACTCTTTGGCCCAGAAGATGCTGGTCTTTCAAATGATGACTTGAAGTTTTGTCAATTAAAATCCGCCATCCCAAGCGCTGAATTTTCCTCCCTTAACCTTGCCCAAGCTGTTGCTATTCATTGTTATGAACTTTATTACGGAGTCATACATGAGCAAAAAGACATGGAGTTTATTCCGGAGAAGGCGACCACATTTGACTTGGAATCAATGTATGAACATATGGAAGATGCACTCACTGAAGTTGACTTTCTCACCGAAACGAACAATGGATATTGGATGCGAAACATCAGACAGTTTTTTGCAAGATTGCATTTATCGCCTAAAGATGCTAGTTTAGTAAGAGGAATATGTAAAAAATTTATTCACTTTCAGACACAGAGGAATAAATAATCAAGGAGGATAATCCATGATATCACCTACAAGTTCAGCACTTGCAGCGCTTGGTGCAGCTGGAACCAAAATGGCGAATAGCGCACATAATGTGGCGAACAGTAATACTGATGGCTATAAAAAATCACGTGTTGTTCTACAAGAAGATGCTACAGGTGGCGTATCAGCGAATGTTGGTAAAGTTCCTGCTACGAGTCAACCAGTCGAAATGCAACCAAACACTAATCTTGTAGAACATTCAAATGTTGAATACGGTGAAGAAATTGTTGATCAGATGACAGCCAGCAATCTTTACAAAGCCAACCTCAAAACATTTGAAGCAGTTGATGAAATGCTGGAAAGCGCTCTCAACCTAAAGGCGTAATCACCAAACATAACAAACCGCTATTGACCAATATCCTTCAAAGGACAGGAGTCACATAGCGGTTTTGTCTTTTTACAGTACTTTTTTGCAACCGCCACAATCAAAGCATGATACTCGTTATAAAGCTGTACGTCTTTAGCTAGATTGGCCATAAATGTTTCTTGAATAGATTCATAATCGGTTTCTTCATCAAGTAAGTTATGTCTTGAAAAAACTCTGTGTGTATAGCCGTCGACTACAAAAATTGGTTGATTAGCCGCATACAACAAAATTGAATCAGCAGTCTCCTGCCCTACTCCTTTAACACTAAGCAATTTCTCTCTGGCCACCCAAAGCTCATCATCAAGCAAGTTCTGCAGCTCACTAGAATATTCTTCTTCAATCATACATAAAAGTGCTTTTAACCGCTTTGCCTTCACGTTAAAAAAACCGGAAGGCCGGATAAACTCAGCTAACTGTTCAATCGGCATTGCAGCCAAAGCTTCAAAGCTTAGAACACCAGCATCTTGCAAATTGACAATCGCTTTTTCCACGTTTTGCCAATTCGTATTCTGCACTAAAATTGCACCAACAACTATCTCAATTTCAGTTTCCCCCGGCCACCAATGTTGAGGGCCGAAGTAGGTATATAAAAGCTGATATGCTCTTTGGTAATCACTTTCCATTAATCACCCAAACAAATCCCAATATCACGAGCAGTACTCACCTTATCGCACTCTAAATCTACTTTTTTACGATGACGAATCGCTTGGGCTATTGGTACAGCTTCCATCTTGGAGTTTTTCAGTGCAACCATATGTCCAAAAGTTCCTTCCTCAACCATGCGCACAGCTGCAGTACCAAACCTCAAAGCTAAAAGACGATCAAAAGTTGTTGGCGACCCACCACGCTGAATATGACCCAAAACAAGTGACCTAGTATCTTTGTCAGTTCGTTTCCTTATTTCTGAGGCAACCCACTCTCCAACACCTCCAAGAACAACCTCTTCCCGACCAAGCTCGCCCTTGCCTTTATTAAATTCCATACCATCAACTGTTTTTGCCCCTTCGGCAACAACAACGATTGAATAATTTTTATCACGCAAATCATTGTCGGCTATTTTGTCACAAACCTTTTCTATATCAAATGGAATTTCAGGAATCAATATCGCATCAGCACCTCCCGACACTCCGGAATACAGTGCGATCCAGCCAGAATCACGCCCCATAACTTCGACAACCATAACTCTATCATGGGATTTTGCTGTAGAGTGTAGCTTATCTAGCGCGTCAGTTGCAGTTGACACAGCAGTATCAAAGCCAAAAGTACGATTGGTTTCTTCAAGATCATTGTCAATTGTCTTAGGTACTCCAATAACAGGCATACCTTTTTCAGCAAAACGGTTGGCAATTTCCAGGCTTCCGTCCCCGCCAATTGCAATATGACAGTCAAACTTCATTCGTTTGAAATTGCTGATGATTTTGTCAGATGTATCTACCATCTGAATTTCACCAACAAGGTTTTCAACCGGTCTTGAAAAAGGATTACCTTTGTTGGTAGAGCCAAGGATCGTACCGCCAGTTGCATAAATGCCATCAACGTCTCTAGGCGTTAAACGAATCATTTCATCAATATCCAAGAAACCACTATAACCGCTCTTACTGCCATAGACCTCCCAGCCCATACGGGATCCTGCATGAACAACAGCATAGATGACTGCATTAAGCCCTGGCGCATCACCGCCACCTGTAGATATGACAATCTTTTTCATATTCGTTCTCTTTCTATATTGGATTTTATAAACATTGAAATGTACTACTGCCTGATATTTTCAGTCATTATACACAAGATTCTCAATATATAATAGTACTTCCGCAAACCATCCTATCCAGATAAGACCGTCACAACAGACAGACTACGATATTAAATTCAGCCCCTGTGGGTGATATCAAACCCACCACACATAGGTTTTGCCGATCACTACAATTCAAAAAACCAATCAAAGGTTGACTATCTCAATAAAAACTTCTACTGTAGCTTAACAGCCAAACTCTTTTAACAAGCTGTAATCGTAATTATTTATTTATATCAAACAATTAGTGGAGGTCATATATGTCTGAATTTAGTGTTACTGACTTAGCAATCGAAAAACTAAAAGAATATATGGAGCAGAACAATATCGACTCTGCCCTTAGAATTGCGCTCATGCAGGGTGGCTGCGCAGGACCATCTTTGGGACTTGCTCTGGATGAGCCAAAAGATAACGACAAAAACTTTGAGTTCAGCGACCTCAACTTTCTGATTGAGGATAGCCTACTTAACAGCTCAGGTGGCGTTAAAGTTGACTATGTAGATGCCGGGCCACGTTCTGGTTTCAGTATAACCTCAACCAACCCAATGGGCGGAGGTGGTTGCAGTTCTGGTTCATGTGATTCAGGCAACTGTGGCTAAATATACTTGTTTAAAAGGAGTAACCAGTTTGGAAGCTCCTTTTTACACATATCGTTCTAGCCATAGTCATGCATAAGAAAATGTTGGCGTTTTTCTAGTAAAGCTGTAGCCTCCGAACAACAGCTTCTACTAAAATAGTCATTATGATTATTATTTTTTTCTCTTTTCTCCTCTACTCAACGAGGTTCAGGGACATAAGCGTGTTTGTTTATTAGAAAACACTGAATCTATTTGTCAGACACTGTCTTTTCCTTAATTAAACAGAATTGATGATTGACTATCAGTTCAAGTCTCCTTAATTTAAAGTCATAGTTGAATACTTTTTGGGTGCAATGGTTTCTCTCAAAATCTTGTATTCGTGAACAATTTTCATTTTTTATTTTTACTGGAGGCCTTACATGTCTGATTTTAATGTAACAGACTTGGCTATAGACAAGCTGAAAGAGTACATGGAGCAGAATAATATTGATTCTGCCCTAAGAGTCGCACTTATGCAGGGCGGCTGAGCTGGCCCATCTTTGGGATTGGCTCTGGATGAGCCAAAAGACAACGACAAAGATTTTGAGTTCAGCGATCTCAAGTTTTTGATTGAAGAAAGTCTTCTTAACAGCACCGGTGGTGTTAAAGTTGATTACGTAGACGCAGGTCCACGTTCCGGTTTCACCATTTCTTCCACTAACCCAATGGGTGGTGGCGGATGCAGCTCTGGTTCCTGTGACTCAGGACAGTGCGGCTAATACGCTGTTTTAGTTATATATAAAAGGGTCGCCTCGTTTTAGGTGACCCTTTTCAGTTTCCACACAGTCAAATTCTTGACACATCGATTTTCATCCCTATCTTTCTTCCATAGCAAATCATATTTTTTATCTTTCTTAGAATTAACACTTTGAAGATAGAGTAGTTTTTCTCTTCTTTAAGATTTTTTAAAATGGAGGAATCATGCAATTTGATAAATTTACCATTAAGTCTCAGGAAGCTATTCAATCAGCACAAAATTCCGCTGACCAGCTTAGCCATCAAGAAATACTACCAATCCACCTTACAAAAGCAATTGTTGAGCAGACTGACGGTATAGTTTTACCTACCCTACAAAAAATGGGTGTTGATCAATATCAACTGAATCAATTAATCCATGAGAACTTAGATAGAATAGCAAAGGTTTCAGGTGCTGGAGCCACCTCACCTTATGCCTCTGAATCAATGCGAAGAATCCTTGGTGCATCACTTGAGACAGCATCTTCAATGCAGGATGACTATGTAAGCCTTGAGCACCTTTTCCTCACTATCCTCCGCGACCGAGAAAACGGACTTGAAGCTATTTTTAAGCAATTAAATATAAACGAAAAAATATTTCTTCACGCACTCACAGAAATAAGAGGAAACCAGAGAATTACTGATCAATCTCCAGAAGAAAAATTTCAAGCTCTTGAAAAATACGCACAAAACTTAACTGATCAAGCACAACAAGGAAAGCTTGACCCAGTAATCGGTAGAGATGAAGAGATTAGAAGAATTATCCAGGTACTCTCTAGAAGAACCAAGAACAACCCAATTCTCATTGGCGAGCCTGGAGTCGGCAAAACTGCCATAGTTGAAGGCTTGGCCCAAAGAATTATCAATGATGATATTCCTTCAACCTTAAAAGGCAAACAAGTCCTTACCCTTGATCTTGGTGCTCTTATTGCCGGTGCTAAATACAGAGGCGAATTTGAAGATAGATTAAAAGCCGTACTAAAAGAAGTTGAGGAACGTGCAGGCGACATCATTCTTTTTATCGATGAAATCCACACCCTTGTTGGAGCCGGTGCTGCCGAAGGATCTATGGATGCATCCAACATGCTTAAACCTGCCTTAGCAAGAGGTGAATTGCATTGTGTTGGAGCAACTACCCTCAACGAATATAAAAAGTATATAGAAAAAGATGCTGCTCTTGAACGCAGATTTCAACCTGTTTTAGTTCAAGAACCAACACTTGAAGACACCGTTGCAATCTTAAGAGGGATTAAGGAAAAGTATGAAATCCATCATGGGGTTCGTATCCAGGATGCTGCAACAGTTGCAGCCGTAACCCTTTCAAGCAGATATATTTCTGATCGTTTTTTACCAGATAAAGCTATTGACCTAATTGATGAAGCTGCATCTCAACTGCGTATTGAAATTGACTCTATGCCTGTGGAGATTGACCAACTACAACGTCAGTGTATGAAACTTGAGATCGAGCAAGAGGCACTAAAAAGAGAAACTGATTCATCTTCTAAAACTCGCCTTGATGAAAGCAAGAAACAACTTGCTGACCTTAAAGACCAGTTACAGGGCTTAACTGCACAATGGAATATAGAACGTGAAGTAATCA
>PPCM01000285.1_pt1:0-2500 | contig 59584 bp, 46 predicted proteins | sample 1555541 | NCBI WGS metagenome assembly PPCM01 (sample SAMN05284479, study PRJNA326546) | Marine sediment metagenome, whole genome shotgun sequencing project. | isolation source: marine sediment | place: Germany: Wadden Sea | collected 2012-09-05 | reverse complement strand
AGAGGTGAAGCCGGAGCGAAAGCGAGTCTTAATAGGGCGATAGTTGTATGCGGTAGACCCGAAGCCGGGTGATCTATCCATGACCAGGGTGAAGGTCGAGTAACATCGACTGGAGGCCCGAACCGATATAGGTTGAAAACTGTTCGGATGAGTTGTGGATAGGAGTGAAAGGCTAATCAAACTCGGTGATAGCTGGTTTTCTCCGAAATATATTTAGGTATAGCCTCACATGATGACTAACGGAGGTAGAGCACTGACAAGGCTAGGGGGCCCACCGGCTTACCAACCCTTTTCAAACTCCGAATGCCGTTAAGTTCAAATGTGGGAGTCAGACTACGGGAGATAAGTTCCGTGGTCGAGAGGGAAAGAACCCAGACCGTCAGCTAAGGTCCCTAAACTGTGCTAAGTGGGAAAGGATGTGGAATTGTGAATACAACCAGGAGGTTGGCTTAGAAGCAGCAACCCTTTAAAGAAAGCGTAATAGCTCACTGGTCTAATGATACCGCGCCGAAAATTTAACGGGGCTAAGTACAGTACCGAAGCTACGGATTCAAATTTATTTGGATGGTAGGAGAACATTGTGGCCGCCTGAGAAGGTACACCGAAAGGAGTGCTGGAGGTTCCACAAGAGCTTATGTTGACACGAGTAGCGAAAAACAAGGTGAGAAACCTTGTCGCCGAAAGCCTAAGGTTTCCTGTAGTCAAGTTAATCTGCTCAGGGTTAGTCGGCTCCTAAGGCGAGGCCGAGAGGCGTAGTCGATGGGAAACAGGTTAATATTCCTGTACCACTATCATAATGTTATGGTAAGGGGGGACGGAGAAGGTAAGACCATCCGGGCGTTGGTAGTCCCGGTTTAAGCGTGTAGACTTGAAACTTAGGCAAATCCGGGTTTCTTTAAGGTCAAGGCGTTATGACGAGTCCTTTGGACACAAAGTGGTTGGTTCCATGCTTCCAGGAAAATCCTCGTATCTAGTTATGATTGTGACCGTACCGTAAACCGACACAGGTAGGCAGGTAGAGAATACCAAGGCGCTTGAGAGAACTCTGGTTAAGGAACTCGGCAAAATAGCACCGTAACTTCGGGAGAAGGTGTGCCCTTGTAGTGATCTTTTTTTACAAAAGTGAGCTTGAGAGGGTTGCAGTGAAATGGGGGGAGCGACTGTTTACTAAAAACACAGGACTCTGCGAAGTCGAAAGACGAAGTATAGGGTCTGACGCCTGCCCGGTGCCGGAAGGTTAAAAGGACGTGTTAGCTTCGGCGAAGCACTGAATTGAAGCCCCGGTAAACGGCGGCCGTAACTATAACGGTCCTAAGGTAGCGAAATTCCTTGTCGGGTAAGTTCCGACCTGCACGAATGGCGTAACGATTTCCCCACTGTCTCAACCAGAGACTCAGCGAAACTGTAGTACCGGTGAAGATGCCGGTTACCCGCAACAAGACAGAAAGACCCCGTGAACCTTTACTATAGCTTGGCATTGGTTTTAGAGGTAGCATGTGTAGGATAGGTGGGAGACTTTGAAGTGTGCACGCCAGTGTGCATGGAGTCACCCTTGAAATACCACCCTTGCTATCTTTGAAATCTAACCGCGGTCCGTAATCCGGATCCGGGACATTGTCTGGTGGGTAGTTTGACTGGGGCGGTCGCCTCCTAAAGAGTAACGGAGGCGCGCGATGGTTCCCTCAGGCTGATTGGAAACCAGCCGTAGAGTGTAAAGGCATAAGGGAGCTTGACTGCGAGACTGACAAGTCGAGCAGGTACGAAAGTAGGTCTTAGTGATCCGGCGATTCCGCATGGAAGGGTCGTCGCTCAACGGATAAAAGGTACTCCGGGGATAACAGGCTTATCTCCCCCAAGAGTCCATATCGACGGGGAGGTTTGGCACCTCGATGTCGGCTCATCACATCCTGGGGCTGAAGCAGGTCCCAAGGGTTTGGCTGTTCGCCAATTAAAGTGGTACGCGAGCTGGGTTTAAAACGTCGTGAGACAGTTTGGTCCTTATCTGTTGCGGGCGCAGGATATTTGAGGAGATCTTTCCCTAGTACGAGAGGACCGGGATGGACGAACCTATGGTGTTCCAGTTGTTCCGCCAGGGGCATTGCTGGGTAGCTATGTTCGGCAGGGATAACCGCTGAAAGCATCTAAGCGGGAAGCCCACTCCAAGATTAGATATCCCAAGTTTAACTTCTGAAGGGTCGTGGTAGACCACCACGTTGATAGGTCGGGTGTGGAAGCATGGTAACATGTGGAGCTTACCGATACTAATAACCCGTGCGGCTTATCCATATTCTTGATTATTCTATTAATATTAGAATTCAAACTTTTTCTTACTCTGAAAATTCGATTACTGAAATATAGATTACATATTTCGGTGGCCATAGCGAAGAGGCTCCACCCGTTCCCTTTCCGAACACGGAAGTTAAGCTCTTCAGCGCCGATGGTACTGCATGGGAGACTGTGTGGGAGAGTAGGTCGCCGCCGATTCTTTTTTGAAAAGCCC
>PPCM01000284.1_pt1 | contig 59881 bp, 53 predicted proteins | sample 1555541 | NCBI WGS metagenome assembly PPCM01 (sample SAMN05284479, study PRJNA326546) | Marine sediment metagenome, whole genome shotgun sequencing project. | isolation source: marine sediment | place: Germany: Wadden Sea | collected 2012-09-05 | reverse complement strand
ATCCCTCGCGGACAAGGCTGCCTTTGAAGCGAAGAAAAGCGATTCTGAGAAAGATTAGCCGAATGAGAGGTGCATGAAAATTTACTTTATGCACCTCTCAGTTTGCTCGGCGAGGCACCAAACCGCTGCCGGATTACCTTGTTGAAATGCTGCAGGTCGGGGTAGCCGACTTCGGCGGCGACGACTTTGACGGGGAGGTCGGAGTAGGCGAGGAGTTCCTTGGCGCGGTCGGTGCGGAGGCGGCGCAGCCAGATGGCGGGGGTCTCTCCGCTTTGTTGTTTGAGGATCCGGGTGAGTTGGTTGTGGGAAATCTGACAACGGCTCGCGAGTTCCTGGATGGTGAGTGGGCGCGCCATTTCCTGCATGACGATCCCTGTGATGGTTTCGACGATCCGCTCGTACTTGGGGGAATTGTCGCTCTTTTCAAAGATGTCCTGAATGCCGAGCAGGACTTCCCAGAGTCTTAAGTTGGCGCGTTGGGGGGCGCTACGCTTTAATGGGATCGCACCGGCGAGGAGGCTTTTGAGTTGAGGTAAGCGTGCGTCGTTTTGAATGAATTCGGACGGTTGCGTGGCATCTGCTTGGCTGTCAGCTAGTGAGAAATGACAATACAGGTGCTCGGACGAGCCTTCGTAATGGAAGGTGATCGGCATTGCTGGCGGCACAATCGAACAGGCGCCTGGCTTGAGCGTGTAGCTGATGTCGCCGCAATCGATTTGCCCTTTGTAATTGTAGAGGTGCAGCGACCAGTGGCGGGGCAGGCGATAGGTCTCCTGATCGACCTGCTGGCCGTGCACCGCCCATGCCAATCGTTGGATCTGCGGGGGTGTTTGCATTGTTTGTAGCCACTGCATTATGGTGAAAATATACCACCAATGGTTTGGCATGCACAAGCGTTTCTTCTTTTGAAATACGTATATTCTGTCAGAGTCCCCGTATGAACACTCCACTTCGCTTTCGTCAAATACACCTCGATTTTCATACCTCCGGCGCGATTGATGGCATCGGTTCGCGCTTTGATAAAAAAGCGTATCAAGAAACGCTGCAGCGGGCGGCTGTGAATAGTGTGAGCACCTTTGCCACCTGCCACCACGGTTGGAGCTATTACGATACGAAGGTGGGGCAGCGGCATCCGGGCTTGAGCTTCGATCTACTGCGGGCGCAGTTTGATGCGTGTAAGGAAATTGATATCAACGTGCCGATTTACTTGACGGCCGGGGTGCACAACGTGGCGGCCGAGGCGCATCCGGAGTGGCGCGAACTTGAGCCCGATGGCAGTTATGGTGGGTGGACGAAGTCCCCGCTTAAGGCTGGATTTAAACGCCTCAGTTTTCATTCGCCGTATTTGGATTACCTCTGCGAACAGGTGAAAGAGGTGATGGAATTATTCCCCGATGCGAATGGCATTTTCCTAGATATTATTAGTCAAGGCGAAGACTGCTCGGTCTCGGCATTGCAGCACATGCAGGCGAAGGGACTGGATCCTCTGAAGCCGGAGGATCGTCTGCAAAGTCGTTTGGATGGGCTGATGAAATACTATGAGCGGGTGACGGAGACTGTACGCTCGATTGATCCGAACATGCCGATCTTTCACAATAGCGGGCACGTCACTCCGGGCTATCGTGATATATTGAAATTTTTCAGTCATCTCGAATTAGAGAGCTTACCGACGGGTGGTTGGGGCTACGATCACTTTCCGATGTCTGCGAAGTATGCGCACAAGTTGGACATGGAATACTTGGGCATGACGGGTAAGTTTCATACCACCTGGGGGGAGTTCGGCGGCTACAAGCATCCGAATGCACTGCGCTACGAATGTAGTGCAATGCTAGCCTATGGCGCGAAGTGCAGTGTGGGCGATCAGTTGCATCCGATCGGGCATTTGGATGAAAGCACTTACGGAATCATTGGTGAGGCTTATCGTGACGTGGCGGAAAAAGAGGCCTTCGTGCAAGGCGCGCGCAATGTTGCTGATGTGGGGCTGCTGCTGAGTGGCTCGATCCGTGGGGCGGAGAGCTTTTTGAAGAATGCTCGTGAAATGGCTTCCGATACCGGGGCAGGGCGCATGCTGTTGGAAACGCATGTGCTCTTCGATGTGTTGGATGCGGCGATGGACTTCGCCCCCTATAAGTTGCTCGTTTTGCCGGATGATGTCGAAGTGGGCGCGGAGTTGGAAGCCAAGCTGAAGGCCTATGTCGCCGACGGCGGCAAGCTCTTCCTTACCGGCGACAGCGCGATCGACCCTGAGCGTGGTATGCTGTTTGACGTCGGTGCCGACCTAGGGGAACTTTCTGAGTATTCGTCCGACTACGTCTTGCCGAATCTGGAATTGCGTGCGGACTTTGTCAACAATCCGATGGTCATGTATCGGAAGAGCCGTCGCCTTAAAGTGACGGATGGCGAGTCGCTGGGTGATATTTTCGATCCGTATTTTAACCGCCAATGGAACCATTTCTGCAGCCACCAGCACGCGCCGAATCAACCGGAAGCGTCCGGCTACAGCTGTGGTGTGCGCAAGGGCAATGTGCTCTATCTGGCGCATCCAATTTTCACGATCTACCGCTCCTACGGCCAGGTCGCGCTTCGCCAGTATTTTGAAAAGGCGCTGGCTCACTTGCTGGCCGATGACTGCACTGTGTCGGTGGAGGGTTTACCTTCCACTGGGCGTGTGACGCTGACGCACCAAGCCTCGGAGCAGCGTGATATCCTGCACCTGCTCTATGCGAACACCATCAATCGTGGTGGTGCCGCGGAGCTTCACGGTGGTAATGCCTCCGGGACGCAGCAGTCCTACGAGGTGATCGAAGACTTGCTGCCCTTGCATAATTTGGACGTCGAACTGAAGCTAGGTGCCGAGGTCAAATCGGTCTGCTTACAGCCCTCGGGCGAAACGATTGAATTCGAGCAGACGGACGGGAGCTTATGTTTCCGAGTGCCCCAACTGCTCTGCCACCAGATGGTCGTCTTGGAATATGTTTTGCCTAGGTAGTTGGGCTGCTCTAGAGCGTCGGGGGACAGATTAGAAAAGATAGCTCGCATAGAGACGGGCCGTTTTCCAAACGGACGAGGATGCTGTTGTAGCCTTGTTTGAAAAAGACTTTGCTGAAGTTCTCGCCCAGTTTCCAAGAGCTCAGGTCTTGATCGAGCCAGACAACGATGCCGTTGATCCATACCTTCGCGGCATCGTCCGAGCCGATGGCCAGTAGCATGTCGCGGCCTTCTTCGAAAAAGACATCAGTGTAGAGGTAGTAAGTCGCGTCAGAAGTTTCGTCTGGAATGTCGATGCGGATCGAGTCGGACTGGATAAAGTTCCAGCGGAGCGGGCGGGGTTCATTGGGTGTGTAGCGTCGTTCGATACCTTGTTTGGTATCGCGGCTAGCGTCACTGCGGCTGTAAGTTTTACCCGCGTAGACGCCATCAAAGTCGATTTCGCTTTCGGGCGGGTGGGGGATGTTGAAGCTACTGAGGTCGCCTTTATTATTCCAGGGGCCGATGACATACCAGGTGTCGAGATAGAGCCAGCCCTCGCGCGCGCTTGCCTCAGAAAACCTTCGTCCGGGCAGCGCGTTTGCAGTGATGTTTGAAGTGTTGAGCTTCGGCGGGTTGGTGGAGTGAGTCGCGTTTTGCTTGATCGATTCCTCGTCGTTGCGAACCGAGCGGTCCTCGCTGCCATGACCGGCGTCTCCGTTGATGCTGCCGGAGGCCAAGCGCATCAGTCCAGACATATCGTTGAGGCTGCCGTTTTGCTTCCTTTGTGCCGCGTCGTTGATCTGATTTCGCAAGGCTTGTGGTAGGGCGTTGCTTGTCGATATGACGGAAGGGCGCTCCGAACCGGAAGCCAGCATTTCACGCTGACGGGAGGCTTCTGTGGCTCGGCTGTGAAATTGGTCAATTCGCCGCGCGGCCTCAGCGACGTCTTCACGACGTTGGCTCAACTCACCAATCGTTCCGGGGAGTGCCGGCTGGCTCAGGGCAGGTAGGTCTTCGAGCTTGTTGCTTGACGCGATGAGTTTGCTGCGTGCCTCTTCGACGCTGGAGTTTTGGCGGTTGGCTAGCTCTGTGGCTCGGGATTCGTCGAGGCTGTCGTTCAACTGCGCTTCCACTTCTTGAGCCGCCTCGTAAAGCTCGGCCACCGATTTCCCATCGGGATTGATGAGTGCTTCGATTGGAGGCGATGCCTCTGGGGTGGCGTTCGAAGTGGCGGTAGCTTCGGTTGGAGATTCAGCGGACGTGGCCATCGCTGCGGCTTCCTCGATGAGTTGCGCCGTATCATTCACGGTATCGTTGGCCGCAGAAAGGAGCTCGTTCCGGTGGCGGTTCAGTGCCTCGTCTTCCTCTGGCTTAAAGTCGGCTGTCTCTTGGGCTAACTGTAGGGCTTCCTCGGTAATCTCGGCTAAAGATTCCTTTTCGTAGCCTTGTTTTACATCTTCCAGGAGTTTTTTGAGGGCTTCCTGCTTTGCATCCAAATGCTCGGCATAGGGCTCCGGGAGAGGCTTCTCGCTTTCTTGTTCCTTCAGGGTCTCGATCGCTTCCAGTGTGCGTTCGAGGTTTTTGCGTAGTGGATCCATTTGCTTGTCCATCCGCTGTGCCGTGTTCTGTTTCTCAATTTCTTCACGACGGATCTGGTTTTCTCGATCCAGTCGTTTCTGAAGCTCTCGCACTTCTCGAAGCTGCCGGACGATTTCATCGCGCTCTTTTTTTTCAGCTTCTTCGACCAACCGCTTCGCGTGTTCTTCGGATAGTCTCCGTTCAGCTCGCTCTTTTTCCTGTTGTTCGTGGCGCGCTTCGGCGCGCTCACGTACTTCCTTGCTGAGTTGTTCGGCCTCCTCGCGATCGAAAGTGATCTGGCCGTAGCGCAACGCCGGTGTCAGATAGACGGTGACGACTCCCCCGACTACGATGACCAGCGCAGTGATCCAACTCCAGATCCGGATGCGCTTTAGCTTATCTTCGATTGTATTTTTCATCGTACGTTCGGATGACGACATTCTTGAGATTGCGGAACTGGCAGATGTCCATCACCAGCACGACGGAGTGGAAGGGTGCCTCGGCGTCGGCATCGAGACGGATTTGGCGTTCGGGTTCGCTGTCGGAAAGGTTCCGGAGTTCTAAGTGTAGTTGATTGACGGAACTCAGTTCGCCTTCAAAGAAGAAATCACCTGCTTGCGTAATGCCGATCACCACGGCCTCGTCGTCAGCGGGCTTTTTGATGGCTGATGTGGACTCCGGTGGCGTGATGTCGATGTCTTTGTCCTTCTTCTTCATCATGGTGGCGACGAGGAAGAAGATCAGCAGCAGGAATACGGCGTCGATCATTGGAGCCATGCTGACTTCCACTTTGTCCTTTTTGGGGCTACGCAGTCGCATGGGGCTAAAAGTTTTCGGGTAAAGTCCTCACCGAGACGTTCGTGAAGCCTTGTATCTGGGCGATGTCCAAGGCGTCGATCACCTTTTGTGTGTGGGTTTGGCGTGCTACGGAAATCTCCAATGGGATCTCCGTGGACTCTGCTTGGCCAAGAGTTTGCAGATAAGTTGCAAAGTCCTCGACGGGATTGTAGCGGCTATCGTGGAGGCTGCCGGTTCGGCGCTCCAGCAAGTTGCCTTCCTCATCAATGGCCAGCTGGATCACTCGATCCGAAAGGTTCGTGGAGAGCGCGGATGTCTGATCCGGCAATTGGATGGGGATTAGCATTTCAAAGCGCTTGAACATGCTGGTCACGAGGAAGAAAATAATCAGTAGGAAGACGCAATCGATCAGCGGGGTGATGGGCACCTCCTCGTCGTTCTCCTCAGCTTTAGGGCGGATACGCATGTCTCTGGCTTATCGGCTCTCTTCGTTCGAAGCGTTAGCCGCCGGTGGCTGGCCAATGGCGAGGCGTGTTTCCAGAGTCTCAATCTCAGTCTCCAGTGTCTTGGATATTTTCTGCAGATTTCTTTTGAAGTGATGGTGGAGAAAGAGCGCAGGCAGTGCGATCACCAAGCCCGTCGCGGTCGTGATGAGAGCTTTTGCGATCGAGCCGGCCAGCATGGAGGCGCCACCATCGTCGCCATAAAGGGCGACCAGTTGGAAGGATTCGATCATCCCGATCATCGTGCCGAGGAGGCCGAGTAGCGGTGCTGCCGCTGCGATGAGCGAAAGTGAGGCGAGTTTCTCATACTCGCTTTCGATATCACGTTGTGCGCTGTCCCTGATCTTATCGACCACGCCGGGGCCATTCGTGCCGTGTTCGAGGACGATGTTCACCACACGTGCCAGTGTATGTGTTTCCTTCTGGCAGGTGATTTCCATTTCGGCCTGATCTCCTTTATCGAACAGTTGCAGAATTCGTGCCGAGAAGCCTCTTGGAGCGAAGTGCTTCAGTCGCAAACTCAGCATACGTTCTATGCAGATCGCAATCAATCCGACGACAAGGAGGCCTTGGACGAGGACGACGAGGCCGCCCTGTTGCAACTGTTCGATCCAATCGACCTGCACGTTCTCAGGAGAGAGCGACGCTTGGCCGAATTGAAGGAGAGGGATCAATAGGTCTGGGATCATGGCGGACATTTTAGAAAGCTGAGTGGTTGTGCAAGATTTCCCGTTCCGAAAGGAGGATCTTTGTTTCGGTGCTGTACCTTTTGCCTTTTATGTTCTGATCCTGTCTAGGGATCCAGACTAACTTTTCAAGTGGATCATTGCAGGTAACCTCGATCAACTCAATTACAATGCATAATACAGTGCCAATGTATTCAGATATTTAATACGAGTGGGAATTATTTGATGAGTCTACCAAGGAGTAGGAAATAGTGATACTATTTCCTGAATAGGAAGGCGTAGCCACGGAAAGAATTACCTTTCGGCAGTGTGAGTGTGCCCTCGCTATATTGAGGCTCTCCGGTTGTGGCATCGTGCAAGCTGCGGACGGGCTGTCCGAAGCTTCCCGTGGGCAGTTGGATTTTAAGATTCTCGTCTGGCAATTCATCGTAAGCGTGGATGACGAGCAGGGCTTGGTCGCCAGCATCGCTCTCGCGCCAGATTCCAGACCAGCCGGTGGGTTGATACCAATTGTCAGGCGTGTGGCCGATGAACTGGGTCTTGCCGTTTTTAATGATGGGGGCGGCAGCTTGGTAAAAGGAGACGGTTGTCTTGACGGTTTCCATCTGTGCGTCACTCAAATCGTGGACGGGGCCGGAGAGGCACATGCGTCCATAGAGCGTCGCGGTGAGCGAATACATGAAACGTTCGGGCGAATCCTCGGGATAGAGCACTGCCCAGACCTGGGATTGACGCGGAGGTATGAGGTGGTGCAATTGCTGGGCGACAATCGGGATATTCCAGGGCTCGTGCGCGTCCGAGAACGAACTCATCGCGGTGCGCTGCATCATGGAAGGCTCCAGACGGTGGCCGCCGGAGGAGCAGTTTTCGATGACCAGTTCGGGCAACTTTTCGCGCATCTGGTCGAAGGTGCTGTGGATACCCTTGACCTGTTGGCGGAGGCCTTCGCCAAGTGAATCCTCGTGATCGCAGCCGAGTCCGATCGTGTCGTTGTAGTCGACTTTTAGATAGCCGAGCTGGTTCTCCTCGAGAAAGCCGATGAGCTTCTCGCCGAGGTAGTCTTGCACCCAAGGATCATTCAGGTTCCAGAATCGGCGGCTGCCTATCTCCAGTGGTTGGCCATTGCGCTGTAGGTGGTGTGCGGTTTGCTCGAAGGCTTTCGAACCGGGGTTGCAGACTTCAAATTCAAACCAGATGCCGGGGGTGAAGCCCATCTCGCGTAGCTCTTCACAGACAGCGCGTATGCCGTTGGGAAATTTCTCGCCATCCACGATCCAGTCGCCGTTGGATTGCATCGTGGCCTCAGGAGGGCGTGCCGCCCAACCGTCGTCGATCACAATGTAGCGGATGCCGGTGCCGACCAGGCGTTTGGCGAGGGCGATGGTTTTGTCGTGGCTGGGGGAGCCCCAGTTGGTGCACCATTCGTTGAAGATAACGGGGAGATCCGCTTCGTCCGCCGGGGGTTCGGGTAGTCGCGCTTCTTGTAATTTGATCAGCTTGTCGGTGAGGTCGTCGAGTGTGCCCTGCACGCAGGCGAGATGGGCGACTGGGCTGGTTAGGCTTTCGCCGGGTGCGAGCGTTTTTTTCCAATGCCCGAACTCGTAGTCGGCGAGACCGCCGGAGATCGAAACGCTGTCCGCGCGTCGGGTGACTTCCATTTGCCAGGAGCCTGCCCACGCCAGCTGTGCGCCCCAGACGACGCCAGCTTCCGCGTCTTCTACTGCGACGAAGGGAAAGAATTTTCGCACTGGCATGGTGCCGACTTGGCCGAAGCGCTCGGAGACCAAATTGAATCCGATCCAACTGCGTTCCAGGTGTAGCTCTTCCAGAGTCTCGCTGGTGTGTCGCCCTTCATTGCTCCACCAGGAGCGGAAGCGGTGCACTTTCAATCGGCCGGGCGCATCGTCCGCAGCGAAAGGGGTGATGTCCGAAAGGACGAAGCTACTCAGGTATTCGAGAGAGACCGGTGCATCCCCGCTGTTCGTGACGACGGTCCATGAGAGCAAAGTCCCTTCGACAGCGGTGCCTTCCAGATGCTGTTCGACGACGAGGCCGTGCCGTTCGTCCTCGAAGCGGCTGACCGTATAACTGTCGTTGACCTGCGAGGTTTCTATAAGCTGCAAATTGTCCACACTCGGGCTGTCTTGCATGGTCGTGCCAGCGACAAAGCCATTGAGGCTGCGGTCAGATTCGAGCTTGAGCTGCACCATGCTGTCCGGCACGCGGGAGAGCGGTTTGACGGCGCGGCATTCCGGGCGTCCTGTGATCGACTCGCGACGCGGCACGCGTTGGTCGGCGACTGAGGTCGGGCAGAGACGTAGCTCGGTTTTGCCGCTATCTGCGGTGATGCGGTCGATCTGGAGGCCGTTGAGGACTTGTTTTTGTGACATCGATTATTCGAATCCGGGTAGGAATTCCGCCTCGGCGGTGAAGAGTTCTTTGGCCATCTTTTTGATTTCTGCGGGGCAAAGGATAGCGGAGGTGAGTGGGTCTAGCATCAGGGCATGGACGGCCGCATCCAAGCTTTTTTCGACGATCGCTTTGGCACCCAGATCGAAGCAGGCCATGTTGCTCGCGCAGACGTGAGCCATTTGCGGTGGCAGCGCGCCGTAGCGACAGGGGTTGAAGCCGTTGCGGTCGATCATGGTGGCGACTTCCACGCAGCCGTCACTCGGCAGATTGCTGATCAGGGTGCCACCGCCTTGTTGTTGGTTATAGACATTGCCGTGGATCCGGAAAGGAGTGTCTTTCTCGCGCGCTTCGATGATCCAGCTGGCATATTCCCAAGAACGATCACTCGGCAAGTCCTGCTCGCCTCGGATCATTTCCTCGCGATCCTCGTCGGCATTCTTACGCCAAGTCGGCCAATTGTTGGCGTAGAACCCGGATTCCCCGTGGTATTTTTCGCGGGTAAAATGTGCCTTTGTCTTCGAATTGGTGCGGTAGTAGGGGAGGTATTCAGACAGGTGGCCGCTGGACTCGGTGATGAAGGCGCCGAAATGCAGTGCCATGTCTTTCCGCACCAGGTCGGCATCGCGTTTCTCGGCGTCTTCGTCTTCGCGCGCTTTGAATTCGCCGGCCACTTCAGGCCGGAATTTTTCAAATAGTTTCGGATACAGATCCTGCCCTTGGTGCTTCAGCTTGGTGAACCACGCGAGGTGGTTGATGCCCGCGCACTCCCATTCCATTTCCGCGTAATCGATCCCCGCGTAATCGGCAAGCAATTGACTGGTACCTTGCACGCTGTGGCAGAGCCCGACCACGGAGACCTTGGGTACTGCACGGAAGGCGGCCAGGCACAGCATGTTCATCGGGTTGGTATAGTTTAGCACCAGGGCTTCGGGGCAGATGCGCTCAACGTCACGCAGGATGTCCAACCAAACCGGTCCGGTGCGCAGGGCTTTCATCAGGCCGCCCGGACCGATGGTGTCTCCGATGCATTGGTCGATGCCATACTTAAGGGGGATGTCATTGTCGAAGGCCACACATTCGGTACCGCTGACTTCGATCGAGTTGATCAGGTAGTCGGCACCTTGCAGCGCACTCTCACGTTCGGTCGCGGCAAAGACGATCCAGCGCTCGCCGCTTGGAATGCTGTCCTTCATCTTGTCGACCAGGCGGCGCATTCGATCCATACGCTCGGCGTCGACATCGACCATGGCGATTTCGCCACCGGCGTTATCGGGGATCAGCATGAGATCCTTGGCGATCTGCAGGCAAAAGAAACTGCCGGCGCCGAGGAAGGCGACTTTGATTGGGCGCGCGATCTTTCCCGGGAGTCCTCGTTCGCTGGCGGATTGGCTGTGGGCGGCGTGCCCTTTGTCGTCGGATTTCGTCTTTGGCATAACTTTGGTGTTTTCTGAGTTCGGGGTTGTGTGAGAATTGGTTTTCAATATTGTGATCTTAATCCCGAATAATAAGCTCAAAATGATGATATGCCCGACAAAAATGTGACATTAGGCGATTTGGGGACTTTTGATGGGCTCCGTATTGGATACGCCGGGAGTGAATCTTGGTCCGATGTGTCGTATCACTACGAAAACCTGCAGCGGAGCCCGGTGCATGCGGTCATCCAGCTCACGCTAGCGGGTGTATGTTTTTTTGAGGAGGCGAATGGCTCACGTCGAACCGTTGGGGCGGGGCAAGCGTTTATCACCGAAATACCGAGCCCGACATCCTACGGATATCCGATGGGGGCGGGGGAGCCCTACCGACCCAGTTTTCTCGCGTTTTACGGTGAGGCGGCGATTCAGCTCGCGCGAAACTTTCGTCTCCGCTATGGAGCGGTGGTGAATCTCGCGCGAAGGCCGGAAAGCTATTCGTTATTTAATGAGATTTTCGAACGCTATCAGGCGAATACACTGCGCGACCGTATCGAAGAATCCACGATTCTCTATCAGCTCTTTGGAGCCTTCTACCGAGAGGCCAACATCGAAGCGCTGAGGGGCGACCGTATTGCCACTTGTCACCAACGTATCCTCAACCGCTTCCGCGAGCCAGCGAATATCAACGAGATCGCCCGTGACGCAGGGCTGACGCGCGAGCACTTGGCGCGCAGCTTCCGTGAGCGCTACGGGCAATCACCCTCGAGTATGCTGCGCGATCTGCGCATGCGCGAAGCCCGTATGATCATCAAGTCCGGTGTCGAAGACCTGGATGCCGTCGCCCGCGCGGTTGGCTTCGCCGATGTGCGGACTTTAAAACGCTACTTGTAGCTCATGCTACCGTTCACCTTGACAATGAATAAACATAATCAGGGGAAAAACGTGAGGTTCACTCTCTTTTCGTTCAGTCCAATAGTCATGTGCGTCCCCGTAATGGATTTTGTTTTCATGGTTTAAATCCCAAGAGTTTCGTTGATACTATTCGCGCAGGTTTGAATGGTGCGTAGATTGGTTTGAATGATCGGGGCGTCTAAATTGTCGCAGAGTAAGCTAACCGCCAGTGCGCCGCTTAAGTCGGAGTTGCGGATGCCGATTGGCAGGGAAATATCGACGACGCCAGGGGAAATCTGGCTGTGAGCAATCTCATAACCTTGTTCGCGGATGGCTTCGATGCGTGTGCGTTTGGCCTGCTGCTTCGTCTTTGAGAGTCCTTGGAAATGGTCATCCATTTGCAGGAAGTTATCCAACTCAGTGCTGTCCAATTGGCTCAACTGAACATAGCCTGAGGCCGACTGAGTGATGGGCAGGGTGGTGCCTTCGCCGACCGCAAGACAGATTCGGCGAGGAGGCATTCGTTCCATGATGACCAGAAGGTTCATTCCGTTTTGAATGCTGAAGTGGCAGGCCTGTCCGATTTTGTCGGCGAGCTGCTCCATCGGCTGTCGGATGGCATTACGAAGAGTTGTCATACTGCTTTGCAAATGACCGAGTTCGAAGAGTTTCAGGCTTAGGCTATAGGATGTCGTGCCAGCTTGCTTGCGGACATAGCCGCGTTGTTCGAGCACAGTGAGCATGCGGTAAATTTCACTTGGTGTGCGCTTGAGGTCGTCGGCAATTTCCGATTTCGAGCGCGGAACGGATTGTGAAGCCAAATATTCAAGGATGTCTAAGCCCTTCTCTAGTGCGGGGGCGGTGTAGCGTGTTTCGGATTCTTTCATTATTTGGATATGTTGTAGGATATTTTGCGCTTGAACAGTTCATAAATAAATAAAATGTTCATGAATGAATCTGAAAGCAGTATACTATAACGGAAACTCCGAATTTTCGGTTGGCTCTTGCGAGCCAGTCAAACCATCTGAGGGAGAGGTTCGCCTCGACGTCGCGTATTGCGGGGTCTGCGGCACCGATATCCACATTGCGCACGGTGCGATGGACGCCCGTGTCCCGTCGCCCATGGTGATCGGTCACGAAATGTCCGGCACGGTGGCCGAGCTCGGAGCCGGAGTGGCCGGGCTTGAAGTCGGCGACAAGGTCGTCGTTCGCCCGCTCGATAACCGAGGCGAAACTGAGGCAGATCGCGGCTACAGCCATATCTGTAAAGATCTGAAATTCATCGGAATCGATTCGCCCGGTGCGTTTCAGAATTCGTGGACGGTTCCGGCCTTCACGGTGCACAAGTTGCCCGCCGATATCGATCTCAAGCTGGCCGCGCTAGTCGAGCCATTGGCGGTGGCTTGCCACGACGTGCGACTGGGTAAGGTGAAAGAGGGGGAACTCGCCTTCGTATTGGGCGGTGGTCCGATCGGCATGCTTGTGGCCTTGGTCGCTAAGTCGGCCGGTGCGCGTGTCGTGGTCTCTGAAATCAGCCCCTTTCGTCTGGAGTTTGCCAAGTCGCTCGGGCTCGAGGCGCTCAGTCCCGTCGATACCGATCTGGAAGCCTGGGCGAAGGAGCAAAGCGGCGGCAGTGGTGCGGATATCGTTTTTGAAGTTTCTGGTGCCAAGCCAGCGGCAGCGTCCATGACCAAGCTGCTCGCGATTCGCGGACGCATCGTGGTGGTCGCGATCTATCCGCAGCCGATCGAAATCAATCTCTTCGATTTCTTTTGGAAGGAGCTCTCCATGAGTGGTGCCCGTGTGTATGAGCCAGAAGACTATGAAAAAGCAATCGAGCTGATTTCCTGTGGCGAGCTGCCTTTTGAGAAATTGATCTCTTTGGTCGAGCCCTTGGAAAAACTGCCAGAGGTTTTCAAATCACTCGATAAGAGCCCGGAAGCGATGAAAACGCTCATCGACTGCCAATCTTAATTTAAAACGACCAACCAATAAAATGACTATGAACATACTCAAAGATTTTGATCTGACTGGAAAAGTCGCCCTTGTCACTGGCTGCAAGCGCGGCATCGGTAAAGCCATGGCCATCGGGTTGGCTGAGGCCGGCGCGGATATTATCGGCGTAAGCGCCAGCTTGGAAACTAGCGACAGCGCCGTAGAAAAAGAAGTCACTGCGCTCGGTCGTAGCTTCAAGGGCTATGCGTGTGACTTTGGTGATCGAGAGGCGCTCTATGCCTTCATCAAGCGCGTTAAAGCCGACACTCCGGTGATCGATATACTCGTGAACAACGCGGGCACCATTCTACGCGCACCGGCTGTCGAGCATAGCGACGATCTCTGGGACAAAGTGATCGAGGTGAATCTCAACGCACAATTTGTCCTGACCCGTGAGTTCGGAAAAGAAATGGTCGAACGGGGCGAGGGCAAAGTGATCTTCACTGCGTCTTTATTGACCTTCCAGGGCGGTATCACTGTTCCCGGCTATGCGGCCAGCAAGGGCGGCATTGGACAGCTCACCATGGCCTTTGCCAATGAGTGGGCGGGCCGGGGCGTCAATGTCAATGCCATCGCTCCCGGCTATATTGATACCGACAACACCGAAGCCCTGCGCAATGACCCGGTTCGTAGCGAACAGATCCTTGGTCGTATCCCCGCCGGACGCTGGGGAGAGCCGCAGGACTTCAAAGGCCCTGTCGTCTTTCTCGCCTCAAAGGCAGCCAACTACATGAGCGGGCACACGATGCTGGTCGATGGTGGTTGGATGGGGCGCTAAAGAATTCGTATGTCTCGCTTAACCGCGGAATTGGAGCCAATCACAGGTCAGCCCTACGAAACGACTGTCCTGTGCGACGACTACAGTAGAGCTGACCTTTCCCGATGATAGCGGGCACGTTAGTTCTCTGCTTTTGCTCACAGATTCCGAGAAGTCGGCAACTGGTTTAGTCTTGGATCAGTTGTGCCTGTTCGAGGGGCAGCCAGCATTCGCGTCCGTCGGGCAATTCGATGCGCCCCCAGCTGTCGCGTTGTTCGCGGAGTGTAAACTCCAAGCCATCGTGCAGGGGCTCTTGAAACGCATCGGCATAGGCATAGCCCGGTCCCTTTTTGCTTAAGGTTTCATCGACGACCACCACTCCAGATTGCTCGCTGCTGAGTTGCTTCTGTAGCAACAGTGCGGAGGCGATGAGAACTAGAGCAGCGCTGGCCGTAGTGGTGATCCGCCAGCGTCGCGTTCGGAAGCGGATGCTGAGCAGTAGTAAAGACCAGAAGATTATATTCAGTACGACGAGTGTGGAAGCCGCCCAAGCCTTCGGGATGCGCTGCCACCAGCTTTTCTCGGAGGGAATTTGATTCATTGTCAGTGCGCGAGCCGCCGCCAGATTGTCTGTTAAATTTGGATCGAATGGGAGGTAAACGGTGGCTTGTCGATAGGCGGCAATCGCACGGCCGATTGCGCCAGCTTGGAACCATGCGTTGCCCGCGTTATACCAAGCTTCTCCGGTATTTTGCCCGAAGACGGCGGCCGCTTGGAATTTGAGCGCAGCTTGCTGGTAGAGGTTGATCGCGGGATCACTTCCGGCGGCTGACTCCTGTGCTTCTGTCCAGAGTGCTTCGGCTTCGTCCCAGCTGTTGGCATCAGCGACTTGAGGCAGGGCACACATGCTGAGTGCGATGAGCAGGAGAATGGCCGAAGCGATCTTCAGCTTGCGAATGCGTTTGGCCAGACCGTCGAGTTTTTGAAAAGCAACTGGTGTGTCCTTTCCACCGTAGTCGTTGGCGTCGGCAGCTTCGTGTAGCGCCACGATTATTTGAATTTCTTTCTCTTCAAGGCCGCTGGAACGGAGCGAGTATTCTGAATCATGGCGTGTCCAGGCTTTCGCATTGCCGCCATAGCTCCGAGCGAGGAAGCCGACAAAGGCCTGCCATTTTTCCGGAGCGTTGCTGGGGGCGCGTTTGAATTCGGCGTAGGCTTGCACGCATTCGCGGTATTGCGGGTCTGTCTTACGGCGCTGCCAACGTTGGAATACGGGACGGAGTAGGATGTAGCCGATCGGCCCCATGAGGATGAGCCACCAAAAGTATGTGTTCGCGAAATGATGCAGGATGTTGAGTAGGTCATTCATGGGGTGTTTGGTTAAATTATGCCAGATGCCTTCAGGCTGTGAAGTCAGTGGGACGGTCGCCCCTTCGATGGAGCCTAGGGGAATGTAGTCGGCGCCGTTGACGGGATTCACTTTCAGCGGGATGGGTTCGCTGTGTTGCATTTGAAATTGGCCAGTCTCGGGGTTGAAAATTTGAAAGTTCAATGAGGGGATAGCGCGAATGGTTGTCGTCAGTGGCCGAATCCGGATGCGAAACTCGCTGCCTTCGGGATGCCAGAGTCGTCCGTGATCGGCATCAATGACGAAGCGTTCGCGGAGGTTGGCCTGTCGGCCGAGCTCGGGGAGCTCGAGCATACCGTGAGGTGCTGGACTTTTGAGCAAGACTTTGAGCTCCATCAACTCGCCGATGGATACCTCTTCCTGATCGCTGGAGACCTCGATCTCGATCGGATCAAAGAGTCCGCTGAAGCTGGCGCGTTTTTCAGCTTCAGGCAGTGCCAAAACTTCGATGGAGTTTGCCGGAGCTCTCGTGAAGATCCGTTGATAGACGTCATCCCGATCGGGCATCTCGAAGAGCGCGTTATTGAAATAGGCGGCGTAGCGGGCGAATTCGTAGCTTGTTTTCTCGAGCGCGGCGCATTCCAGATAAGTCTCAGGGAGCGTATGGATGCCCGGTGTTTTGAACTGGAGGTAGATCGGCAGACTAATCGTGCCAAGCTGTTTGGGTTGGTCGGGGACTTTGCTTCGAGTGGCGATGACTCGGCGACCGCCGATGGGCAAGCCGACTTGCTTGTCGTCGGGTTCGGTATTGCGCGGGATGACGACCTCCAGATCAGGGTTGTCGAAGAATTCTGGATACAAGCGGAGCGCTTTTAAATTGGAGGCATTCAGGTCGTCGGCCTGCCAGGTCAGGTTGATACGCAGTGGCTCCCCGACGTAAACTCGATGCTTCGCAGGCTCCAAGCTCAACGTCATTTGCTCCGACTCCAAAGGTGTTTGCACGCGGATCGAGAGGGGCGCTGTTTGGTAAGTGGTGTTTTCGGAACTGAATTGGAGCGCGGGCAATTCGACCAGTCCGCTCTCTCTGACCAGAAACTGAATCACTGCGATGGACTTTGATTGATCCGAGTCCGGAGTGACCTCTATTTCGATCGAGATGATCTGGACGAATTTTGAAGTCGGGTAGGGGCGTTCAGGAGCGTCGACTTCGGCGTCGAACAAGGTGTAGGCTTGGATCAATCGGTCGGTGAAGAAACTTTGACCCCGCACCTGTAGAGTCGTCTCCTGCGTGGTGCCCTCGTTCGCATCTGTTGGCTCCTGCGCTGCAGCGGAGGCTGTCATGCACGCGAGGCATAAGATGCTGAGGTAAGACTGAATCAGATATCTCATCAGTAGTCTTTCTCCACTTTGGCAGCGTTGGCGCTGCTGCGTTTCTGTTGCCGGAATTGTAGGTTGCCTTGCTCTTGGGTCAGGATGTCGTCGGCCGAGTAATTGGGCACGGGGAGCGACTGCATCTCGGTGCCGGCTGCGAGATCACCGGCCATCGCTTCAGAGCTCGACATGCTTTCTTCGTCACTGTCCAAGTATTCGTAGTCTTCGCTGTCATCATATTCCTCCCAGTCGTCACCGGGATCTGATTGCTGTTCCGAGTCGCCGGACAGCAGTTCGATGATGCGTTCCAAATCGCTCTCAACAGTCAGCCATGGCGCATCGACTTTCGGCCAATCCTCCCGTCTCTGGAGGCGGTTGCGGGCTGTCGCTTGTTCGGAGAGTGCATGTGCCATCAGAACCAGCGGTTCGTCCATCGTTTTGGCAATTTCGGGTGCAGCCGTTTCGGACGCTTTTAGAGTGGCGTCGATTGCACGCATCGAGCCTTCAAGGCGACTAGCCTCAGCCTCCAAGAGTTGTTGAGCTTGAGGCCAGTCCGTGTCAGGCTCGACTTTGATGCCATCGCGGTGCTCCGTGAAACGCTCACGCAGTTCTTGTTGTGACTTGAGCAGCGCCTGGAGCCCTTCCAGCAAGGCCTGCATTTGCTCGGCGAGTTCCGCATCCTCGGCTCCCTGCGCATCGATGATGGCGCGCAATTCGCCGATGCGGTCGGCGGTGACTTGCAGTTGGATACCGGCGCGTTGCAGTTCGGGATTGTAGCGTTTTGCGGCGAGAAAGGCTTGCTGCGCTTGTTGGGCGTAGCTAAGGGCCCCCATGGGACTTTGTTCGACCGCGCTTTGCGAAAGTTTGGCTAGGCAAAGCCCTTGGTTGAACTGGAGCACGGCCAGTCGGGCAGTGCTCTGTTCGGACGGGGCGCTGTAGAGGTCGGAGAGACTTTGTGCGGCTTCCTCATATGCTCCCGACTCGATCAAGCCGATCGCTTGCGCAAACTGCGCGCTAAACGTTTCGTCTTGCGCTTGTAAATCGCTCGGTGCGTTTAACGCGATGAGCCCAATGAACGCCGCCCATTTGAATCCGCCCAAGCCCCAGCGTTCGGAGATGATTAGCAATAGGAGGGCAGTTAGAATTAAAAAGAAAGCAGCTTCCTGATAGATGACGACACCATGCGCATCCTCCGTCGTCTGAGAAGTCTGCTCAGAGGCGAATTCGTGATAGAGTAGCCCTAGGTTGAAAGGCGTCGTTCCGGCAGCGACATACTGCGCACGGGGGCTCATTGCGGCAAAGTTATGCAGTGCCTCATCATCGAGTTTTGTGTAGACGGTCTGTCCTTGGGATTCGAGTAGGGTGAGCGTGCCATCCTCATTTTCAATGGGGATAGGAGCGGCTCGCTCCGGATTGCCCAAGCCGATGACGAGCACGTCCGTTTGCGTGGATTCAATCAACTCGACGACCTTTTCCATTTGTGAGTCGTGGTCGCCTCCGTCCGTCAGAATGACTAAATCCTGCACGTCGCCCCGGCCTTCGAGGAAGACTTGGTCTGCGGCTTTTTCCACAGCGGATTGTAGGGTGGTGCCTCCGAAATCAACCGTCCTCGGTTGGGCTTGGTCGAGCATGTAGCGGACGAATTCGTAGTCGGCTGTGAGCGGGCAGAGGATGGTGGCGCTGCCCGCATAGACGACGAGGCCGACACGTTCGTTGCCCAAGGTGTCGAGAGCGTCGCGGATCGCTTGCTTGGCGACTTTCAGACGCGAGGGCGGGACGTCTTGTGCGAGCATGCTCTGAGAGACGTCGAGCGCGAAGACAACATCCCGGCCTGAGCGCGACTCGGAGATCATTTGCGGCGCATACCCGGGGCGGGCGAACGCCAGCAGAAGTAGCGTGAACGCGACCGTGCGCATCACATCGCGTGATCGGCGGTGGGTGCTTATCCCGCTGCCGATGGCATCGATCAAGTGGCGCCTGCGCTTGCGCGCATAGGCCAGCAGCCAGAGGAGCGGGAAAACCAGCAGCAGTAGGGCGAGCGCTGCCGGCCATTGGAAGGTGAACGCACTCATGGGATGATACGCAACCAAGTGGCCTCCAAAATTAGTGCGAGCAGTAGGGTGCCCAAACTCAGCGTTAGGGGCAGGGTGAACCACTCCGCCATGTGTTCCACGTTTCGAGTCGAGATTTTCGAGCGTTCCAGTCGGTCGATTTCAGCGTACACGGATTTCAAGGATTCAAAGTCATAGGCACGCCGGAAGATACCACCGGTCGCTTCGCTGATGTGTTCGAGGACGCGCTCGGCTGCGGTCAGGGTACTCTCTGCGGTCGGGGCATCTGTATTCACTCCTGAGTCACCCAGACTGATTGCGTAGATGCGACAGCCCCACTTTTTGGCGAGTCCGGCAGCCTCAACCGGCAGGTGGGCGCCGGAGTTGTTTTCCCCATCGGTTAGTAGGACGATGACGCGGCTTTCGATCTCATGACCCTGGCCATCGCCTTGGCGCAGCTCTTCCAGGCGGTTGAGCCGTGCCGCAGCCAACGCCAAGGCATCGCCGTAGGCGGTGCCATCCTCGTTGGGGCGATCCTGAATGGTCAAATTGCGCACGATCTGAGCCAATGCCTCGTGCCCGTGAGTGAGTGGGCTACGTGTATCCGCATAGCGCGCGAAGGTGATCAGGCCGATCAAGTCGTTCGGGCGACCTTGCAGCGCTTCTCCATCACCGATGATGAAGCTTTCCACCATTTCTTTGGCCACTTCCATCCGGCTGCGGCGCTCTTTACGTGCATCCGAAAAGTTCATGTCCATACTGCTGGAGATATCGACCAGCAACTGGATCGCGATGCCCTCGTTCGCCTGATGGTCGAGCAGAGCCGGAGCCTGAGGGCGTGCCAGTGCAACGAGGAGGAGTAATATACTGAAATGCCGCAGCCCTGGTGGTAACCAAAGAAGGCGCGCCCGCCCGCCTTGGCTTTGCGGCCACAGGCGAACCGAAGGCACCGTGAGCGACGTGCGCTTGCGCTTGCGGCGAAGTAGCCACCCAATCAACGGGATGAGGGCGAGCACCCAAGGAGCTGCGAAACTCATGCGCGCACCTCCTGTTCAATCAGTGTTAGTAGAGAGTCCTTCGATAGGCCGCTCCCGTAAACTGCTTGCTCCATCGCTGCGCGGGTGGGAGGTGAAACTGTGGTTTCTGGATCCGCCAGCAGTTGCTCCATCTGGTCGACCGGAATGTCACCGTATTGTAGATCAGCTAATATATCCTGCAGCTTTGCACGCTGTGATGCTGGGCTGACTTCTTTGAGGGGTTGCATCTTGCCTCGGCGTATCCACCAGATAATGCCACCGATCAAAACGATGGCGACCAAGGCAGTTAGAGCAGCGACAAGGTTGCTCGTCGGAGATAACTCGGTCGATGTGGGCAAAGGCTCGGGCGCATCGCTAGGGGGAGTCGCTAAATCGTAAGTGAGCACCTCGAACGAGAGGGAGGATAGGCTTTCCACGGACTCTGCCGCACCTTGTCGGATGATCGCTTTAATGCCATCGAGTTGGATGATGCCGGCTGCCATCGTTTGGAAAATCCAGACGTCCTTTTGGCGATATTTTCCATTGTGGAAGTCGACCGGCTCCCGCTGGTGGGCGACGAGGTGGAGTTTATCCTGCGCAGGGATTTTGAGTTCGAAAGTCGCCATTTCAGGGGCGACTCGACTGGCTTCCAAGCGGATAATGTCTCCGGGGAAGTGACTGCTTCGACTTAGCTGGAGATCGATTTCGGCGGATAGGTTAATCGGTAGGCAGAGCACTGTGAGAACCATCCCGCAGAGAAAGTGCCGATTACGCATACATCTGAGTAACGCCGCGTCGAGAGATTTGCCGAGCCACAACATGTCAGCCTCCGGATTCGTTGAGGGCGAGTTGCAGTCTGGCTTGGAAAAATCCAGCGAGGGCTTCGACGCAATCGGTGCCCACTTCGTAGTTGAGCCAGCTGACGCCGGATTCGAGCATGTCTTCCTGTATCGATTGGCTTAATTGGGCGGCTGCGTCCCGCTGTGCTTTCAGATCGACGACATGCAGCTCTTCGGTCTCGGCATCCCGCATCCGCACGAGTCCCGCCTTATCCGGGAATTCGATTTCAGGGTCGGCCAGGCGGATCGCGTTGATGTCGTGGCGGTAGGCGAGGGCTTGCAGTTCCTTTTGATAGCCGTCTGTTAGGAAGTCGGACACGAGAAACGCGACAGAGTGCTTGCGCGCCATTTGTCCGAAACGTTGTAGCACTTGGATGAAATCGGTGCCTTGTCCGCTTGGATCATAATTCATCAGTGCATCCATGACTCGCATGGCATGGCCGCGGCCTTTGGCTGGTGGGATGATGTGCTCAATCTGATCGGTGAAGAGAATCAAGCCGACGCGGTCTTGATTCTTGATCGCAGCCATGGTCAAAAGAGAGCCGAGCTCCACCATCGATTGACGGCGTTCGTCTGATTGCCCGTGTGCGATGGAGGCGGAAAGGTCGACCAGCAGGTAAATGATCTGCTCCCGCTCCTCAACGAAGCGCTTAATATGAGGCTCGCCTGTGCGGGCTGTCACTTTCCAGTCCATGGTGCGAACATCGTCCCCCGGTTGGTAGGGGCGCACGTCTTCGAACTCGACACCGCGTCCGCGGAAGACGGAGCGGTATTCACCTGCCAGCAAGTGCTCCACTGGGCGCCGGCACTTGAATTCCAGTAGGTTCAAGCGATTTTCGATTTCGTCCAGCATAGTGGTCGGTAGTCGGCTTGGGCGTTTCCCCGTGGATTATTCAGTCACCGGGACGAGTTGCAGAAGTTGCTCGATAATAGAGTCGGAAGTGATGGCCTCCGCCTCGGCTCGGTAGGAAATGGCGACACGGTGGCGAAGCACATCTTTGGCAAGATCCTTCACATCCTGTGGAGTTGCGTAGTCACGCCCTTGCATCAGTGCGTATCCCCGGGCTGTCAATGAGAGATAAATGGAAGCCCGCGGTGAGGCTCCGAAACGGATATACCGCGAGAGCTCGGGCGCGTAAGTCTTAGGGTCGCGGGTCGCGTTGATGAGGCGGAGGATGTAGCGTTCGACCTTTTCATCGATGCGAACATCTTCGAGCTGGGCGCGCATAGTCATCAGTTCTTCGATGCTCATCACCGGATCGATATCGACCAATGGCTCGGCCTTGGCCATACGCTGCATGACGATTAATTCCTCTTCCGTGCTGGGGTAACCGACTTTGAGCTTAAACATAAAACGGTCGACTTGGGCTTCCGGCAGCATGTAGGTGCCTTCTTGCTCGATCGGATTCTGCGTGGCCAGCACGAGGAATGGTTTGGGCAGAGGAAAGGTCTCTTTGCCTAGGGTGACTTGCTTTTCCTGCATGGCTTCGAGCAGGGCGCTTTGCACCTTAGCGGGCGCGCGGTTGATTTCATCGGCAAGTAGAAGGTTGGCAAAGATCGGCCCTTTCTCCGGCGTAAAGCTGTGCTCACGGGGGTCGTAAACAAGCGTGCCTGTCAAATCCCCTGGCAGAAGGTCAGGAGTGAATTGGATGCGGCTGAACTTGGCCTGCACAGCACTGGCCAGGCTATTGACCGTGAGTGTCTTCGCGACGCCCGGAACGCCTTCGAGTAGCACGTGGCCGTTGCAGAGCAGCGCAAGCAGCAGACGGTCGATCAGGCTTTCCTGGCCGACGACGACTTGGGTGATCCGCTCGCGGATGATTTGATGGGTTTCGGAAACCGACTGAAAAGTTTGGCTCATAGGGGTGAGAGATGATCTATCTAGATGACATGATAATTATCTCGAAATGTAGACTCAGTGCAACGTCACAAATCGGCATTTATTTCAATCTTTGGATCGAGTCAAACGCCGGTTGGAGTCAGCAGGTTACCTATGAAAAATCCCGCGCCGGAACTGGCGCGGAATGTAGTGGATTAAAGTTGGTTCTGATTATTCGGCTGCGCCGTAGACTTCTACTTCGATGTAGTGGTTCATGTCGTTCGCGGTGTTACCGTTGCTCCAGAGGCGAACGTATTGAGCGTTCTCGCCCTTGGCGTCAACGAGCTTGCCGAAGCGGCTATCGATGTAAGGTTTATCGGAACCTTTGCCTTGTTCAGCTGAGTTGTCATAGTCGTTGTTGAATAAGGTGGCGACTCCAGATTCAAAGGCGGGGTCGTTGGACACTTGAACGACGACATCGTGGTAAGCGCGTTTTTGTGAGTGGTAGTGCCATATCCAAATGGCGCTAAGGTCGGCAGGCACACCGAGGTCAATTTGCACCCATTGTGGGCCGTCCATGAGTTCAACGAAGTAACCTTCACCTGCTTCTTTGTCGCCATCGGTAATGTAAGACAACTCACCGATGATAGGGAAGTCGTCGCTACCGGTAACTTCTTTGCCAGCAGACAGGAGCGCTGTGCCTTCGGGCACCATGAGTGTCGGTGCGGCATTAGGTGCTTGCTCGAGGTTAGGCACCTTGACTGGTTGTGGTGTGCCTTCGATCAGTTCAGGTGGGATTTCGGTGGTGAGTGGCATATAGCCTCCGGCTGCGACTGCTGTAAGTGCTGCGTCTGTTGAAGCCGCGGCGTCGTCAGACGCGCCACCTTCATCACCACATGCAGTGAAAATTAAAGCGCTAGAGGCAATGGAAAGAAGTAGGAGGTTTTTCATAGTATGGTTGTGTGTGTTATTTTCAGCTTTTCAGTTTACTGAACTGTCAGCTTTTCATTACGTGTGTAGATGTTCGTCGGTGAAGTTGATGACTTGGCCGCTGTTGGCCGCGGGGTTGACCCAGTAGATAGGGGCTTCGGATTCGAGCGCATGGCGCGCATCGCACGTTAGCTTTGCTTCGCCCCGGATGGTGGAGAGGAAGTTTTCAATATGCGGCTGGTGAGGTGGCTTGCTTAATCCGCCCGGCAACGCGTAAGCATCGGGTGGGGCAGACTCATACGATGCGATGGCGTCAGATCCGCCTGCGGCGACTCCGGCGGCTTCTTTCTTTAAAATGCCACGGTGGACGAGTTCCTCCCACTTTGCACCGTTCTCCGCGCCAGATTCTTTGTAGATGTTGGTGTAAGCTTCGCGCTCGGAGATTTCGATGGTGCCGTCAGTCCCCATGAAGGACTCGTAGTAGCCGCCGCCAGCACTGGTGGTGGTGAGCACTTGATAGAAAGCGCGGGCGTTGCCATTCGGTGTATCGTAATCAAAGATACACATCACATTATCAAAATGCTCCCTATCTTTGAAATAGCTGCGGCCGCCGGATGCCATCACGGATTTGGGGCGTGAGCCCAAGAACCAATTGAAGATATCGATTTGGTGGGCACCTAAGTCGGAGATAGGGCCTCCGGAGAGATCAGTGTAGAAACGCCAATTGAGGAAACGGTGACGGAGTTCTTCGAGCGAAAGTTTGCGATCCGCACCAGTATTAAATCCGTATTGGCGCAGGATGTCTGCTTCGGGGAGAATCGAGGGCTTCGAGACGATGTCTTGCGAAGAACTGAGCGCCCGGTTCCACTGCCCGTTTACATTGATGATCTGGCCGCAAACCTGATGCTTGTTAATTAGCTCATTGAACGTGAAAAGGTAGCGGGGATTACTTCTGCGCTGGTGCCCAATTTGGCAAAGTCTCCCGGTTCGATCCATTGCCTCAACCATAGCGCGTGCGCCTTCGATCGTATTGGACATCATCTTTTCACAGTAGACGTCAAATCCCGCTTCCAGTGCCATCACGGTATGCGGTGAGTGCCAGAAGTCGGGTGTCGCCACGAAGACGGCATCCATCTTGCCTGCTTCCTTTGTGAGCATTTCTTCCACATCGAGGTAGCGGTTGATGTTGTAATCAAAGCGAGACCGGATCGCGGAAAAGGTGCGCCCGACGCGCGCTTTCATGATGTCGCATGCTGCGACATAGCGGATGCCCGGGATGTTAACCATCGCGTTGAACAACACTTCGTGCTGTTTGCCGCAACCGATGAAACCGACGCGTATTTCGTCCGCAGAAGATACGCCAGACGCAGCTTTAGCTCGTAGGATTGCTGGTGCACCCATCACCAGGCCAGCACTTAAACCCGTCTTAGTGAGGAATTCTCTTCGCGAGAGGTTTGGGGGTAGTTCACTCATGGTCGTAAAAATTATAGGTGAATACTACCACTTATTCAAGAGGGCTAGGCGGTTGTGCTTCGCCAATGCCAGCGCCATCGCGACCATAATCACATGGATTCCAAGCCAAGCGACTCCGGCATCTTGTTTAATAAGAATAAGGCCGAAGGTCAGGCTTGTGTAGATCAGTCCCATCGCAAATAGGGAAATGCGAGTCGCCAGGCCAAGTAGCAATGTGATACCTAGGAGGATGAGCGCAGGGCCTAGGAATTTGTCGTAGAGGCCGAGCCCCCATTCTGGGATGAGTGGTTCCTTGCTGAACTTATCGTAGAGAGGCGCCGGAACGCCGTGGTAATTGGAGAGCGCATACGCTTTCTCCGTCGAAGTTTCGGTTAAACCATATGTGTTGGGGGCGCCATCGATACTGACCGCAGTCGCGTTGGATTTTGTGCCGGCAAATTTTTCGACGCCAGTCTGGATCGCACGTACGGCGAGCCAGATCCGAAGGGTGAGCATGCCAAGGGTTAAGCCGAGGTCGTTACAGCAATTTTCTTTTGAGTCCATAGGGGGTCTTTCCGTTTGGGGTGTTTTGAGGTGATTGAATTTATGCAAATTACAAAATTTATGGCAATATAATAATTTCTGTTAGATTTAGGAGAACTTTGATAGCTTTAATTATTCAAAAAATTCGCAAAACGTTGTTTTGTAAAAGCTTGAATTGATTTAATATTTTGAGTCCCTGCCTGTTTTAGCATGTTGTATCTAAAGGTAAGCACACAAATAACTTGTCAAATTTCGTCAAAAGTGATTTTGATAATTATATGTTGCCCCTAGATCAGAAAGAAGTTTCCCCGCATATGATTCGTGCTGAATTCGTTGATTCACTTCAAGGTGGGCAGTTGTTTGAAGCTCTTTTTGAAGTGATCCCTGGTGCATATTATTTCGTTAAAGATCTAAATTGTCGTTTTGTGGGAGGCAGTCAGAGTTTTGCTCAGGCTTTCAATGAAGAATCAATCGATGCCATGCTAGGTAAGACGGACTATGACTTTTCCCCAGAATTTTTGGCGGATGCTTTTTTTGCAGACGATCAGAAGGTCTTGAAGACCGGGAAGCCTATCTTCAATAAAATCGAGTTGGTGCCTTCCGCGGCAGATGCTTCGCTGGATTGGTTGTGCACCACCAAAATCCCGCTCAAAGGCAGCGATGGCTCTGTTGTGGGGCTGGCCGGTGTGGCGCGTGTCGTTCGCGATACGGATAGCGTCTATGCCGAGCATCCGGAGATGCACCGAATTGTCGATTTTGTGAGGGCAAACTATAGAACGAAGCTCTCCGTTGCGGACATGGCCAAAGTGAGCGGTATTTCCGTCAGCTCGCAGGAGCGCTTATTTAAGACAACCTTCGGGCTCACGCCATTGATGTATTTGCGCAAGACGCGACTCAACGCGGCGTGTAAACTCCTCCGCGATACGGAGACATCCCTTGCTCAGATCGCGGTGCAATGTGGCTTCAACGACCAAACAAATATGACCCGCGCTTTTCGCCTAGAGCTAAAAATTACCCCTCTGCGCTATCGACGTCGATTTGCGGAAAAGAAGCCCAAGCTGTCCCGACGGGCAAAAGCCCGCCTCGATCAGATGGCACAAGCACAGTAAACCAACCCCAAACAAACATACACATCGTGAAACACAGTAAAAACGACTTATCCATCTTCTGGGGCTGCTTTATTGCCCTGATCACCACGTCGATGGCTTTTATTATCCGCGCCATCTTGATCAACAGTGGTATCTGGCCGGAAGCATTCGGCCTCGATAAAGTCCAGGGTGGTGTGCTCTTCGGTGCAGGCATCTGGCCTTTTGCGATCAGCATCATTCTTTTCAGTTTGGTGATCGATAAAGTCGGTTACAAATTTGCGATGTATTTCAGCTTCGTCTGTTACGCGCTCTTTGGCACGCTAGCGATGATGGCCTATGCCGCGGTGTCCGGTGAGATTGCCGACTTGGCCTCGGCCCAGGATAAAGCCTGGGGTTATCTCTACTGGGGCTCCGTCATCCTCGGTCTTGGCAACGGCACTGTTGAAGCCTTTATCAATCCTGTGGTCGCTACGATCTTCAAGGACGAGAAATCCAAGTGGCTGAACATTCTTCATGCTGGCTGGCCCGGCGGGCTTGTCCTCGGCGGCGTGCTCGCTATCGGCTTGACTGGCATGGTCGCCGACGACTGGCGTTTACTGATTTACCTTATGTTCCTCCCCGCGATCATCTACTTGATTGTCCTAGCCAAGGTTAAGTTTCCGGTGAATGAGCGCGTGGCTGCGGGTTCTAGCTACCGTGACATGTTGGCTGAATTTGGCACAGCTGCGGCCTTCATCGCCTTTTACTTGATTTATGCCCAACTCGGCTCTGTCTTTGGCTGGTCCCAAGCCATCACATGGGGGCTCATCGCCGCATCGGTGATTGGTTATGGCGCATATAGTCGTTCGTTCGGTAACCCTCTATTGCTCATCCTCGTCATCATCATGATGCCTCTGGCGACAACGGAGCTCGGCACGGACGGCTGGATCTCCGCACTCATGGAGAAACCAATGCATGCCGCGGGTTGGGATCCGACATGGGTGCTCGTTTACACTTCCGCGATCATGATGGTGCTTCGCTTCAATGCCGGCCCAGTCATCAAGCTCTTCGGCCCCCTCGGCCTTTTAGCGATCTGCGCGGCTTTGGCAATCGTAGGGCTCTATCTGCTCTCCTTCGCGAGTGCAGTCGGATTCATCTTCATTGCGGCCACTGTCTATGGTGTCGCCAAAACCTACTTCTGGCCGACAATGATCGGCGTCGTCGCCGAACAAACCCCAAAGGGGGGTGCGCTCACGATCAATGCCATCGCCGGTATTGGTATGTTGACGGTCGGCATTCTCGGTGGGCCGTTCATTGGCGACTTGCAGGAAAGCTCGGTCACCTCAGCAATCCAAAAGGAGATGCCGGAGGTCTATGATGCGGTGACGCAGGAAAACACTTACCTGCTCGGTGGTTACACTGCGCTTTCCGCAAGTGGCTTGGCCAGCGTTCCCGAGGAGACCCAAAGCGAGATCATGGAAATACAAGAACGTCAAACACAGGGCGCGCTAGCCAAGATGTGTATGTTCCCGGCGTTCATGTTCGTTTGTTATATCGGACTCATTCTTTATTTTAAGAGCCAAGGTGGCTACCGTCCGAAGGTTATCGGCGAGTCACACTAAGCGGTCACCCCCTGCTGGATCATTGTTATGTCCCGCATCGTATGCATTATTCTTCAGCTATCGCTGGTGGCGGTATTGAGTGCTGCGGTGCCCGCTTATGATAGCATCGACGAAGCGATTGCCCGCGGTGATCTGGCTGACGTACAACTGCAAATCGAGTTATATCCAGATCGGCTCGAGCAGGGGAAGCATCCAAAGCTTAGCCCACTGCATCAGGCAATTCTACGTAAGAAAACCGCGATTGCCTTGGCCTTGATTAAATCCGGTGCGGACGCCAATCGTCCGGACGGCAGTCAACGCACTCCATTACACCTCTGTGTGGATCGAGACCTCCCTGAGGTCGCCAAGGCTCTGCTCAAGGCCAAGGCAAAGCCCAATGAGTGGGATAAAGCCGGTTGGACGCCACTCCATAATGCGGCGGCGAAGGACCGTCTGAAGATGGCCAAAGTTTTGATCGCGGGAGGTGCCGATCCATCGGCCTTAACGGAACGCGGTGGCACGCCATTACACGAAGCCGCCTCCAGTGGAGGTGCCGCTATGGTGCAACTTTTCTTGGATCATAATGTCGATACCACTATCCACGCATCTGACGGTGGCACCGCCTTGGATGTCGCGCTTCACTACGAGAATCAGGCAGCGATCCGTTTGCTCACAAGTGAGTCTGCTGAAACCAGATAATTAACAATTCAACCATCGTGAACCTAAGAATTATACCATCGCTTTCCTCCAGAACCTGAAGACTCCTGAGATCGTTATGATCGCGGGCGTCATCTTATTTCTACGATCTGATCAGTTCAGTTCTGGTGCTGCCAAAGTTCATTTTAAAGCATCGAACAGGATTTCCACAGGATGCTGCGCTTCGCGTCCTGTGCCATCGTGGATCTGGTGACGGCATGAGGTGCCGGGGGCGGCAATGATTACGTCGTTGGGTTGCTCACGGATAGTTGGGAAGAGGACGAGCTCGCCGACTTTCATTGAGAGTTCGTAGTGCTCCGATTCATATCCGAATGAGCCGGCCATGCCGCAGCAACCGCTGGGGATCATATGCACTTTATAGCCTTCCGGGATCTGTAAAGCACGCACGGTCGGCACGACCGAGGCGAGTGATTTTTGGAAACAGTGGCCGTGTAATTTGATTAACTGCTCTTTGCCCTGAAATTGATCGGAGCGTATGTGGCCTGCGTCGAACTCCCGGGCGATAAACTCGTCCACCATGAGACAGTTCTTGGAGAGCGTGCGGGCGCTTTCTTTGAGTTCGCCCTCGGCGAGGTCGATATACTCGTCGCGGAAGCCTAGGATGGCGGAGGGCTCGATCCCAATCAAAGGTGTGTCTTCGGTAATGAGTGGTGCGAGGCGGCGCACGTTTTCATTCGTGATTTCTTTGGCCTTGCGCACGAGTCCTTTCGAGAGCCATGTGCGCGCGCTTTCTAGGTGATCCGGAATAATGACTTCATAGCCGAGACGCTCCAAGAGTTGGACGGTCTTTTGCCCGATCGGCACATCGTTGAAATTGGTAAACTCGTCGCAAAAGAGATAAACGCGCTTTTCAGATTTCAGCTTTTCAGATTTCAGCTTTTCAGATTTCAGCTTTTCAGCTTTTCGAGTATTCAGCTTTTCAGAATACCATTTTTCCAGAGTCGTGCTGTGTAGCTGCGGGATCGTGCGATCGGGGTGAAAGCCGACAATCCGGTTCAGTATTCGCCGCGAGAACTCAGTGCCGAAGAGTGCATTCCAAGCCCAAGGTGCGGTCGATGCGAGACGGCTGGACAGTGTGTAATTTGCAATCATCCGAGTGCGCAGTGGTGTGCTGTGGCTATCGTAATAATGCTGGAGGAACTCTGCCTTAAGCTTGGCGATATCTACATTCGATGGGCACTCCGACTTGCACCCCTTGCAGGAGAGGCAGAGGTCGAGCACTTCTTTAACCTCATCATTATCGAAAGGATTCGCCGGATCTGCGGGATGCGTGAGTGCGTGGCGTAGAATGTTGGCACGTGCACGTGTGGTTTCTTTTTCGTTACCCGTGGCCATGTAGCTGGGGCACATGGTGCCTCCAGCCAGCGCGCCCTTACGACAATCGCCGGAGCCATTGCAGTTCTCGGCAGCACGTAGCACCCCCTTTGACTCGGTGAAGTCGAAGATGGTGGCATACTCCGGATTCGGCTTGCTTGGACCGTAGCGTAAGTCGACATCCATTGGCTTTGCATCGATGATCTTGCCAGGGTTGAAAATATTGTTCGGGTCAAAGACTTCTTTGATCCGGCGCATCAGGGTAAAGCACTCTTCGCCTACCATGAACGGGATAAACTCACCGCGCAGGCGACCGTCGCCGTGCTCACCACTGAGCGAACCATTGTATTTCTTGACCAGCGCGGCCACGTCTTCGGCCACGCCGCGAAAGGTGCGCAGGCCTTCTTCTGTTTTTAGGTCGAATAATGGGCGGGTGTGCAGTTCGCCGGAGCCGGCGTGTGCGTAGTAGACGCATTCCTTGCCATGTTTCTCGCGTAGAATTTGGTCGAACTCGGCAATGTAGTCGGCGAGTTCAGCGACATCGACTGCGGTATCTTCGCAAACTTCGCGCGGCTTGGCGTCGCCGGGAATATTACTCACCAGTCCCTGTCCTGCGCGGCGTAGCTCCCAGACTTTGCCTTCGTCTTCACCCTTCAGAACGGGGAAGGCGTAGCCGTAGCCGGCGGCTTGAATGTCGGCGGCGACTTGAGCGATGACCGCATCCACTTCGGCGGCATCATCGCGGCGAATGTCGACGACGAGAATCGCGCCCGGGTCACCTTCGACGAAGAAACGGTTTTTGGCTTGTTCACGGTTGCGCTTGGTCGCTTCGAGAATGTGACGGTCGAGCAGCTCTACACCTGATGGTTTATGATTAAGCGCAGGCAGGACGGAGCGTAGCGCGTGGTCGACGCTTTCGAAGTGCACACAGAGTAGGGCGCTGTGTTTCGGTGGGAGTGGATTGCAATCGATCTCAAACTCGGTGCCAAAAAACAAGGTGCCCTCCGAACCTGCAATCAGCTGACAGAGGTTAAAGGGCTTATCCGAATTCGAATCGAAGACGGACGCATCCATCAGTAAGTCGAGCGCATAGCCCGTGTTGCGGCGGGGGATGCTTTGCTTTGGGAAATGCTCTGTAATGAGTTGCCGGTTAGCGTTATCGCCAAGCAGATCGCGGCAGGTGCGGTAGATTGTGGCCTCAAGGGAGTCGCCCTCACATTTGTCGGCGAATTGCTCTGCAGTCAGTGCCTCAAAAGTTACCTCGGAGCCATCACTGAGAAAGCCGCGTGCGGAGATGAGGTGCTCACGGGTGGAGTGATAGACCAAGGAGTTCGATCCGCAGGAGTTATTGCCCACCATACCACCGATCATTGCGCGATTCGCGGTCGATGTTTCGGGGCCGAACAGCATGCCGTGCTCGAGGAGGGCATGATTGAGTTCATTGCGCACGACTCCGGGTTGCACGCGAACACGCCGCTTAGCGGCATCGATCTCGAGGATCTGGTTCAGGTGTTTTCCGGCATCAACGACGATGCCACCGCCAACGACTTGTCCAGCAAGCGAGGTGCCCGCACCGCGAGGGATTAAGCTGGTGCCTGTATCCTGTGCGAAAAGTATCAGCTCCTGTATGTGAGCTTCAGTCTCGGGGAAAGCGACCGCCGTCGGCATTTCCTGATACTCGGAGGCATCGGTTGAGTAGAGTTTAAGTAAGGCGCCTCCGGTGACGAATTCGAAGTCGAAGGCTGGTTTTTTAGAAAACGGTGAGTTCATCGAAGCGCAAAACTATGTGTAATCTTTATGGGCGTTGAAACCCTAAAACCACGGATAGAAAATAAATTGGCTTTTCGCGGGATAGGAAATCTCGGTGGGGGGGAGCTCGATATAGCCGTCGCTTTCCAATATACTGACGAGGTCGCCTGAGTTGTGGGTGAGTTGAGGGCTGGCTTCGTTGTTCGCGCCGAGGGAAACCGGAAGGAACACGGTTAAGTTTGGACGGCCTAGGGCAGGGGCGGTCAGCTTGACCGTGCGGTGTAGTGTGTCGGCACTGCCGCTAGCATGTTGGAGAGCGGGTATGACATAGTGGTGCAAGCAGGTAAGCGTCGAGAGCGGGTTGCCGGGCAGGGCGAAGACGGCGCAGCCTTGGTCGCTCCAGAAGCCCAGTGGCTTACCGGGCTTTTGTTCGACGCCATGGAAGTGACAAGTCAGGCCGTTGTCCGTGAGCGCTCCAGGGATGAAGTCTTTTTTTCCCATCGAGATGCCACCACTGATCAGGACAATGTCGTTCTCCGCGATGAGTTTGGCCAGTGCAGTTGTGGCGCTTGCCGCTTCGTCGATCAAATGAACACGCTCCCTCGCGGGCAGCCCGACACGGGCGAGTGCCGTCTCGATCGAAAGGTCGTTGGAGCGTCGGATCTCATGGGCTTCGGGCATTTCCGAGACAGGCACGAGCTCGTCGCCCGTGCTAACGATGACGATCGACGGGAGCTTGCTAACTTTGAGCGAGGTATAGCCACAGGTCGCGGCGATGGCCACTTCGCGGCTACCGATCACACGTCCCGCACGGATCAAGGCCTCGCCGCTTGAGTGATCGCTGCCGAGCGGGTGGATGGCGTCGCCCAGGTTCTGATCTTCCGGCATGGTCAGGCGAACGGATCCCTCGTCGAGGCGTTCGGTTTCTTCGTAGGGGACGACGCAGTCGGCTCCTGCGGGCACAACGGCGCCGGTCATGATCTCGATGCAGCTTCCGGTCGCGGTTGCCAAAACCTGAGCGGGCGATCCGGCCGGTGCCTGTGCCACCACTTGGAAACTTTCGACCTGCGAAATATCAGCCACCCGCAAGGCATAGCCATCCATCATTGCGCGGTGAAACGGAGGCAGTGGCCGGTCAGCGACGACTTCTTCGCGTAGGATCCGTCCCGCGCATTTATCGATCGGGCAATCAATCGTTGGGAATGGTGCGAGGTGTGGCTGAATCAGCGCTTTGGCTTCGTGTGGAGGGATCAGAGGATTCATTGTAATAAGTCGTGCATTTATGACTGTATTGCATTTGGTAAACACTCAATGGTGAAAGATCAAAGAGGGCGCGGGCTCACAGATTTACGCATATCGCTGACAGATCGGTGTAATTTGCGCTGCACCTATTGCATGCCCAAAGAGATCTTTGGGGCGGATTATACTTTTCTAAAAAAGGACGAATGGCTGCGTTTTTCCGAGCTCGACGACTTGGTGGCTGCATTTGTCCAGCTGGGTGTGAAGAAGATACGTCTGACTGGTGGCGAGCCCTTGCTACGCCCGGGACTGGATAAATACATCCACGGACTCAAGCATTTGCACAAGATTGATGATGTCGCGCTGACGACGAACGGGCTGCGCTTGGCCGAGCGTGCTGCAGAGCTGAAAGCTGCGGGCTTAGACCGTGTCACGGTGAGTCTCGATGCGCTCGATCCAGAGATCGCAGGGAAAATGAATGGGCGGGGCATCGCGCCACGCACCGTCTTGGCCGGTATTGCGGCGGCGCAGCACGAGGGCTTTCAGGTGAAGGTCAACATGGTCGTCGAACGCGGTGCCAACGATTCTGAAATCCTGCCGATGGCGCGCTACTTTAAGGAGCGCGGCGTGACCCTGCGCTTCATCGAGTTTATGGATGTGGGCAACCACAACGGATGGAAGATGGAGCGTGTCGTCAGTGGCCGCGAAATTCTCAAGCAGATTCAATCCGAGTTTGCAGTTGAGCCGCTCGATTTAAGCTCAGAACAGGAGGTGGCCAAGCGCTACCGCTATGCCGACGAATCCGCCGAGTTCGGCTTGATTACCTCGGTCACACAGCCCTTCTGCGGTGGTTGCACCCGCGCACGTATTTCCGCTGACGGTAAGCTTTACACTTGTTTGTTTGCCAGCTCGGGGCTGGATTTGAAGTCGTTTCTACGCGCAGAAGATTATGAAAAGTCGAAGCTAGACGCTTTACTACGTGCTCATTGGGGCGCGCGTGGTGATCGTTATTCGGAGCAACGCGGCGCAGATGCTACGCCCCATGATAAAGTCGAGATGTCGTATATCGGTGGCTGAACGAAAAGCTTCATGATCTTTTCGAGATCAAACACTACTTACCCAATCGATAGTCCGATTTACCGCCAGTCTTCTCAATGAGGCGCGTGGATTCGATGACAATGTCCTTGGAGACCGCTTTGCACATGTCGTAGATCGTAAGTGCCGCACCGCTCGCGGCGGTGAGGGCTTCCATTTCAACACCTGTTTGATCGAGCACTTTAACGCGGGCTTCGATACGGAGGCGGGCTTCATCGGCTGGTGCTATTTCGATCTTGATCGATTTTAAATTAAGCGGATGGCAGAAGGGGATCAGCTCAGAGGTTTTCTTCGCCGCCATCGTGCCAGCGATAATCGCTGTATCGAGGATAGGACCTTTCTTGCTGCTCCAGCCCGCTTCAACGAAGGCAATCATGATGTCCGTTCCCAGGTTGACGAAGCACTCCGCGATTGCCGTGCGCTCCGTAGCTGCTTTTGCCGAGACGTCGACCATCGTGGGGCGTTGGTCTTTATCAATGTGAGTAAATTCCATGGGGTAGTTGAATCTAAAACTGTATTAGTAGCCGCTGCCGGTATTTGCGGAGCCCGTGCAGATCGGAGCTGCGGAGTTCCAGCCAACGCCGAGGCGGTGCGCGCCCATGTCGATGAACTTCTGTGCGCTCTCGGCGTTACGGATGCCGCCGGAGGGCTTAACTTTGATGCGTCCTGCGGCTGTATCAAGCATGAGTTGCACATCGTCGATCTGGGCACCTTCGCCGTTAAAGCCCGTCGAGGTCTTGACGAAGTCCGCGCCGGCTTCGATGCAGGTTTCGGTGAGTTGCTTGATCTGTGCGGCATCGAGGTGTGCGGTTTCGAAAATGACTTTAAGGATGATTCCGGCAGCTTGGGTCTGCGTGGCCACTCCAGAGATGTCGGCTCTGACCGCGTTCCAGTTACCAGACTTGACCCAGCCGTAGTTAGCGACCATGTCGATCTCTTCGACGCCGAGCTTAATGTATTCGGCGGCTTCGGCGGCCTTGCTTGCCGAGAGTTGATCGCCATGTGGGAAGCCGAGCACGACGCACACTGCGGTGTCGGTGCCTTTGCAATACTCCTGCGCGACAGGTATGTCGCAGGGGCGCACGCAGACGCTGAAGGCGTTTAGTTCGATGCAGGCCTTGAGGGCATCGATCGTTTCTTCTTGAGAGAACTCAGGTTTGAGGATGGCGGCGTCTAGGTATCGGTTGATGGATGTCATGATTTTGGAAGTAATGTAATGCGTTTGGTTTTAGCTTCTACGATCCCGATGTCCACGAATAAGCGCATTTCCTCCCGATCACGATTACACACTGGACAGTCGATCGCATAAGTCCTGCTTGTTCTTCTAATTAGTCTTGTTCTTCTATTCGTGAAAAGTGAGCCTATGGCATGAAAGACGTCGATACTCCGCTACAGGACATTAAAGATCGTGTGCTCGCCTTCGCTCAGGAGCGCGACTGGGAGCAGTTCCATTCGCCAAAAAATTTATCTATGGCGATCTCGGCGGAGGCTGCCGAGTTGCTGGAGCACTTTCTCTGGCAGAGCCCGGAGGCTTCACGCGCAGACATGACGGACGAGACGCTGCGTGCCAAGGTCGAGGAGGAGTTGGCCGATATCTTTATTTTCGCGATCGAGTTCGCCAATGTCACAGGCATTAATATCGCTGCCATTATCGAGGCTAAGATGGCGCTGAATGCACAAAAATACCCCGTCGATAAAGCGAAGGGGCGAAGTGAAAAATATACGGATCTTTAGTTAATTTCCCCAAAACGGGACTTTTTCCGCTATTTTTTGTTGCGATTGCTGCGCCAGTTTTCGCGGTGTTTGCGGATCCAGTCGAGGAGGGCGCGCTCAAATCCAATGTCTTTTCCTTGTTTTTCGGATTCGATCCATTTGTGCCGCAGGATTTCCTCTCTTTCTGCTAAAAACTCCTGATACAGGGTTGAGCGTTGCGCAAACCCTTGATGGGGGGAGGTATCTGTAGCTGTGCTGGACATCTTTTTACTTTCCTGACTCATACGACTGATAACTTATCACTTTGCTGAGAAACCGCAAACTAGGTATAATGGTGATACTGGCTAGCTAAAACGTACATTCAGCGATTATTTAACAAGATTGTTCAGGATTTTCCGCGCAATCTCCATAAATACTTGAGCGGCTTTCGAGTCAGGATCGCTGACGACGATGGGGATGCCCTTGTCGCAGCCGATGCGGATATTCGGGTCGATAGGTATTTGTCCGAGTAGCTCGGTTTCGAGGCTTTGCGCGGTTTCGCTGCCGCCGCCTTGGCCGAAGAGCTCCTGACGGCTCCCGTCGGGGGCTTCGAGGTAGCTCATGTTTTCAACCACACCGAGTAGGGGCACGCTGACTTTATCGAACATACGCGCACCGCGGCGGGCGACATTGGCTGCAGCGGGCTGGGGCGTGGTGACGATGACGGCACCTTCGAGTGGAATCGTTTGCACGAGCGAGAGCTGCGCATCGCCGGTTCCGGGTGGTAGGTCGACGACGAGGATCTCCAGCTCGCCCCAGTTTACGTTTTGGGCAAATTGTTGGATCGTTTTCATGATCATCGGACCGCGCCAAACGACAGGCGTGTCTTCGTCGACGAGGAAACCCATTGACATGGTGCGCACACCGAAGTTCTCGATTGGCACGATCAAATCGTTTTCGATTTCGGGGCGACCGGCTGCACCGAGCATGAGTGGGATGGAAGGACCGTAAATGTCGCAGTCCATGATGCCGACGCCGGCTTTGCCTTGCTCCTCGAGGAGGCGCTGGAGTGCACAGGCAAGATTGACGGTGACGGTCGACTTCCCGACACCGCCCTTACCACTGGCCACAGCGATCGCGTATTTCACCTTCTGCATCGCGGCGCTGTTGGTTGCGCTTGGGCTCGAGGCTGTGCCGGGGCTGGGCTGTTGCTTGGGCTGTGAGATCTCCATGCGGATCTTGACGTCGTCGATGCCTTCGAGTGCGCCGACGATGGCTTTGATGTCTGCTGCGATGGTCTCCGGCACCTTTTCGTCGCCCGTGGTGATTTCGATGCCGATCTGTGCGATGCCGTCGGACAACTCCACTTCGCGCACGAGGCCGAAGGAGACGATGTCGCGACTGAAACCGGGAAATTTGACTGCCTTGAGGGCGGCTTGGATTTGTTCTTTATTGGCCATGGGAAGTTGAGTGGTGTTCGGTCAAGTGGTTGATCCGCCTTCGCCAATGCTTAGGCGTGACAGGGTTACCGAGATAAGGGTTCCAAGTTGGGAGCTTGTTGGCTTGGATCAATACGAAACGTATAATTTTCGACTGCGTGTGAACAAAAGAACTGAATCGAGAACTCGTCCATTATTTCCTTTGGCGTTATTATCATGGAGGTAGGGCGTCCCGCCCTGCGCGTCTGGAAAGGTTCGGAGCCAGATGCCCCGACTCCGATAGCGGTCGTGTGCGAGCTTATTACATGGAGTTCGTTCGTCGGCATAAGTGCACCCGCTTTGCAAAAATATGGCACCGTTGCGGAATTTCATTTGCGATTTACGGCGGCTTCGGGCTATTTCATGACTATGCGTATAACTGTCCTCCTACTGCTCTCTATTTTCTCTATTTCACTCTGTCCGCAGCTAGTATCTGCCGAACCGATCGAGTTGAAACCCATCGATCGAAACCGGGAAGGGCAGCTCGGTATCGCCATCGATAGTAGCGACGCGACGGTCAGCACACTGGCACGGCGCGCCTTCGGCCTGCACGGCGGGTATATCGTCACGACAGCGAGCAACGCTGCTTTTCAAATTAAGATCGAGCCTGCCGGTGGCTCATCTGTTCTAGTGACGGTCGGCTCCGGGCAGCCCTATGCCGAGCAGCTGCGTCGCACTGTTCCCGGGAGTGACCTCCAAAACGCGGTGCTCCGCGCCTGCGATCTTGTCGTCGAGGCAACTTTGCGCTCGAAGGGATTTTTTGCCGGTCGCCTCGCCTTCGTCGGTAAACAGCGTGGTATCTCGGAGATTTACACCAGTGATCTACTTTTTAATCGCGTCAGCCCTCTCACGCGCGACCGCTCCCTCGTGACGGGCCCCAAGTGGTCGCCCGATGGTCGCCGTTTGCTTTATACGACTTACTACAAGACTGGCTTTCCTGATATTTACATGATCGACCTGAGCAGCGGCCGTCGGACTCCGGTTGCCACATTCAAAGGTACCAACACGGGCGCATCCTATAGCCCCGATGGACGCCAGATCGCCATGTCGCTTTCCGGCACGGGCAACGCAGAAATCTACGTCGCTGATAGCCGCGGTAATAACAAGCGCCGCCTGACGACGAACAAGAGTCTCGAAGCCAGCCCCAGTTGGTCGCCCGACGGGCGCCGCTTGGTCTATACTTCGGATGCGCCAGGCAAGCCTCAGCTCTATGAAATTTCCAGTTCGGGCGGCCCCGCACGTCGCATCCCGACCAATATCAGCAGCTACTGCTCTGAGCCTGCTTGGAACCCTGTCGATGACAGTCAGATCGTTTTCACCGCTGCGGTGAGTGGCGGCTTTCAAATCGCGCTCTATAATTCCAAGACCCGAAGCAGCGAGATTCTGACGGGTGGTGCCTCATCTCTAGAGCCCGCGTGGTTGCGCGACGGTCGGCATGTTGTGTTCACCCAACGCAACGGGGGCAGTACTCGCCTCATGCTTTTGGACACGGTGACAAAGAAAGTCAGCGCACTCCACAAACCCGGATTCGGCGATGCTTCGTCGGCGAGCTTCGTGTATTAGGTTGGAGTCCCGCCTTCAGGCGGCCTTGTTAGTTGGAGCTTCAACCGTCTAAAGGCGGGACTCCAACCTTCTACGACAGCGCTGCTTTAATCAGGGATTCTACAGTCGCATCCGCGCCCAGCTTGGAAACGGCCTTGCGCACGAGCTTATCGGCGTCGGCCGGTTTGTAACCGAGAATCATCAGGCTGGCCACGGCGTCCTGGAAGGCGCTGGGTTCTTGGTTCGTCGAGACATCGCCCGCGGTGGGTGCGCTGCCACTTGCGGCGAGGCCGACTTTGTCTTTTAATTCTATGACGAGGCGTTCGGCAGTCTTCTTGCCAATGCCGGGACATTTTGAAAGGAGGGCTACATCGGAACTGGCGATCGCACTGCGCAGCAAATCGGTCGACATGCGGCTGAGCATGCTGATCCCGATCTTGGGGCCAATCCCGGAGACTTTCTCGATCAGTAACCGATAAAAGTCGCGATCGTCACGGCTGGCGAATCCGTAAAGCGTGGCACTGTCTTCGCGATACACGCTGTGGATGTAAAGGCTGCACTCGTTGCCGATCGAGGGCACCTTTTCCGCCGTGGTAACGGGGATGTGCACTTCGTAGCCGACCCCGCCGGCCTCTAGCACAACGAGCAATGGAGTGGATTCGAGAACAGTACCTTTGAGTCGTGCGATCATGATGTGAGAGAGTGGAGGTTTAATGATCGTAGCCGAAGTTGTAAAACTTTGGCCGGACTAACTCGCTATGCGGAGTCGTCCAAATTCTTACGAATTCGGCTACGTAGTGCGGAGTATGAATGACAGTTCTCAAATTCTAATCAACCAGCCCGAGGACGTCTTCCATATTATAGACGCCGGGCTTTTGGCCGACCGCCCATTGTGCGGCGCGGACGGCGCCTTGGGCAAAGATCTTGCGGTCAGTCGCGCGGTGGGTGAGCTCAATACGCTCGCCGTCGCCGCAAAAGTAGACGGTGTGCTCGCCCACGATATCGCCGCCGCGGATGGCATGGACGCCGATCTCCTTGCGAGGGCGTGCGCCGACGAGCCCCTCGCGACCGTGGACGACTTGTTCGTGGTTCAGCTCGTAGCTGTCCTTCAAGATTTCGATCAGTCGCTCGGCGGTGCCGCTGGGGGCATCCTTCTTATGATGGTGGTGCATCTCGAGGACTTCCGGCTCATAGCGCTCGCCGAGGATGTTGGCGGCTTTACGAGTTAGGTAGTTAAGCGTGTTCACGCCGACAGAGTAGTTGCCTGCCCAGACCACGGGGATCTTTCCGTCGACCGTGCGGAGGATCTGCTCCTTTTCTTCGGTCGTGTGGCCGGTGGTGCCGATGACGAGCGGCAAGTTGTTGGCTACTGCGAGCTCGGCGATGCCGGGCGTCACTTCGTGGAAGCTGAAGTCGATGATCGCTTCGCAGGCAGTGATGTTGGCTGAGGGATCATCGCCTGCGTCGCAGGCAGAGACGATCTCGGCGCCGTTGTCGTTCGCAATCGCAGAGATGGCGATGCCCATGCGTCCGCGTGAGCCGTTGAGAAGTAGTTTGAGAGACATATATTCGGAGGTCAGAGGTCAGAGGTCAGAGGTCTGAAGGTAAAGTCCAACTCAGATTACACAAGTCCGAGCTCTGCGAGCATCGGATCGAGCACTGCGCGGGTATCGTCGGTGATCTGGCTGAGGGGCAGGCGCACTTCGTCGGAAGCAATGATGCCTGCCTGCTTGAGCGCATACTTGATCGGCACCGGATTGGGTTCGAGGAAGATGGCCTTGAAGAAAGGGAAATACTTCAGGAAGGTTTCACGTGCGGTTGCGTAGTCGTTGGCATTGGCAGCGCGCACCATTTCGACGAGTGGAGACACCACTAGGTTTGACGCGACACTAATCACGCCAGTCGCACCCGCCGACATAAAGGGGAGGGTGAGTCCGTCGTCGCCACTCATGACCGCATAGTCCGAGCCGAGGGCACGCACATATTCAGTGACCTTTTCGCAGGAACCTTCAGCAGCCTTCATGCAGCAGACATGGGGATACTTTTCGTAGAGGCGCGCAGTCACATCGACGGAGATTTCGATCCCGCAACGCGACGGAATCGAATAGAGGATGATAGGCTTCTCGGTGCATTCCGCGATCTTGCCGAAATGTTGAAGCAGGCCTTCTTGGCTCGGCTTGTTGTAGTAGGGGGCGACGACTAGGAAACCATCTGCGCCGGCTTGCTCGGCTTCGCGAGTGAGGGCGACGGCTTCATCGGTCGAGTTCGAGCCTGTGCCTGCATAGACAGGCACCTTGCCTGCAGAGGCTTGTACCGTCGCACGAATCACCTCGATATGCTCCGAATGATTCAGTGTGGGGGACTCACCAGTCGTGCCCACGGATACGAGGCCATCGATGCCGCCTGCGAGTTGGTGGGCGACGAGTTTTTCGAGGTCGGCGTAGGCGACTTCGCCGCCCTGCATTGGGGTTGCGAGCGCGGTAAAAACACCTGAGAATTGGTTTGTGTTCATATAAGCTTCAAAAAATAATGTAAATCGACATCTGGCGACTGATTCGCTCTAGCACGAGCATAAGGTTCTGTATATTCAACAGAAAAATTATTCCATTAACGACAAATAAAAATGGCAGTTCTCGAAACAATTCACGGTCTTCTTAATCTCGCTGTCGAAAACGGTGCCAGCGACATTCATATCAAATCAAACAAGCCCGCATTTCTGCGTCTGAGCGGGCGTCTCGAATCTGTCGAGATGGATCCGATTCCACCGGAAGATGTGCGCGAGTTTATCGAGCAAAGCGTGCCGGAGCAGTTCTTCGGTACTTGGTCACAAGATCGTCAAGTGGACTATTCCTATCGCGTCGAGAATATCGGCCGCTTTCGTGTGAATGGTTTCCTCCAGCGTGGCCTCCCTAGCGTCGTCATGCGCCATGTCAGCGACCATCCACCTACATTTGATGAACTGAATATTGATGGCGATGTGCTCTCAGGACTGTGCAAAGTAAAAGACGGCATCGTGATCCTCTGCGGGGCGACCGGTTCGGGGAAGAGCTCCACGCTTGCTGCCATGATCAACCACATCAATCAGAACTTCGATAAGCATATCGTGACACTGGAAGATCCGATCGAATACACATACACGGATATCAAATCGATTATCAACCAGCGCGAGGTCGGTATCGATTGCCCGAGTTTTGCCGAAGGCATGCGCGCAGTGCTGCGTCAGGATCCTGATGTTATTCTGGTCGGCGAAATGCGTGATAAGGCAACTTTCGAAACCGCGCTACAAGCTGCGGAAACCGGGCACTTGGTGTTTGGCACCTTGCACGCTTCTAACGCACAGCAAGCGATTCAACGCCTTTTCGAATTTTTCCCCGAGGAGCGTAAGGTCGCTCTTCAGCGCCAGATCGCTTCGTCTCTACGCGCCACCATCACGCAGAAACTCTTGCCCGCGCTGGAAGGCGGTGGTCGTTTTCCAGTGTCGGAATCGTTCATCCTCGATTCGCTCGCTCGCAAGACGATCATGGACGGCAATTTCGATAAGATCGAAGCTGTCATCGAAGCCAATGAGGACAATGGTTCGAAGACATTCAATCAAGATCTCTATCGCTTGGTCAAAGATGGCAAGATCACCAAAGACAGTGCGATGTCCAACTCGCCGAACCCACGCCAGTTGGAGATGAACTTGAAGGGCATCTTCCTAAGCAGCGGCGGGATCGTTAATTAAAAGGTCGAACCTTATCTAACAAATGATTCAAACGTGGACTGCCTGATCATCGGCAAAGTTTGGCCGGAGCCTAGCTCGACGGCTGCTGGTCGTCGCACACAGGATCTGGTCACCGCGCTGTCCGCTGCAGGGTGGGGCGTCCATTTCGCCTCAGCCGCGCAACGCGGCGAGCACGCGCTGGATCTCGAAGTGCTCGACGTGACGAGCCACGCGATCGCAGTCAACGATTCGGCTTTTGATACATGGGTTGCGGCGCTGGCGCCCGAGGTCGTGATCTTCGACCGCTTCATGACGGAAGAGCAGTTCGGCTGGCGCGTGGCCGTGCACTGTCCCGAAGCGCTCCGCATGCTCGATACCAGTGATTTGCACTGTCTACGCGTGGCACGCGAGCGAGCGCTTAAAAAGAACGAGCCTATCGATCTGAAAAATGAAACCGCGCTCCGCGAAATCGCCGCCATCTATCGATCTGATTGCACGCTCATGATCTCTGACTATGAGATGGAGGTGCTGCGGAGAGAATTCAACATCACCGAAGACTTGATTGCCTATTGGCCATTTGCGGTGAGTTTGCCAGAGGTCGCAACCAAGTTTTCCGAACGCGAACACTGCATCATGATCGGCAGCATGCTGCATCCACCCAACCTCGATGCGGCGCGCTGGTGCCAGCAATCGATTTGGCCCATCGTCCGCACAGAGTTACCAGAGGCCGAACTGCATATTTATGGCTCTTACGGTGAACGTTTTGCGGGCGAACTCGATGCCCCCGCTCAGGGCTGTCACTTCAAAGGTCGCGCGGATGATGCGCTGCAAACGATGAAGCAGTATCGCCTGAACCTAGCGCCCCTGCGTTATGGTGCTGGGTTAAAAGGGAAAGTGTTCGACGGCTTTCAAACTGGCACACCTACTGTGATGACGCCTATCGCCGCGGAGGGCATCGTTCCCGATGAAGCTTGGCAACACACTGCTCCAGAGACCTTTGCGGCTGCCGTGGTTAAGCTCTACCATAACCAGCAACTCTGGCAGGCACGCCAGATGCAAGAGCGCCAGCTTTGCCAAGAGCGCTTTGCCGCTGAATACTGGCAACCGCGCCTGCCACAGATCATTGAGACGGCGCTCCACGAAAAAGACGAACGCCGAAAGCAAAATTTTATCGGGCAAATTCTGCGTCACCACCATCACCGTAGCACTGAGTTTATGAGCCGTTGGATCGAGGCTAAGAATCGGTAATTTCGCTTTGAAGGTTGCCGACGGCAGGGCGGTTAATCTGCATTGGCACGCGCCCTGCTATAGGTCTATTATGTTTTCTTCAATCGTCATATTTTCGAGCGATGCCTTGTCGGTGCGGACGCTCTCCTGCGTGTTTTGATGGGCGAGGGTGTTAAACTACTGGTGGTCACCGATTTGGATGGCAGCCTACTCGATGATTCTTATGCGTGGGCGTCAGCGCGTCCGGCGCTGGCTCGATTGAGGGCGAAGGATATGCCACTGGTCTTAAACTCAAGTAAGACCGTCAGCGAAATGATGGACTTAGCCCACGACTTGGGCATGTGTTCGCCGCTGGTTGCTGAAAATGGTGGCCTCATTGCGATTCCGGACTCTCGAGGCGAATACCGCATTGAGCTGACTGGTCTCTCTCGCAAATCCATTTTAGAAAAAGCCCATTCGCTCCGAGCGGATGCAGGCTATCAGTTTTCCGGCTTTGCCGATTGGTCGGCGGAGCAAATCGCGGAGCGCACGGGCTTATCTCTAGCCGCGGCACGACGTTCGCAAACCCGCCATGCTACCGAGCCGATCCTTTGGGAGGATACGGAGGCACGCCTCGTTGATTTTCAACAAGCCTTAGCCGCATCCGGAATTCGCATCCTTCGGGGAGGGCGCTTTCTCCATCTCATGGGCATGGCCGATAAAGCCGACGGTTTAGTCGCTGTGAGGCAATACTTTCAGAAAGCGCAACCCAAAGTCGATTGGGTGGTCGTCGCACTTGGCGATAGCGACAATGACCGTGCCATGCTTGAAGCAGCCGAAATTGCGGTCGTCATTCCACACGCCGACGGCGCCCACATCGCCCCGGACGCACCCAGAGTCGTGCACGCGCCGCACCCTGCCACCAAAGGTTGGAATACTTCACTTTTAAACATATTAGACGAATACTGCTAAATACCTAAATTACCCATGGGAGACTTTCACCAACACGGACTCATCACTACGCTGCATCAGCTGAATAACCGCCCGCTTGAAAAGCTGGAGGCGGATCTGATGCAATTTCGCAAACACCGACCGATGGCCTTAGTGCTGCCTTCGCTCTACTCAGAGCTAGAGGGGCCTGCGCTTTCCTCCATCCTCGAAGAGATCGCCGAGGTGCCTTACCTCGATCAAATTGTGGTTGGCCTCGACCGCGCCAATGAAGCGGAGTATCGCCATGCGCTCGAGTTTTTCGGAGCCTTGCCACAGCAGCCGCAAGTGCTCTGGAACGACGGCCCCCGCTTGCGTAAGATCGATGCGCTCCTCGCCGAGAAGGGTCTAGCGCCAAAGGAAGCGGGCAAAGGACGCAACGTCTGGTATATGTTTGGTTACGTCTTGGCCGCCGGTAAGGCGCAGGCCGTTGCGCTGCATGACTGCGACATCACCACCTATAAGCGCGATATGCTTGCGCGCCTGATCTATCCGGTGGCGAACCCGTCGTTCAGTTATAAATTTTGCAAAGGTTACTACGCCCGTGTGGCCAACAACTCGATGAACGGTCGTGTCTGCCGTTTGCTCGTGACGCCTTTGATCCGCGCACTCAAAAAGGTTTGTGGGCCGAACGAATACCTCGATTACCTCGACAGCTTTCACTATCCACTGGCCGGCGAGTTTTCGATGCAACGTGATGTGATCGAAGACATCCGCATCCCCTCCGATTGGGGCTTGGAGATGGGCGTGCTTTCCGAGATGCAGCGCAATTACTCGACCAATCAAATCTGTCAGGTCGATGTCGCAGATACCTACGATCATAAGCACCAGGATTTGTCGCTCGAGGATCGCTCGCGCGGGCTCTCCAAAATGAGCTGCGACATCACCAAGTCGCTCTATCGCAAGATGGCTACGCAAGGGCAGGTCTTTTCTCACGAGCATGTGCGCACCATTAAAGCCGCTTACTATCGTATCGCGCTGGATCTCGTCGACAGCTATCACAGCGATGCCACGATTAACGGTCTGAAATTTGACCGCCACACAGAAGGCTCCGCCGTGGAGGTCTTTGCCGAAAATATTCTTAACGCCGGCGAAGAATTTCTCGACCCCAGCAAGTCGATGGATGTGCCCTTCATGCCGAGTTGGAAACGTGTCATCTCGGCGGTGCCGGATATCTTGTTCCAACTCCGCGAAGCGGTCGAAGAAGATCGTATCGAGTTCGGCTCGGAGATCGTGGTCAACCCATCGCTTCACCCCAAGGCACAGTTGGTGCGTCAACGCGTCGGCTTGCATGTTAAAGAAATCTACGGAGAGGAAGATGCCGACGAGATCACTGACGAGCTGATGGACGCGGGCAATATGTCGGATTTGACGATGCCCGTTGCCCACGGCACCAGCAAGTGGGATCAATCGGATGTCGTCATGATCACCTACGGCGATTCCATCAAAAGAGAAGGTCGCTCGCCGCTGCGCGAGTTAAACAACTTCATGATCCGCGAGCTCAAGGACACTTTAAGTGGAGTGCACATTTTGCCCTTCAATCCCTACAGCTCGGACGACGGCTTCTCGGTGATCGACTATACTGCAGTCAATCCGGAGCTCGGCACCTGGGAGGACATCGAAGCGATCGGAGAAGAGTTCACCGTCATGGCCGACTTGGTGATCAATCACTGCTCGCGGGAGTCGACTTGGTTTAAAAACTATACCAAGAATAAAGCACCCGGTCGTGGATATTTTATTAACGGTTTGGAGTTTGAGGACTTGTCGCAAGTCGTTCGCCCTCGCAGCACGCCGTTGCTTACTGAAGTGCATGCCGTCGACGGCGTAAAGCAGGTCTGGTGTACCTTCGGCGAAGACCAAGTGGATCTGAACTACCGCAACCCGGATGTGCTCCTTGAGATCGTTCGAGTGATCCGCTACTACGTCGAGCAAGGCATACGCTTCTTCCGTCTAGATGCTATCGCCTTTCTTTGGAAGGAGTCCGGCACCAGTTGCGTTCATCTCTCAAAGACGCATGAGCTGATCAAACTGCTCCGACTCGTGATCGAAAACCTCGAGCCGTCTGCCGTGATTATCACCGAGACCAATGTGCCCAACCGGGAAAATCTTAGCTACTTCGGTAACGACAATGAGGCGCACCTGATCTATAACTTCTCGCTGCCACCACTACTCTTGAACGCAATCTTGAGTGGCAACTGCAAGCACCTGAAAACATGGATGATGTCGATGCCGCCCGCACGTCGCGGCCGCGCGTATCTCAACTTCATCGCTTCGCACGATGGCATTGGCCTGCGTCCGGCCGAGGGCTTGCTTTCCTCGGACGAGCTTGATGGTTTGCTCGACAGCATCCGTGCCTCAGGTGGCGAGATTTCCATGCGTCGCACCCCCGAGGGGGATCTCACGCCCTACGAAGCCAATATTTCGCTTTATAGCGCAATGGAACGCACGATTGGTTCCGAACCCGACGGCTTGCAGATGCAGCGCTTCCTCTGTGCGCACACCATTATGCTCGCCCTCGAAGGCTTGCCTGCGATCTACATCCACAGTCTCCTTGGTACGGAAAACAACCGCGAAGGAATGGGGCAGACCGGGCGCGCACGCACGATCAATCGCTATCAGTGGCCTTCCGAATTACTGGATGCCGCCCTTGGCGACGACACGCGTCACCACAAGGCAGTCTTTGCCGAGATGAAGCGCTTGATTCAAATTCGTCGTCAGCAAGAGGCCTTTCATCCGAACGCCACTCAATACACGATGCACTTTTCCAACGCGATCTTTGCCTTCTGGCGCGAGAGCCTCGACCGCAGCCAAAGCATCTTTGCCCTGCACAACGTGTCCGCCGAGTCGCAAAGCATCCCGCTCGTGGAGCTCAACCTTATCGCGACGGAAAACTGGAGCGACCTGCTCAGCGGTCGCCAGTACGCAAACCTCGAAGAGGTCATCGAGCTGCCGCCTTACGGCTGTGCCTGGATTTCAAATAAGTAGGTGTAGAGGTTGGAGTCCCGCCTTCAGGCGGCAGCATTCGCGATCCTTTTCAACGTTACCGCCTAAAGGCGGGACTCCAACAAGATAGCCATTGCCTTCGCCGCGTTTCCGCAGACGCTTTCGCCAGATATGAAGAAAACTTTTCCGCTGACGCACCCGAAGATTCAACCCGCACGCTTGGTCGATTCCATTCGTGCGGAGGTCAATAAATATATCAAGCGCGAGCGTAAGAAGAAACTGCCTGACGGTATCGATTTCTGGGACTTCGACTGCAAAGTCGGTGCGAGTGCTGAGAGCGCAGTGGACGTGCACGTCAGTGCGCTCTCTAAAGCCATCGGTGAAACGCTCGAAGCGGGCAGCGAGGCCTGCTACGTAGAGATTATAGCCAAGCCAGCTAAACGTATGAAGAAGACCGAGAGTTAAATCTCCCATGTCCTATCTCCCACGCATCGCCCAAGCTTCAGCCACGATGGAGCTCAGCCGCGAAGAATTGGCCTACTATGCACGGCATATTCTGCTGCCAAGTATCGGTACGATGGGTCAACGCAAACTCAAAACCGCTCGTGTGCTCGTTGTCGGTGCCGGTGGGCTCGGTTGCCCCGTGTTGCAAGCACTTGCCGGAGCCGGAGTGGGGCACCTCACAGTGATTGATGGCGATATCGTCGCCGTCTCCAACCTTTCCCGGCAATGGCTCCATCGCTATGCCGACGCCGGGCAGAACAAAGCCGTCTCTGCGCAACATACATTACGCCAGCTTAATCCCTTTGTCGAAGTCGCTGGCCAGCCTGCAATGCTTTCTCCAGAGAATGCACAAGCGCTCGTCGAGGCGCATGACCTCGTCGTCGATGCCACCGACGATCTCGATGCCCGCTACTGGATCGACGATGCCTGCGCCGCATCCGATACACCGTGGGTGCACGCCGCGCTCTACCGCGAGCGCTCGCAACTCACCGTTTTTTGGGCAAACTGCGGTGCCCGCTTTCGTGGGCTCTATCCCGAACCCGCCGAAGCGCCGTCCTGCGCGGGCGCAGGTATGCTCGGTGCCACCGCCAGCATCGTCGGTAACCTACAAGCTCTCGAATGCATCAAGCTCATCACCGGAAACGCGCAGCCCAAAGTTGGCCAGCTCGTTTCCTTTGATGCCGACGTTCTCGCCCTGCAATCTTTTCAACTGCCCGGCGTTCAACAACCCACTCGAATCGACGATCCCGCTGCGAAGAGCCCCGCATCCGGCATCACCCAGGAGGCGCTACAACAAGCGCTCTCCATTCATGAACCCTTGCAACTCCTCGATTTGCGCAGTCGCAGCCAATACGAATCCGGTAGCATCGCAGGCGCACACCATTATTCCGCAGAGCAAATCCTTGAAGAAGGCCTACCGACTCACGGCGCATCGCGCATCGTTCTCTTCTGTCAAGAAGGCAGCATCAGCCAAATATTAGTCGATGCTCTACACGCCCGCGAAAGTGTAAAGCTCCAGCACCTCGAAGGCGGGTATGAAGCATGGCAAACATAGGGGCTTCATTTATGAAGACCGCCGTCGCTCAAGCCGTGCCTGGAGAAGTAGCCGGAGCTTCCAGCACCTAGGCCGCAGCAGCCGGGAGCAGGATGCTCCCCCTCCCTACGATTTACGACTCCTTAACCTTCTCCGTCTCACTCATTAACTCCGCCGCAGGTGCTTTGCGAAACATAAAGGGCTTCCGAATCCAGCCCATGATGCCGGACTCCTCCTTCTTGATGGCTTCTTCCGCTTCATTGATCGCGCTCTCCCAAGCCGAGCTAAAGCCTGGTGCCCGCGCATTCATCACGCGGATCGCTTTATCATATAGGTGCAGCGTACGGATTTCCACCCGCCCCGGCTTCTCTTTCAAAGCGCCGATGGTTTGACTCAGGTTCTGGTTGGTCTTTTGCAGGGCGACCACTTCCTCTTTCAAAGCTTCGTTCCCTTTAGCCGTGATCTCCATCTGCGTGTGCAGGTGTGCTTTCAGGGTTTCCGTTTGCGCGCGTAATTGATCCTCACGCGCAACCGCTGCAGATCGCTCCGTTCTTAACTTACCAATCGCGCGCAACCAAACATAGAGCGCGACGACCAAGCCAATACCAAAGCCAATGACAACTGGCTGCGAAAAGAAATTTATAATTGTGTCTTCCATAGCGAATTCGATGTGATTTACGAATAATGTAACGTTTCCAACAGAAAGACAATGGTATACGTGCTACAGGTTCTTTGAGTGCTCAAAGATTCTTGTGAATTTACGAGACGCCCCTTTCATTTTTGGAGTTTAGGCTTTCGTTCGTTTCTGGATGCTTTGATAGTTACTCTCCTAACAACGACTATGAAGTATTTACTCATTCTATTCATACTACTCGGCGCAGGAGCCTATTGCTGGCAGTCTGATATTCGGTCTTTCGACGACCTGAAATCACATTTTGCCAAGAGCGAAGACGCTGAAGTACCGAGCGCGCCTGCGACTTACTATGATGCGGAAACCGCATTTAGGCAGGATCAGCTCTTTGCAGTTCTGTCTAAAGAAGTGATCGCTGCGGAGACCTTCGATAAAACCTTTCAAAAGACGAAACTCGGCGGTCAAGTGAAAGGCACTTACCCGCCAGTTTACTTTCTAAGATGCATGGGGCGAGAGACGCGGGAGACCTACATTTTCGTCGTCGACGAGAAATTATACGATGAGGCTTTTAAGCATCAGAAGCTCCAGCCTCGGCAGCTCGGCACCTTCAAGAAGTACCTCTCTGAGGAGCGTTTTCGCGACGATCTCTTTCACGAGCGTTTTCGGTTCCAGATGATTAACTGATTCAGAACGCTTAGTAGTGATTGGGAAGTTCCTTTTTCGGGAGTCTGCTCGATAACTTTGAACGGACATGCGGATCTTCACGCCCAGTCCGTCACGTCCAGTCCGCTGCGTTTGATCAGTGAATGACTCATTTTGGGAATGAAACGAGTACAGTCTAAGCATTCTCTCGTGGAAAAAAGGTGGTGCTCGATTCTTAAATGCAGTAGAGTGATTAGCTTATGAACATCATCGTGTTTTTTACAGACCAGCAACGCTGGGATACTTTAGGGCTCAACGGTAACACGCAAGGCTTGACGCCCAATTTGGATCGCTTTGCTCGGCAGGGGACTTTTTTTCGTGAGGCAGTGACACCTCAGCCAGTTTGCGGCCCAGCTCGAAGCTGCTTGCAGACGGGGCAATATGCCACCACGACTGGTGTCTGGAGAAACGGCTATGGTCTCCGTCCGGACAGCCCAAAACTCGCCGAGTGCTTGAATGCCGCAGGCTATCGAACCGGTTATATCGGAAAATGGCATTTGTCCGAGGGCACCGGACCCGGGGCGGTGCCTCAGGCAAATCGAGGGGGCTATCAAGACTGGTTGGGCGCGAACTGTGTGGAACTGACCAGTGGGCCTTATTCAGCTCGCCTCTGGGACAAGGATGATCAAGAGGTGCCACTGAATGGCTATCGTAGCGATGCCATGGTGGACGCAGCGATCCGGTATATTGACCAGCGCAGTCAGGAGCCGGAGCAACCATTTATGCTTTGGCTATCCCTTCTAGAGCCGCATCACCAAAATACCGACGATTCGTATCCGGCGCCACATGGGCATGAACGCGATCATTTGGCCGCATCGCTACCGCCCGACCTACAGGCATTGGGTGGTTCTGCCGCGAAAGATTGGGCGGGTTATTGCGCCATGATCCAACGTATTGATCAGGGCTTGGGGCGTTTGAACGACGCGCTGGAGTCTTCCGGGCTCAGTGAGGATACGATGATCGTTTTCATCAGTGATCACGGCTGTCATTTCAAGACGCGAAATTCTGAATACAAACGTTCCCCGCACGATGTTAGCTTGAGAGTGCCCATGGTTTTCTGGGGGCAGAAATGGAATGGGGGCGGTGAACACAGCTGTGCCGCTAGCCTGGTCGATTTGGCCCCGACGCTCTTGGATGCGGCTGGTTTGGACATTCCCGATGCGATGCAGGGGCACTCGCTACTGTCGGCGAGACGCGGCATCGAGTCAGACCTACCCGATGAAAGCTATAGTCAGTTTGGCGATATCGGGATGGCACCCGGTCGTTGCTTACGTAGCTCCCGCTGGAAATATGCCGTCACCGCTACCGATCAATACCGCAGTCAGGGAACAGCTCCCGTCTATCACGAGACCCATCTTTATGATTTGCAGACGGATCCTTATGAGTTGGTCAATTTAGTGGATATCGAAAGCCATCGTTCCCTTTGTGACAGCTTACGTGAAAAGCTCTTGCATCGTATGCAGGCGGTGGGTGAACCGAGTGCAGATATACTAGCGCCGGAAACCATACGACCTGCGAGGCAGCGGACGATTGACTATCCCAATTGAGCTGATCTCGGCTCGCTGCTTGAACTGTTTTTTCGTTTAGGTTAGTTGCATAGTTATGAGCCTGCTTTCTTTCAGTGCATAATCCTACGACACGAACCCTCAATTACAATGAAACCGATGAACCATTCCATCTATACCGACGTCTCTGAACTATCTGATTTGATTCGCAGCATTTCGCTGGCGGCTCAGCAAACGCCCGTGCCAGCACCTTCCGGGATTTGTGGATTCGACGGGTTCATTGATAGCTTCATTCGAATGGAGTCGCCCGAGAGCATGGCTGAATTCGGCCCCAAGGTCGCGGAGGCCGCCGGAATCGCGGCTTCCTACACCGTTCAGCGCAAGGGCGACAAGTTCGGGGGCAACGGTCCATTGCTGACGGCTGCCTTGAGTGATTTGCACGGCGCCTCCATCGACCTGACCTACATCGGCGCCTTGGGGGATTCCGAGGTTTTGCCGATTTATGAGGCGGCGCTCGCTAGTAAAACCAAGCAGCTCTACACGCTGGCAGAGCCCGCGCACAGCGACTGTTTGGAATTCACCGACGGCAAGGTCATGTTGTGCGATCTGCGCACCTGCAGCGAGATCACATGGGAGCGTATGCTCGAACGGGTCGGCGATGCGGCGATCGACGAGATGTTGCAATCCGCCCATTTTGTGGCTGCGGTCAATTGGGGGAAGCTGCCGCATGTCGGTGAAATTTGGAGACAATTGGCACGACGTCACAAGGCGCTCGGACTCCCCGCCAAGAAGCTCCTTTTCTTCATGGACTTAGCCGAGTTTGAGCAGCGCCCGACGGAAGACCGCCAGGAATTGATTCAATTAGTGCCCGAAATCTCGGAGCACTGTCACACCATGTTGAGTCTGAACCTGAAAGAAGCCTGGCAACTGGCTGAGAGCTTCGGCGGACAGTTCCGTGGCCAGAAAGCACCGGAGCAGGTCGCTGAATTAGCAGGATTCCTACGCTCAAATATTGAGGCGGATCGGATTATCATTCACCCCAACGATGGCGCGGCCTGCGCCTCTGAAGCGGGCGTCTCTTTCGTGCCTGGCCCTTACTGCCGAGAGCCACTGATTTCGACCGGTGCCGGCGATAATTTCGGAGCCGGTTGCATCACAGGTGCCCTCATGGGCTTAGACGATGCCGGAATGTGTCTCCTCGGTAATTGCACCAGCGGCTATTTCGTTCGATCCGGCAGAACGCCTGCAAAGGCGCAGATTCTTGAGTTTCTGCAGGCATGGGAATCGAACTCCTTGCAGGAAAGACTCTGACATTTATTGGTACCTTTTACGACCCCATCAAGCTCGAGTGCTTAAGAGTGCTCGAGCGTGTGCAGCCGTTCGAGTTTTTCACGAATGCGTGCACGATATTTGCGCTGACGTTCTGCGCTTTTTGCACGTTTAATCTCACTGCTGACCTTAGGCCTGCCTTTCCTAAACTTGAGCACATCCTCTGGTCGTGTAAAGACTCCCCGGCGACGGAAGGCGCCAGGTGCATGGACAAAACTATCCCTCCAGAGTGGTGGATGATCATACCATGCTTTGGTGGCCTCTCGCCGAGGGTCGATGAGCCATTTAGGATGGGGTATTTGATGACGGTCGCATAGCCATTCGACATAGGCTGCCAGATAGGCATCACAATGCCCTGAGTCATTGAGTTTTGGGGCTAGTAGTTGAGGTGTCTCGGCGATTCGATGCGCAAAGTCTTTTCGGCTAGTGACGTGTCGAAGTTCGTGTTGCCAATCACGAATGTTGCGCCCGAATGATTCAGAGTCGTTCGTCACTTCAGCGATTTCGGCTGCCGTAGATGGGCGTTTCCATGCTTTATTCATCGTGTTCGTCGATTAAAGTTTGCAGTAAGGTGCGATGATGTGGGAGCAGCACATCATCCGGATAGAAACGATCGAGGGCTTCTTGAATGCGGTCGAGCGATCGGATTTTCATTTTGTTGATAAGAAAACTGAGGTCGTCGATGTCCCCACGATACGCTCCGATGGGGCGGCGGCAGGCGAGTGCCTTCATGGCCAGTAGGTATTCCGCACTGGGCACATGCACAATGAGTCCGGTGGCTTCTTCGATTTCAGAAAGTCGCCGTTTGGATTCAATGTTCGGCGAAACAAACTGTGCTACATCCGAGTTCAACCAGTCTGAAGGGAGATCTTGCTCTCTCGCCGCCTGCGCGACTAAACGTTCACCCATTTCTTTGGGGTAGAGCAGGGCGTCGATGTCCTTAGTCGCTTCCCGGGAGTTGTAAGCGAGTAAGAAGGCGGCTCCTCCATAGATAGACACTTCCAAGCGAACGCCTTCCTTAAGCGCGAGTTCGCCCAGATGTTGAAGCGCTTGCAGCATGGTGGACTTATTCATTATTAAAACGTAACGTTACGGTTTAATAGATAAATGTCAAGCTGAGGCTTCCAGGCCGAATTTTGTCAGGATGGTTCAGCCATTGTCAGTCCAGCAATGCCCCCGCCAGTGCAGCAGGCCTGAAAGTTGAATCCTCCCGGAGATGCCGACTATGTCGATGCATTCGCTGGCTGAAGTAGAAGCCAGGCACGAGTTTGCTCTCCATGGTTTTGAAATGGATCTCCTTCAACTGCACACCACCGCAGGTGACGAACTCGTCCTTGGTGGTGGGGCATCAGGGGGGCAAATCTGATCCTATTGGAGTGATTCATAACTGTTAAATACTTACTTGTTGGTTCGCTTCCAGTTCATCTTCGATTTTATGCAAAAAGCGAAAGATGGGCTGCCGTTTACCCCAATGCCATTGCATATTAGAAATATTTGGCACAGATCGGCAGTTTATATGGTGGAAACTCACCTCAATGGAGGGCAATGCTTCCGTCATTGCCGTTCGCTGGGGCATCCAAACTGACCCACCGCCCCTCCATACCGCGGAAAAGGTGGAACTTTTCCCTCCAGCTATTTAATATGCAATTGCATTGCCGCCAAGCCCTAGAACTATCGGATAATCACCGATTGCAGAGCTTGGCCGGGAATCCGAATTGTGTGATCTTCTTCACCTGTAGTTACTGTATACGTCTTGTCTTCTTCGAGTAGGTTGAAGACGACAATCGCGATGCTTCCATCGGGGTTTTTAAAAGCGGTGGCCATAACATCGGCGTCGTGTCCGTCGAGGCCGATGCGGACGGCTCCTGGGCGGATGAATTTACTGACATGTGCGATAGCATAGTAGAGTGGTGTGACGTAGAGGGCATCGCGACCGCTATCGACGAGAATCGGAGCGAGGCAATAGTTACGAGCGTGGTTCGGGCCGCCGCGGGTGTTGAGAAACATGTTCCAGTCGATCCAGCCGACTAGGTTGTGATTGAGGCCTCCGATCAGATCGCGTGTGTATCGGTAGAAGGGGGCATACTTCGGGTGGGCAGGCTTTTGCTCATCCGGTGCCCACATCCAGCCCCAGTCGGTGGCTTCTTTGCGCCAATACCAGTCGTCTTCCAGCCAGACGCCGACTTCTTCGTCGTCGCCCATCGCGTCGATGCATCCTTCAGAATGCAGGAGGCCTTTGTTGGGGTATTTCTCATTTACGTAGTCGAGAGATTCGGAACTGACGGTATTGGTGCTTTCATACCAATGAACGGCCATGCCATCGACGTATTGGGCGGCCTTTTCGTTTCCGTAAATCGTGTCCGCCCATTCTTCGAGGTGGTGTCCGCGATTCTGATCATAGCCCCAGATTTGAACGTCTGGTGCGCCGGCTTCCATCGTTGGCCCGAGGTTGTTGGCGATCCAATCGGCCATTTCGCCAGCGGTGAAGTGGAGACTCTCCCAATTGCTACCATTGCCAAGCGGTTCGTTAGTCGGGGTGATACCCCAAATCTCGATGCCTTCTGCTTTGTAGGCGTCGATGTATTTGACGATGTAGTCGGCAAATGTTTGATAGTGCTCTTTGAGCAGTGAGCCGCCATTCCAAGTTTGGTTGGTCTTCATCCAGGGCGGAGAAGTCCATGGCGAAGAGAGGATCTTAAAGTCGGCACTGGGGATTTTTTGCGCCTCTTTGATCATCGGTAGCAGATACTTGCGATCTGGCTCGATGGAAAAGTGCTCGAGCTCCGTGTCGCCTGGAACGGGGGCATAGGTGTAGTTCGTTACAGAAAAGTCGCAGCTCGCGATGTGCGTGCGTGTGAGCGAAATATGAGCGCCACTGGGAGCGAAGTATTTGTGTAGGGCGGCTTCGCGCTTCTCGGCGGAGAGTTCATAGAGAACCTGAGCGGAGGACTCAGTAAAGGAGCCGCCGATGCCGATGAGTGCCTGGAATGTTTGTTTCGGGTCGACCGTGAATACATAGTTGGCCGGAGCAGAGAGTGACACCGATTCGACGGCTTTGAGACGGTCGCCTTGGCGAGTGGTCTGATAGATTTCCAGTTCTGCTTGAGCGGTGTTGATGAGTGAAGTGCAGCTGAAGCCAGCGGCAATGATGAGCGCTTTGTTATTCATGATTTGATATTTTAAATTAAGGTGATTTTTCTAAGCTTGGATTGGTTGTTTTTCCTCTTCTTCTAGTCTGAGCTTTTCGAGGTCGGCCTGAATTTCGGCAACGTGATCAGCGGTGAGAGGATACCATAAGAGGATGATGCCGTTTGCGATGGCTAGGGCTCCGGGTAAGATGGAGAACATCAGCCGTATCCCGAGCATGGCACCTTCGGATTGTTGTTCGTTGGCGACGAAGCCGACACCTGAGAGCATCCAGCCCGCGACACCTCCACCGATGGTCAGTCCCATCTTTTGAGCAAACATCGCTGCGGAGAAAACGAGGCCGGTTGTGCGGCGTTTGAACTTCCACTCGCCGTAGTCGGCGACGTCCGTGTAGATCGACCAAACCAGTGCGGGAGTAGGGCCTGCGAGGATACTGCCTATCGCATTGACCACTAGCATCGTACCGAAGGCATCGGCGGGGATGAAGTAGAAGCCGATCAATGTTAAGCCATTGAGCACTGTGAGTCCCATGAGCGCGTTGCGCTTTCCGAAAAGTTTGCTCAGTTTTCCAGTAAAAAAGATACCTATGATAAAGGCGAGGGCACCGGAGGATAGCATGAGCGAGGTGCGGTCTAGAAACCAAAAGACCGTGCTGCCGTCATCGCCTGCGTAGTATTTGAAGAAGTGGTTGGTGACCGCGGAGCGGACCGCGACATTGGACAGCGTGAGGATCCCTGCGATCACCATGATAATCCATGGACGATTCTTGAAGAGGAATTTGATGTCTTTGCCTAGGCTGGTTCCGTCTGTATTGATCTGAGGTTTGACCCGCTCTTTGGTGCTGGCAAATGTGATCACGAACAAAACGGTCGCGATCACTGCGAGAAGCGCCATCGTAAGCTGGAAGCCGAGGGCTTCATTTTCGCCACCCAGCAGACGAACCAGAGGACGGACGGAAAGCGAGATCAACAGCGTGCCTGAAAACGCGCCGACGAAGCGATAGCTGGCGAGGGAGGTGCGGTCTTCTGAGTTAGGCGTCATGACACCCATAAGCGCAGAGTAAGGCACATTGATCGCGGTGTAGGCCATCATTAGGCCGACGTAGGTGACGTAAGCGTAGATCAGCTTGCCGGTCTGGGTGAAATCCGGATTGGCAAAGGCAAGGTAGCCGAACAAGCCAAAGGGAATCGCCATCCATAGTAGGTAGGGGCGGTATTTACCCCAACGCGTATTGGTTCGGTCGGCTAGTGCTCCCATTAGTGGGTCGTTGATCGCATCCCAGAAGCGCGTTACGACGAATAGCGTGCCCACGGCGGCGGGAGAGAGCCCGAATACATCTGTGTAGTAATACAGCAGAAAGATGTTAACGAATTGAAAGAAGATATTAGACGCGGTGTCGCCTAGTCCGTAGCCGAGCTTTTCTTTCAACGAGAGTTTTTCTGTGTTTGGCACGATATGGGGTATGGGTTGGGTCTTCTGAGGCTTAGCTAACAAAGCAGTCTTCCGAGAAATTGACGGTGATGTGCTTGATGCGTCCGCTGCGGTAAAGAATGTCGTTGGAAAGGTCGAAACTTAAGGCATGCGAATCCAGATGCTCGACTGTTCCATTACTCAGGTGGACTTGGATCTTCGGTTGAGAGTGGCTGTTCTTGACGTAGACGACCGGAGTCTGGGCGATCGTAAAGAGCAGCGAATTTTCCGGTAGATCTAGGTTCAGCTGTCGTCCATGACTGAGCCATAGTTTTTGCTGGCTTGCCTCCGTCGTGAACTCGAGCTTGCGGAGAAGGCAGGGATTGAAGTGGAAGCAGCCTTTATTCAGCTCGACCCCGAGTTCTGCGAAGCGACAGATGATACCTTCTTTCACCATGCCCGTGAGTCCGGGTTGCTGAGCGCCGGCGTGGGCGGGCGTGTGTGAGTAGGCGTCTGCCGGGAAAGCTCCATAGGCCTTTGGCGTCTTACGGAATCCGAGGCCGTTTTGTATGTCGTAGTAGTGTTCTGTGAAGGTGTCGAAAGTCGCTGTGCCCTTGGCTGCCAATGCCCATTCTTGGACGGCGAGCATGAGCTTCGACACCATGTGCCAGTAGATGCTGCCGAGCCCTTCGAAGGCGAACATAGATCCGCTGCGTCCGGTGAAGGAGCGGTGTTGGAATGTTTGTTCGTAGAGGGCTTGTATCGCAGCACTGTCTGTATCGACCGCTGCCTTGCGGTTGGGATCCGAGGCGAGCTGTTCCAAGGCTTCTCCCAGTTCGAATCGGTTGCGGAGCTCGGGTTGGAAACGAACACAACCGTCGGGTGATTTTACAACGAGCGAGCGGTCACCCTTGGAGAGCATCTCGGCTAACAAAGGGATGTTTGCTGCATCGTCCGGGGCGACTCGGTTGTAGTCGAGGAAAGAGGGTAAGTCTTTATCGGCATAGAGAATGTAACTGTTGCGACGCTCGCAATAGAGTGGGCTCTTCGGGAGCGCTTCGATCACGCCGAGGGCGTCCTGCTCGGTGATAGCACCGGAACTGAGGATCGCGACTTGGCCTTCAAGCATGGGGCCTAATGTGTGCACTTTTGCAGTACGCTTATTGTAGTCGATTTCGAGTATGTTGTAAGCGTGGTAGAGCCCGTCGCTTCGCTTGTTTGAGGCGATCGTCGCACCGACATGGGCGCGGGCACTGCAGATCAATTCCTTGAGCTGAGTGATGGAGGCGGCACTGCGTGTGCCGAGGTCTTTCAAATAGATACGGTTGCGGTAGCGTTCGCCGGCGAGCCCCAGTTCTTCGACCATGGCGTAGCGCGCTTGGTCTGAAGCGTCGGTCTGCTCAGGGTTGTTGCCGAAGCTGCGGGTCAAATCCGTGACGAATTCTTGCAAGGCATCGTAGCATTCGAAGCGGTCTCTTTGACCGTCCACTAGGCGGTCTAGAAAATCCAGATAGCGGTGCAGGTAGCTGGTGGTGACCATCGAGACGCCGAAGCCCGCGAGTGCATTATTGGCGTCGTTCCATTCGGGGCGTTGGGTGTTCATCCAGATGCCGCCACCGGGGACGAAATTACTGAGTTTGACCAGCAGGGGGATGAGCAGCTTTTCCAGTAAGGTCACTTCTACAGGAGTTGAGTTATTGGCAGTGAGCAGCTTGCCGTCCGCACCTTGCGCGGATACGCGAGCCAGTATCTCCTTATTGCGATCCTCGTTGAAATGAATGGAATGATTCGGGTCGCGAGCCAAGTGGCTGAATGATTTAATCTCGTAGGGCACTTCTGCAAAGACGAAGCCGCCCTTCGTCAGCTTGGCTTGTAAGCCGGCTGGTTCGAGGTTTTCGGCGAATTCCAGCAGTTTG
>PPCM01000283.1_pt1 | contig 59954 bp, 61 predicted proteins | sample 1555541 | NCBI WGS metagenome assembly PPCM01 (sample SAMN05284479, study PRJNA326546) | Marine sediment metagenome, whole genome shotgun sequencing project. | isolation source: marine sediment | place: Germany: Wadden Sea | collected 2012-09-05 | reverse complement strand
TGAAGGAATTAAAACATTAGATGCAAAAGGTAAAGGATTATCAGGATTGCAATTCAAAATCCAAGTATCACCATTAGATTGTACTGGTTGTGGAGTTTGTGTTGAAGTATGTCCTGCGAAAACAAAAGCACTTAAATTATCACCAATTCATGATGAACTTGAAAAAGGTGAAGCTGAAAATACAGAATACTTATACAATAAAGTAACTGACAAAACAAATTTAACTGGTAAAAACAACGTGAAAGCATCACAATTCGCTAAACCATTATTCGAATTTAGTGGAGCATGTGCTGGTTGTGGGGAAACTCCTTATGTTAAATTAGTAACTCAATTATTCGGAGCAAGAATGCAAATCGCGAATGCTACTGGATGTTCATCAATTTATGGTGGATCATTCCCAGCAACTCCATACACTGTTGATGACAACGGACGTGGACCAGCTTGGGCAAACAGTTTATTCGAAGATAACGCAGAATTCGGATTCGGTATGAGACATGCAAATGAAGTATTACGTGATAGATTACAAAACTGTTTCGTAAACAACATGGATACTGTTCCTGCTGAAGAAGCTGAATTATTCAAAACTTGGTTAGATAACAGAACAGATGGAGAGAAAACATTAGAAGTATTCAACAAATTAATGCCTCTTGTATCTGATAATGACGCTGCTTATGCAGAAGAAATTAAAGAATTATCAAACTACATCGTGAAACAATCAAACTGGATTATCGGTGGAGACGGTTGGGCATATGACATCGGTTACGGTGGAGTAGACCACGTATTAGCAAACCAAGAAGACATCAACATTTTAGTAGTGGATACAGAAGTTTACTCTAATACTGGTGGACAATCTTCTAAATCATCACCAACTGCATCAATTGCTAAATTTACAGCATCTGGTAAAGATGGTAAGAAAAAAGACTTAGCTGCAATCGCAATGAGCTACGGGCATGTATATGTTGCTCAAGTATCTCATGGTGCTAGCCAAGCTCAAGTATTAAAAGCATTCAAAGAAGCGGAAGCTTATCCAGGTCCATCACTAATCTTAGCATACTCACCATGTATCGCTCACAAAATTAAAGGTGGTTTAACAAATTCACAAAACCAAGCTAAATTAGCTACAGAATGTGGATATTGGCCAACATTCCGTTACGATCCAACATTAGAAGAACAAGGGAAAAACCCATTCAAAGTAGATTCAAAAGAACCAAAATGGGATTTATACAAAGACTTCTTAATGAACGAAGCTCGTTACGCACAATTATACGATATCAACCCTGATGAAGCAGAAGCTTTATTAGCAAGAAACAAAGAAGAAGCGCAACGTCGTTTCAAAATGTATAGACGTTACGAAGCAATGGATTATACAAAAAACTAATGAATTAAAACGAATACTTCCATACAACTGTATGGAAGTATTTTTTTTTATACAAAAAACCCAGAAAAATTTTCTGGGCTTATTTTATACTTACTGGTTACAATTGTTTTATGTTATTGAGATTGCTTTGTCATAGGAAAACCACAAAGTAAGAGTAAAGATAAAATCACTACAACCTCTACTTTTAGTGAAGGTGGGATACTTTTAATTGATGTATTTAAATCGCTATTCACTGAAGTAATTAGTAATTCATTTCCTATCTTCTTCACAAAGAAATCGCTATATACTTCAAAGTTCTCTACATCAAGAACATTAGAATAGACTTGATCCCCATTACGATCAAGGACAGTAACTCGTGCGACCTGTACACCTTTAGATAAGTAACTTGTAACAAAGTAAAAGTGATCTTCTATGTGTTGAAAATGAATAAGATTAGAGAAATCAATGTCCACATTTTCATCATCCAATACCATACAATTGCGATACGTATTGTTAATAACTTCATCAATATCACATAAGTCAACATTATACTCGAAATTCTCATAATCATATTCCGCATTTAAGACAAAACCATCATCATAATACCGATCTCCTTGTCGAGGTTCTGCATTGTTTGTGTAAATGATTGATCCCTCATTTTCTTCACTATAAAATAAGGCAACTGTATCTTCTATCATGAAACGAGGGTTATCTTCTAAGAATGAAAAGAGAGACTCTTCTATTCCTAACTCATTTAGATAAGTTGCTCTATAGTACGGGCTGATGATTGTTTGGTCGTTGTAGATGAATGAATCAACTGTCCACTCCTGAGTATCAATCTTACTGAGACCACTTTCCTCATCAATTTGATAAAATGTATCGTAGTAATGCAATTGATCAACAGATGACATACCTAAATAAAACTGATCAGCAACCTGATAAAGATGAAATGTTTGTGACTCGATATCTTCAATACGGAAACGATTTAATTCAATCAGTTCGTTGTCAAAGATGATTACTTCATTTTCTTCTGTCACAATCATCACTCTACTTCCACTTGATTCAATGCTTAAAACTTCACCAGTATAAAGACTTTCATAATCATAATCATAAGAGAAAAGTTGTTTGATATCGTCTTTTTCATTAGATGGAGAATTAAGTACAAAGACCATTACTAGAAATAATAATACAGAATATATAGATGCATAAAGATATTTTTGTTGATATATTTGATGAATCTTTAAGTGTGCTAAGAACCTTATGTAAGCATAAATCAGTACTAAAAGACCAGTGATTAAAGAAGAAGTAGCAGGATCTTTGATAGGTAACAATCGAACGGTTAAATAAAACATCACTAGAAAAAATAGCGCAAATGTAAATAGCGAAACAAACGATATTCTACTTTTTGTGATTGATTGTATTGGTGAAATAATACTATTTATGAACAAGAGTATTACAAAGAAAATCAAATAGAAAAGAATAGTTATTAGAGATATTTCTGTAGATAGTAAGATTATATCGATTGCAAGCATTGCTCCAATTATTAAAGTAATATCATAAAGTAATTTTGGCCAAACTGCTAGATGAGTATTGTACTTAACTTTGTGATTGTGCTGGAGTGTTACTTCTCTTGAATACCTATATAAAATAATAGAACCTAAGACAGTAACAACAAGCATGTTGGTTACGTAACTTAGGTTGGTTAAAAGATTTGTGAAGTAGCCAATTAAAAGACCTGTAATTGCGAAAATTAAAGCAATCAACAGTAGTTCGTAATGGCTATTCTTAGTTACGTGTTCGCTTTTTTGATTTAATATCATACGATATTCTTTTACATAATCATTAATTTTTTGATTCATTTTTTCCTCCTCATTTGTTTTAATCAAAAAATGAGGGTTTTCTAACAGCGCAACACGTTCAGTCTAATAAAAATCGGTTGTTTAAAACTGATAATTACTGTATTTATATGTTTTAAAACGGTAATTTCAACTCTTTTAATTCGATAAGATATAATTTTGATTTTGATCGAATCAAGCAAACCTTTTAGAGAACGAATCTCATTAATTACTATCATTATTAAAATAACTTCAATCATAGTATCAATAACGAATGCAAGCTTTAATTGATCTAAATAAGAAAGGGTATTTTCACCAATGTATGAGAACAAAGCAAAAAAGGCCAAAATTACTACAGCAATTTTGAATACTTCAAAATATTTAATTTGTCCTGTTTTTGAAATAGGGTTCTTAATCATAGTATTCACTTCCTAATTATATAACTATTATACCACTCAATTCTCATATCGTAAAAAAATTCTACAAATGACTACACAAAAACATTCTTAACTTGTAAACGAAGTCTTTGTTACATCATAAGGATAATCCATGTGAAAACCAACTAAGAAAATATCCTCAAGGGGTTGCTTTTTTACATGTAAGCGTTTATAATACAAAGTTACATTAGTTGAACTGGAGGTGATTACATGGATAAAGTAATTGACATCGTATACATATTAAAGAGTCTAGGATTAACAGTACTATTTGTCGGATTTATTGGTTTCGAACGTCAAAAGAAACATAAAATAGCCGGGATGACAACTCACCTACTTGTTGCTCTTGGTGCAGTAGGACTTACTATCGTACAAGAATACTTGTACATAGATAGTATCAATTTAATATTAGAGACAGAAGTAAGTCATCCATGGGTTGCAGATTCCACAGTGATCGAACGTCAAAGGATTGTCGCTCAAATCGTTGCTGGAGTTGGATTCTTAGGAACCGGAGCAATCATTAAAACAAATGGTTATGTTAGTGGTCTTACAACGGCATCTACATTATGGATTAGCGCAATTATTGGTATTGTATTTGGGTATGGTTTCTATACCTTAGGGATTACATTATCATTGTTTACACTAGCTACTTTAGTTATTATTAAACGAGTGTTATTCAAATATAAGGAACAGATATAGGAGAGGACTATGATTAATTTTAAACAGATCAAGAAAGACTACAAAGAAACCCTCTTTGATATAAGTCATAGAGAGTTTGAAAAGGATCAAATCGTATTAGTTGGTGACTGTGTGTTTGGAATGCTTAATATTGAAACAAATTTTAATGGACTGAAAATTTACAATAACGCAATTTGTGGGGATACAACAGAGTTATTACTGGATTCACTTTACAAACGAGTAATCAAATACAAACCAAAGACTGTCTTTGTTTCCATTGGATCTCATGATATTGGATTTGATGACCGAAAAGTAAAAAAAATATATCAAAATATTGTCGAAATAGTGAACGAAATAAAACGTAGAAGCAAAGGTACAAAAGTTGTATTATTAACCGTTTTGCCTGTGAACATCGCACCGATTGAAAAGGTCAATCGTGATTATGTAGACTCACGTGATAATTTCGATATTAATATGCTTAACTACTACATTAAAAATTACTGCAACAAGCATCGTATCACATTTATAGATGCTCATAAATTGTTAAAAAATGAGATCAATCAATTGGACTTAAATATGTCAATCGATGGATATCATTTGAATGATTTGGGGAATCAAAAGATTGCGAATTTAATCTTAAAAACAATATAGAACAGCCTAAAATAGAAGGCTGTTTTTTTTGTGAAGTCACTATTTAAAATATCCCTTATTTGTAATTTAAAAAAAATATCGTTTTATTGGATTAATGATTTGGTTTGTTGTATCATAGAGAAGGATTAAAGGAGTGATACTTTATGAGTACATTAACAATTAAAAATCTACACGCAGAGGTAGAAGAAAAAGAAATATTAAAAGGTGTTAATTTAACAATTAATGGTGGCGAAACACACGCTATCATGGGGCCGAATGGAACAGGGAAAAGCACATTAGCAAGTGTAATCATGGGACATCCTAAATATAAAGTTACACAAGGTGAAATTTTATTAGATGGTCAAAACGTATTAGAAATGACTGTTGATGAAAGAAGTAGAGCGGGATTATTCTTAGGAATGCAACATCCAGCTGAAGTACCAGGTGTTACAAATAGTGACTTCATTAAAACTGCTATGAATGCTAGAATGACAGATGGAAAAAGCGTGAGCTTATTTAAATTTATTCGTCAGTTAGATCATGCAGTGACTGATTTAAAAATGAATGAAGATTTACCACATAGATACTTAAATGAAGGATTTAGTGGTGGGGAGAAAAAACGTAACGAAATTTTACAGATGAAAATGTTAAAACCAAAAATTGCTGTCTTAGATGAAATTGATAGTGGATTGGATGTTGATGCATTAAAAATCGTTGGTGAGAATGTTACTAAAATGAAATCAGATGATTTGGGATTATTATTAATCACGCATTATCAAAGACTACTAGATTATATTAATGCTGATATCGTTCACGTTATGATGAAAGGTAAGATCGTAAAAACTGGTGGTACAGAAATTATTGGTCGTATTGATCAAGAAGGTTACGATTGGATTAAAGAAGAACTTGGTATTGAAGATGTAAGAGTTATTGAAGAGGATGAACAAAAACGCGTAATGTTAGGTACTTGTGCTACTAAGGAAGCCTTGAAATTATAATGGAACGCTATGAATTGATTCCTTTAAATAACCAAGACATACCAAATAAAATACTTTCTCTTATTGAAGGGTTAGAAAATGTAGTTATCATTAAAGATGGACATATCATAAAAAGGGATTTAACAGAAGAATTTGATAAAGTATATATTGGATCTTACAGTGAAGCACTACCTGAAAAAATCGATACTTTTTTACAAACAGAATTTTGCAATGAATTTTCAGATGACGCATATGAATATAACATTAATAATGTGAATAGCGGCGTATTAATACACGCACCTAAAAACTTTGCTTCGTCAAAACAACTCTATGTAATCTATATACAAGAAAATATTGACCTTGTGAACAATACAAGAATTATTCTAGATGAAAATAGTGAACTGAATTATTTTGAATATCTGTATAATGAAGGTGATGCATCAATTAACTTTGTTTCAAATAGTGTGGTTAAAGAAAATGCAAAACTAAAGTATTCTGCAATTTCAAGATTTAGTGAAAAATCAGTAATCTTTATGACAAGAAATAGCTATGTATTTAGATATGGAAACAGCCGTTATAGTGTCGCTGAGGTCAACGATTCTACAACAATCTCAAATACACATATTTACTTACAAGAATCATATGCAACAGGTACTTCGAAAACTGTCGCTATCACAAATAAAACACAAGATGCTAGTTTCAAACAATTAATTGAACACAATGCAAAAGAAACAGAAGGATTCATTGAAAACTATGGTGTTTCAAATAATGAATCAGCTTTGGTTTTTGAAGGTATTGGGAAAATCAACAAAGATATGAAAAGAAGCGTTGCACGTCAATCAAATAACGGAATCATACTTGGTAAAAAAGCAAGGTTAGAAGCAAATCCTTTATTATTGATTGATGAGTATGACGTTGAGGCTTCACATGGAGCTGCAATCGGTAAAATCGATGATGAGCAATTATACTACTTAATGAGTCGTGGATTGTCTCTGAGTCAAGCAGAAAGATTAATTATTTCTGGATTTTTAAGTCCAGTATTAAGCATGATTCAAAGTGATAAATTGAAAGATAATTTTATTACTATAGTAGAAGAAAAAACATTGTAGGTGAATTATATGGATCCGTACATTATTAAGAAAGACTTTCCAGTCTTGGAAGATGAATCGTTAGTGTATTTAGATACAGCAGCTTCAAGTTTGAAGCCAACTGTTGTATTAGATGCGATGGACGAATACTATAAAAAATATGGTGTTAACGTTCATAGAGGTGTTTATAACATGAGTTTTGTTGCTACGAACAAGTACAACGAAGCAAGAGAAAAAATCGCCATGCACATAAACGCAAAATCTGAAGAGATTGTTTTTACAAGAGGTGCAAGTAGTGCGCTTAACCTAGTAGCTTCTAGTTATGGGTTAAACAACGTAACAAGTGATGATGAAATAATTGTAAGTGAGTTAGAACATCATTCACATGTTTTACCTTGGCAAAATGTATGTAATATTACAGGTGCTAAACTAGTATATGTTCCTTTGAATGAAGAAGGACGTATTACAATTGAAAACTTCAAAAAAGTATTATCAAGTAAAACAAAAGTTGTCGCATTAACTTATGTATCGAATGTTATGGGTTATATAACACCAATTGAAGAAATAATACAACTAGCTCATGAAGTTGGAGCTGTTGTGAGTGTTGATGCAGCGCAAGCTGCACCACACAAAAACATAAATGTAGTAAAATTAGATTGTGATTTTCTATCATTTAGTGGTCACAAGATGTGTGGTCCTACCGGAATCGGTGTACTATATGGTAAAAAGAAATTATTAGATGAGATGCCTCCAATTGAGTTCGGAGGAGACATGAATGATAATGTTGATTTATATGAAGCATCATGGAAAGATACTCCATATAAGTTCGAAACAGGGACTCCACCAATCGCAGAAGCAATTGGGCTTGGAAGAGCGATTGAGTATTTGAATACAATTGGTATTTGTCAAATACATCAACATGAAATGAACTTGAGAAACTATACGATTCAGAGAATGCAAGAAATGGAAGATATTGAAATATATAATGTTACATCAGAAACATCAGTAATCAGCTTCAATATTAAAGGTGTACATCCACATGATGCAATCACATATTTTGATCAAGAAAATATTTGTATGCGAGCTGGACATCATTGTGCACAGTTGATCATTAAATGGTTAAACGTTCTTGCAACGTTACGTATATCGTTCTATTTATATAATACAAAAGAAGACTGCGATAAGTTTCTAGATACACTGAAAAAAGCAAGAGACTTCTTTAAAGAAATGGGATTCTAGAGGTGAAATTATGAGTAATATGGAAAATTTATATCGCCAAGTTATTATGGATCACTATAAACATCCAAGAAACAAAGGATTGGTTGACGATAAAGAATACAAAACAGTACATATCAAAAACCCTACATGTGGGGACGATATCACTGTACAATCAAAAATAAAAGATGGAAAAGTAGTTGACGTAAGACACGACGGTACTGGATGCAGTATCTGTTGTAGTAGTGCAAGTGTAATGAGCGAAGTATTAACTGGTAAAACAAAAGAAGAAGCAGTTACTATTACTGAAAATTATTTAAATATGCTTGCGAATAAAGACTATGATGAAGAAGTGGAATTAGAAGATGCAGTTGTTTATTCGGGAGTTAAAAAATTTCCAGCTAGAGTAAAATGTGCTTCAATCGCTTGGAAAGCATTTGAAGGTACAACAGAAGAAAGTGAGTGATTCTTGTGAGTGAAAAAACAAAACAAGATATTAATAACATTATAGGAGACTATAAGTTTGGATTTAAAACAGAAACAACAAGTGTTTTTGATTCAGGTAAAGGGTTAACCGAAGCTAAAGTAAGAGAAATCTCAGAAATCAAAGGTGAACCAAAGTGGATGTTAGATTTTCGTCTAAAAAGTTATAAACGCTTTAGAGATGTAAAAAATCCAACTTGGGGTCCTGATTTAAGTGAGATTGATTTTGATGAAATCACATACTACATTAAATCATCTCAAAAAAGTGAGTCTGATTGGAATGACGTTCCAGAAGAAATCAAAGATACATTTGATAAGTTAGGAATTCCAGAAGCAGAACAAAAGTTCTTAGCTGGTGTTTCAACTCAGTTTGAGAGTGAAGTAGTATATCATTCAACAATCAAAGAATTAGAAGATCAAGGTGTTATCTTTACCGATACCGATACCGCACTACGTGAATATCCGGAATTATTCAAAGAATATTTCGGGAAAGTAGTGCCGGCTAATGACAATAAATATGCAGCGCTAAACAGTGCTGTATGGAGTGGTGGAAGCTTTATCTATGTACCAAAAGGGGTACATGTTGAAAAGCCACTACAATCATATTTCCGTATAAACAGTGAACAAATGGGACAATTCGAACGTACATTAATCATTGTTGATGAAGGAGCTAGTGTTAACTATGTGGAAGGGTGTACTGCACCAATCTATACAAAACATAGTTTACATGCTGCAATCGTTGAAATCTTTATTAAAAAAGGTGGATACTGCCGTTACTCTACCGTTCAAAACTGGGCTAACAATATTATTAACTTAGTAACAAAAAGAGCTCTAGTAGAAGAAGATGGACATATGGAATGGATTGATGGAAACATTGGATCTAAAATTAATATGAAATACCCTGCTTGTATCTTAAAAGGAGATCGTGCCAAAGGAACAACCATTTCGATTGCCTTTGCTGGTGAAGGAATGAACCAAGATACTGGTGCTAAAATGATTCATATTGGTAAAAATACAACATCATCAATCATCTCGAAAAGTATGGCAGCAAAAGGTGGTCGTGTAAATTATCGTGGACTAATTAAACACGGTAAAAATGCAATCGGAGCCAAAAGCAATGTAGAATGCGATACAATTATCTTAGATGACATAAGTGTTTCAGATACGTTACCATATAATATTGTTCATAATAATGAAGCTCAAGTTCAACATGAGGCAACTGTTTCAAAAGTTTCAGAAGAACAGTTATTCTACTTAATGAGTAGAGGTCTAACAGAAGAACAAGCTACAGAAATGATTATAATGGGATTCATTGAACCATTTGCAAAAGAACTTCCTATGGAATATGCAGTTGAATTAAATCAATTAATTAAACTGGAAATGGAAGGATCAATCGGATAGAAAGAGAAACTTATTGTTTCTCTTTTTTTTGTAAATTTGAGAATTAAATTATTTAAAAAGAAACCGATTTTTGTTATACTGTTATCGAATAATCAAAACGATACACTAAATAGGAGATTAACGATATGAAATCACGAGAACTATTAAAACAACTCACATTAGAAGAGAAAATAAAAGCGACATCGGGAAACTCGATGTGGACAATGCTAGGGAATGAACGACTAAAAATAGAAGATATTATTGTAGCCGATGGACCTCACGGTGTAAGAGCTTATAAAGAGAAACCAAATAATCAAGTTTGGGGTGAAAATGTACTAGCTCCATCTACAATGTTTCCAAGTGCTGCAGCGATGGCCTCAACTTGGAATGAAAAATTGTTGTTTAAAGTAGGAGAAACAATCGCCAAAGAGTGTAATCATTATGAAGTAGATGTATTATTGGCACCCGGAGTTAACTTGAAAAGAAGCCCACTTGCTGGACGTAATTTTGAATACTATAGTGAAGACCCCATCTTAACATCTAGAATGGCGGTTAACTTTATAAATGGTGTTCAATCTCAAAAAGTTGGAGCTTGTGTAAAGCACTTCGCACTAAATGAACAAGAAGACCAAAGAAGATTCGTTGATTCTATTTGTGATGAAAGAACGATGCATGAATTATATCTTCGTCCTTTTTATAACGTGATAAAAGAGGCGAACCCTTATACAATCATGACTTCCTACAATCAAGTGAACGGACATTATGCAGGAGAAAGTTCATACTTGTTACAAGACGTTTTAAGAGATAAATGGAACTATAGCGGTTGCATCATTAGTGATTGGGGTGGCGTTCAAGATAAGGTAAAATCTGTTAAAAACGGAATGAATGTTGAAATGCCTGGTCCAACAGAGTTTTTACCTGCAATTACAGATGCAGTTAAAAACAACACCTTAACAGAAGATGAAATAGATCAATCTCTGATACCATTATTAGACTTACGAGATAAAGTCTTAGAAAATGATTTAAAAGGAACTAAAACTGATTTTAACAAAGGTCATGAAGCAGCTTATTTAGTAAGTAAAGAAGCTATCGTTCTCCTTGAAAATGATGGAATCTTACCGTTAAGTCCGAACACAAAAATTGGAGTAATAGGCGAGTTTGCGAAAACTCCAAGAATAAACGGTGGAGGAAGTGCGACACTACTTCCCTATAAACTAGAAAACCCACTTGAAGAATTAAGTAAAGTCTTTGATGTCGACTACGCAAAAGGGTACAAAGAAGAAGAAACGACACAAGAACTACTCGGAGAAGTTACAAAAGTAACGCAAGAAAACGACATCATCATTTATTTCACTGGTACAACAGAAAATCTGGAAACAGAAGGACAAGAAAGAGCACACATGAACTTGCCTCATGGGCACATAGAAGTTATGAATGAAATACAAAAACACAATAAAAAAGTGATTGTTGTATTAAATAACGGTGGAAGCCTAAACTTAACCCCAGTAGAAGGAAGTAACGCTATAATCGAAGCGTGGTTCTTAGGAAGTAGTAATGGAAAAGCATTATCTGAAATACTATGTGGGAAAGTAAATCCAAGTGGTAGATTATCAGAAACAATTCCACTTTGTATCGAAAATACACCCCACTATCCATTCTTCCCATCAAAACAAGATACTGTAAACTACAATGGGGATATTGTTAGACTTGGTTATCGCTATTATGATACGCATAAACAACCTGTAAGATATCCATTTGGATATGGATTAAGTTATACAAATTTTGAGTACTCAAATTTAAGTATTGATACCGATTCACTCTGTGACCAATCAACGGTTACTTTAACGGTTGATGTAACAAACACAGGGGTAGTGAAAGGAAAAGAAACAGTACAGCTATATATTCACAACAAAACATGTTTCTACCCAACTCCGTATAAAGAACTAAAACAATTCAAAAAAGTAGAAATCGAGCCAAATGAAACAAAAACAGTAACATTTGTTTTAGGCAAAAAAGACTTTGAAATCTATTCTGTTGATTATCATGATTTTTATGTAGAAGCTGGTATAAAAGAAATCATGATTGGTAAAAATGTAAATGAAATACTATTATCAAAAGAAATTACGTATAAACAAGAGTTACCATTAAGAACATCACTAACATTAAATCATACGTTAAAAACATTCTCTATTTATAAAAAAGATGCGTTTGACAACATCGTGAAACAATACCGCAGTTTCCCGTGGCATGAAATTGAAGAACCAGCACTTCGGGTTCTAAAAAGAATTAAAAGTGAATTCAAGTTAGATGATAAAACATATAATGAATTACTGGAGGGCTTATTAAAATGAAACTAATTAAACACTATGATTTTACACAAATGGAAACGTTGCATGATGATTTTACAGTCCAAGTTGGAGACAAATGGCAAAACAATGAAGCGCAAAGATATACAAATGATCAAAAGAATATCTATTTTGATAACGGGTTAGTGATCAAAGCAACGTTAGATGATGGTATTATTAACTCTGCTCGTATTAACACAAAAGGTAAATTCACATTTCAATATGGAAAAATTGACATCATCGCCAAAATACCGAAAGGAAAAGGAACTTGGCCAGCACTTTGGATGATGCCACAGGAAAACCGTTATGGACATTGGCCGAAAAGTGGTGAGATTGATATCATGGAACATTGTGGGAACAACCTGAATGAACTTTTCTTGTGTATACATACTGAAGCGTATAATCACACTAGAGAAGAACAGTACTATAAAACGGTTCATATAGATGATTTAACAGATCGTTTTCACAAATTCTCATTACTTTGGGAAGAAAATAAAATAACATACATTCTAGATGATGTAGAAGTAGTAACTTACCATAAAGGGGAAGATAATCGAGATACCTCTCATAAAGGATGGCCATTTAATCATCCTTACTATCTACTCATAAATTTAGCAATCGGTGGTTCATTTGGTGGACCAGTTGATTACCAAATGTTTCCACAAGAATTTATTGTAAAAGATGTTAAGGTGTACCAATAAAAAAAGCGCTATTTGCGCTTTTTAATTTACATAAGATTGAATAGTAAATCGTTATATACATCATTGTAACGACGATGTCTATCTTTGAGTTCTTTTATCAGTTTTAATGCTTTTTCTACTTCCTCTTTCGTAATGTTGTTTTCATCAATATACTTGATGATGTTCTCAATACTAGGAGTAATGTTTTGTAATGCAATAGCACCTCTTAGTTCATTGTCAGTTAGTGTATTCTTCTTACGAGAGAAGTACTCTGTAATTATTTTCTTCTCATCACTTGTTACATACCCATCGTCTTTTGTGAATAAATATACTATGAGCAAGACTTCCAAGTTATAGTAATTGGTACTCTCGTTTTTTACGTTAATGTTGTGACTTAGTGTTTTGTCTTGTTCGACAGCTTGCTCCCAGTGATTATCCCAACTTTTGTCTTGCCAGTAGGAATGTGCTATACCGCCAGTATTTCTTGAATAATCTCTTGACGGTTCACCTGCGATTTGTCCAGAAATTGCTTCACAAATAAATATCAATACATCTTTTGCTTTCCCCATAGTGCTCTCCTTTAGTATCCTATCGCTTCAAACAAATGATTCTCTATTCTATTAAAAATTGTCATATAAGCTTCTTCTGAATGAATTAATTTCTTGATTCGCTTTAAAATTAACGTTACATCTTCCTCAGTAAGATCGTTTTGCGATATATGTGATCTAATGTTATTTAAAGAAGGTTCAAGTGCTGTTAAACTACATATCTCTTCAATATCATACTTCGTTAATTTTGATTTATCTTTCTTATAATGTTTCTTGAGTTTGTTTTTTTCAGACAACGATAATTTCCCATCATCTTCAACATAAATATAACTTAAAATTAAAATTTCTAGTTTTAAGTGATCAACCCTAAATTTCATTTGTTTACTGACTTTTTTGTTTATTTCTCTAGCCTTATCCATGTTCACTGTTTTTCTAATCTCTGTAGTATCTTCAACTGGTTCTATTACTGTAGTAGAACTTGCAGGTACCGTTTCAGTATTATATGTTTTTGGTTTGTACGTACTTCTATTTCCTTCAAGGTATCTCCGTTTATATCTTTTTTCTCGAACAACTTCTGAAGAAACACTTAAAATACAATCGACTAAATCAATTAAAATATCAGACATCTAATCACCCCTTCTTTACTTAGTATAACACATATGAACTTAGTATAAGAATTAAATTAAGTTCTTTTCGTTTAAACTGCTATTTGTCATTTTCTTATTAATATAGTTTATTTTACAATAGAATTAGGTTATAATGTTATACGGAAAAGAATGAATTTTTTTAAGTAACTATTAAAGGAGAATATTATGCAAAAATCAATTAATGCAATTAGATTTTTAGGAATGGACGCAATCAACAAAGCAAACAGTGGACATCCAGGAATCGTACTTGGAGCAGCACCTATTATGTACTCGTTATATACAAGAGAAATGAGAGTCACTCCAACAAAACCATTATGGTTTAATCGTGACCGTTTTGTCTTAGCAGCAGGACATGCAACAGGAATGCTTTACCCAACACTACATTTAAGTGGTTATGATGTATCAATGAAGGATTTAAAAGAGTTTAGACAATTAAACAGTAAAACACCAGGACATCCTGAATACTTACATACAGAAGGTATTGATACTACTAGTGGACCATTAGGACAAGGTATCGCAATGGCAGCAGGAATGGCTGTAGCTGAAAACTTCTTAAGTGCAAAATTTAATAAAGATAATATGAAAGTTGTAGATCACTTCACTTATGCTATATGTGGTGATGGAGACTTACAAGAAGGTGTAACGCAAGAAGCAATGAGTTTAGCTGGACATTTAGGATTAGGTAAATTAGTTGTATTATATGATTCAAATGATATTCAATTAGATGGACCGTTAAGTCTTGCAAACAGTGAAAACGTTGAAGAAAAATATAAAGCGATGAACTGGCATTATATGAAAGTAAGAGACGCAAATGATTTAGATGAATTAAAAGAAGCAATTAGTGTTGCAAAAGGTGTTAAAAACCAACCTTCCATTATCGAAGTTAAATCTGTGATTGGATTTGGTTCAAGTTTAGCAGGAAAAAGTGCTACACATGGTTCACCTCTTGGTAAAGAAGAAACAGATCAAATGCGTAAACGATTAGGATATACTGAAGGTGAATTTGAAGTAGCTACTGACGTATATGCTGACTTTAAAGAAAATGTAAAAGACCGCGGAGATAAAGCATTAGAAGCATGGGAAAATACATTTGAAGAATACAAAAAAGCATACCCAGAATTAGCAAGCGAATTACAAAATGTAATGGATGGTAAACTTGCTGTTGATTTCGATAAAGTATTGGAAACAGTAGAATTAGGTACAAGCGAAGCAAGCCGTGTTACTGGTGGACGCGTATTAACAAAATTAAGTGAAGCAATTCCTCATCTAATGGGTGGTAGTGCAGACTTAACAAAATCAACAAAAGCCAAAGGTGTTAATGGAGATTATGGGTTTGATAATCCTCTTGGTAGAAACGTTAACTTCGGTGTACGTGAACATGCAATGGCTGCAATGGTTAACGGAATGACACTTCACGGATTAAAAGCATTCAGTGGTGGATTCTTCGTATTCGCGGATTATTTAAAACCAGCTGTACGTATGGCAGCAATCATGAACATCCCATCAATTTATATCTTCACACATGACTCAGTGGCTGTTGGAGAAGATGGACCAACACATGAACCAATCGAACAATTATCTATGTTACGTACAACACCAAATGTTAATGTATATCGTCCTGGAGACGCAAACGAAACAGCATTTGCATTTAGAGCAGCTCTTGAAAGTACAAAAACACCAAGTGTTATCGTGTTATCAAGACAAAACTTAGAAGTAAAAGAAGAAACAAATTATGCTGATTTCTCAAAAGGTGGATATGTAATTAATGATCAATTAGACTTTGAAGGTATCTTAATCGCAACAGGTAGTGAAGTAGGGTTAGCTCTTGACACACAAGAGAAACTTTTAGAAGAAGGAATCAAAGTACGTGTAGTATCTATGCCATGTGTTGAATCATTTAAAGCACAATCAAAAGAATACAAGGAAAGTGTATTACCAGCTAACGTTACAAAACGTTTGGCATTAGAAATGGGTGCACCTGATTTATGGTATCAATTTGCAAGTACAGTAAAAGGTATCGAACGCTTTGGAGTTAGTGCTCCAGGTGGCGAAGCTATAAAATTCTTCGGATTTGATACTGAAACAATTACTAATTTATACAAATCACTTTAAACAAAAAGGCATTTAAATATGCCTTTTTTTCTGCTTTTTCTTGAATTCTTCACATTTATAATAACGACTATGATATACTATTATTGGTGGTAAAGATGAAAAGAAGAGTATACATATATCAAGAAAACATAAGTGAAGAGTTAACACTTTTTTTTAGCAGCATAAATGACAACATTATAATCGAATCAATAAAAGATGATGTTATAACAATTAAAGATACAGATTACTATAATGAAGAACCAGTAGATTTGGAATCATTTCAACAGTTACTCGTTGAAGATTTTGATAGTATGGTTACTGTTGTTATTGAACCGTATTTAGAGGAAGACTTTTTAATTGGAGACTTATTACCTTCCTTCATAAAAGAATTACCACATAATGCATACTTTTTTGAAGATTTGATCACATATGTCGTTTTAAAAGATAACAAAGAATTAAAAGAAGCAATAAAAAAATATATCAGTACCAAAGCAAATGATGAAGTGATTCATACCGTAAAAGAATTTATTGAAAACAACATGAATAGTAGTGTGAGTGCGAAAAAGTTATTTATGCACCGTAATACACTCAATTACCGCGTTGATAACTTCATTGAATCAACACATATAAACGTAAAAACATTTAAAGGTGCAAACGCCTTTTACATGTTATATAAATACTAATGATCATTCTACATATATCATTAATATTAATCGGTTGTATCTTCATTGTTGCTCCTAGAATGATTCTTTACATCATTCATTATCAAAAAGAGTTTTCAAGATTTGTTCGTCAAATTGTTAGAATTATCGGAATTATCGCTATTCTAACCGGTGCTTTACTAATATAAGAGGTTGTTTTGTGCAAGTTGCACATTGGAAAAACATCCTCTTTTTTGTATACTTAAGACAGTTAAAACCAATACAATTATTAAAAAGGAGAATTAATATGGCTGAATTGAGATTTAATGGATTAGATAAAGTATATGATAACGGTGTTCAAGCTGTTTTCGATTTCAACTTAAAAGTTAGAGATAAAGAATTTATAGTATTCGTAGGTCCTTCTGGATGTGGGAAATCAACTACATTAAGAATGGTTGCCGGATTAGAAGAAATTACTGCTGGAGAATTATACATCGATGATATGTTAGTAAATGATGTAGCTCCTAAAGATAGAAATATCGCAATGGTATTCCAAAGTTATGCATTATATCCACATATGACTGTTTATGATAACATGGCATTTGGATTAAAATTACGTAAAATGGCAAAAGACGAAATTGAAAGACGTGTTCAAAACGCTGCTGATATTTTAGGATTAACTGCTTACTTAGACAGAAAACCGAAAGCATTATCAGGGGGGCAACGTCAACGTGTTGCTTTAGGACGTGCAATTGTACGTGATGCAAAAGTATTCTTAATGGATGAGCCACTATCAAACTTAGATGCAAAATTACGTGTGCAAATGCGTGCTGAAATTATCAAATTACATGAACGTATCGGAACAACTACAGTTTATGTAACACATGACCAAATTGAAGCGATGACAATGGCATCAAGAATCGTAGTTATGAAAGATGGATATATCCAACAAGTTGGAGCTCCTAAAGATATCTATGATAACCCATCAAACATCTTTGTTGGTGGATTTATCGGAACTCCTCCAATGAACTTTATCTACGGTAAAGTAGAAAAAGATTACTTCGTAGGAGAAGGAATCAAAGTAAAAGTTCCAGATAGCAAATTAGCAATCTTAAAAGAAAACAAAAAAATCAATGAAGAAGTAGTTCTTGGAATTAGACCAGAACACATTCATGACGATAATGTAGTAAAAGAAACGTACAAAGATTCTTTGGTTAAATTAAAAGTAGACGTAGCGGAATTATTAGGTGCTGAAACAAACATCCATGCAATGATTGGAGATCACACTTTAACAGCTAAAGTAAACGCTCGTACTGATGTTAACATCGGAGACGAAATTGAATTAGCATTTGATATGAATAAAGTTCATTTCTTTGATCCAGAATCAGAATTACGTTTAAAATAATAAGACATAAAGCGTATCAATCTTGATACGCTTTTTTAATGCAATAAATCAATTATATAGTCTGAATGATACAAAAATATGGTATTATTTAACTAACAAACAAGAAAGCGAGAACAGAATGGAAACAAGAGAATTTAATAATGGAACATACGAAGAAGTAAGTAATCATTTTATAGAAGCAAAGAAAAAAGACAAATTTATACTGAAATTAAATCTCTACGCAATACTATTTATCATCGTCCTAGCAATTCCAACATTATTATTGTTTGGGTCGTTTAACATTGTAATAGACGGTTTTGAGTCATTAGTACCAGCCTTCTTGTACATGATAGCGTTCCTTGTATTTGTCGTGATTCATGAATTATTACACGGAATTAGTTTTATACTATTTGGAAAAGTAAAAATAAAAGAAGTGAAATTTGGGCTTGTCTTAAAAAGCGGAATGGCTTATTGTATCTCAACAGTACCAGTCCCTATTAAAGCAGCTAGAATTAGTTTGATGATGCCTGTATACGCTGTATGTATCCCGTTATATATCGTTGGGATCTTGCTTAACTCAGTAGGGTTAGCATTACTAGCAATCTTCTTTTTGAGTGGTTCTATAGCGGATTTTTACTATATGTGGATATCAAGAAAAGTAGAAAAAGAATTGTACATGTTTGAAGAAATGCCTGTAGAATCAGGATATGAAATAGGGTATCGCATCTATAGAAAAGTGAAGTAACAAGTAATTGTTGCTTCACTCTTTTTTTAGTAAAAACTACGCTTAATCAGTACTATATATATGGGTGATGAAATGAAATACATTGTAAGAAGCGAAATGGGAGTTAAAATCGAAAGTGATTCGACAAGATACTTGGATTTTGGACTAATTGAATACATCAACACTTTGTGTATAAAAGAACTAATAACTTATAAAGGAAGAATCGAGGCAACTCGAAAAAAATTAGATATTCAGAGCAATATACCAGTCTTTATTAGTCAAGAACTATTACTCTTTCCAACTGTCTCAGTAAGAAACTGGGACTGTTTTTTTATTAATTATTTTGAAGTACTTTCTGTTACCAGTGAAAACGGAAAAGCAATCATTTTCTTTAATGATTTAACACAAATATCTCTTGATATAGGGGAAAATAGGATTTTTAATCAAGTGAAGAAGTGCGAACAGATACTTTCTTATCTTGAAAACTTATGAAAATACCAGAAAGAAAGTGTTTACATTCAGTTGTTTATATTGGTAATTTGAACTAAAATTTTGTATAATATGTGTGATAAATAAATTATAAGGAGTAATATAATGGCAAAGAAAATTGTTAGAGATGTTAACGTTGAAGGAAAAACAGTATTAGTACGTGTTGACTTTAACGTACCAATGAAAGATGGAGTTATCACAGATGATAACAGAATCGTTCAAGCTTTACCTACAATCAAGGATGTAGTAGAAAGAAAAGCTAAAGTTGTTTTATTTTCTCACTTAGGACGTGTAAAAACAGAAGAAGACAAAGCAGGAAAGAGTTTAAGACCTGTTTCAGAAAAATTAGCAGAATACTTAGGACAAGAAGTTACATTTGTTCCATTTACTAGAGGACAAGAATTAGAAACAGCAATCAAAGCTTTAAACGAAGGTGAAGTATTAATGTTTGAAAACACTCGTTTTGAAGATGTTGATGGTAAAAAAGAATCTAAAAATGATCCTGAACTTGGAAAATATTGGGCATCACTTGGTGATGTGTTCGTGAATGATGCATTTGGTACTGCACATAGAAGCCATGCTTCAAATGTAGGAATCGCATCAAATATTGGAGAAGTAGCTGCTGGATACTTACTAGAAAAAGAAATCAAATTTATCGGTGGAGCTGTAGACGAACCTGAAAGACCATTCGTGGCAATCTTAGGTGGAGCTAAAGTTGGAGATAAAATTGGTGTAATTACTAACTTATTAGAAAAAGCAGATAAAATTTTAATTGTCGGAGGAATGAGTTACAATTTCCTTAAAACACAAGGATATGAAATTGGAACTTCAATCTGTGAAAATGATAAATTAGATTTAGCAAAAGAATTGTTACAACAAGCAGATGGTAAACTTGAATTACCACTTGACTTAAAAGTTACAAAAGAATTTTCGAACGATGCAGATGCAAGATACGCATCATTTGATGATATCAAAGCAGATGAAATGGGATTAGATATTGGTCCTAAAACACTAGAAAAATATGAAGCAATTTTAAAAGATGCTAAAACAGTAGTATGGAACGGACCTGCAGGAGTATTTGAATTCCCTAATTTCGCTCACGGTACAATTGGAATCTGTAAAACATTAGCAGATTTAGACGCAACTACAATTATTGGTGGTGGAGATAGTGCCGCTGCAGCAATTAGTTTAGGATATGCAAGTAAATTCACTCATATCTCAACTGGTGGAGGAGCTAGTTTAGAATATTTAGAAGGTAAAACATTACCTGGTGTAGCTTGCGTAGACGAGCTATAATTCTAAAATAGTTGATTTTAGAAGGGAGTATTGAATAATGAAAACAGAAATAACACTTAGTAATACAGAAGGACTACATGCAAGTTTGGCATCGAAAGTTGTACAATTATCAAGTAAGTATAATGCAGAAGTTAGAATTGAATATGTAGACAAAATAGTAGATGCAAAAAGCATCCTTGGTTTAATGAGTCTAGCAGTTCCTAAAGGTGACAATGTACGTATTGTTGCTGAAGGTGAAGATGCAGAAAAAGCATTAAACGATATTAAAAAAATCTTAGGTTAGGAAGAATAAAAATGAGAAAACCAATTATTGCTGGTAACTGGAAAATGAACAAAAACAGAGATGAAGCATTACAATTCATCTATAATGTAAACATGAAAGTACCTTCAAACGCATTAGTAGAAACTGTAGTATGTGCACAAGCACCAATCTTAAGAGATCTTGTAAAAAGACAAGGGGATAACTTAAGAGTCGGAGCTCAAACAATGCATTATTTAGATAATGGAGCTTATACTGGAGAAGTTAGTGCTCAATTACTTGAAAACATCGGAGTAACTTATGTTGTACTTGGACATAGTGAAAGAAGAGCGTACTATAACGAAACAGATAGTGACGTTAACAAAAAAGTACATCAAGCATTCCGTTATGGTTTAACACCAATTATGTGTTGTGGTGAAGAATTAGCAATCCGTGAAGCAGGAACTACAGATGCATTCGTTAAAGAACAAGTAGTTGCTGGATTAAAAGGATTAGGTTCTGAACAAGTAAAAGAAATGGTAATCGCATATGAACCAATCTGGGCAATCGGAACTGGTAAAACTGCTACATCAGAAATGGCAAATGATACAATCAAAGCGATTCGTAACGTAGTTAAAGGATTATATGATAACGAAACTGCTGAAGCGGTACGTATCCAATATGGTGGAAGCGTAAAACCTGCAAACGTAGATGAATTACTAAGCATGTCAGATATTGATGGTGCATTAGTAGGTGGAGCTAGCTTAGATGCTGAAAGTTTCTTAATCTTAGCAAACGCAGCTTTAAAATAAACGATTATAAACAAACAAAAAGACGAAATTAATTTTTCGTCTTTTTTGATTTTCGTAATAACTTTGCCTCTTTATAAGCACTACCAAGTTGGAGACTAATCTCATCAACAACAGTATTACTATCATCCAAATACTTTTTAAACTTTTCCATTGATTTACCTGGTCCACCTTCGTGTGTCATAAGAAGTGTAATATTTTTATTCTTAATAGGATTGTCCTTTAAAAACTTCTTCATAAACGGAGAAAACGTAAAAGCCCATACAGGACTTGCAAGAACAATCTCATCGTATTGTGAGAAATCAATGTCGAATTTCTCATAATCCAAATCTTTATTGAATGTTGCAAAATAACCCAAATAAAACATTTGTACAAAATATCTTTTTGGAATCTTTATTTTACCTTTTAAGCGATAAAAATCACCATCAAAACGATTCTCAAGTTCTCGCTTTGTTCTTCCAGATAGTGAATAATAAATAATTGCTTTACTCATGCTTTCACCTCGTATATAATAGTACACAAAATAATAATTAAAGTAAAGGAAGTGAGACAATGGATTTTTTTATCATCACAGGACCACAAGCTGTTGGTAAAATGACAGTAGGAGAAGAACTAGCATTTCAACGAGGTTATAAGTTGTTTCATAACCATATGACTATCGATTTACTAATGAAACTTTTCACGTATGAACAAGCAAGACCTTTGATCGTTGAATTTCGAAAACGAATCTTTGAAGAGTTCCTAAACTCGGAAGAAAAGGGATTGATATTTACATTCTTGTGGGCTTACGAGTTACAAAGTGATTGGGATTATATTAACTGGTTGCGTGAACTATATAAAGAACACAATGTATATATAGTAGAACTTTATGCAGATATAGATACGAGACTATCTAGAAATGTAACAGAAAATCGACTGGAAAAGAAATGGACAAAACGAGATATAGAAGGTTCTAATTACCGGTTAAAAGAGACCTTGAAGAAACACCGAGTTACTTCTTTGGATAACGAAGTAACATTCGATAATTACATCAAAATTGATAATACGTTTCTCTCTCCAAAAGAAGTGGTGGACAAAATCAAAAAAGAGTTTATTTTGATCTGAAAATTAACTCTTCTTTTGAGCATGAAGTGTTAGTAATTTATCTAACACACCATCAAATTCACACTATAAAAACCGGGAACTCTAATAGCTTAGATACATCTAGAACTACACTTTGTACACTTTAGAAGATATATTAAAATATATAACACAATTATCACTATGATTTTCGAAAATCTCTTAGAAGACAAATTTGCTAATGTACATATCATATTTTTTTCTTCTCTCTTTCTAAAACGTAAACTTCATATTTTGTAAAGTAAGTTTCATTTAGCAAACCTTTGCATATAACCTGAGAGTTATTCTAGATACAAATTCAAAATAAAAAACCGCTTAATAAGCGGTTTTAATTTATTTATCTGTTGTAATATTCAACGATTAAGTTTTCTTTGATGTCAGTTAAGATTTCTTGTCTTTCAGGTAATCTAACGTAAGTAGCTTGCCCTTTGTTTTCATCAAATGCAACGAATTCTGGTCTAGAAACGTTTGCTTCTAAAGCGTCTTTAATAACTACAAATTTAGATGCTTTGTCAGATAAAGCGATAACTTGACCTGGAACAACTCTATATGAAGGAATATCAGTTCTTTTTCCATCAACATAGATATGAGCATGGTTTACTAATTGTCTCGCTTGACGTCTAGTTCTTGCCCATCCTGCTCTATAAACTAAGTTATCTAATCTTGATTCTAATAAGAATAAGAAGTTTTCACCTTGTTTACCTTGCATTTTTTTTGCTTCATTAAATGTTTTCTTGAATTGTTTTTCGTTTACTCCGTAAGTATGTCTTACTTTTTGTTTCTCTTGTAATTGAACTCCATACTCACTAATTTTTCCACGACGTTGTCCGTGTTGTCCTGGTGCATAAGGTCTTTTTGCTAACTCTTTACCAGTTTCAGTTACAGAATATTTTAAACGTCTTGAAATTTTCCAACTTGGTCCTGTATAACGTGCCATTTGTGTTTCCTCCTAATATTTTTTTGCTTAGAGTAATAATGATTTAATAAAGAGAATGTTTTAATGCTTTCACCTTGATCGACATAGATTACTAACAAACCTTGTGGAACATTCTTGATTTAAAGAAATCAATTATTTAGTCGCCATTATTACACATGCGCTTTCTTATTATATAGAAACTAGAGTGCGATGTCAACTAATTTCTCAATAACTTTTTCTAAGTATACTTTATCTAATTCATCAAAACGGTTCCTGATTGGAGAATCAATATCCAAGACACCAATTAACTTGTTATCTTTCACAATTGGGACAACAATCTCCGAGTTACTATTCGAGTCACAAGCAATATGTCCATCAAACTGATGAACGTCTTTAACAACGTAAGTAACCTTATCCTTTGCTGCACCACCACACACTCCTACACCAATTTTTATCTCAGTACATGCAGGTAATCCTTGGAACGGTCCTAAGATTAACTTACCATCTTCATATAAGTAAAATCCTACCCAGTTTATATCGTCTAAAAAGTAATTCAAATAAGCACTTAAATTACTGAATGATGTAACGTTCTTATCCTCTTTACTTAAGAAGTAAACAACGTTTTGTAGCAAGATTTCATAATTCTCTTTTTTGGTTTTGCCTTTTTCGATTGGAACAAACATATTATCACCTGTTAAAATAATACAAAATTGATTTGGAAAAAGCAATAATTGTGTTATTATATTTTTGTTTAGGAGTGGTAAATATGTATGAAAGAATCTTAGTGCGTTACGGAGACCTAACGCTAAAAGGAAAAAATAAGAAAGTTTTCATCGAAAGAGTAACAAATTTAATCAAGCAAAAAGTGAATAATAACAATGTGAAATACGAGAAGAATCATGATCGTATGTACATTTTACTAAATGGTGAAGATCACAATGAAATCATCAGTGGTTTAGATAAAGTATCAGGATTATCTAGTTATAGTTTAGTATCGAAATCAGAAAAAGATTTGGATAGTATTTTAGCAAAAGCATTGGAAGTAGTTAAAAGTGAAATTAAAGATAAAGAAATCACATTCAAAGTAGAAACAAAAAGAAGTGATAAAAACTACTACATGAAATCCCCAGAAATCACAAAACACGTTGCAGGTTATGTACTTAAAAACACCGACTTATTAAAAGTAGATGTTCATAACCCAGAACTTACATTAAATGTAGAAGTTAGAAACGACGCTGCATTTGTATACTGTAAAAAAATCAAAGGTATGGGTGGATTCCCAGTAGGAGTAGCCGGAAAAGGATTACTATTACTAAGTGGAGGAATCGATTCGCCAGTTGCTGGATTCCTAAGTATGAAACAGGGAATTGAAGTCGAGTGTATTCATTTTGAATCAACGCCACTAACAAGTATCGAAAGTGCTCAAAAAGTAATTGATTTGGCAGAAAAAATGAGTGTGTACGCACCACGTAATAAAATCAAAGTATATATGGTACCGTTTGAAGAAATGCACCAAGCGCTTTTGAACTACATTCCTGAGAGTTATAATATAACAATCATGAGAAGAATGATGGTTCGAATTAGTGAAATGCTTGCCTTACAAAATAACTGTAAAGTATTACTTACAGGTGAGAGTGTTGGACAAGTAGCATCGCAAACACTACAAAGTATGAGTGTTATTAACGCAGTTACAAATATGCCGATTATAAGACCATTAGCAACATATGATAAACTAGATATTATCGGAATAAGCCGTAAAATTGACTGTTATAATATCTCAATTAAACCATTTGAAGATTGCTGCACCGTTTATGTACCTAAAAAACCAGCAACTGCACCAAGATTAGATAAATCAGAATTATATGAAAGCAAGTATGATTTTGAAGATATCATCAAACGTACTGTTGAAAAAACAAGATACATTATTGTCGATGCAAACGACCACAGAGATATCACAATGGAAGGTTTAATTGTAAGCGAAGTTTTGGCTGAAAACAGCGTAGAATAGATAAAATACTTGTTTATTTTTACGAACTTAGTTATAATTAGTAAGAGGTGAGGCTATGAAAAAGATATTTGGAGTATTAATGATATTACTAGTTACATTTACATTGAGTGGATGTAAAGATGTAGATTACATCAATATAGATAATGACGAGTTAAGAACGTTTTTAGATGATTCTGAAAATTATCAGTTCGTAGACGTCAGAACAAGTAGTGAATATTATAAAGAACGAATCGATGGATTCAACTATAATATTGATTACTATTTACTAGATGAAGATGATGATCATAGTGATCTAGATAAATTAGATAAAACAATACCAGTAGTTATAATGTGTAACAGTGGAAACAGATCCGTTTCAGCTGCTTTAATCTTTTTAGACGAAGGATTTGAAACAGTTTATAACTTAGAAGATGGTATTCAAGGCTGGGATGGTGAAACGGAGTAAAATACTCCGTTTTTTTATGGTATAATATATTTTGAGGTGAATGAAAATGGAAATCACAAGTGTTAATAATAAAATAATCAAAGATCTTACAAAGTTACATAAAAAGAAACATCGTGATGAAACAAATCTCTTTTTAGTAGAAGGGTATCATTTATATGAAGAAGCAGTAAAAGTAGGTAATGTAAAAGAAGTGTATACTACCGATAAAACCGTTACTGGATCCCATGTGACTTATGTGACAAGACCTGTGCTTGAGAAACTAGCGCAAATGAAAAGTCCTCAAGGGATTGTAACAATTTGTCACAAAGTAAGAAATCATCAAGTGAAAGATAAAGTACTATTACTTGACCATGTCCAAGACCCAGGTAACTTAGGGACTCTTTTAAGAAGTGCCTTAGCATTTGGATTTGAAACAGTAGTGTTGGATAACACAGTAGATTTGTACAATGATAAAGTAATAAGAAGTACACAAGGAGCATTGTATAAATTAAATATAATCGAGCAGGATGCCATCGAGTTTTTTAAAGAAAATGATGAACATACAGTTTATGGAACCTCTATGAATGGTCTGAATATAAATGAAATTAATCCAACTGAAAAGTTGATTCTCGTCTTAGGTAACGAAGGAAGTGGAGTGAGAAGTGAAGTTTTGAACTACACAAACAAAAATGTTACTATAAAGACAACACAAGTCGATAGTCTTAATGTAGGTGTTGCAGGTAGTATCATTATGCACGCTATCTTTGAAGGATAAAGGGGAGTCTAGGATTCTTTTAAACAGATAACAGTGATATTGAAGAGAAATCGCATTAAGTATACTAATTGACCATGTAAAAATTTACTATGGGGAGGAACAACGATGATCTTAAAAGTGAATGAAGAATACAGTTATGCACTAGAATGTTTGGAACATTTTTGCAAAGAAAAAAAAGGGATATATTCAATGAATTTAACTCCAAAGTCTTGGTTTGGAGTATACGAAGAATATACATTTAGAGTTAAGAATTATATGACAGTAACACTTGCTTTAAGTCAGGTGGATAGTGACGTTTTGTTACATGTTGTAATTGGGGGCGCAGGGAGTGGAATCTTCAACATTTCATACGGCGCTGAAAACTCTAGATATAAAAATGTTTTAGAGGTCCTAAAGAAGTATAGTGTTGATTTTGAGTTAATCGAGTAAAAAAGTATACGATTTACCCCCTTAACATAGTTAAGAGACTTGATTTTTACTTTTTATTGTGATAAAATACGTATGCATATGAGTTAGAGAGTGGGTCAAAACCCGCTTTTTTGTTTGAAGTAAGGAGGTTATTATGGAAAAATTAAAAATAAAAATACAAGAAATTGTAGAGAGTTTAGGTTACTATCTATACGACGTAGAGTACGTCTTAGAAAACGATGATTATGTGCTTCGAGTTGAAATTGAGAATGATCGATATATCGACATTGATGATTGTGTAAAAGTTAGTAAAACGTTAAGTGCGTATCTAGACGAGAATGATCCCTTTACAGATCCGTATAATTTAGAAGTTACAAGCCCTGGCGCTGAACGTGAATTACGTACAACTGAGCAAATTAATAGAGCTGTTTCGAAATATGTTTATGTTGAAACAATGGAACAAAAACAATACGGGGAATTAATCGCTTATAGAGACAATGTATTAACGTTAAAACTAAAAAACGCAAAACTATTAAAAATTGATGATATAGAAGTTAGTTTTATTAGACTAGCTATCAAATTCTAGGAGGCTTTAAAATGATAAGTAAGGATTTCTTTAGAGCGTTAGAAGTACTCGCTGAACAACGCGGAATCGAAAAAGAAAAAATCTTAGATATAATGGGTAGAGGTATTTTAAATGCTTATAAAAAAGACCATTATACTAGTGATAATGCTCGTATTGAGTTTAATACAGTAAAAAATGAAATAATATTATTTGCAGATTACACAGTAGTTGAAGTAGTAGAGAATCCTGGAGAAATTAGTTTAACTGATGCACGTAAAAAACGTAAAACGATTAAAGTAGGTCAAACAATCACTTTAAAAGAATCACCAAAGGAATTTGGACGTATTGCTGTATCTAGTGCTAAACAAATTTTAACACAAGGATTAAAACAACTTGAACGTGAAAAATCATATGATGAGTTCAAAGAACGTGAAGATGAAATGATTACAGCTGAAATCGTATCATTCAATAAAGACTTTGTTACACTAGATCTAGGACGTAACATGGAAACATCACTACCACGTAAAGAATTATTAAAATCAGACAAAATATTTGAAGGTGCACGTATTCGTGTCTACATTACAAAAGTAGAAATGACAACAAAAGGACCAAAAGTATTTATCTCAAGAACAGATAAAAACTTAGTAAAACGTTTGATTGAACAAAACTGTCCTGAAATCAAAGATGGTACAGTTGAAATAATGGGTATCGCTCGTGTTCCTGGAGATCGTTGTAAAATCAGTGTTCACTCACATGACCAAAACGTTGATCCTATCGGAGCTGTAGTTGGTTATAAAGGTGCTCGTATCAAAGAAGTTCTTTCTGCATTAGAAGGAGAAAAAATCGATATCTACGAATGGAGTAGAAAACCGATTGATCTAGTAGTTAACGCTCTAGCTCCATCAAAACTAGTTGCAGTAAACCCAAATCTAAAAACAAAAACAGCAGTTGCTATTGTTAAAGATAAAGATTTAACAGGTACAATCGGAATCAAAGGTGTAAATGTTAAATTAGCTTCTATCTCTTCAGGTTGGAAAATTGATGTTGTCTCTATTTCTGCAGCAAAAGAACAAGGAATCAGATATCGTCGTTTAGATACAGAAAACTAAAATGGCTGATAAAAAAATTCCGTTACGAAAATGTGTCATTACAAATGAACGTTTTCCAAAACAAGAATTAGTAAGAGTTGTTAGAGACAAACAAGGAAACGTAAGCGTTGATTTAAGTGGAAAACTGAATGGACGTGGAGCATACCTTAAAAGAGATATCAATGTAATAAAAAAAGCAAAAAAATCTAGAAAATTAGATCGTCATCTTGGTGTAACACTAAGTGATGAAGTATACGAAGAATTATTAGGTCTATTCAATGAATAAAACATTGAACTTGCTAGGAATAGCAATGAAGGCAGGACAAGTTGTCCTCGGAGAAGACTTAGTACTAAAAGCAATGTCTTGTAACCCAGGTGGTATTGTCTTCCTAGCAAACGACGCAGGAAATAATATCACAAAGAAAATAAATAATAAAAGTAACACATTTAACTACACGTTAGTTCATACATATAGTAGTACTGAACTATCAAAAGCAATCGGGAAGGTGAACCGAAAACTTGTTCTTGTAAGTGACAAAGGATTTGTTAAGAAGTTTAAGGAATATCTATCTTCCTAAGAAAGAGGTGATTTTGATGGCCAAAAAATCAAAGAAAAAAGATACTAGAATGTCAAACGTCCCAACAAAAAAACAAGAGAAACATGAAGGTGTACTGTATTACAAACCAGACCTAACAGTTGCTGAAATAGCAGAGAGAATGAGTGTTTCTGTTTCAGAAGTCATTAAAAAATTAATGATGGCAGGGATTATGGCCTCACAAACACAAAGTGTTGATCGTGAAACAGTTGAGTTAGTTGCACTAGAATTCGGATTCGAAGTAGAAGACGAAGTGAGCAATGACTTAACAAGATTTGAAGATTTAGAGATTGTAGATAACGAAGAAGATTTACTAGAGCGTCCACCAGTTGTAACAATTATGGGACACGTAGACCATGGTAAAACTACATTATTAGATACAATTAGAAATAGCCGTGTAACAGCTGGAGAAGCGGGAGGTATCACACAACATATCGGTGCATACCAAGTTCGTAAAAACGGAAAATTAATTACATTTATTGATACACCAGGACATGCAGCCTTTACGGAAATGCGTGCACGTGGTGCTCAAGTAACAGATATTACAATTTTAGTAGTAGCTGCTGATGATGGAGTAATGCCTCAAACAAGAGAAGCAATCGATCATGCACATGCTGCTGGAGTACCAATTATTGTTGCGGTAAATAAAATTGATAAAGTAGGAGCGAACCCTGATCGTGTAATGCAAGAATTATCAGAATTCAACCTAATCCCAGAAGCTTGGGGTGGAGAAACAGTATTCTGTAACTTAAGCGCATTAACAGGTGAAGGTGTAGATGGATTATTAGAAATGATTCAATTAACTGCTGAAATGAGCGAATACAAAGCTAATCCAAACCGTCTTGCAGTAGGACACGTAATTGAGTCTAAACTAGACAAAGGACGTGGACCTGTCGCTACATTACTCGTTAGTAACGGAACATTAAAAATCGGAGACATATTGGTTGCCGGAAACACATACGGAAAAGTACGTGCAATGGTAGATGATACAAATCAACGTTTAAATAATGCTTTACCAAGTAAAGCTGTTGAGGTAACAGGAATTAATGATGTACCACAAGCAGGAGATTCATTTATGGTATTCTCTGATGAAAGAAAAGCTCGTGTGATCGCAGAAGAACGTGCACATCGTGCTTGGCGTGAAGAACGCGGAGTGGGAAAAGCTATTTCATTAGATGAATTGTTTAGCCATTATGGTGAAGGTGATACAAAAGAGTTAAGAATCATCGTTAAAGGTGATACACACGGAAGTATCGAAGCCTTAAAAGCATCACTTGAAAAAATTGAAGTTGAAGGTGCAAAAATCGACATCATTCGTTCAAGTGTAGGTACAATCACAGAAACAGATATCACATTGGCTTTAGCATCAAACGCTATCGTAATGGGATTCAATGTACGTCCAACATCAAAAGTACGTGACGTAGCAAAAACAAAAGGTGTCGATGTTAGACTTTACAACATCATCTATAAAGCCCTTGAAGAAGTTGAAGCTGCATTAACTGGTATGTTAGACCCTGAATTTGAAGAAGTAGTAACAGGACAAGCAAAAGTTCGTGAAACATTCAAAATCAGTAAAGTCGGAACAGTAGCTGGTTGTTATGTAACTGACGGAACAATAGAACGAAACAGTTTGGTACGTATCTTACGTCAAGGTGTTGTAATATTTGAAGGACAAATGGCATCATTAAAACGATTTAAAGACGACGTTAAAGAAGTTCGAGAAGGATTTGAATGTGGAATCATGATTGAAAAATTCAACGATATCAAAGAAGATGACATCATCGAAGCAAGTGTTGAAAGAGAAGTAGGACGTAGTGAGTAAACTCGACCACTTACAAACACAAATTCAACGAGCTTTAACAGAAATCTATCGTCGTGATGTAAAAGATTCATCAATCGGTTTTATGACAATCACAGAAGTAAGACTTACAAATGATTACTCATATTTAACGGTATATTATACAATCTTAGGACAAGACAATAAAAAAGGTGCTGCTAAAAAAGCATTGGAACGATCTAAATCTTTCGTAAGAAGAGAATTAGCACGTAAAGTAAAAATGCGAAAAGTACCAGACCTAATATTTAAATATGATGACTCACTTGCTTACGGAAATATGATTGAAGAAGGATTAAAAAAAGTAATGTAAATGAAAAGCGCTCAATTGAGCGCTTTTTTTATATAATTACTAACTATCTAAAATCTCTTGAGAAGCTTTCTCTTTACCCTTAATCACTTCAGTATAAGAATCCCTAGTAATATAATAAAGTAAATTCATCGTTCCAAACACCGCTAACATAAAACAAGTAATATAGAGTGTGTACACTTTAAAGATTGATTCCACATTCGAAGGAATCACAGAAATGTACCAATAATTGGATTCAATCCCATAATGCATAAACGTACGGTTGATTAAATGAATTATAATTGAGAGCAATAAAATTGCCTTATACACTGTCCATAATTGCCTGTATGATACACGGTAATTATAAGCCTTATAATAATAAAGCGGAACAGATATAATCAAACAATGTAGAAAGATAAAGTGATAATATCTGAAATTAAGATAGGTATAACCGAGACTTAACGGAATTGCCAAAGCCATACATCCTCCAAGGACTCCAAAAAAGAATAAGTATTTAAAGACCTTTTCATTATCAGTAAGCAATAAATAAATGGACATAAACGTTGCAAAACTACAAATATGTAGCGGTATACTTAACCTTGGATAAGTCCAATTATGAATATGATAGGCAATTTCCAAAACAATCAAGAAAATAGCCACCCCTCGTTTAAGATATATCTCATAATTTAACTCTTTAATCTTTTTCGCATATCGTAAAACAAGTGTAATACTTAACGCTCCACATAACACATAAATCAAATGATGAATCGAAAACAGAGTAACAGCCCTCGAAAAATCCAAATCGTGATCAAAAAAATTACCTAAAACCATAAAAAATTCCCCTTTGTATTTTTTACTATTATAACATTTTATCTAAAAAAAAGATATTTATAATTAACAGAATATATAATTTTTAAATGTGTAAGTATCTGTAAGGCAATTCATACAAATTCACTCAAAAAAATTTTACTCAGCAACACAGTTTGAACTCTTAGCCTCTTCCATTTTCTTCTGTTTTTGATTACTGTTTTATTTATTGATGGTTGATATAAATCATCAATAAAAAAAGATACCAAATATTTGGTATCTTATGAAAGTTGTGGATCTATATCTATTTTTGGTTCAAACGATATGAATTTCATAAAGAACGAACCAACAAAAATCATGACAAAGTTACTGATTAACATTGCGTACCATATTCCGCTACTACCAAGAGTCGTAAGGTATGTAAAACCAACAAGAAGTGGAATTCTTATGACCCATAATCTTGTTACACCGATTAAGAATGTAAAGATTGTTTTACCGGTTCCGTTAAAGACACCAATGAACGATTGGAACACAGCCATTAAAGGCAATCCGATAAACAAGTAAAACATATAAGTAACACTTAAATCAAACGCTGGATCACTTCTATCAATAAACAAACCAGCCATTGGTTCGCGAATGAAGATTCCAATCACACTCCCAAGAGCCATTAAGACAACACTCAATATAACACCTTGTTTAAATGTCGCTTTCGCTCGATCTTGATTTAAATTACCAATGTTTTGTCCAATGTATGCTGCCATTACAGTACCAATGGCCATCACGGGATGTAAGAAGATGGAACTGATTCTATTTCCAATCCCAAAGGCAGTCGTAGTCTCAATTCCGTATGAGAAGATAAAGGTGTTTAGAACGGCGAAACCAATTGCGGTAATACTTTGTCCAACCGCCGCTGGAAGCGCAGTAGTAATAATTGACTTACTTGATTTACTTTCTAATTTTGAGTATTTTAGATCAATATTAACACCCGTTTTCGATCTAAATAGTAAGTAGATACCGATTGGCATAACTGAGATAGTCGCAATCGTTGTAGCTAAAGCTGCACCTTTGACTCCTAAACTATAGAAGTGAGCGATGAAATCAATGTTTAACCATTCGATCACAATATGTGTATCCCCTAAAACCAATATTGGAGTTAATATAATGTTTAAGATAATTGTAGTTATTCCTAAGATGACAGGACTATGTGTATCTCCAGAAGCTTGTCTTATCGAAGTGAAAGCGAAAAAGATAAATAAGAATGGTAGTTCAAACGATCTAATTCGTAAATAGTTCGCTGCTTCCGTTAATACATATCCAGTATTCTCAGAATCATTCAAACTACCTAGTAAATTCGCAACCGGTGTTGCAGTGAAGTAAGATATCACATTTAGAATAATCCCAATCATCGCTGCGATGATTACCAAATGAGTTGCATACTTCTTGGTTTGATTCATCTGTCCAGAACCATAATATTGCGAAATTAAAGCTGTACCTGCAATACTTAAACCAATCCCTAAACTAATATACATAAACGTAATTGGGAATGTGATTTGAACTGCCGCAATACTTTCACTACCCATATCAGTAATTTTACCTAAGAAGAACATATCAACTAAATCATGAATCGTTCTTGCAAAATTGTTTAACATTACTGGTAAAGATAGGATTAATAATCCCTTAATTATGTTTGGATCCTTAAGGATCAAATATCTTCTTTTGTCGTCATTACTCATAATGGTTCACCTCAATCGTACTAATTATAACACCATTACTTTCTTTGTAAATAAAAAACCACAGCTAAGTGGTCTTTTTACTAATATTATAAATTAGTTTGTATGCTGACGGAATTACAAATAATGTCATAACCGTGCTACTAATCATCCCTCCCATAAAGGTAATCGCAAGTGGTTTAAAGAAATTTCCGCCTGAAATCAGAAGAGGAATTAAGCCTAAAATTGTTGTTAAAGAGGTAAGCATTATTGGTCTAAAACGAATGTATACTGCATCCGTACAAGCAAGGATGATATCCTTACCTTTATCCACTTCTCTACCAATATATTCCACCAGTAATATACCTGTATTCACGGTTACCCCAAGTAAAGACACCATCCCAATTAAACTAGTCGCAGTAATTGGTGAATTGAAGAGTAGTAAAAATAAGAAACTACCAGTGAAACTAAGTGGGATTGAAAGTAATACTATCAGTGGTTTTAGGATATGGTTAAACTGAATGAACATGATTATAAAGATTAATATAATCGCAAAAACACCAGCTCTGAGTAAATCCCCGCTAATCTCTGTAAACATCTCATTTTCTCCACCATACGTTACAGTGGTATCCAACAACTCTGAATTGTCAATGATTTCATATGTATTGCGTTGTAATTCTTTGAGATCAGAATCATTGGTGTAGTATAAATCCATATAAGCTACATAGTTATTATTGTAACGATTAATCACAGTATAGTCATTTACTTCATCAATCTCAATAAACGTACTTATTGGGTAAGAAGTATTTAGGACCGTACTATACACTTCAAGCGTTAATAATTCTTCGATCGACATGATGTCCGTATTCAAAGATACATTTATGATTTGATCATTATATTCATAGATACTCATATCATATCCATTTAAATATAGGGCAATCATCCCATCAATTTCTGCCTTTGTAATAAATTTAGAGGAAATTTCATCATTATGATAGGTTATGTCATATTTTATCCCTTCTTTATTTGTTGTTGTTTGGTAAGTCTTTACATTGCTTAAGGCACTCAACTCCGTAAATAGAGTACTGCTTATAAAATCTACTTCATTGATATCTTCACCACTAATTGTCACTCTGAGCGGTGCGATCGGTGGTGAAAGTTCAATTGTATTCACACTAATCTTTGCAGTACTTATATCTTTTAACTCGTTTTCTAAATAAATGACATAATCAAGTAGTTCTGCTTCATCCATATCAAGGTTAATATAGATACGACCATATTGTGTTAACTCAGTAACCTTGCCAGCTGAGAAATGAAAAGGAGGAAGATCCCCGCCAATGCTTGAGGCATAATCAATTACTTTTTCTTCGGTTTCCAGAACATCAACAATTTGCATGTTTAAAGCACTTGTACTATCAAAATCATTTAACACTTCATTCTCATAGTCGATATATATAATACTACGTTCATCATTTGGGTATAAATCAAGAGGTAATATCGTGTAAGCAAGATATCCACTCACTAATAAGAAGAGAAAACTAACTCCTATCCATAATACAGGATATTTAATCGTATATTTGATCATTGCTTTTATTCTGGTTTCGTGTTTGAAGTGATTGTTTTTTACTTTCGCTTTGCCCGGTTTTAAGAAAAGCATTGCTAAGACCGGGGATAAGGTCATACTAACAATGAAACTTAACGAAATGGTGATAATGACAGTCAAAGGCATTGATTTAACGATTTCACCTAAGAATCCAGGGAGCAATACAATTACAATAAACGCAGCAACTGTTGTAAGTGTGCTTGATAATACAGGGGCAAAATTATTCACAACAGCACTCTTTGCTGCATTTAATTTACTCTCACCTTTTTCCAAGTGTCTTTTAATACTCTCGGTAATCACAATACTATTATCAACCATAATCCCAATCGCAACAATTAGACCAACAATTGTTAGTTTATGTAACTGGTAATCAAATAGATTTAGAAGGGCGATTGTAGAAAAGATAATTACTGGAATTGTAATAATAATCAGTAAACTATTACGGAATCCAATCCCAAACAATACAATAATCATCACAACTACAATGGCGATAACCAGAGAAGTAAATACATTGTTAATTTGTTCATCCACATAATCTGGTAAAAAGAGTAAGTCATCAATTTCTACTTCACTTGTTTCTAAGAAAGACTGTTTACTATCATTTAAGACATCAGTCATTTTAGTAAAATCAATATCATCTTTAAAATAGATGCTTACAAAGGTTGTATTATCGTCCATATAAAGATAACTTTTACTGGAAGTATCTGTAAATGTAATCTCGCTAATATCTTCTAGTAATACTGCCTCACTAATCGTCGGAACTTCTGGAATCACAATTAATTCTTTTAGTGTATCTAACTCCTCTAAAACATCATCCGACTGTAATGAGATAAATCCTTCACTTGTCGTAATCCCACCTAATGGAATATTTAAGTTATTATAGTAAATAAGATTATAAATATCATTAATACTTAAGCCATACATTGTTAGTTTTTCTGTGTTTAGTGTAATAATAACTTCTTCATTATATGCAGAATGAATAGATACAGTCTTGATTTCATCTATTAATAGTAACTCGTTCTTAAATAACAGAGTAGAACGGTTTAAATCCATCATAGAGAGCGTTTCGCTATGAACAGCGTAAATTATGTGTGGGTCATTATATTCGTTCTCATAAGTGATATTAGAGATGTTTTCGTTTAAGGATAATTCATTGATTTTGCGAAAGATTTCTTCACTTAATAACGCTGGGTCTTCACTAGAGTAACTAAAGAGAACAGTACTATAAGCAAAATTGTCAAAACTTGTACTTCTTACTTCTGTAACATCTTCATATGTTAGTATTAGTTTTTCACTGTCTTTAATAACAGTCATATCAATCTCAGTACTACTAACACCAGGTACAGTATAGAAAATTGTCATATAAGGGGTATCTATATCGGGCATCTCTTGTTTGGGAATCACAATGTATGAATAAATTCCATATCCAAGTAATATCACAAATAAAAAAATGACCAAATACTTACGTTTAAAAACTTCATTAACAGAATATTTCATATAAACCTCCTTTTTCGATACATTTGTTTCATATCTAACTCTATGGTATAATAATTAAAGTAATGAGACAAATGTTTTGAAATTTATGATACAAGGAGGTGTTTTATGTTTTATAATGAGAAAATAGACATGCGAATCAAGTACACAAGACAGTGGACATTTGACGCATTAGTAAAGCTATTAGAACGAAAAGAATTCAAAGATATTAAAATCAGTGAAATCATCAATAAAGCAGGAATATCTCGTGCGACATTTTATCGTAACTTCTCTACGAAGAACGACATTGTAAAAATCAAAGTAGATATGATGTTTGCTTCTTTTTATCAAGATTTAGTAACGCATTATGATATTGATGGAGTCCAAGACGAACAATTCTTGATTAGTGCATTCTTTAAAAAAATTGATGAAGAAGAAAAAGTCATTGACACCGTTATTAAATCTAATTTAGAATATTTAATGGTAGAAGGAATACTAAGTATCATAAACCACTATCGAGATACCTTCTATAAACGAGTAAAAACCAACAAAGTAACAGAAGAATACACAATGGATATCGTCGCTAGTAGTGCATGGACATTACTTAGTAGATGGTATAAAACAGGTAAAAAAGAAGATTCAACGCGATTGGCAAAAATCTATCTGTCCGCATTTAGAAGTGTCTACATTGCATTATTCGAAGATCAAAGCAGGTTATAACATGGATATCGTAGAAAAACTAAAAAACATTCCCCATTTACCGGGGTCTTATCAATATAAGAATAAAGAAGGAGTCGTTATTTACGTCGGCAAAGCCAAAGACCTAAAAAAACGCGTTTCTTCTTATTTTCGCGGTTCACACGATCTAAAAACAACAAGACTCGTCATGAATATAGCCGATATCGAATATATCGTTACAAGTTCTGAACTTGATGCCTTACTCTTAGAACTTAACTTAATCAAAAAATACAATCCAAGATACAATATCTTATTAACAGATGATAAAACGTATCCATATATAGAAATTACGAATGAAACACATCCAAGAATCCAAGTAACAAGAAACATCAAAAAAAAGAAATCAACATTATTTGGACCTTACCCAAATGTTACAGCCGCAAGACAAACTGTTTCGTTGCTAAATAAAATATTCCCATTAAGAAAATGTGATCATCTTCCAAAACAAGCTTGTCTTTACTATCATATGGGACAATGTCTTGCTCCTTGTATCAAAGAAGTATCAAACGAAGAGTATAAAGATATCACCAAACGTATTAAACAGTTTCTACGTGGAGATATCAAAGATACTATTAAACAACTTGAAACATATATGTTTCAAGCAAGTGAAAACTTAGAATTTGAACGAGCGAACGAATACAAAAAACTAATCGAGAGTGTAAAAACAACTACCAATCGACAAAAAATAAATCTAAACGATATGAAAGACAGAGACGTTATCGGTTACTTTTACAATGAATATTTACTATCAATAGAGATTTTCTTTATCAGAAATGGTAAAATAAACGCTAGACACCAAAAATTAGTAGAGTATTATGATGATCCAGTGAAAAGTGTTGAAAACTATCTCGCACAGTTCTATCAAAAAGAACGATTACCAAAGGAAATATTTGTCCAAAAAGAACTGGATACGTCCATTTTGGAAAACTTTTTACAAACGAAAATCGTAAAACCGTTAAAAGGTGATAAATATAAACTACTGAATCTAGCAGTTCTAAATGCCGAGCAAGCATTAAAAGAGAAAACAGAAACAGTGAAAAGAGAAATTGATAGAACCTTAATATCAATGGAACAACTAGGTGAAATACTCAACATCTCAACACCATACCGAATCGAAGCCTTTGATAATTCAAACTTGTTTGGTGAAGATGCAGTGAGTAGTATGGTTGTCTTTATCAATGGAAAACCAGCCAGAAAAGAATACCGCAAATATAAAGTTAGAACGATGGACAACAAAGCCAGTGATTACCATACAATGAAAGAAATACTTTACAGAAGATACTATAAGGTATTGATGGAAGACTTGCAAAAACCAGGATTGATTTTAGTAGATGGTGGATTACAACAAATCAATGCTGCAAAAGAAATTATAGCTTCCTTAGGACTTAATATCCCAATCGCAGGGCTTGTAAAAGATAATAAGCACAGCACCAATCACTTACTAACACAAAATCTCGAAAAGAAAGAACTGGAAAAGACATCTAATGTCTTCCATCTATGTACGAGAATCCAAGATGAAGCACATCGCTTCGCAATCAACTACCATAAAAAAGTACGATCAAAAGGCTTGTTCAATTCCCAACTAGATAACATAGAAGGAATTGGAGAGAAGACAAAAGAAAAACTATTAAAACACTATAAATCAGTAAACCTAATTAAATTAGCTTCTTTAGAAGAACTAAAGGAATTAGGTCTAAACGATAAACAAGCAACAAACTTAATAAGTAAACTACAAAAGAACTAGGTGAAAAGAATGAAAGAAATTGTTTCAGGAAGAATAAGAAGTTATGATGAAGAAAACAGAATCATCTCAATGTATGTAAAAGATCGTGTAAAATATTTTTATATGCAGAGATCGCTTTTGAACAGAGTTAGTAAATATATTGATTATAATCGTTTCTTCCAGTTTACACTAACAGATGATGAAGAAAGAGTATATCGTAAACACAAAGTACGTACCGTTGACTACATCATAAAAATAATGGAAATAAGATATCGTAAAAACATCGTATATTATGACATGAAAGACATCCAAAATGGTACCAGAGTTATGGTAAATAAAATTGGATATAAAATGTTTTTGGACTTGGAAATGTCAATGCACCCGTATAAAGTAGATAAGAGCTTTAAACAAGAAATAATTCAAGCTTCTTACTATTTGATGGATGCGGACGACAATGTGATTGAAGAGTATGATCAACTTATAAAACCAACAAGACATACCGTACTTACAAGAAGAACACTCAAGTTTCTGAAAATAACCCAAGAACAAATTGATGAAGGAATTGATTTTAGTGAATTTTACCATCATTTTAAACGCGTGGTTAATAAATATAATCCAGCAATTATCGTGTGGGGAAGAAATGATTTTCTCGCGTTAAATGAAGGATATAGAATTAATAAATTACCAGCCTTAGATACCAACAGATATGTAAATTTACTAAAATTACACAAAAACTATTTTAACCTGAAAAATGATCTTGGTTTATTCAATGCATATGGACTCTATGAACCACCACTTGAAAACCAAGTACACAACGCATTAGAAGATGCTTTTGTAACATCTAAAATCTTTTATGGCTTTAAAGAAGTATTAAATGATAATCGATATGTAGATTTATCAAATTTTAAGTAAAAAAACTTTAATTTCTAGTAAAAATGTAGTATAATTTTACTAGAGATTTTTATTATGGGGTGATAAAATGGCAACGTTAAAAGAAATAGCAAAAAAAACAAATACATCAATCACAACAGTATCGCGTGTTTTAAACTACGATAAGACACTTTCTGTTAGTGATGAAATCAGAAGAAAAATAATTGAAACAGCATCCGACTTAAACTACAAAACACCAAGAAACAGAACCAACATCAAACCAACAAAACAATTAAGAATTGGGATTGTGCACTGGTATGACATGCATGAAGAAATTGATGATCCATACTATGTTCAAATTAGAAGAGGGGTTGAAAAACTAGCCGTTAAATCTGGGATTGAAACCGTTCTGATCTATAAACAAGATGAACAATTCGACTTTAAAGCAGTTGGTAAAATAGATGGTCTAATCTGTATTGGTAAGTTTAGTAGTGTTCAAATTGAACAGTTTAAAAAAGTAACACCATCACTAGTTTTCGTAGATTCAACACCAGACGAACAAAAGTTCGACTCAATAGTAATCGATTTTGGGAAAGCCGTAAAAGAACTATTGGTATCACTAATAGATGAAGGCTATACAAAAATTGGTTATTTAGGTGGGGTAGAATACATTTCCAAACATATAAAGTTAGGTGAAAGACGTGAACTAGTATTTAGGGATTTTCTATTTCAAAGAAATAAACTGCATACAAAATACATTCACATAGGCAGTTTCACACCTGAAAGTGGATACCAAATGATGAAAGAAGCATTAAGCAAAAAAGAGCATGCCGAGGTTTACTTCTGTGCGAATGATTCTATTGCTTTTGGTGCTCTTAGAGCAATTCATGAAAAGGGATTAAAAATACCTGAAGAGGTTGCACTTGTTGGATTTAACGATAATCCAAATAGTGAATATACTTTCCCACCACTTTCTACCGTTCGAGTTTATACAGAATTTATGGGAGAACAAGCTCTTGAGAGTGTAGTAAACAAAATTGATGGTAGAAGTATACCGGTCAAAAAGGTAATTCCAACAAAATTAGTAAAAAGAGATAGTTTTTAGTAAAAATTTATTATAGGAGTAACATTATGAAATTAACAGACGTAATTAATGATAATCTGGGTTATCTAAAAGGAGATCCTACGACATACTTTTCACCAGGTCGTGTGAACTTAATTGGTGAACATATTGATTATTTAGGAGGGAATGTATTCCCTACTGCAATCAATTTAGGAACCTATGCATTTGTAACAAAAAGAGACGATTTAGAGTTTCATTTCTTATCACATAACTTTAAAGAATTCGGGAGCAAAATTGTTACACTTGACCAACTTGAATATGTTGAGGAAAGAAACTGGGCTAATTATCCTACTGGTATGCTTGAGACCTTTATTCAAAAAGGGATGAAAGTTACCCACGGACTTAACATATTGATTTATGGAACATTGCCAAATGGCGCAGGTCTTTCAAGTAGTGCATCTTTAGAAGTCCTAATGGGGACCATTTTAAGAGACCAGTTCAATTTTGATATTGAAATGTTAGACATCGTTAAAATTGCTCAAAATGTAGAGAACAATTACGTTGGTGTGAATTGCGGTATTATGGATCAGTTTGCTGTGGGAATGAGTAAAAAGGATACAGCGATTTACTTGAACACAAATACGTTAGACTATAAATTAGTACCGTTACTGCTGGGTGAGTATACACTAGTAATAGCGAATACAAATAAAAAAAGAGCTCTTTCAGATAGTAAATATAATGAAAGACGACAAGAATGTGAAATAGGGTTAGAACTTGTAAATGAAGCAGGTTTCCAAGTTGATAATTTATGTGATTTGACACCTATAGAATATGAAGTTTTACAGAATAGATTAGTTAGTGGAAAAGTCAAAAATCGAGTAGAACACGCAATTTTTGAAAACCATAGAACAAAAAGAGCTGTAAAGTCATTGGAAGATGGAAACTTAGTTAAGTTTGGAAAATTGATGAATCTTTCACATGATTCACTAAGAGACTTATATGAAGTTTCTTGTTTTGAACTAGATACTCTTGTGGATTCATTCCGTTTAAAAGGCGCGATAGGTAGCAGAATGACAGGTGCTGGATTTGGTGGATGTACAATTAGTTTAGTCAAATCAAATATCGTAGATGAAGTGATTAAAGAAGTAGCAAAAGAATACCTAGAGAAAGTCGGATATAAAGCAAGCTTTTATGCGTGTAAAACAAACGATGGAGCAAGACGATTAAACAAGGAGGAAGTAAAATGAATGTATTAGTAACTGGTGGTGCTGGTTATATCGGTAGCCATGCAACAAAAATTCTACTAGAAAGAGGACATAACGTAAGTGTTGTTGATAGTTTAGTTACAGGGTATAAACAAGCCGTAGATAAAAGAGCAACATTCTATCAAGTAAACATTAAAGATAAAGATAAAGTAGTAGAAGTCCTAAAACAGGACTGTATTGATGTTGTTATCCATTTTGCTGCATTTAGTTTAGTCGGAGAAAGCATGGTGAATCCACTTAAATACTATGAAAACAATGTTTATGGAACAAAAGTGCTTCTTGATGCAATGATTGAGGCAGATGTGAAAAAAATCGTGTTCTCATCAACAGCTGCAGTATACGGGGATCACAAAGAAATGCCAATTACAGAAAACTTTGATGAAGTACCAACGAACACATATGGTGAAACAAAATTAGCAATGGAAAAAATGATGAAATGGGCAGATGTTGCTCATGGTGTTAAATATATTGCACTAAGATACTTTAATGTAGCTGGTGCATATCATACAGGTGAAATTGGGGAAAGCCATAATCCGGAAACCCATTTAATTCCATTGATTTTACAAGTACCTCTTGGAAAACGTGAATATATTGGAATATTTGGTGATGATTATGATACACCTGATGGTACATGTATTCGTGATTACATTCATCTTGAAGACTTAATAGACGCACATATCTTAGCAATGTTAAAACTTGCAGAAGGTAGTGAATCGAATTACTTCAACTTAGGTAGTGGAGAAGGATATAGTGTTAAAGAAATGATTGAAGCAGCAAGAAAAGTTACCAATCATCCAATTCCTGCCAAAATTACTCCTAGAAGAGCGGGAGACCCTGCTCGATTAATTGCTTCAAGTCAAAAAGCAGAAAAAGAACTTGGTTGGGTTAAAAAATATACAGATATTGAAGACATTATATCTTCAGCATGGAAATTTCATCAAAAATTCAGGGATGGATTTAAGAATGAATAATCTATCTTATTATATTGATCAATTAGTCTTATACGCCTTAGATAACAAGTTTTTAGAGAATGAAGATGTTATCTATGCTACCAATAAAATCAATGATTTGTTAGGGTATAAAGACTACATAAAATCAAATGAAAGATATAAAGCTATACAAGAACCAAGCTCAATCTTAAAACCATTACTGGATTTTGCTTGTAAAACTGAATTAATTAACCCAGATACAGTAACAAGGAGAGATATCTTTGAAGCAAAACTAATTGATATCCTATTACCTAGACCAAGTGAATTGAATAGAACAATTAATCATTTAAAAACAAGTAAACAACAAACCGAGTATTTTTATCAATTATCTAAGAAAAGTAATTATATAAAAACCTCTCGTACAAATAAAAATATCATCTGGAAATCAGATACTAAATATGGTGTCCTTGATATGACAATTAATCTATCAAAACCGGAAAAGGATCCACGCGATATTATCGCAGCAGGTAAAAGCACAAAAGATAAGTATCCGAAATGTTTATTATGTAAAGAGAATGTTGGGTACAATGGTGACTCAACAAACGTTGGAAGAACATCACATCGAATCTTACCCGTAACACTTAACAATGAGGATTTCTATTTACAGTATAGTCCGTATGTATACTACAACGAACACTGTATCGTTTTTCAAAAAGAACATACACCTATGAATGTAACAATCAACACATTCAAAAGATTATTTGATTTTGTTGATAAATATCCGCATTACTTCCTTGGAAGCAATGCCGGTTTACCAATTGTTGGTGGGAGTATCTTATCACATGAACATTACCAAGGTGGTAGTTATGAGTTTCCAATTGAATCTGCTTTAGTAACACATTCATTTCAAATTGGTGACGTTAAATTTGAGCAATTATATTGGCCTTTAAGTGTTGTCAGAATTAGTAGTGAAAACAGAGACCACGTTATTAACTTTGGGAATAAGCTATACGAGTACTTCCGCAACTATTCTGCCGAAGCACAAGGTATCTTTGCTTACACAAATAACACACCGCATAATGCAATTACACCAATCGCAAGACAAAAGAATGGTCGTTATGAACTTGATATGACATTAAGAAATAACTTAACAAGTGAACAGTTTCCATTAGGAATCTTCCATCCGCATCCAGAAAATCATCATATCAAAAAAGAAAACATTGGTCTAATTGAAGTTATGGGTCTAGCTGTGTTACCTGCTAGATTAAGTAAAGAATTACCGATTATTAAGAATGCATTACTGAATAATTTAGACCTAGAAGGTGACCTAGTACAACACCAAGCATGGCTAGATGAATTAAAAACAATGAAATTTGATGATGTTGATAAATTCTTAGATGATCAGGTAGCAAATAAATTTATGAAATGTATTGAAAATGCCGGAATCTTTAAACAAGATAGTGAAGGTAAAAAGCACTTCACGGAATTTATGAGAGGGTTAGAAATTGAACTCAATAAATAAAGTAATGGTTAACGACCAAGAATTTAGTGTGCTTAACATCAAACAAAAGAACATTGAAGTTTCATTCATTGATTATGGAGCTGCAATCACGTCTATAAAAATACCCGACAAGAACGGTATTTTAGAAGACGTAATCATGAGTTATCAAGACCTTGAAAGCTATATCGAAAATGAATGCTATCTTAATGCGATAGTAGGACCAATTGCTGGTCGTATTAAAAACGCAGAATATAAGATTAATAATAAGTCATACTTCTTAGAAAAAAACTTTTTAGATAATGAAAATCTTCACTCAGGTAGTGAAACATTCTCATACCGTTTCTTTGATTATGAAATATTAGAAGAAACAAATCAAACAACAGTAACGTTTACAATTAGAAAAGAAAATGATCATTCAAATTTTCCTGGGACAGTAGATGTGAAAGTCATCTATACAGTAAAAGATACAGAGTTACTAATCGAGTATGTAGCCAAAACCGACGAAGATACGTTATTAAATCTTACAAATCATGCCTACTTTAATCTTTCTGGTAACTTAAAAAGTAATGTGTTAGAACATCAATTACTCCTAAATTGTAAACAAGCTATGAGACTTGATAATAATAACGTACCAGTTGCAGTTGAAAATATTGAAAATACATTTTTAGATTTCACAACTTTAAAACCAATTAGGGAGAATTTTTATCCAGGTATTTATGAATCAAACACAAAAGGAATCGATCATCCTTTTGTTGTTGATAATAAAGGGTTTGATAAATTACAAGCATCTCTTTATGATCCTATTAGTAAACGATTCATGGAAGTATACACAACATACCCAAGTATTGTTGTTTATACTCATAATTATCCTGATAAAAAACAACTTGCATATAATATAAAAACAGAACAACATTTGGGTATATGTTTTGAAGCACAAAACTACCCTAATGGAGTAAATATTCCTTCTTTAGATTCAAGCATTCTAAAGAAAGAAGATACTTATTACCAAAAAACGTTATATAAGTTTTCGGTGAAAGAAGGAAAATAATGATTGAATATTTTAAAGAAGATAAAACCTTTTATCTAAACACAGAAAATACAACATATGTAATGTTTGTAAATGAATATAACCATTTAGAACATTTATACTATGGACCAAAAATAGAAAAATTCAGCAATATCTCTGATGCTCGTATCAAATACGAGTTTGAACTAGGAACTCATGTATCTTATTCTAAAGATGCAAAAGGATATATGTTAAACAACACATTGCTTGAAGTAAGCACCTATGGAAAAGGGGACTTTAGAGAACCTACTCTTCATATGGAGTTGCCAACAGGTTCAAGAACAATAGACCTAACATATCTTAGTCATGAAATTATATCAGAGTTAAAATGGAAAAACATGCCACAGGCAACAAAAACAAAAACCTTAAAAATCACCTTACAAGACATTCAAAATAATGTCATAACGAACTTATACTACTCTGTTTATCAACAAGACGATACAATCGTTAGAAATATGGAAATTATCAATAAAAATGAAGAGGAAATCATTTTAGATAAAGCCCTCAGCTTTTCAATTGATATGTTAAACAAAGACTACATTCTAACAAAACTAGATGGAACATGGATTAGAGAAAGAAACATTAGTAATCATCCATTAACTCCAGGAACAGTTAGATTCGATAGTAAAAAAGGTGTAAGTAGTAATGATCACAATCCTTTCTTTGCCTTAAAAGAACCAAACACACAAGAAGACTATGGTAAATGTTTTGGGTTCGCTTTAATCTATAGCGGTAATTTTGAAGCAAACATTGAATTGAATCCTCATAATTTACTGCGAGCAAACTTAGGAGTGAATTCATTTGATTTTAGATATCCTTTAAAAAAAGATGAATCATTCATTACTCCAGAAGTAGTTTTAACTTGCTCAGACAGCGGTTTAACGAAATTATCTAATAATTTCCACCAGTTCATAAGTAGTAACATAATTAATCAAAACTTCAAAAACAAAGAACGACCAATCTTAGTAAACAACTGGGAAGCTACATATTTTGATTTTAACCAAAAAAAGATATTAGCCATCGCTAAGAAAGCAAAAAAACTAGGTATCGAACTATTCTGTTTAGATGATGGATGGTTTGGGAAGAGAAATGATGATTACTCTTCACTTGGCGACTGGTACTATAATAAGAAAAAACTACCTAGAGGTGTAAAAGGGCTAGCAGAGAAAATTAATAAACTAGGATTAGATTTTGGAATTTGGGTAGAACCGGAAATGGTAAATGAAGATAGTGATTTATATCGTTCTCATCCAGACTGGGCCGTTAAAATCCCTAACCAACAACCAAGTTTAGGGAGAAATCAACTCGTACTCGATTTAACAAATGAGGAAGTAAAAGCCTATTTGAAAAAAACATTAGAAGAATTGTTTTCCTCTGCACCTATCACCTACGTCAAGTGGGACATGAATCGTAACTTCAGTGATGTGTACTCGAATTTCTTAGATAAAAACGATCAAGGGAAGTTTTATTACTTATATACAATGGGGTTATATGAAGTCTTAGAATACCTAACAAATCAATTTCCTGATATCTTATTTGAATCATGTGCAAGTGGTGGGAATCGCTTTGATTTAGGGATGCTTTATTACATGCCTCAAACATGGACAAGTGATGATACTGATGCATACGAGAGATTGAAAATTCAAGAGGGTACAAGTTTATGTTATCCGCTATCAAGTATTTCTAATCATGTATGTGGTGATTCATCACATCAAGTATTTAGACATACTCCTTTAGAAACTAGGTTCAATGTTGCTTGTTTTGGAATACTTGGATATGAACTTGATTTATCGCAGTTGACACCTTTTGAGGAAAAAATAATAACCAAACAAATTTCATTCTATAAAGAACACCGTGCCCTTCTACAATTTGGTAGATTTGTTCGATTGAGAAGTGTCAACAACTCAAATTATTCAGCATGGATGGTTATTAGCGATGACAACAAGAAGGCAATTCTTGGTCTATTTCAAGCATTAGCTATTCCTAGTCCAGCAATGGACTCCATTAAATTAGATATGTTGGAATCTGGGACGTATAAAATTACCAATAGAACACAATATCACAATGTTAGAACAATGGGAACATTGATCAACGAAGGGTTACCTATTAGAGTAAAGGTGAACCACTTCCTTCACAATGTAATTGCGAATCGATATTTGTTTGAAGCTGACAAATTTCAAAAAGTGTTAACCAGTAATCAACTCGCGAATAGTGAACTCTTATTCCATCATACGTTTACAGGTACAGGATTGAATGATTCTGTCATGTTACTTGAAGACTTTGGAAGTAGATTATTTATCATAGAAGAAGAGAAGAATTAGTAAACATCTTTTAGATGACATAAAAATATGTTAAAATAGCGATATAAATAGCTTGTAAAAGCGTATGCTATATAAACGTCCATTACTTAGAATTAAATAAGAAGAGGTGAACTAAATGGGAGAATTAAAATCAAATACTACCTATTTAAACCATGATTGGGATTATACTCCCGATTACAATGAATCATACTTGAAAAATTTTCCATCAAAAGAGAAGGTAAACATACCGCATACAAATGTGTTGTTACCATATAATAACTTCTCAGAAAAAATGTACCAGTTTATTAGTTCCTATCAAAAGGTATTTACAATTGAAAAGAAAACGAAGAAGCGATACATTCTTACCTTTGATGGAGTAATGATGTATGCAGATGTTTACTTGAATGGAAAACTTGTTACATCACACAAAGGTGGATATACACCATTTAGTAAAGACGTTACAAAAGAATTGAAAAATGGTGAAAATAAGCTTTTTGTAATGGTTGATTCAACTGAGAGAAAAGATATTCCACCACACGGCTTCGTTGTTGATTATTTAACATATGGTGGGATCTATCGAGAAGTATATATTGAAGAAAAAGAACTGAATTTTGTTGATCAAGCATTTATTCATGTTGATCAAGATGTGTTAAACATCCGCATGTTTATCAATAAAAACAAACAAGTAGATACTGTTTTTAAATTCAATATCTACAAGGATGGACAATTGGTATATTTCTTTGAAAGAGAATACGATTTAAAGAAAAAAGATATTTTAGTTACCGAAAAAGTTTTACTAGACTTATGGGACTTAGAAAATCCCAATATGTATGAACTTGAAATCGTGATGAATGATATCGTAAACTACAGAGCCAAATTTGCAAATCGAACAATTGAGATGACTTCTGAAGGATTCTTCTTAAATGGGAAGAACATAAAACTAATTGGCCTTAATAGACATCAAGCTTTCCCTTATACAGGATATGCAATGCCATCAAATTCACAGAAGAAAGACGCTGACATTCTAAAGTACGAACTCGGAGTTAACGTTGTAAGAAGTAGCCATTATCCGCCTTCTAAACACTTTTTAGACCGTTGTGATGAAATAGGTTTACTTGTCTTTAATGAAATCCCAGGCTGGCAACATATTGGTGATAAAGCATGGCAAGCAGTAGCAATTGAGAATGTTAGAGAAATGATTTATCGAGATTATAATCATCCATCTATCTTTATATGGGGAGTACGTATCAACGAATCTCCGGATAATGATGAATTCTATCAAGAGACAAACAAAGTAGCAAAAGCATTAGACACAACAAGACCAACAGGAGGCGTTAGAAACTTCGCTGGTTCTCATGTCTTTGAGGATGTTTATACTTATAATGACTTCGTTCATAGAGGTTATAATGAAGGAATTCAAAAACCAAAGAAAATCAGTAAAAAGAAAATGCCTTATTTGGTAACTGAATATAATGGTCATATGTATCCAACAAAAAAATTCGATGATGAATATCATCGCGAATATCAGGTGAAAAGACACTTGCAAGTTCAAAATGATTCGTTTAAATCAAATGAAACAAGTGGTGCAATCGCTTGGTGTATGTTTGATTACAATACACACAAAGACTTTGGTAGTGGAGACCGTATTTGTTACCATGGAGTGATGGATATGTTTCGAATACCGAAAGATGCTGCATCAGTATATGCATCTCAAGGGGTAAAAGAACCATATATGCATATCGCTTCAAACCTAAATATTGGTGAAAGAGAAGCAAGTGAAATCAAAGAAGTAATGATTATGACAAATGTTGATTACATCAAATTCTACTTGAACGATGATTTTATTGGTAACTTTTATCCTAGTAATAAGTACAAAGACCTACCACACCCACCAGTAATTATCGATGACTTTATTGGTACCTTAATTCATGATAACGAAGACTTCACAGATAAAGACGCAGGACGTGTGAAAGAAATCTTACTATACATTATGAGAAAAGGGATGAACTTACCGATCAAACTACGACTGCAGCTATTACTATTAAAACTAAAATACAAATTAACAAACGATCAAATGGCAAAATTCTATGAAAACTATATTGGTAAATGGGGACTAGAGTCATTAGAGTATAAGTTTGAAGCCGTAAAAGATGATGTGATAGTACTAACAAAATACAAAGGCTCTTCATATCAAAACGACTTAGTAGTTATTCCAGATGATCTTACACTTTCAGAAACAACAACTTATGAAACAACGAGAGTAGTAGTTAAACACCAGGATCACTTACACAATGATTTGTTGTACTCAAATGAAATTATCAACATCAAAGTAGAAGGTCCCTTAGAACTAATCGGACCATCTACATTAGCCTTAATTGGTGGTAGTATCGGTTTATTCTTTAAGACAACAGGAGAAACAGGAAAGGCACTAATCACAATCACTTCAAATAATTATGAACCGAAAAAACTAGAAATCGAAGTTAAGTAACTCAGAAAGAAATATAATAAAAAAAGTTAGCAGACACCAAAGTGTGTTTACTAACTTTTTTAGTTATATATTGTAACAAATCACTTACTATTTAAAAGAGATGGTTTTTTCACTTTCTAAACTAGTATCCGTGTTTTTCTATATTGGCTGGAATGTAATCAATCATTTCTCCATCCAACTTATATGTATCTTAGTTTTCTTTCGCTCCCCTATTTATATCCATATGATACCAGAAGTAACCACTGTTTAAATTCCATCACAGTCCAAAATTATCTCTATTCTTAAAAATGTAATATTTCATATAATAACTAGTGTTAAGTAATCTCTATCAGATCTTAATAAGCATTTTGCGATTACTAATAGCTCATATGGTAAGATATGCTTTTTGTGTCTCTATCCTTGAACTATCTGTTACTAGTGCATCTTCTCTTGTAATTCTACAATATAGCTCAGTTATCTTATTCTTGTTCATGATAACACCATTCAAACAGACTCTTTGTGAATCTATTATACACTATATTTCTAATCTTAAAAGACCACCAACCAAGGCAGGTAGACTCAATAACACATTGTTAAAACTTAGGTCATAAACCTATAATTCATATTGAGTCTATTTGCCTTTCTATTCAGTATTCAATCCTTTAAAAATAATTCATCATGTGGGAGTCTAGTTCGATCAGCACTCCATATATTTAAATGTTTCACTTTTCCTTTTGACAATAATAATTCATATATTATTTCTTTATTATCAATAACTTTCTTGATACCAATTAATTCTGTTGTTTTTAAAGGGATAACTTCTAGTGAGTTATTGTCAAAGTCAATATCGATATAAGAATCATATTTTGAAATTCTTTTAATTGATATTCGTAAAAAATTTGAGTCACTCAGTACTTCAATATCTTTTTGTATGAGCATACTTTTCACAAAAGATAATATCAAATCTTTATCATAACTCATATTATCAATCCCTTGGATAAATTGTCCCAATTTCATACAGGTTTTCACTCCTTCTATAAGCACCATAGGTATAATCAATTCTGTTAACGTTGATATCAAAGCGTTCATAACTACCTACATTTAAGTTTCGAGCAGTAACATCTTTAGCTATATTGTCATATACTGATCCGGGTTTTCCTGAAATATGTCTACCACCATGTCCAAAAGTTACATTACTTCCATTACTTTTAGTAGTATACGTTGGTCCACCACCTCCAGGTGGAGCTGAATATGTCATATAATTTGAATACTGAGTGTATGTCATTAGAGAGAGTCCTCCAGATGCACCACCAACTGAAATTGCATAATATGTTGTGAATCCATAGTAGGCTCCAGCAAATGTATAGGCGGAGTATGCAAACATTCCAATTGAATAAACTGATAACATAGTCCCCATACCTACAAAAACAGTTACATACCAGTCTACACTACCGGTTTCTTGATAGGTATAATAAGCAGTCGCTCCTGCAGCTATAACACCTGTTGTAATAGCAGCATAAAATATGAGAGAAGTTATTGTGATTACAAACTCACCGCTTATGTCTGAATACATTACTGGGTTGTTTTGTGTAATAACTATCATTCACATTATGCCCTAGATTGTTTCCATGTTGTACTAGTAGGTATCTGCGTTGATAAATCAAACACCATTAATTATTTTTATCTAAAACGACAATTTCATTGTCTACCAAGTAAATCTCAACACTTTCATCATTATGGTCTACATACATTATAAGATCCATGCTTACGGACTAGAAGTAAACTTACTAAAGTTGTTTACCGTATGAATTCTTTTAGTGAACTAATATCTAATAACAACTATAATAATGTAAATCATTTACTAACCAAAGTATATATAAGTTACATATGCTACTATTAGCAAGTATATAACAACTACAACCCATAATTTATGTATTGGGAACATACCTTTATTTATCTTGCTATTACTTAATATTTTACTCCAATTAATTGAAGGTAACGATAAAAACAGTATACAAATACTACCTACAAACAAATAATAATATTGATTGATATAAACCATATAAGCATCTTTATCCAAGGTAATTAGGAATATACTTACAAATATAAAGATTGTCATCCACAAATATCTGAAACGTATACTAACTAAACCTTTCATCTTCTCGTTGATAACGACTAAGATAACGAAGTAAATGGGATATAACATAATATTAATCAGAGGTGGTATAAGTATCAAACACATTAATAATATAATGTTGATTACTACAAAATTTTTATTGAGTTTCATACTGTACCTCCTCTTCATTTGCTTTGATGATAATTGTTACAATCACATATATTGCAACTACTGCTACTGTTGCTACTGATACTAAGACTCCAGTACCCAAAGCAATTAAGGATGCTCCAGATACATAGGCAAATCCATTTGTAACCCATCCTACTAAGAATACTGAGGTTACTAAGCTTCCAATGGCTCTGACCTGATCAAAATCCCAAAAATGACTAATATAATCATTGTTGTGTTCATAAATAGAATTATGACTGTCAGTAATTAAACTAAAATATTCAACATTATTTGAGTATTCCGTAGCGATAAAGAAAATGAAATCAAAAATATGATGCTGTGATAGTTCCATTGTTCTTCCAATCTTGTAACCGGAGCTGTCTGTAAGCATTACTGGGGTGTTGTATGTAAATCTTATTAAATATAAATTATAATATCGTATCAGTAGATAAACATTTTAAATCCCATCACAGTTCAGTATCTATTTGATCATTTATAGCTATATACCTTACTCCATTTAACGGAAAGTAATGCTCTATGTACTACCCAGTAGTAAGATAATCTCTTACAAGTCGAGATAGATCTTTATCAAGTACAATAGATACTAATTGATTCCCAATGTCGTAATTGAAATCAATAAAAATATATTATTATATTATTTTATTATTTTCCATATAGCATCGTATTGCATATAAATCACCAATTAGTATCGTTTCATAGTTCTTGAACTTGCTAAATTTTGATAAAATTTTGTAAGCATATGGGAGTTTTCTATCTTTTAATGACAGTTTCCTTAAGTTTCCCGTAATTGTTATATTGTTTGAGGTAGCATATATAACAATGTCGTATTCTTGCGCAAGTAAAGTTTCATTTTTGTCATTGCAAATAAAAACCGAATATGTCTGAGTGTCATTTTCATAGATTCCATTATATTTATGATTATTGTCATAAACATGTATCCTTAAACTCTTCTGTACAGGTATTAAATTACCCTCAAGTAGTTGGTAAGGTTTAAACTCTATTAATTTCCCCCACAGTTTCTTCAGGGCAACTCGTTTCTTTATTTCTGAAGAATCAAGATAAACTACTTCATAGCTTGATTTATACCATAAATCATTGTTGAAATTATTGCTAATTTTCATAAGTTTACTGAGGTAGGTAATCGCAGTAAATAATGGCTTGATTAGCAAACCATAAAGTATAGTAAACACAACAGTAATAGGTAACAAAACGGAGTAAAAGTTCATAATAAGTTGTATAACAATAATTAGTGCCAAGCTCAACTCTGGTATTCGTAGATATTTTATCTTTAAACTGTCAAAATTTATAGTCTTCATGCTACCTCCTATTTTGAATTTCTTATGGCAATGTAATCAAAAACAGAATTAGTCACAATACTTTGTGTAGGTGAAAACATTGATATTTTTTGAACATAATTAGCTCCTGCAAACCAAGCAAATTCTTTTCCAACACTTGTCCATGAGAAATATTCGCTATCGTCGTCATAAAACAGTTCATTCTCAAACTCGTTAATCATAGCACTTGAAGCTCCTGCTATTCCGGGAGATATCCAATTTAACCCTGAACCTAGTAAGCCACCAACTGATGAACCTATCAAGCCTTTAAATAATGGATCACCATTTTTTTTATTACTTTGATACTGTGCATAACCACTTCCAAATGTTTGGAGTCCTAAATACATTCCTATCCCAGCTTTCGTAAATCCATATTTAGCTACTAACACTGAAGAAGATAAACTGATGGTTGTAGACCACAACATATAGCCTCCAGCTGCTAATAATGCACCAGTGATAGCTCCTGCTATTATGTATTCAAGATTAAATGAACCAGTTTTTTGATATCCCAAATATGCACCTAGTCCCCCACCAACAATTGCACCTATCCCAGCACAAATTAACAATGTAGTTATTGCAAAGTATCCTGTTCTATCTACGTACATCAACGGGTTGTTGTGTGGCAAATACTATAAAAATTAAGAAGTTATATTTTTGTTAATAATAACTTCAATAATTTTGACACTTATCTTAATTCTTAGTAATAGTTCCCTAATTTAGGATGAACAGTCATAATTATTGATTTGTTCAACTGAGAATAGAATCAGCCAATCCCACTGTGTAGCAAAAAGATGAATCACTATACTTGATTTATGGAGCTGTATTACCTAAAGTATACTCTACATCATCAATGAGAATAACAACTCTTTCGTTTGAGTTTTCTAAAACGTAAGGCAAAATCCAAATTCTATAGTTTATACCCCTGTGATTAAACTCTATGAATTCTAAGTCATTATGGCTACTATCTACAATACTAAAGTCAAATTCTGTACTATTACTTGTGTAAAGAATTAAATCTCCAATAACGTTATCATTAAAAAGTGACCTTCTTTTATTGCCAGATGATATAAACTTCATTTCCAAATCTTCTTCAATATTGGAAGAAAATTCTGGTACAAGAAAATGTCGTTTAAGATATGTTGATTTGTAGATTCCGTTTTCGTAATAGAACATGCGTATAGTTATTTCCTCATTGAAAGCGTATATATAATATGTCCTATTTTCAATCACCATACTCTTGTAGAATACATCATCAGCCTCCAAGTTCTCTTCAAATTCTGTAAATGCTATATCCTCAATATATTCATTTAATACTCCACTTAAAAATGTGAAGGATAATAATACTATCACTGTTGTAGTAAGATAAATAATTTTGGTTTTTCTAGACTTGTTCTTTACAAACACGCAAATCGTTTTTACAACTAAAAAAAATATTGCTATGATAAAAATACTCATAATTGTGAACATGCAAATCTCCTCCTAAGAAAATGTCAGTACCAACCTGTTCCAAACTTGTTGTAAGAACGTAGGATCTCCTGTCTGAACAAGATAATATACACCTACAATTACTGCTATTGGAATCAAAATATTTACTCCCTTTTCTACATAAGTCCCGTTTTTCTCGTAATAGTAACCAACGAAAATATCTGACTTGATTGCAAAATACTCATAATGATTCCCTTGTGTATATCCTATACCCAAACTACCTGCTCCTGCAGTTCCGTAAATGGCAAAATTACCTAATTTAATTTTTGATCCTGCACTTATGAAATTAGTTATCCAAAATTGGATTATCGCATCATCTTCTCCTACTTGAAATAGTACAGGATAATACACTAAACCATAATCATATTGTACCCAGAAATTAGTAAACATTGAATAGAAACTACTTGTTGTTTTTACTTGAGTTTTCACTTTGAAAGAGTATAAATTATTTCTACTCTTTACATTAGGATTTACCCTTGTGAAAGATGACTGGATCGAAACCTTCACAGTACTTCTTGAGTAATTGCTATTGCATTGTGATATATCTAAAAATCTTAAGTTAAAGTTTACCATCACTGGGTTGTTGTGTGTGCAGAAATACCAATTAAAAGCTTGTAATGCAATAATTATTGATTCAGTGTACAGTCTTTTTTCAACTGAGTATTTGAATCTATTATTGTTTTAGTTTTATTGTAACAATTGATAATGTAAAACAAATCGTTGTTTCTTTTCAACTTGAACATTGTAATTACTTTCATCAATGTAAAATCTTAAATTATTACACTTCATTTTTTATCATATGTGATTTACTTAATAACTTTGACTTTAACAATGTTTAACATCCCATAACATGTGAATCCAAAAACTAATGCACTTGGTATGAAAACTAAATAGTTAAGTTCTTTTAGATAAAAGTACATATCAGTTCCAACAAAACTAATATACAAAACAACAAAGATTACTGTAAAAAAAGTGTTTATTAGTTTTACATTTGAAGAATCAACTAGCCTTTCGAGAGGAATTATCATGAGAACATCAACTAAAAACAACGCAAAGAATGTCCACATAAAACTAAAATCATCCTTGAAAATATATTCAACTATTTTTAGAATCATTATTGAGATTAAATACATTATTATATAAAAATCTTTCTTCTGACCAAATCTCATCCTTAGAACAATACCACAAAAAATCAGTAAAACTACTTGAATGAATACAAAAAGAACTCCACTTATCCATAAAGTACCTATTTCAAAAAACAGTAATATACTAAAAAAGACTAGCGATAATAAAACACCTTTAAAAGTATAATTAATCATATAAATGACCCTCCCAGTATTCATAACTTTCAATATAATGAACATAATATTTATAGAAATTTTGATCAGTAGTTTGTATACCATTGTCCAAAGCCCAGTTAAACGCTTCAGTTTCTTTACCAATTAATCGGTCAGGTACTTCTTTAGTAGGTTCTAAGACATCATTTGCAATACCTAGTTTATCAATTTTCTTGATTGGAATAAAACAAAACAATTCAAGTGCATTTAAGACCTTCATTGCACTTCTCTTATCCTTATATGCTTTAAGTCTAGCAATTTGATTAATATACTCATATTTCTCATCTTCTTTTAACGAATTGAAATCATTGTACTCAACAGTGCTACTTTCTATGAGTTCATCCATTTCTTTATTAATTTCTATCATCTTATAGTATATTCTAATAGCATTTACAATAAGCAACACTGTGGAAACTATCGTGATTAATGTCCAAATAGTTAATGAAATCGCAAAATATCCTGTGCTGTCTGTGTACATTACAGGGTTGTTTTGTGTAATAACTATCATTCACATTATGCCCTAGATTGTTTCCATGTTGTACTAGTAGGTATCTGCGTTGATAAATCAAACACCATTAATTATTTTTATCTAAAACGACAATTTCATTGTCTACCAAGTAAATCTCAACACTTTCATCATTATGGTCTACATACATTACAGGAGCTATACTTACAACCAGCACCACAGTATCTTGACAAATAAGTGTATAATACTAACCAGCTAAGAGTTTTTCATTACTTCACTATATACACAAAAATAGTTGTAATGATTAACAGTAATTCAACAAGCAATAATATTATCAAATCTGTGTTAAATCTAATACTCTTAGAATATATAGTTTTTGATAGTTGTTTAAATTTATAAACTTCTACTTGATCATTTTGATTATACTTTTCTTGTTTATCACAAATATATAATAAGTTTTTTTCACTATCTGTTTCAACTAAGTAATAGTTCTTTGAATCATTATTAATGCATTTTAAAATTATTTTTATCTTTATGTTCACTGTACTCATACTCTTTATGGTTATTTTATGTTTCCAATATACATAAACTATATATATAAAATATAGTATGTCTATAATTATCATTGCAATCATATTTATCCTCCTAATCAAATACATTATATTTGGAATACTTTAGAGCTGTTATTACAGAATCTCCTAAAAGAATTCCAGTTCTTATCAAAGTCTCAAAAGTAACTACTCCTACACCTTGTGCAAGTTGAGAATCTTGGCTTTTTATTATGCTCATAACAAAACTTTCATATCCATATTCTTGATTGATAAATCTAGCATGGTTGAAATTAAAAAGAGCTGTTACACCAACAGAAACAACAGTTCTTGCTAATATTTCTGGTGTGGATTGATTACTTACTAACCCGTTTTCGATATCGTTCTTTAATCTGTTGAATCCTGGTCTTTTAAAGTTTGTTCCCGATACCCCATCATCAATATACAATTTTGTGTTCTTAAAATTATTGCTGTAAGCATACCTTATTAGAAAATGCTTTTGTGTGTTGATACTTGAACTTGAGTCTCCATATCTGTCTTCCTTTGAAACACGACAGTATAACGCAGTTATTTTGTTTTTCATTTTATTCACGAAACAACTTCAAATAAAATTTAAAACATTGTATATGACAAACACTATATATGTAATCGTATTAAAGCTGTTTGCCTTTCTCTTTATATTTATGAATCATTATATAATAAAAAAAACCATACACTTGTAAGGTTCTAAATTTATATAGATATCTCCCTACAAGTCTATTATATAATAACTATATCATATATAAATTATATTCCTGTGAACGTTAATTGTCAAACTATACCCAATAGGTGTTGACAGTGTTTTCTATCAGGTGTAAAATTATAGTGGATTAAAAGGAAGTAACAAAAAGGAAGAAGCATATGTTAAGGGGATATTTATAACCTATTTTACTCATACATATGTGTATGAGTTTTTTTTATGCTTAGCCTAAAAA
>PPCM01000282.1_pt1 | contig 60105 bp, 56 predicted proteins | sample 1555541 | NCBI WGS metagenome assembly PPCM01 (sample SAMN05284479, study PRJNA326546) | Marine sediment metagenome, whole genome shotgun sequencing project. | isolation source: marine sediment | place: Germany: Wadden Sea | collected 2012-09-05 | reverse complement strand
ACTTCGTCTTGTACGTTTACGATTCCTCTTTCGATTCTTCCTGTTGCTACTGTTCCTCTACCTGTAATTGAGAATACGTCCTCTACTGGCATTAGGAATGGTTTATCAACATCTCTTGCTGGCTCTGGGATATACTCATCGATGATTTCGAATAACTCAACGATTTTGTCTCCCCACTCGCATTTTGGATCTTCTAATGCTTTTAATGCTGATCCTCTTACGATTGGCGTATCATCACCAGGGAAGTCATACTCGTCTAATAATTCTCTTACTTCCATGTCTACTAGGTCTAATAACTCTTCGTCATCTACCATGTCACACTTGTTTAAGAATACTACTATCTTAGGTACTCCAACTTGTCTTGATAATAAGATATGCTCTCTTGTTTGTGGCATTGGTCCATCTGTAGCTGCTACTACTAAGATAGCTCCGTCCATTTGTGCTGCTCCTGTGATCATGTTCTTTACGTAATCGGCATGTCCTGGGCAGTCTACGTGAGCGTAATGTCTGTTTGGTGTCTCATACTCAACGTGTGCTGTAGAGATTGTGATACCTCTCTCTTTTTCTTCTGGCGCTTTATCGATTGCATCGAATGCTACCTTCTCACCTAATTCGTATCTGTCATATAATGTAGTTGTGATTGCTGCTGTTAATGTAGTTTTACCGTGATCTACGTGTCCTATTGTACCAATATTAACGTGAGGTTTGTTTCTTTCAAATTTAGCTTTAGCCATCCTTTTTTCCTCCTAAAATTGTATAAGTTTAGTTTTCGATTAGTTTGGAGCCCACGAGCGGATTTGAACCGCCGACCCCCGCCTTACCATGGCGGTGCTCTACCACTGAGCCACATGGGCAATTTCGATTATAATTTTACTATTTTAGTCGACTTATGTCAACAGTTTGCACACCAATTGCCCCGTGGCTACAAGCACTCAATACACTTGCTTTTTAACCCTTTAAAAATGTGCATATTTTAAGGAGTAAAACAATATGTCTTACCCCTTAACTTTTTCTTTAGCTTCTATCGTCTACGTACAACTCTAGTTTCTTCTTTACTCTTTGTAATGCATTGTCAATAGACTTTACGGGTCTTCCCATTATGCTTGATATTTCTTGATATGATTTCCCTTGCAGATATTCTCTAAGAACACGCTTTTCTAGCTTACTTAAATTGTCTGCTACTTTTTCTTCTATATAATCTATTTCTTCTTTAAATATGACTAACATCTCTGGATTTGTTACTCTCTCAGATGCCAACATATCTAATAGTGTTCGTTCTGTATTTTCATCATAAATTGGTTTATCAAGGGATACATAAGAGTTAAGAGGTATATGCTTTTGTCTTGTTGCACTTTTTATGGCAGTAATGACCTGCCTTGTTATGCATATTTCTGCGAACACTCTGAATGACACTTTCTTTTCTTGGTCATAATCTCTTATGGCTTTATAAAGCCCTATCATTCCTTCTTGTACTATATCTTCTTTGTCTGCGCCTATTAAAAAATAAGTTTTTGTTTTACTGTGCACAAATCTTTTGTATTTCTGAATAATTTTCTCTTGGGCAAACAAATCACCCTCTTTGGCAAGCATGACTGCCATGGCATCTTGCCTTTGCTCTTCACTATAATCTGGTACTATCTTTGGTGCTACCGCTTTTGCTAGTTCGTACTGTTCCAAAAAAATCCCCCCTGGAGTTAGCCGACATTTAAAATCGTCTGATTTTTCAATCATATTATGTGTAAAAAAAAACACTTCAACTATAGAAGTTTTATTATTATATTTCATTATATATTAACAAAACTTCCAAGTCAAATATTATTCATTTTCTAACGTTTTCATTAATTTTTTCATTTTCATTCGTGTTTTTTCGTCAAGATTTTCTGCTAATTCGTTTTTTGACAATTTCATATTTCGTGTTGTGTCTTTGATACTTTTTCGTTGTTCATTGACTTCTAGCTTTAGTTCTCTTGACGATATCCTACTTCCACCACTACCTAATATGTTTTGTTGTATGGCATAATCTGATGTGGCTACTCGTACTTCTATATTACGTTCACCTACTAATTCTTTTGCCTTTTTTTCTAGATACGAATCTGCTGTTTGGTGCTCTTTTGTATATACAATATTGATTCCTAATCGTTCTTCTATCTTTTCATTGCTACTTTTTTCGTTATGGGCATCGAAAACTAGCCAAATCTCTTGTCCTGAAAATGATTTGTACTCACTCATTATTTGTATCAAGCTTTCCCTCGCATCCTCTAAGGAATAACTAGCCTTTGTTTTCAATTCGTTCCATGCATTTATCACATTATACGCATCTACTAAAAGTGCGTATCTCGTTTTACTTCTCATGGCCTATTTCCCTTTGTTTTTGTATCTCATACAATAGCACTGCAGCTGCATTAGATGCATTTAATGATGTGATTTTACCTTTCATTGGTAAACTCACATTAAAGTCACAGTTTTCCTTTACTAGTCTACTGATTCCTTTTCCTTCACTGCCTATTACCAATGCGATTTTACCTTGCATGTTTTGCTTATAATATACTTCGCCATCCATGTCGCATGCCGCTACCCAAACACCTATGTCTTTTAGGGTTTTTATTGTGCTTACTAAATTTGTCACCTTTATTATTGGCACATGTTCAACCGCCCCTGCAGAAGCCTTTGCAACAACACCTGTTATCCCTACGGCTCTATTTTTAGGTATGATGATTCCATGAACACCTACTGCATCTGCTGTTCTTAATATTGCACCTAAATTATGTGGGTCTTCTATTCCATCTAGTATTATAAAAAACATATCCTCATCTGTACGGTTGATTTTTAGTACAACTTCTTCTAGTTCATAATACTTATACTCAGAAACGAATGCTATAACCCCTTGATTTGCTTTTGTTTCACTCTGACGATCGATTACTTTCTTCTCTACGTATTGTATATTTATTTTATAATCTTTTGCCATGCCTATTATTTTATTTATTGAGCCTTGTTTATCCCCTTTAGCAATCATTATCTTTTCGATTTCTCTGCCTGATTTTATTGCCTCCATAACTGGATTTCGGCCCTCAATTTTTATTTCACTCATTTTTTCACCTTATACTTATTTGTATTTTTCTCTCATTTCTTTTATTTTGCCACAAGTCATGTTTCCTTCTGGACAAGGCCCCTCTACACAGTTTGGTCCTGCGTATTTGAATAGCGTTGGTGCTACTTCACGAAGTTGCCAAACCATTTGCTCTGCCATGCTTCTAATTTCCCATTGCGCTCTGTTACAACATCTATGATTTATAAAATGCAACAAACTTCTTGCATTCATCGTAAATACTATTTTTGTTTCGCATGCATTAGGGAATACATATCTGGCATCCTCTATGGACGCCTTTTCTGCTATTCTTTTTGCATCTTTTTCATTTTTTCCTTTTTCTATTTCTAATTCATAATTTTTCTTATATAAAATATCTGTTATTTCATGATATTTTTTTTGATCTTCTTCCATAGCTTCTATGAATTTTTCTTTTGCTTCTGGAACTTTTTCTATACTCGGCGGTATGATGTATTCGAACTGATCAAGCTTTACATATCTTTGAGACTGTTGTGAGTATGATGCTATTCTATGTCTTACCAACTGATGTGTTAACACTCTACTCACACCTTCTGCTGCAAAGGTAAAACTAACATGCTCAACAGGTGATGCATGTCCTAAACTCATTAAGTGTTTTAGGAAGTTAGTTGTTTTTTCTTCATCCAGGCCTTCCATTAAGTTTTGTGTACCAACCTTCGAATAACATAACTTAGCTGCAGCTGCTACTATTTTTTCCGGTTCTTCACTATGTGCTATCAATTCTACTTTCATTTTTACCTCCAGATTTTATTCTTCTACTATCGCGGCTGTAATGGATGACTGTTTAAATGGCAATACTCCAAATAAATAATGACGTACTACAGCAGTATATCTGCCATCTATTGTTTCTTCTATTATTTCGTTTGTTTGTGGATCATAATAACTAACTTTTGTTTCCACTGTATCATCCGCTAAATACAACTTTGTTGTTTTTGTCTTTATTATTCCTTTTTCGTATATCACATTGCCTTCATATCTTTCTTCAACTGTTATATCAACAAATTGAGCAAATTTGTACTCATCTCCACTCAAATCTTTTACGCCATCAATATATAATGATTTCACTAATAGTATTACGACTAATAGTAGTAGTACTATTATCATGCTTTTTTCACGTGCGTCTAACTGTTTTCTTGCCATTTTACCCCTCTATCTTTCTCTCCTCTATTTGCTCCACAACTTGTTCTAGCAATTCATTTAATCTTTTATGCTCGTTGCTCAAATATAAATAGCCTAATAATGCTTCAAAACCTGTTGCATCCCTATAATCTTTTCTGTTTCCGTTTTTCGGCACTTTTAGATTTTTGTTGTTTTTCCCTCGTCTAACTATGGCCATTTCAGAATCTGTTAATCGTTCTTCTATTACACTTAGTCCGAATGCTTGGGAACTAGCTTTTACATAAGTCACTACTTCTTTATGGTATTCATTAACTTTTCCTTCTTCAATAGATACCACTCGTGTTCGTACATATAGTTCATATACCCCGTCGCCAATATAGGCTAATACCAAGGCATTCATTGCATCTATCTCGTCTATATCTTTTTCTATTTTCATTTGTTCAATTATTGTTTTAGGCATCTTATCTCCTAACTATTTTTCACTACTCGTACGCCTTGAGATGTGTCCTCTAATGTATATCCCTTTGCTAACAATTGGTCTCTTAATTCATCAGCTAACTGGAAATCTTTGTCTTTTCTTGCTTGCTGTCGCTTGTCTACCAAGGCTTGTATCTCTTGACTTATTTCAACTCTCTCTTCTTGGATTAATAGACCCAATACTTGGGATAATTCTATGTATAAATCATAGCTCTTTTGTACAAATTCTTTTGATGAATTATCGTTTGTCACCGTGTTTACTTCTTTTACTAGTTCGTATATTACACTTAGTGCCGATGCTGTATTTAAATCATCGTCCATTGCTTGATCAAATCTTTTACTATATAGCTTTAAAGCTTCTATCTTTTCTTCTTCTTCTTTTGTCATCGGTTTATCTTCATTGTTTTTTAATGCAAACAGTAAATTATTCTTTGCATTTTGAAGTCTTGCCAGTCCATTTTTTGCTTGCTCCATTAATTCTCTACTGAAATTAATCGGGTTTCTATAATGCCCAGCTATTAAAAATATTCTTATGACTTCTGGTGCATAATCTTCTAATATATCTCTTACTGTGAAAAAATTTCCTTTTGATTTCGCCATTTTTTCATTATCTATTGTTATGTATCCATTGTGCATCCAATAGTTAGCAAATGGCTTTTCATTTAGCCCTTCACTTTGTGCTATTTCATTTTCATGGTGTGGGAATATTAAATCTTGTCCACCCGCATGAATATCTATCGTTTCTCCAAGGTGTTTTTTTACCATAACAGAACACTCTATATGCCAACCTGGTCTTCCTTTGCCCCAAGGTGATCCCCATGCTATTTCTTCATCTTCTTTTTGGTTTTTCCAAAGCGCAAAATCTGCGGGATTTTTCTTTCTAGTATCTACGTCTACTCTACTACCTAGTTCTAATTCATCAATTTTTTGATTTGAAAGCTTGCCGTATTCATTAAATTTTGATGTGTCATAATATACATCGCCATCCACTGCATACGCCAGATCTTTATCTACCAATTCTTTTACGAATTTTATTATGTCTTTTATGCTTTCTGATACTTTTGGGTGAATCGTTGCTTCTTGCACGTTAAGTGCCTTAGCGTCTACAAAATATTCTTTTATATATTTTTCACTTATTTTTGGCGCTGTCGTGTTTTCTTCTTTCGCTTTGTTAATTATTTTATCATCTACATCTGTAAAGTTTTGTACGTATGTCACTTTCTTACCTTTGTATTCTAAGTATCTTCTCAATGTATCAAATACCACAAAGGGTCTTGCGTTTCCGATATGAAAGTAATTGTACACCGTTGGTCCACATACATATATCTTGTATTCATCTGGTATTATTGTTTTTATTTCTTCTTTTTTTCTTGTTAATGTATTATATATTTTCACTTTGTTCCTCCATGACTTTCCCAATTATATCTTTTCTATATTATATATTATTTTATTTTTCTGTTTCACGCAACTTTTGTTCTAGTGAAACGATCCTTCTTCTTAGACATTCTAACTCCACCATAACTGGGTCAGGTAAATTGATTTGATCTAAATCTGATGCACCCATTTTCTCACCTGCCTGCCTTACTATCCGTCCAGGTACACCTACTACCGTTGCATCTTTTGGAACTTCTTTTAATACGACTGACCCTGCGCCTATTTTTGCGCCATCATGTACTGTGAATGGCCCTAACACTTTTGCGCCTGAACTAATGGTTACATTGTTGCCGATTGTTGGATGTCTTTTTCCAAGATCTTTTCCTGTTCCACCTAATGTTACTGCTTGATATATGGTTACATTGTCCCCCACCTCAGCCGTTTCTCCTATGACTACTGCCATTCCGTGATCTATAAAGCAACCGTTTCCTACAGTTGCTCCAGGATGAATTTCTACTCCTGTGAAAAATCTCATTATTTGAGATATTACTCTCGCTATCATTTTTAAGTTGTGCTGGAATAGGAAGTGTGAAAAACGATGGGCAATTAGCGCATGTACCCCTGGGTAGCACAATAATATCTCCAATTTATTTCTTGCAGCTGGGTCTCTATCCATTACTGCTTTTATGTCATTGTTAATGTTTTTTAGTATGCTCATTTTTTTCATTCCTTTCTCATATACGTTCTGGTCCTCGTTGAGAAAACCTAACTCTTAGCGCAAGCTGATGTTTGCGCGTCAAAAAAAAATAAATCCCTTCCTCTCACACAGAGACGAAGGGATCGCGGTTCCACTCTGTTTAAGCTTTCATGGTACTCAAAGCCTCAACTTAATAGCTATATCGTTGCCAACGGCTCACCTTACTAATTTCGGGTGGCTACTCATAGGTGCATTCGCACTCATCCGCCTGTAAATCAATCTCACCTTCATGATTTTCTCTGTCCAGGTACTGACTACTACTTTCCTAATCTACGCTTTTATATATTTTGTTTTAAATGAATCTAATCGACTCATTACATTATCTTTACCCAATACTTTTAGTATTAAACCCATATCAGGTCCATGAACTTCACCTGTTATGGCAACTCTCATTGGCATAAATAAATTTTTACCTTTGTGACCTGTTTCCTTTTGTATTATTTTAAATGTTTTCTTACCAAAGTCAATATCTATTTTATCAATTTGAGACAATTCTCTTTCAAATACTTCTATTAATTCTCCCATATGTGGTGTTTTTGCAATTTCTTCTGCATCTGCGTCTGCCATTTCCACTTGGTCTTTGAAAAACAACTCTGCTTCTGTTTCTACTTCTTTTACATATGCTATTCTTTCTTTTAGAAGTTGCATTAGGTCTGTTAGCCATTCTCTTTTGTTTATAAGATCCTCTGCTGAAATATATCCTTTTTCTATTAAATACGGACCTGCTAAATCTACTAAATCTGCAGCTTCTGCATCCTTTACGTAATGGGCATTAATCCAATTAAGTTTGTCTGTATCAAATATACCTCCGCTTTTAGAGACTCTTTCTAGTGTAAAGCTTTCGATTAGTTGTTCCATGTTAAATATTTCTTGCTCATCTTCTGGACTCCAGCCTACAAGTGCTAAATAGTTAATTAGTCCCTCAGGCAAATAACCTTTATTTTTAAAGTCTGATGCCGCAACATCACCTTGTCTTTTGCTTAATTTCTTTTTATCTTTATTTAATATGTTTGGTAAATGGACATACTTTGGTGCTTCCCAACCAAATGCTTCATACAAAAATGCATGTTTTGGCGTAGAAATAACCCACTCTTCACCTCTGATTACATGTGTTATTCCCATTAAGTAATCATCTACTACCACAGCAAAGTGATATGTTGGAAATCCATCTGATTTCATCAACACTTGATCATCTAAATCATTTGTATTTACTGTCACTTTACCTCTTACTACATCCTCAAATGTTATATTATGATTTTCAGGTAATTTCAGTCTGATCACATAAGATTCGTTGTTTGCTATCTTTTCTTTTGCTTCTTCCAAAGATATATTTTTACAGTGTCCATCATACATTGGTGTCTCATTGTTTGCCTTTTGTTTCTCACGGACTTCTTCTAGTCTCTCTTTACTACAGAAACAGTAATATGCGTGTCCTTTAGCTAATAACGACTCTATGTGGTCTTTGTATATGCTCAATCTTTCAGATTGGATGTAAGGGCCATTTTCGCCCACCTGTACGATTTCTCCATCTACTAACTTGACGCCTTCTTGGTTTTCCAAACCTGCCCAACTCATCATGTTTAACATGTTTTCTAAAGCACCATCTACATATCTTGTTTGATCTGTGTCTTCTACTCTCAATACATATGTTCCATTATTTTTCTTTGCAAACAAATAATTATATAACGCAGTTCTTAAACTCCCTATATGTACGTAGCCTGTCGGACTAGGTGCAAATCTTACTTTTACGCTCATTTATTTTACGCCTCCACTTTAATAATCTATATATTTTTTGGGATCAACCGGCACACCATTCACTCTTACTTCGAAATGTAAATGGGGACCAGTTACAAACCCTGTATCTCCCATTTTTGATATAAGTTGTCCTTTTTCTACTTTATCACCTTTACTCACTATCAGCTCACTGTTGTGTGCATATAACGTTTGTATGTCATTCCCATGATTAATCATAATGCAATATCCATAATTACCTCTCCACCCAGAATAGGTTACGATACCGCCATCAGCTGCATATATTGATGTTCCTATACTATTTGCCAAATCTACTGCACTATGAAAACCACCCCAACGTGGTCCATATACAGATGACACCAGCCCTCTTGTTGGCGTGTCTAGGTTTCCAGTCCCTAATGAATTTGGTATTGCTGCAGTCCCTAAAAGGACTACCTGATTTGTAGAATCTCTTACTACACTTGATGATATAATATCTCGTTCTACTTCTTGATTGTTTTCTTTGATTATCACTGCTTTTATTTCTTTCTCTCCATACTCACCATATGATTTTACTTTTTCTTCACCTTCATACAATGCATCTGTTTTCTCGTATGTAACACCAAATCCAATTTTTTCTGTATATGTCGCTTCTTCTTCTACCGAAACAGTCAAATATGGCTTTGGCGTTATCAAATTAAGTTCCTGTCCTATTTGAATCCAGTTAGAATCGATTCCGGGGTTTGCATTGTTGATATCATCTACTGAGATACCATTTTCTCTTGCTATTTTCCAGTTACTATCCCCACTTACTACTGTATATATCTTTTCTTCTGTTGTCCCTGTTAAAATCATTCTCTTTGCATCTTCTAGACTCATTATCTCAGATACTTCTGATTGAGTTGCTTTTATGTCTATATCTTCTTCTATTGTCATTGATATTATTTTGCTGTTTTCTTCTGTGTACTCACCTTTGGTTTCTTCAACAACCAAATTAGCCACCTCTTTGCTTTCTACAGCAACGACTGGCTCGCCCTCAATATACACACTAAAACTATTGACCAAAAAATATTCATCACGAATTAATAACGCAGCAATTTCCTCTGCCGTTATTAATGTCTTTACTTTTTCTTCAAAGTTTTCTTGCATAAGAACGTCTGGTTTGATCAAAACATCAACCGATAATTCTTCACTTTTTTTAAGCTCTGCTTGCTCAATCCCAAGTTTGATTACTTCGCTAGATTCTGCGTACCCAATAACTTTCTCATCCAGAGTTATGGCAATGTGTTGTGTGCTTCCACTATTTATAATCATTGCTATTATCAAGCATATTGCACCTAAAGTGATACTTAAATTGCGCTTGTTTTGCAATAGTTCTTTATATCTTTTTATATCCATCAATACCCTCTCAAAAGTCTTTTAGACATACATTCTAATATGTTTTATATTAATTATCAATCTTATTCTCTATAATATTTAACGAACTGGTTTTTCTCACTATTGTTGATTGATCAACGCCTAGTGCTTTCGCCATTTTTCGAGTACTACCATATTTGTCTTTTGCTCTTTGCAGTAATTGTCTCTCTACCTCAGTAACAGCTTCTTTCAACGGCATAATCCCATTAATTTGCACCGTAGAATCTTGTACTTTGTCGACTTTATATATATCTGGAATGTGTTCTTCTTTTATTTCTTCATCTTCTGTTAGTACGATTAATCTTTCAACTAAGTTTTCAAGCTCTCTAATATTACCTGGCCATGGATACTCTCTTAGTATTTCTACAGCCGGCATTGTAATTGTTTTTTTACGGTTGTGTTTTTCTGCATACTTATCTAAGAAAAACATAATCAAAGATGGAATATCTTCTAGTCTCCCTCGCAGTGGTGCTATGTGAATATTTATGATGTTTAATCGGTAATACAAGTCTTCTCTGAACTCTCCAACTTCCATCATTTTCTTTAAATCTCTATTTGTTGCTGCTATTAGTCTGGAGTTTACTTTTATAGGTTTGTCTCCACCAATTCGTGTTAACTCTTTTCCTTGAATAACTCTCAAAAGTTTTACTTGAAGCTCAACAGGAAGCTCTCCAATTTCATCAAGTAATAGTGTTCCATCATTGGCTAACTCAAATAATCCAATTTTTCCTTGCTTGCTTGCACCTGTAAATGCACCCGGCATATAGCCAAATAATTCTGATTCAAGTAAATTTGCTGGTATTGCTGCGCAGTTAATCTTTATAAATGGTCCTTCACTACGCTTACTTAGCTTGTGTAAATATTTTGATACGATCTCTTTACCAACACCTGATTCACCTGTTATCAGTACTGTCGCATCAACGTCAGCAGCCCTTACTACAATTTCCATGGTACCTCTCATCTCAGGGCTTTCTGCAACTATATCCGGAAACTTTTGCTGCTGCTTTCTCATTTCTTCTATTTCACTTGAATATTTCTGCGTCAATTGCTTTGATTCCTCTAACTGACTTTTCAGGTTTTCAAGTTCTGTTATATTTCTTATGTTTGCTATTACTCTTACTAGTTCCCCATTTTCGTTTACTTCTGGATTACCTGTTGCAAGAATTTTTTGTCCTTTTTTATCACCAGATGTCATTTCCAACATAATTGTTGTTATTTTTTTAGTCATCAATGTATTTTGCACGACTGATTTATTATAAAATCCTCGTTCAACCATCTCAGCGGTTACTTTACCCACGATGTCTTCTCTTTTTATTCCACACAGTCTTTCCCAAGCAGAGTTTACCATTTCAACTTTACCTGTATTGTCCGCTATTAATATACCATCATATGACGATTCTATAATCGACTGTATCTCTTTCAATCTATCTTGTGTTTCTCTTAACTCCAGTGTAACTTTTTCTAATTCGGAAACGTCTTGAAATACTGCAACGCCACCAATTATTTGGCCATCTTTATATATTGGTGCACTGTTTAATACAACATCGTATAACCCTGTATGTATTTTTCTGTTCTCAATTTTTCCAATACCGTCCTTGGTGTACATGAATATTGCCTGATTGCATATATCATCAATTTTCTTTCCTAGTACGTTTTCTCTTTTAACCTGTAACATGTTTTCGGCTTTTTCATTAACCACTATGATATTTTGGTCATTATTAATTGCAATAATCCCACTAGGTACACTTTCAACTATAAATTGCATCTTACTATACATGTTAAAGTAGTTTTTTGATAGCATAGATATTATTTCGCATTTATCATGTACATTTATTTTGCTGTCTTCACTTTCAATTTTGCCAAGTTTTTCTTTAAGCGTTGCTGTTTCAACACCCGAGTTCATTATGTCAACACTCTTGTTCAGTTCCGAATTACCAAGTATCTCTATGTATTCTGCGATTGTTTGCTCTAAAGAATCTGAGCTAGCTAGTAATGACAATATTACATTTAGGGTCATTTCCCCAATAATATTATTTGTATCATCTGACACCGATAATGATTCGGCATCAAATTCTTGAAATTTTGAAAGGGCTTCTTTGATTGTTGCGTCTTTATTAATTATTTCGTTTTTGGGTATATGTTTTTCTGACATATTTTTCTTCCTTTCAATCAAAATTAAAGCAATATCATAAATTGTTTTATATATTCATTTTATATTTGTTTCCTGTTTGATTAGGTTTATTAATTGAACCTTAGTTAGCTCTGCTAACCTTAATATTCTAATGTATAGTATACTTTATCGGATTAAAAATATCAAATGTGATATGGATTTTATGCATTTGTTTTATCTTCATTTTATTTAAATATATCGTTCATTTGCGATGCATTTAAATAAAATGAAGACTACTCGTACGAGTAGTCTTCACGTTTAAAAATATTTTACAATATTTTATGATGCTTGTAATTTGTCTTGTCTATCTTTTTCATCTTGGTTAACACCAATAATTAAGTGCATGATAGTACCAAGAGCTAATGCCCAAAGTGAACCGTAAGCGCCTCTGAATGCTAAGAACATTGCCATAACACCACAAACTCCACGTTCTTCTTTAGTCTTAACCATTTCCATTGCAATATACATACATGCGAATCCTTGAACTGTATAAGTTAAAGATAAACCGATGTTTGCAAATGGGCTTAATGTTTGGATAACTGGGTAAATTAATCCTGCAACTGCCATAGCAGCTGTAAATGAGAATAATCCTCCAAATACTGTATCCATTTCTTTTCTACCGTGCTTATATCTCTCAGCTACTGCTATTGTACCACCAGCCCAAAGAGGACCATTCATAGTTCCGTAAGGAGCTATTAATGCTAATACTAAGTTTCTTATACCAGCGATTACGTTAGATCTTGATGGGTTAAAGTCGATAACTTCATCAGGTCTTACTTCGTCAGCGTCCTTAGTTACTACCTCAGCAAGTACGAAGTCACCAAATGCGATGATGTAACATACTGCTGCAAGTGGTAATGCTTTAATAAACATTGATGCAGGTGGGAATCCAGGCGCACCAAACATTGAGTATCCCGATATAACTTCACTTAACTTCCAAATAGGTGTAAATATTTCACCAGTATAGTTAAATGATGTTACTGCGTTTGTTAAAGTAATTCCGCCAAGAGTGATTGTTTCAGGTAATACTAATTGTAATAATGCTGCAACTATCATACCTGGTAACATACCATATTTTGCTAATTGTCCTAATGCAGGACTTTCATCTTTTGCTTTCATGAATTTAAATGAGAACATGATGATGTAACATACTAATGTTCCAACCAATACTGGAATAACGATACCTTTAGCATCCATTCTTCCACCAGGCTTAATAATACTTGTTATCGCTGCAAGTCCAGCACCCATTAAGATACCAGCTCTCATTGATAGAGGAATTGCTGTTACAACTTTTTTAGCTAATCCAGTTGCACCCATTCCGATAAAGATTACTACCATTAATAATTGTAAAGCTATAATTGCGTGAATTCTTGTGTACTCACCAGCTGCCACGTCAAGAGGGAAAGTAGTTGCCCATCCTAAAATAAGTGGTATTGCAGGTGTTATCCAACCAGGGAATACCGGGTCACCAAACATAGGGTGAAGGATATACATAAGTCCGTTAAGTGCTACCATTGCTGCTGCTAATTCAAAAGGTACACCTATTGTTGCTTGTAGTACAGGTACTGCTCCGATAGCGATTGCTACCAAGAAAAATCCTTGAATAATTTCTGGAATCTCCAGTCTAAAGTGTACAAATGGTAGTCTAAATTTAAACAATCCCATTGGCACATAAGGGTGCTCCGCTCCATGCTCACGATACATTGCCATAAACATAACCTCCTAAGATTTTTTGGTTTTTAACTCACGTTAAATAACCATTTAATAATAACTTATTTATAATATTTCTCATGTCATTTCCCACAATAACATGAAAATTATAAATCATTGTTACTAAACCAGTCTTACTTAGCTGTCGGTCTTACTTCAAAGTTGTCGTTATACAAAATATTAAGTTTAATGGTGTAATGATGAATAAAGAATTTTATCCATTTCTCTCCTACGATTTGACTAAAGATCTAAATTAGCTTTGTCAAAATATTCTAGCGCGTAAACCCTACATATATATACATAAGTTTTACTTACTATTGAATTATACTTGAAATTATCAAAAATATCAAATGTTTAATTTTTCTAAAAATTCTATCATTTCACATCGCAACGTTGAAATTTAAACGTTTACACAGTTTAATTTCTAGACCGCTCATTGTTAAAATAATAACTTATATTTTTGTATGTTTTTTTTGTTTTTTTACCCCCTTTTCACTGAGAAAAGGGGGTAAAATTATGTCTTTCTTTTATGTCGTTGATGTTAATTATTTCTTTTTAGGGGGCTCTTCAACCACTCCTGTGATTCCTGCAATTCTCTTCGCACTTGCTGCATGGTCTTCCCACTTAGTAAATGCTTTTACTACCATCTTAGCGCCATCTGGAGATCCACCACCGTGCATACATCCAGGTATTCCGCCACCAACTGTTAACCACTCAACTAATCTAGCAGCTCTGATTCTTGATTCGCCATCAGTTCCAGCTTCCATAGTCTTTAATAAAGTTGCTCCATATACTGGGTTTTGGAAATCTTCATATGGAGGGATACATCCAGTTTCTGCTATACCACCAGAAATATCTTGTGCCATAACTTTTACTTCGTATGGTAATGATGCTACTTGCGTCTTATTAGTATGAGCTAATAAAGCGTCAGGAACCCATAAGCCAGACTTATGTTGCTTACCTTTTGCCATTGCACCAATACCTAATCCATAAGTAATTTCATTTTTTATTGCCATTTCAGTTAATTTTGCTTGGAAAGGCTTTTGAGATAATCCGTTTGCTCTTGCCATGTTGATTGCAGCTCCAGCCATGATATCTCCTTGTCCAGCTACACATGCGCCAATTGCCGCTCTGTATATTGCTGCAAAAGTACCAATGATTGCACCACTGTACTTGAATTCGCCATTCATAAATATTCTATCGTTTGGAATAAATACATCATCAAATAATAAATATGCCTGAGTTGTTGCACCAACTTTTGGAGCATCCCAACCTTCTGACTCTTGTCTCTCATCACTTGGTCTTCTTGTTTCAACTATTGTAATTCCTTCAGCATCTTTTGGAACCGCTGCAGCAACACAGAAATCTTTTTCTGACTCGCCATAACCAGAACCAGGAACAATAATTACTTCATGAGCAGCTGCTATACCACAGATTTGGATTTTATATCCTCTAACTACGATACCATCTTCTCTTGTTTCAACTACGTGTAAGTTACTGTCCTTATTCGATTGTTGTGAAGGCTTTAATGCTCTGTTTCCTTTTGCGTCTGTTATACATCCAGCTAATGCTAAAGAATTATCTTCAACATATTGGAAATATTTTTTTACTCTCTCATGATAGTTTGTTCCTAAGTCGTTGTCCATATCATAAGTTATTGCATAAAGCACGTTTAATCCTGTCCAACCTGCACAAGTTGCTCCAACACATGTTCCAGACCATCTGTATTGATCTCTTTTCATGTCAGCATTTGCCATTTGTGATTCTAAAGTTGTATTTAAAGTATTCCATCTATGCGCCTTTTGCCCACTCAAGCTTGTAGCTGTATAGATAGCTTCCTTCTCAGGATCACAACTGTTGTCATACGCCTGCGCCACACAGTCGATATGCGCTTTTGTTACTGGGTTTGTTGTTGGATCTTCAATTAACTTCCCCCACTTGTAAATATTTGGTCTTAACTTCTTGATACTTTCTCTGTACTGCGCTCCATTCATTAACGCCATTTTTACACACACTCCTTCTTTGTTTTAAAATTCATCAACTTAAATGTCGATTATTATAATTAATGTCAGGCAAAAGAATTTTCAAAACATTCTACGCCTTCTAATATTATACCTTATAGTTACCCTTTTTTCTATTAATTCAACCTTGAAATTCGTTATTATTTCAATATTTTTTCTTAAATATTCAGTTCATCTCTTTTTTCTTTAGATGGATTACCATTGGTCGTATCCCAACCTCTTTCTGAGTAATACTCTTCCAAGATTTTCGACACTTTTTCCGGGTCAAGTGGCTTTGCACTCTTATCACCTTGCATCAACGGTTCTTCATAAAATCGTTTTGGATATTTGCTATCTTCAGGCTTTTCACCTTCTCTGATATTGAACATTTTCTTCAGATTCCAAGCACGTTCTCCTGCTTTCATTATATCTTCTGCTGTTACCTCTATCCCTGTTAGACTAGAATATAATTTGGCTATAGTTGTCGGCCCTATAGACTGCAACACTGGCGGTCTTATACATAGCCCAACCGAGTTATATACGGATATCAAATCTTCCGACCATTTTGTCATTTTTGCTATTCTTACATCTTTGGTCTCAGCTTCGAAGATTTCTACTTTTTTTGATTCCGGCATATCAAGTCTTTCAAAAACTTTATCACCTAGATCAAATTTTTCTGTTTCGTATGGTTTTGGATTTTCATTGAACTTCAAGTTCTCGACTGGGTTTCTGCTTCTTAAGTGGTCACCACCTCGTACATTTGTTATATTTCCAAATGTCCATGTTGACCATCTCCCCCTTGCATCTGCCATGGGAATCTCTAAGCCTTTTATATGAATTGCATATCTTTCTGATCCCTCTATTTTTTCCGATGCCATTTTAACACCATCTGCAAGAATATCGCCTATGCCTTTTCTCAGGGCTATCATCTCTAACAACTTAAAAGTTGCTTCTTCATCTCCCCAATTGAGTTCAAATCCTATATCTTCTTTTGTTATTATTTCTCTTTGGTATAATTCCATTGCAAATGCTACCACACTACCTGCTGATAATAAATCTATACTATATCTTTGGCAAAGCTCAGTTATCTTTGCAATCGCTGCCATATCTTTTATGTCACAACCTGCTCCAAATCCTATAACTGGCGATACTTCCATATCTTTTATCTTTAGTCCTTCGTATTTTCCTTCTTTGATTTCTACCCAGTGAGCACATGCAATAGGACATGCTATGCAAGCAACTCCTCTATCACTATATTTGTGCACTACTTTTCTACTACGGGTATCTGCCCAATCTTCTATTTTTCCTTGTTGGAAATTTCTTCCTGGCAAAGCACCATATGCTTGGTACGGTACTGTCGCAAGCATTGTACCAAACTTCGAAAACGGTCCATAAAAAGGTGATTTGTAAAGATTCTCCCTAGCTATTTCTGTTTCTTTAATGAATGTTTTTTTGTCATAAACTTTTACACTACTATTCCCTCTTACCGTAATAGCTTTTAATTTTTTTGACCCCATAACCGCTCCAAGACCAGTTCTTCCCCAGGCGTCAAAAGGACCGTTTTCGATACTTGCAAACCTACATAAATTTTCGCCACCTTGACCAATTGTGGCTATTTGGATTTCTTGGTCAGTGTATCTTGTTCTCAATTGTTCTATGGTTTCCCAAGCGTCTTGCCCCCATAGTTCACTTGCATCTATTATTTCAACAGTATCATTCTTTATATAAATGTTTACTGGCGTTTCCGATTTTCCTCTTACTATTAACGCATCATACCCTGCAAACTTTAGCTCGCTGCCAAAAAAGTTTCCTGAATTTGCTGTTCCGAACAAACCTGTTGCCGGTGATTTTGCCGATGCTTCTACACGGCACGCTGTTGGTATATTTGTTCCTGCCAAAACCCCAACTGCAAAACATAGTATATTGTCTTCCCCTAAAGGGTCTGCTCCTTTTGGTATTTCTTCATACAGCACTTTTGCCGTATATCCTGATCCACTTATATATTTTTTCGCATCCTTTGGATCTATGTCTATTTTTTTTATTTCTTTTGTTGATAGATTGATATCTAATATTTTTCCTGCGTAACCATACATTACTCTACACCTTCTTTCGGTGTGTCAATTATGATTGTTTCTAAACATCCTGTTGGGCAAATGTCTGAGCATTTGTAACAGTTGTGACAACTTGATAAATAACTAATTTTGAACAAACCATTGAAATCATCTGTTTCTACTTGTATGAATGACTTGCTTGTATCAAATTCTTTGCCGTATGTTATTGCACATGTTAGTACACAAGTTTGACAGCCATTACATTTTTTAGGTGTTATTGCGATTTTTTTCTTCATGGTTTTCCTCTCATTTTAAACAAAAAGGGATTACTATTACTAGCAATCCCTTGATGTCAATTTCTATTTCAAGACCTATTAGCTAGCTTGTTGTAGCTTCTCTTGTCTTTCTTTTTCTTTTTCGTTAACGCCGATGATTAAGTGCATTACTATACCCATCGCTAGCGCCCAAAGAGAACCGTAAGCTCCTCTGAAAGCTAAGAACATTGCCATTACTCCTGTAATACCACGTTCTTCTTTTGTTTTTACCATGTCCATTGCGATATACATACAAGCAAATCCTTGAACTGTATATGTTAATGATAATCCGATATTTGCAAATGGTAATAGTGTTTCAACTACTGGCTTGATCATTCCTGCAAGTGCCATAGCTAATACGAAACATCCTAATCCTCCGAAGATAGTATCCATTTCCTTACGTCCATGTTTATATCTTTCAGCTACTGCAATTGTTCCACCACCCCAAAGCGGTCCGTTTAATGGTCCGTACGGTGCAACTAATGCTAATACTAAGTTTCTTAATCCAGAAATAATATTAGATCTAGTTGGGTTGAAATCAATTACTTCATCAGGTCTTACTTCATCAGCATCTTTAGTTACTACTTCCGCAAGTACAAAGTCACCAAATGCGATAATGTAGCAAACTACTGCTAAAGGTAATGCTTTCATAAACATTGATGCAGGCGGGAATCCCGGTGCTCCAAATATTGTATATCCAGCGATTACTTCTTTTAGCTTCCAAATTGGTGTGATTAAATCTCCACTATAGTTAAATGTTACTACAGCGTTTTGAATTGTTGTTCCACCAATTGTAATTGTTTCTGGCATTAACACCATAACAACCGATGCAACGATCATTCCAGGTAACATACCGAATTTTGCTATAAATCCTAAAGATGGATTTGTATCTTTTTTTGCTATAAATTTGTATGAATACATAATTAAATAACAAACTAATGTACCAACTAATACTGGAACAACGATGCCTTTTGCATCCATTCTTCCGCCTGGCTTTATTACACTTGTGATTGCAGCAAGTCCTGCTCCCATAAGTATACCAGCTCTCATTGAAAGAGGTATAGCTGTTACTACTTTTTTAGCCAATCCAGTTACTCCCATAAAAGTAAATATTACAAACATTAATAATTGCAGTGCGATTATAGCATGGATTCTTGTATACTCTCCTGCTGCTATATCAAGTGGGAATGTTGTTGCCCATCCTAAAATAAGTGGGATTGCTGGTGTTATCCAACCAGGGAAAACTGGGTCTCCAAATGTTGGATGTGCTAAATACATAAGTCCGTTTAAAGCTACCATTGCAAATGCTAACTCTGTTGGTACTCCAATTGTAGCTTGTAATACCGGAATCGCTCCGATTGCTACTGCTACTAAGAAAAATCCTTGTACTAGCTCAGGTAATTCTAGTCTGTAATGGATTAATGGTAATCTCATTTTAAAAATTCCTAAGGGTGTGAAAGGATGCTCTGCTCCGTCTTGTCTTTTCATTGCCATGTTTCTTAAGCCTCCGTTTTTTTAAAAGGATCCCCTTCCTCCGAAGAGGTAAGGGGTCCTTATAATGTCATTTGTATTATTGATGTATCTCATAGTCATCTCCCAGGTGGTAAGGTGCTCGAGTACTTTAAATCAATTCATTAACTTATTTAGTTTTAAAGGTTCTATCAATAATTACTTCTTAGCAGGTTCTTCGATAACACCTGTGATACCAGCAATACGCTTAGCGTCAGCACAGTGATTTTCCCACTTAGTAAATGCTTTAACAACCATTTTAGCTCCATCTGGAGATCCACCACCGTGCATACATCCAGGTATTCCGCCACCAACTGTTAACCATTCTACTAATCTAGCAGCTCTGATTCTTGACTCTCCATCAGTTCCAGCTTCCATAGTCTTTAATAAAGTCTCTCCGTAAACTGGGTTTTGGAAATCTTGGTATGGAGGTATACATCCTGTTTCTGCAATACCACCAGATATATCTTGAGCCATTACTTTTACGTTGTATGGTAATGAAGCTACTTGTGTTTTGTTTGTGTGAGCTAATAATGCATCTGGAACCCAAAGTCCAGCTTCATGTTGCTTACCAGCTAACATAGCACCTAAACCTAAACCATAAGTGATTTCGTTAGTGATTGCCATTTGAGTTAATTTGTCTTGGAAAGGCTTTTGAGATAATCCGTTTGCTCTTGCCATGTTAATAGCAGCACCAATCATGATATCTCCTTGTCCAGCTACACAAGCACCGATTGCTGATCTATAGATAGATGCAAAGTTACCGATTATTGCTCCACTGTACTTGAATTCGCCATTCATGAATATTCTGTCGTTTGGAATAAACACGTTGTCAAATAATAAGTAAGATTGAGTTGCGCCATATCCGTCTGGAGCGTCCCATCCTTCTTGCTCTGATCTCTCGTCACTAGGTCTTCTAGTTTCGATTATAGTTAAACCTTCTGTATCTCTTGGAGTTGCGAAAGCAACACAGAAGTCTTTGTCTGCTTCTCTATATCCACCACCTGGTACTACGATGATTTCGTTTGCAGCTGAAACACCAACGATTTGGATTTTGTATCCTCTTACTACGATACCGTCTTCTCTAGTTTCTACTACGTGTAAGTTACTGTCTTTGTTCTTTTGTTGTGATGGTGATAATGCTCTGTTTCCTTTAGCGTCTGTAATACATCCAGCTAAAGCTAAAGCGTTATCTTCAACATATGCAAAATATTTCTTTAATCTTTCATGGTAATTAGTTCCAAATGCTTTGTCCATGTCATAAGTTACTGCATGTAATACGTTTAATCCAGTCCATCCTGCGCAAGTTGCTCCAACGCAACATCCTGACCATCTGTATTGATCTCTCTTCATGTCAGCGTTAGCTTTTTGGTCTAATGCAGATGTGTTTAATGTGTTCCATCTGTGTGCTGTGTTTCCACTTAGTCCCTCTGCAGTATAAATTGACTTCTTTGCTTCATCAAAAGACATGTCATACGCGTGCGCTACTGTCTCGATATGAGATGCAGTTTCTGGTGCAGTTGTAATGTCCTCGATTAGTTTCCCGTATTTGTATACGTTTGATTTCATTGCTTTGATACTGTCTTTGTACTGTTGTCCTGTTTTTAAAGCCATTTGAATCACTCCTCGTCTATTTTTTTAATTTTTTCTAAAATTATTTAGCTGGCCTTACTCAAAATTGAGTCTCTCCTTCAATCTATTTGCTAAGACCAAATTATAATAAATCTATATACAACAACAATTTCATTGTTATGGTATCATGTTCATTTTTTTCGCTTCAAATTCTAATTCTTCTCTAAAGTCTGGATGTGCTATCTCTATCATCGCTTTAGCTCTTTGTGAAGCAGTTCTACCTTTAAGCTTTGCTATACCATACTCAGTTACGATCATGTCTACATCATTCTTAGAACATGTTACGTGTGCACCGTGTGTTAGTATTGGCTTTATTTTTGTGATCGTGTCATTCTTTGCTGTAGAGTAAGTAGATATAAATGATTGTCCGCCTTTAGAAGCATTTGCTCCTCTTACGTAATCAAGTTGTCCACCAGTTCCACTGAATGGTTTTGATCCTATAGACTCTGAACATACTTGTCCAAGTAAGTCTACTTCTAACGTTGCGTTGATTGAAACAAAGTTGTCATGCTTCGCAATGTTATACGGGTCATTTAAGTACTCTATAGATCTAAATTCAACTCCTGGATTGTCTTCTACGAAGTCATATAACTTTGTGCTTCCTAATCCAAAACCTGCAACTGATTTGTATTTATCCATTGCTTTGTTTGCATTTGTTACAGCGCCACACTCCATTAACTCCATCATTACTTCGTTGAACATTTCACTATGGATACCTAATCCTTGTTTGCTCTTTAACGCGTCACCTACTGCGTTTGGAATTCCACCGATACCTAATTGGATAGTTGCTCCATCTGGTATTCTGTCTGCTATAAATTCACCAACGATTGCATCTTTTTCACTGATTGGTGTGTTTGGTAATGTTACTAATGTTGGACTGCTTTCACAAAGTCCATCGATTTCTGAAACATGTACCATTCCTGTACCTTGTGTTCTTGGGAAGTTTTCATTTACTTCTAAGAATATCAAGTCAGCATTTAACATTTGGTCTCTTGCTGTACTTGTTCCAAGTCCAAACGAGAAGTATCCATGCTTATCCATTGGAGATACAGTTCCGTAGAATATATCTGCCTTTACTTCTTCTCTCCACATTCTTGGAGTATCTTTGTAAAATCCTGGCATATACTCAGCTGTATTTGTCTGTACTGCTTTTCTTGCGAATCCGCCTGTGAACCACGACACGTGCTTCATTTTGTCTTCCATACCCGGATGATAAATTTTCGAGTCAACTAATGTTAATAGTAAGTGATGCTCAATTCCTGAAAGATCTTCAGCAATTGCTCTTTCTGCTAATGCATCTCTTAATGTTACTGCTTCACCTAACCCACAAGGCGTAGCACATCTTGAACCGTTTGGTATCATTGCAACAATTTCTTCCGCGCTTTTCTTCTTCGCGGCATACATATCTTGCCATTTCATATCCATGTAATTAATAGCCTCCTAATACAATTTTTTCTCTAGTTGATTCTACCCTTAACTTACTCATTAATAAAAGCAATTTTCGTGCCAAAGCATATAAAAAACCCAGAAAAAAATAATATTTTTCTGGGTTTTAATATATGTGTTGATATTTCAACGTTTATTTGTTCAATTGTTTTATTCTTTTTTTAATGCATCAGCAATGTAGTTTCATTGCATTTATGAATCAGTTATTATTTTTGGGATTATCGATGTATTATTCCATCACTCCATATAACATTATGATAAAGCCTTAGAATTAGCCCCTTTTAGGGCGTAGATGCAATAATTCATCTGGTGATGCTATTAACCATCACTTTCTAGCTTCTTCATTTTTTTAAGCTCTCTGATGATTTTCGGAACAATTTTAGTCGTATCTCCGATGATCCCAAAATCAACCACATCAAAAATCATAGCATCAGGATCCTTGTTAACAGCAACTATATATCTGGCCGTATCCATCCCCGCCAAATGTTGCATTGCGCCAGATAGTCCGAATCCCATATAAAGCCTTGGCTTTGTTCTTATTCCTGTTTGCCCTACCATGGTTTCTTCTTCTATCCAGCCCGCATCAATAGCAGCTCTCGCCGAACCAACCTCGCCATCAAGCAAATCAGCTAACTCATATATTTTTTCAAAGTAAAATTTATTTTTAAAACCTCTTCCTCCACAGATCAATACTTCTGCTTCACCTAAAGATTTTCCTTTTTCAACTTTATTTTCCACCCCTAAAACTTTATATCTTAAATTGCCCGGTTCCTCTATTATGCTTTTTTCTATTACAGGCTCTTTATCTGCTAGTTTTGGAAACTCGGAAAAGGTGTTAACTCTTATAGTTCCAAAATATATTCCATTTTCTGGCACCTTCATTTTTTCTACTATTTTTCCGCCATATACTGATTTCCAAAATATAAATTCGTCTCTTCTATACTCAACATTTATTGAATCACTTCCCATTTCCGCATCAAATGACTGCGCTAATTTCGGGAACAAATCTTTTCCTACGTTAGTATTACTTCCTAAAACTATATTTGGATTTGATTTTTTTATTATATTAACCAAATGCCCTTTTATATGCTCCGGGTTATACTCCCCCAAATAACTTCCTTCCATTATATATATCTTTTCTACACCATAAGGTTTTATTTCATCTATAACAGAATCCTCAATCTCTTTTCCATATAATACGACTTCGATTTCGTCTCCAAATCGATTTGTATAGTAACTAGCAAAGCTCAAAGCTTGCTTGCTTCCTTTTATTAATTTTCCATTTTTATTTTCAAGTATCAATAATAGTTTTCTCATATTCTACTCCTAAAGGACTTTCGCTTTTTTCATTTCTTCAATCAATCTTTCAACTGTTCCATCTACATCATTGCCTCTTACTATGATTTTTTCTCTATACACTATTGGATATCCATGATCTATTTCAACTTTACGATCTTCTTCAACCATTTCATCTTTGTAGAAATCTATCTCTGTATATTTTATGTTCATTATGTTTTGTACTGTTGGCAACCTCGGTATGTTTATCCCTCTTTGCAATGCAAACATGGCCGGTAGCTTGACTTCCACTTTTTCCATCAACAAATCCGCTTCTCTATCACACTTCGCCGTCATGTTTTCTGGATCCACTCTCATTTTTGTCACCAAATTAACCAACGGAACATCTAGCAGTTCTGACAATCTTCCAGGCACTTGTGCACTCGCATCATCATAGGACACCCACCCCGATAGCATTATGTCAAAATCACCTACATGCTCTATCAATTTATTTAATAATTTACTTATAGATTTATTATCTCTTTTTGTTGTCTCCATAAGCATGGCCTGGTCAGCTCCCATAGCAATACCCGATCGCAGTGCATACGCATCTTCTAGCCTTCCCACCGATAACAACACGACTTCTCCACCATGTTTCTCCTTAATTCGGAGCGCCTCTTCTATAGCAAACTCATCAAAAGGGTTTACTATATATTTCGGCTCATTGATTTTTACTTTTCCATTTCTGTCTACATCTACCTTCACATCTGTAGCAAGGGTTTCTTTTACTAAGACTAGTATTTTCATATGCCCTCCTTATATATATTATTTTTCAATTTGTATTTCATCTATTTTGCACTTATTTTATTGATAAAACTAAAGGTGCAAAATCATAAATCAGACTTTACACCTTTTCATTTTCTTTTAAATTGTGCCCTTTGTCAACTATACACCTATTGCATGTAAAAATAGTGGCACTGCTGTTACACCAACCATGATGTTACAAGCTCCAGCTATCTTTGTCCAAATAGCTCCTTTTCCATACCAAGCTGGTAACAATGCGATGAATAACAAGCAAATAAAGAATAATACAGTTGCTAATGGCCATATCATGCCTAAAGCTACTGCTTTATACAAGAACACTGCCGTGATCATTAGTTGAACCAAGAAAAAATGTGCTATCTGTTTCTTGTCTCCACCTTTGATAAAGAAGATACCGATTAATACCCAAAACAATCCGTAATCTGCAAAGATTGTTCCTAAGTAGATACTCTTATCTCCCGCAAAACTAAATGCCCAAATTGATACAGCAGTGAATATTTGCGCTGCCCCACCAAAAATGATAGCGATGTAAGCTAATGATTTTCCAATTTCTGCGTGATCGCCATCTTTTACTCCGAAACCTAATTGTTCTAGTCCGAAACACCATACTGTTACAATTAGTCCGAATACACCTATCGCTTCTGGATTTACTGCGTTTAACATTTTTTGTTCCTCCATTAATTTAATAATATACCTTAACTATTATAATCAAAATCCTACCTTTTTGAAAGCGGATTGTTCAATTTGCAAGCTTTATATACTTTACGAATATACTAAACTCTTTTTTATTTAACTTTTCACTATTTTTACAAAACATTCTATTTTCTCTAAAAAACCCCCGTGCATATCTAGGTATACACGGGGATCCTTGTTTTGTTTATTCCCGATAAATATATCTATCTATTTATCTATTTACCAACAAATGTAGCCTTACGTTTTTCAACGAATGCTGTCATACCTTCTTTTTTGTCTTCTGTCGAACATGTGATTCCAAATAATGATCCTTCGTATGCAGAACCTGTTCCCAAGTCTACTTCGATACCTACGTTTACAGCATCTTTACAAAGTCTCACTGCATATGGCGCATTTTTCATGATTCTTTTCGCCATATCATTTGCTAAATCCATTAGTTCTGCAGGAGCCGCTAACTTATTTACTAGTCCGATTCTATATGCTTCATCAGCTTTGATAGGATCTCCAGTATATAATATTTCTTTAGCAATACCTTTTCCAACTAATCTAGGTAATCTTTGTGTACCTGCAAACCCTGGTATAATTCCAAGAGCTACTTCAGGTTGTCCGAATACAGCTTTTTCTGATGCAACTCTAATGTCACATGCCATAGCTAATTCGCATCCACCACCAAATGTAAATCCATTGATTGCTGCAATTACTGGTTGTGGTAAGTTTTCTATTTTATTAAGCACGCCTTGGCCAATTGCTCCCCAAGCTTTTCCTTCAGCTGCAGACATTGGTAACATGTATACGATATCCGCTCCTGCTATAAAAGATTTTTCGCCGCTTCCTGTAATGATTACTACTTGAACACTTTCGTCTACTGCGATCTCATCTAGTAGTGGTCCAAGCTCGTTGAATACGTCTATATTTAAAGCATTTAATGCTTTTGGTCTATTTATTGTAATAGTTCCTACGCCGTTTTCAACACTGTATAATAAGTTGTTCATTTCAGCCATTTTATATCAGCCCTTTCTTATTTGTAGTCGTTGTAGAATCCTCTTCCAGCTTTTTTACCTAACCATCCAGCTTCAACATACTTTCTTAATAATGGACAAGCTCTGTATTTTGGATCTCCAAGCTCTTTGTATAAAATATCCATTACGTATACGATAGTATCAAGACCTATAGCATCAACTAATCTTACTGGTCCGATTGGGTGGTTGAATCCTAATTGAGCTACTGCATCTATCTCAGCTGGCTCAGCAACACCTTCAAAGATTGTTACGATTGCTTCGTTCATCATTGGTACCATGATTCTGTTTCCAACGAATCCTGGGAAGTCTTTTACTGGTACTGGGCTTTTTCCAATTCTCTCAGATAAAGCTACGATTGTATCCATAACTTCGTCAGTAGTTGCTAATCCTCTAACAACCTCTACTAATTTCATTAAGAATACTGGGCTAAAGAAGTGCATTCCAACCATTTTTTCTGGTCTATCTGTACAAGCTCCTAACTCAGTTACTGATAATGAAGAAGTGTTTGTTGCAAAGATAGTTCTCTCTGGACATAACTCAGACCATTTTCTGAATAAGTCTTTCTTAAGATCCATATCCTCTGCAATTGCTTCCATTGCGACATCTACATCAGACTCTTCTTTAGTTAACTCTAAAAGCCCTCCATCGATATTTGCTAAGATAGCTGCTTTTTCTTCTTGGGTCATTTTTCCTTTTGATACCATTCTGTCACAGTTCTTCTCGATGCTTGCTAAACCTTTATCTACAGAAGCTTGCTTACGACCTCTTAATAATACTTTGATTCCTTTTGCTGCCATTACGTGTGCGATTCCACTTCCCATTTGTCCTGGTCCGTAAATCAATACTTTTTTAATTTCCATTTTTAGTCTCCTTTTACATTGTATATTTTATGATATTTTTTTAAATCGATTACCTAAAACTACTCTGCATTTTTCTCTAAGAATCTTAATGCATTGTCTAATGTTTCTAGGTTTTCGATGTTCATACAGTCAACCTTGATGCCTCTTTCGTCAGCACATCTTTGGTTCAATCCTGTTAACATGTTCTTTGGTCCGATTTCAATAAATGTTCTAACACCTTTATCAAGCATTGCATTTACCGAGTCTTCCCACATTACAGGCTTAGATACATGAAGTCTTAATAAATCTTTAAGGTCTTCTTCGCCTGGCTTGTAGTAGTCACCAGTTACGTTATCTACATAATCGATAGTTGGCTCTCCTACATATATTTCATCTAGCTCTTTTCTAAGATTGTTACCAGCTTCTACCAATAACTCTGTATGGAAAGGTCCACTTACCGCTAAGTAGTCTGCACCTTTCGCTCCCATTTCAAATGCTAGCTCTCGAGCAGCATCAACAGCGTCATTGTATCCAGCAACAATAATTTGTCTAGGACAGTTAAAGTTTGATGGTTGTATATGTCCTAAATGCTTTGTTTTCTCGCAGATTTCAAGGATTTGCTCTCTCTCTAAACCAAGGATATAAACCATTTTACCTAGGCCTTGAGGAACAGCATTGTTCATGTATAATCCTCTCATTTTTACTTTTTTTACTGTGTCTTCAAATTTTAATGCGCCCGCATTAACAAGTGCTGCATATTCACCTAAACTGAATCCAGCAGTTACAGGTGCTTCGTAACCATATCTTTTCTTCATTACGTTTAGGATTGATATTGCAGTTGAGTGAATCGTCGGTTGAGAGTTTTCTGTTTTTACTAATTCACTTTCTGGTCCGTTGAAACATAAGTCTTTGATATCCACCCCAGTGATATCATTTGCCATGTCATAAATTTCCATTGCTTCTTTGTACGCTGTTGCTATTTCCTTACCCATTCCCGAATAATGTGTCGCTTGTCCAGGGAACACAAATGCAGTATTTTTTAACATCTTATTCTCCTTACTCTATCAATTCTTATTTTAACTCTAATTATATGTCCATTGTTTTAACGCTTGGATCTAAGATTAACTCAGCTTCTGTAGCCGCTAATACTTGCTCAATAGATACCCCTGGTGCTGTTTCTTTTAATACTAGTCCGTCTTCTGTGTTTTCTATTACAGCTAAATCTGTTACGATCATACTTACACAACCTAACCCTGTAAGTGGAATTGTGCATTGTTTTAATATCTTAGACTCACCTTTTTTTGATGTATGCTCCATTGCGATGATTACTTTTTTCGCTCCAGCAGCAAGGTCCATACCGCCACCCATTCCAGTCATTAATACGCCAGGAATTTTCCAGTTAGCTAAGTTACCATCTTGATCTACTTGCATACCACCAAGTACTGTTGCATCAAGATGCCCACCTCTGATTAGTCCAAATGAAACTGCACTATCAAAGAATGATGCGCCTGGTAATGTTGTTACATGTTGATCACTTGCATTGATTAAATCATAATCTTTCTCTTCTTCTGTTGCAAAAGGCCCAACATGCGTAAGTCCATTTTCTGAATGTAAATATATGTTTACATCATCTGGAATATAGTTACCAACAAGAGTAGGGATACCTATACCAAGATTAACAAAACTGCCATCTTCTAATTCTTTTGCTATACGTCTTGCTATTAATTCTTTACTATTCATCGTTACCCCTCCTTAACCTTGTATTATATAGTCTACTAATATTGCAGGTGTCATAACGTCATCTGGATCGATCTCGCCTGTTTCTACGATTTCGTCAGCTTGCACGATTACGATATCTGCTGCAGCAGCCATAAGTGGATTTGAGTTTCTTGCTGTTTTTCTATATACTAAGTTTCCAGCTTTGTCAGCCTTTGCGCATTTTAATAATGCCACATCAGCTTTTAGTCCTGTTTCCAATAAGTAGTCTTTTCCGTCCAAATTAATCACTTGCTTACCCTCTTGAACTTCAGTACCAACACCTGTCGGTGTTAAGAATCCGCCGATGCCAAATCCACCTGCTCTAATTCTCTCCATTAAAGTTCCTTGTGGTGAAAATTCTATCTCTAATTCACCATTTTTGTACTGCTCTGATGCCATTGTGTTTCTTCCATTAAATGAAACAATCGCTTTCTTTACTCTCTTGTCTTCGAAAAACTTTCCGAAACCTTTCTCAACAACAGATGTAGAAATCGAGATTCCTGTTAAATCTTTAGTTCCATTTTCTATAATTGTGTCAATTAGCTTATCAGGAGCTCCGATACCCCAGAATCCAGCAACCATGATTGTCATTTCGTCTTTTACCATTTCTGCCGCTTCATTCATAGATATGATTTGTGCCATAACCCTACCTCCATAATTATATATTTCAGCGTCCCCTCTCTCAACTAGGAAAAAGGGAACGCTGTAATTATCTATTAACTTTCTTGTAAACTCTTAATTATCTTAAGATGTTTCCAGAAATTACTAGATTTTGTACTTCGTTTGTACCTTCGTAGATTTGAGTGATTTTAGCATCTCTCATCATTCTCTCAACTGGGTGATCTCTTAAGAATCCAGCTCCACCAAGGATTTGTACTGCATCAGTTGTTACTTCCATAGCTGTATCTGTTGCAAACTTCTTAGCGTGTGCAGCAGCTAATCCGTAGTTTCCACCAGCATCTTTGATCCATCCAGATTTTAATGTAAGTAATTTTGCAGCTTCAATTTTTGTAGCCATGTCAGCTAACTTGAAAGATATTGCTTGTTGAGCCGCGATAGGCTTTCCAAACTGTACTCTTTCTTTTGCATAGTTTAATGCATACTCGTAAGCTCCTTCAGCGATTCCAACTCCTTGAGCAGCGATTCCAACTCTACCACCGTCAAGAGTAGTCATTGCGATTTTGAAACCTTCGCCAACTTTTCCTAACATTCTGTCTTTGCTTACTCTTACATCTTCCATCTCGATAACTCTTTGAACTGTTGATCTGATACCCATTTTATCTTCAGTCTTAGTGAAGTTATAACCTGGAGTGTCTTTGTCTACGATAAATGCTGTGATTCCTTTAGCACCCTTTGACTTATCAGTCATTGCGAATACTACAGTATAATCAGCATAACCAGAGTTAGTAATGAAACACTTTGTTCCGTTGATAACATAATCGTTACCATCTTCTACAGCGTATACTTCACTCATTGCAGAGTCAGAACCTGCATTTGGCTCAGTTAAACCAAAAGCACCTAATTTCTCTCCAGCAAACATTTTTGTTGAGAATTCTTGTCTTTGCTCTTCAGTACCATAGTGGAATATTGGCCACTCTGATAAAGAAACAGCTACTGAATAAGAACAACCTATTGCAGCGTCTACTTTGTTGATTTCGATTCCTGCTAATACGTATTGGATTTGGTCTCCACCAGCTCCACCATACTCTTTTGGATAAGGTAGTCCCCAAAGACCTAATTTACCCATTTTTTTCATGATTTCGTAAGCAGGAGCGTAATCTCCATCGATGTCTCTTTGTGCAGCACCTGGTGCGATTTCTTTTGCAGCGAACTCTTTCACCATTTGTTGTACTCTTAATTGTTCTTCTGTAAATTGCATGTTAAACATAATTCAACCTCCTTGAAATTTTAAATAATAGTATTTTGGGAAAACCCAAATTTATTTCTTTGCTATAAAATAAATGCAATTTCCATGCCAAGTCTTTATTTTTTTAACAATTGTGATTTTGCAACGCTTCCATACATCATCACTTTTCAAGAAAACAAAAATGATGATGTGAATTCACATCATCATTAGTAATATACGCTACAACCCCTGCAATTTCCAGTTTCCCAGCTAGTGATGTAGTTATGCTTGCGTTGATGCAACTGTACATCTATGCCATTCTCCATCACTTTTTTTCTTATTTTATACTATACTATTATTATTTCTATTTCAATTCTTTTTTATTATGCTCTTAATTTCTCTATTATTAGTGGTATTAATTTGTTTCCATCACATACAGCCTTATAGTCCGACACTGCAAACATCGTTGACTTAGGGTCTTTATTGACAGATACTATGGTCCCTGAATCTTTTATACCACATGTGTGATGCGCCGCTCCCGATATACCAAAGTTTATATATAATTTTGGTCTTACTGCAACACCACTAGTTCCTATCATTGTATGCTCCCCTTGGGACCATCCTTCATCAAGCGCTGGTCTTGTGCATCCCGTTGCACCTTTTAATATCTCTGCCAACTCTTCAAGGTGTGCCCAATTTTCTGCATTTTGGATTCCGAATCCTCCACCAATGATTACATCAGCTTCATGCAGTGGCTTACCTGTAATTTCATGTAATTCCATATCTACTGCTTTTAACTTATCGCCAAAACCTTCTACTTCACAATCAAACATTTCTAATTGGCCTAGTTTCCCTTCATATGGCGCTTTTTCCATTAAGCCTGCTTTTACACTAGCCATTTGCGGATATGAATTCGGACAATATATGTCCCCTAATACTTTCCCACCAAATGCGGGCACTACAGATACCAATTTCTTATTTTCATCTATTCTAAGATCTACGCAATGTGCCGCTAATCCTGTTTGTAATTTTAATGCTGCCGTTGGCGCTAGTTCTTCGCCTCTTGTTGTTGCACCTATTAGTACAATTTCTGGTTTATATTTATTGATGATTTTCTTCAATACATCAGAGTATGTATCTGGTTGATATAGTTTTAGCATCTCTTTTTCACAAGCTATCACTTTATCTGCTCCATATCCATATAGCTCATCAGCATATTTAGATATATCATCTCCTATTACTGCAGCCGTTACCTCTACTTCTCCCAAATCACTAGCAAGCTTACGAGCAGCACCTAATAATTCTAAAGAATTGGCTACAACTTCATCTTTGAAGATTTCTGCATATACCATGATACCTTTATAATCATTTGACATTTTCTCTCCACCCTTTCTAGTATGCTATACCTGATTTTTTTATTATAGTAACGATTTGATCTGCTATCTCTTCTATCTCGCCTGTAATTTCTTCTGACCCTCTGTCCATATTCGGCATAAATATCTCTCCTGGTTGAGTTGGTGAACCCAATAAACCTAGGAAATCTTTGTTTGCACCAAGTTCTTCAGCATTAATTACTGTTATAGGCTTAGATTTTGCTTTTAACATACCCATTACATTCGTATGTCTAGGTGCATTCAATTCGTGAGATGCGCCAATAACCGCGGGCAACTGTAACTCATATTTCATGCAACCGCTTTCAATTTTTGTTTTCACTTCTGCTTTTGTACCATCATACTCAAATCCAATTACATTCATTAAATGTGGTACTTCTAGCCATTCGCCTAATTGTGCACAAACATGCGCTGTTCCGCCATCAGAACTTTCATTTCCTGTTATCACTAAGTCAAATTCGCCAGTCTTTTTTATACCTTCTGCCAAAGTATATGACGTTGCTACTGTATCTGCTCCAGCAAACTCACGATCACTTAATATAACTGATTCGTCAGCACCCATTGCTAAAACTTCTAGCAATTTGTCCTTTGTATCTTCTGGCGCCATTGAGAAAACTGTAATCTTCCCACCATTTTGCTCTTTTAATTTTAATGCAAGCTCCATAGCGTGCTTGTCTGTTGGATTTATTTCTATCGGTATCCCTGCTCTAATCAAAGTCTTTGTCACTGGGTCTAAGCTCATCTTGTCGTAATGATCAGAATCAGGAACCGGTTTAACACATACTGCTATTTTCAATTCAGCCATTGCTATCCTCCTAAAACTTTTCTACTTATATATGTATACAAATCAGATGTTACCATCTGATTTGTATACGCAAAGTTTATTTTTTTCCTACATTATATATACACATTATATACACATTTTCCCTACAATTTTTTTACTTGTATTTTGCTATTGTGTCACCTGCTACGATAAGTCTTTGAATATGCGAAGTTGCTCCTGACGGAATAACAGTCATCGCATCTCTTAAGAATCTACCTTGTGGGTACTCGTTAACGATTCCGTAACCACCCATTAAGTCCATACTTCTCTTAGCTGCATTTACTGCTACTTCTGAAGTGAATAACTTTGTAGCTGCTACTCTTGCAATAGAATCTTTTAATCCTTTATCGTATGCAGTTGTAGCATTGTATAACATACACTCAGCTGCTGCATAATCTGCTTGGTTGTCAGCTATTATAAACTGAATTGCTTGAAGCTTACTAATAGGCTTTCCGTAAACAACTCTTTCTTGCGCAAATTTAACACTTTCCTCTACACAACCTCTTAAGATACCAACTGCTATAGCTGACATTCCTGATCTACCAAAGTTACCAATTGTGTGAAGTGCTATTGCACCACCTTGTCCTTCTTTTCCTACTAAACAATCAAGAGGCACTTTTACATCGTTACATATTACTTCTCCAGTTACAGATCCTCTAAGACCAAACTTGTTTTCATGTCTACCAGGCGTATGTCCATCTGTACCTTCTGGAATTACTACTGCCGTAATCTGCGGTCTACCTTTTTCGTCTGTTCCACTTGTACCTGTCCAAACATCAATGTCACATATGTGCGAGTTTGTGATAAATACTTTTCTTCCATTGATTACCCAGTTGTCTCCGTCTTTTTCCATTGTCGTTGCTTGGTTAGCAAAGTCAGATCCACCAGTTGGTTCTGTTACTGATACACCACCAACTTTTTCTCCTGAGATTAACTGTGGTAAGTATGCTTTCTTTTGATCTTCATTTGCAAAGTTTACCATTGCAGCGATTGCTAAATCATGTGTCATAACTGCGATTGCTAAACCTGCTGAATGTCTTGCGATTTCTTCTAATACGATTGCTCTTTCAGTTAACCCTAATCCTGCTCCACCGTATTCTTCACCTGCGAAGATTCCTAAAAATCCTAATTGACCTAACTTAGGAAACATTTCCTTTGGACAAACATCTTTCTCGTCCCATTCAGCTGCCATTGGTGCGATTTCCGCCTCAACGAACTCTCTAGCTATTTTTCTTAACATTTCTTGATCTTGTGTGTAAAATTGAAACATTTTTCTTCCTCCTTTTAATACTACTCTACATTTATTTTATGAAATTCTTTACATTGCAGTGTTAAACATGTTGTTTTTGTTAATTTTTTAACATCAACTGTTGTGCAAGTATATTTCATCTGTATCTTTGGTTAATTATCCCTCACTGTATTTCTAACAGTCTCGTGGGTGTTTCCTGTTCTACTGATGATTATAATGAGGTTTTGGGTTGTTTGTCAACAACAATTTTGTGAAAAAAATAATTAAGTCATTTTTTTTGATATTTATTTAACAATATTATAGCATTTGTTATTTTTTTGTCAATATAGTTTTGTTGTCTCCTCTTTTTTTTTCTGATTTCCCCATTTTTTTACTTTTATCCAAGCTGTTTTGATCCTTTCTTTTCCTGCAATTTTTTCGCATATTTTCAAAGGATTATTTACATTTTTTTGCTTATTTGCTATGACTATTATTCTTTTTTCGCTACCTTTTATCTCTCTATTTTCCTATAAAATGAATTATTTTAGCGACTGTTTTGTTTGTTATTTTTTTGTCAAAATTTGATACATTTTTTTTAAATTTTTTTTAGCTATTTTATCTATTTATCTGTATTACAAAGATACTATTTACTATCTTTACTTATATCTTTATTCCTATATACTGTTAACTATCTTAATATTATATAGAAATTTATTCATAGCGAGGTATACACATGCAACCTTTTTTAAAAGTCTTCAAAAGCAATCAGTCCCCTAAAATAATAGCTGTTTCTCTTGGTCATTTTACTAATGATTTTTTTATGAATTTACTTATTCCTATCAGTTTTATGTTTAAGGCTGATCTCGGTTTAACATATAGCCAACAAGCAATGATTGGTACTGTGATTATTTCCTTAGGCACATTTGCGCAACCTCTTATTGGATATATTGTTGATTTAAAAGGTAAACCTATCCTGCTTATCTATTCAGTACTTTGGATCGGCTTGTTTACTAGTGTCACCGGTTTTGTTCATGACTATTATTTATTACTTTTTTTAGCAGGCGCTGGCGCTTTGGCTTCTTCTTTATATCACCCCTTAGGGTCTTCGTATCTTATTAATCTTTTAGGTAAAAGTAAAGGAACTGGTCTTTCAATTTTTATTACTGTTGGTAGCTTTGCAATCGGCTTAGCGCCTTTTATAGCGATTCCTTTGGTCACGCATTTTGGACTAGAATCTATTGTTTTATTTATTATACCTACCTTATTATGTGTTTTTGCCATGCTTAAAGCAGGCATACACAAAGGTACAATGCCTACTAGCCACTCATCTGCTATTAATCTCAAAAATATTTCTTTTAGCAAGGCTGGATGGTTAGCTTCTTTAGTTGGTATTTCCGTTTTTCGTAATCTGGTTACAAGAAGCTTTTTATTAGTATTTGGTCTTCAGATTTTATTGTTGAAAGGCGTTAGCCCTATTGCGGCTGGTTTTGCTGTGTCGCTTATAATGTGGTCTATGTCCGCAGGTACTTTTATTGGTGGGTTTATGACAGATCAATACAGCGGTAAAACATCCTTACTATTTTCCAATGTTGGCATTTTATGCTTTATGATACTCTTTTATTTCTCAAACAGTTTTATCGCCATGATTTCTTATATTATTATTGGTTTTTTTACTGGCATTGGTAATACACCTAACATCACTTTGGCACAAGAACTTATCCCAAACAACTCTAGCACTGCTACAGGTCTTGTTTTAGGCTTAGGGGGCGGATTAGGCGGTATAGTGATGCTATATTTTGGAAACCTTGCTGATAAGGTCGGGTTGAATTATTCTTTGGGTATCTTGATTATTCCTTTGGTTATCATTACCTTAATCACTATGGTCTATCCTTCAAATAAAAGAATCCAAGCCTAAGCTTAGATTTCTATCAGGCTATCGAAAAGCTCCAAATTTCTGCGTTACTTCAAGAAGTCAGGACTCTTATGTATGTCAAATACACTGCGAACCCTGACTTCTTTTGCGCCTTGAACTTTGAATTTTTTGAAAGCCTCCGTGATTATCGAGTTTTCGATAATCTCAAAAAAATCCAAGCCTAGGCTTGGATTTTTATTTCAACTTTGTTTTATCTATTTTTAACTCCATGACATATTTTTTCTTTGGTACCTTTTTCTTTGCCACAGTTCTTTCTTTAGGTATTTCTTCAGGTACTGTAGTTTTCTCTTTTTTACTTATTAAAAAAGCTGGCATATCAGTTTCTTTATCTTCTTCAGTAACTTCAACCTCTTCTTTTTTTCTGATTGGTTCTTCTACATGGCATCCTTCTTCTTTTACTATGCTATTTATATAACTAAAATAGTCATTTGCTTCGGTTACCTTATGCTCTATTATCGGCACTTGATCCAGTACATCACCATCTTCTGCTTCATTTTCATATGTTGGTATTTCATTATTACGCGCTTTTATTTTATTACGCCCCGTAGATTCTGCAAATAATATTGGCTCAATATCATCGATGTTATCTATTGGCATAACCTTCTCGTCATTGACATTGGACTTCTTTATAATTTCTTTAAAATGATTATCTACCTTTAATCGGTCTATATCAATTGGCTTTGAAAGCTCGTTATTCCACCCACTATGCGCTTTTTCGTCTGTTTGCATCCCATCGCCTTCAAACGCTCTATCTATTTCTTCTATTTCATTTTCAATGCTATTATATCCCTCATCTTCCATAGAGGTTTTTCCAACATCTCCAAATATCGTATTTAAATTTTCGCTTAGTATTAAATCATCTACCGCTGTAAACATGCCCTCTATTGTGTCATCTTTTTCATCTTCATCGCGGGGCGTTTCTATATCTGATTCATACTCCACGGGTTCATTGACCACTCCCATTTGCTCATCTAACAACGTTTCTTCTTCTTCCCAGTTCACCAAATCATCTTGGTTAAAAGCTTTCCATTCAAATGTTCCTGTTTCTATTTCTTCGTTTTGCTCAATATTTGCATCTTCTTTTTTTATTTCTTCAGTCAATGAAAAATAGTTTTCTTTCGCCAACGTTCGCCCTTGATGCTCTAATTCATTTTCTATTTCTTTTGTGTATCTGTCTATTTGATTTAATAACATCATATTGTTTATGTTTTTTTCTTTTTCTTTTGGAGGTTCTTTTTCTTTTTTTATTTCTGCTAATAATTCTTCAACGTTTGAATCATTATCCTCTTCTGACTCTGATTCTTTTTCATTTAAGCCTAACTTACCTATTTCAATGCTTTTTTCTTTTTTGGCTTCACCATTATTTGTTACTACAGTCTCTTCATTTTCTATTATGTTATTATTGGCGGTTGTTTCTTTAAAACTCGAATATATGTCTGACATTGAAGATGTGGCTACAGGCATTGAGGCTACAACCATATCATTTATATCAAATACAGGCTCTTGCACATTATTTTCTACTAACTCGTCTTTTGTTTCTTCAACTTCATCACTCGTTTTTTCTGTTTTAGAATCCGTTGCGCCACTCGGTTCTACCTCTACGACTGCTTCTTTATTTTCCAAAATAAGATTATTATTATTTTTTATTTCTTCAATAATAGCATCTGCATCCATTTCAGCTTCAATATCAATATACGAGGATTCTGTTTCATCCTGAGTATTATCATCTTCTTCATTTCGTATTATATTATTACCTGTTTTTATTTCATCGATTGCTTTTTCTACGATCTCTTTTGCCTCAACTTGCTCACTATTCTCTTTTGTCTTATTTTTTTCTTCTCTTTTGTTCATTTGTACAAAACTTGCTGGTGTTTCAAGTTGCATCTTTTCCAAATCACTTAAAAAAGATTTTATATCAAATTCATCCTTTTGTTGAACTTCGCCTTCTTCTTTTTTTTCTTCAATAACAAGCTCTTCTTTAGAAATAATGTCCTCTGTATTTTTTTCATCAAGTTGCCTATAATCATTATTTGCTATGTTATCTCGTTCTTCTTCCTCTACTTCATCCTTTTCTATGATTGCTTCTTCTTTTTCTTTTACTGTCTCTTCCAAGTTTTCTATATACAGCTCTTTGCTTTTTGGCATATCAAAATCAGGATTAGCCATATAATTAGCATCCTTATTTTGATCGTCTTCAATTTCTTCATCTGTTGATATTGCAGATTCTTCCGAGAGTTCTTTTTTTGACGTTTCTTCAGAATTTCCCGTTATAGAGATGGCGTCATTTTCTTCTAAATGACTATCGTTTGTTATTATAGATTCTACTACTTTTTCTTCATTTACTTCTTTTTCATCGCTTGATGGATTTTTTTTTTTGCTAATGATGCTACTTTTTATACTGCTTGTACCAAAATATCCATCACTTTCATTTTCTTCTTCAGTTTCGTCAATCTCTATTTCTTTCTTATTGATCGCAGCTGATTTTTTTTCTTTTACAACTGCGGCACTCTCATCCTTTGGTAAATCAATAGGCTCTTTAAAGTCTTCTAGTACTGAGTCGTCAAAAAAACTGTCTGTCACTTTTACCATTTTATTAATGCTCGTTTTTTTGTTATAATCATCTGTAGAGTTATCTTTTGGAGATTCTTGCTCTTGCACTAATTCAGTTTCACCTGTTGCAAGTTCATTGATTTTATCTTCTATCTCATCCTCGGATGTTGATAATAGATTATATCCGCACACACTACAATACTCGTCATGACTTCTTATTGGCGAGTTACAATTTGGGCATGTTATTGAATTGTTTTTACTTTTTTGTAATGCGCTGTCAAAAATCTTTTGTAGTTCACTCATGTGCATATCTCCTTTAGGTTATTATATCACAATTTTTTTCTATGATAATAGAGAATTATTTTTTGAGGTCATTTTATGAAAAATATTAGATTAATTATACAATATGTTGGAACTAATTTTAAAGGTTCTCAAATACAACCAAACGCTCGCACTGTTCAAGGAGAACTTGAAAAAGTGCTTTCAAAGCTATGCGTCCAACCCATAGAAACTTTTTTTGCTGGACGAACAGACTCAGGCGTTCATGCCTATGGTCAAGTAGTAAATTTTATGGCAGATTTTTCTATTCCTATTGAACATTTAATGCGCGCAGCCAACAACTTACTCCCTAAAGACTTAAAAATCATTACTTTAGAAGAAGTTTCCTTGGACTTTCATTCAAGATTTTCGCCTAGCGCTAAAACATACATTTACAAAATCTACAATTCGGACATGTCCAATATTTTTGGTTCAGATAATTATTATCATATACCGCAACCATTAGATTTTTCAGCCATGCAATCTAGTGCTAGTCAGTTTATTGGCACTCACGATTTTTCTTCATTCATGACTACCGGCAGTAGTGCTACTACATTTGAACGTACCATTCATTCTTGCCTTATAAGCAAACATGATTTACCGGATGATAATTATCATTTAATTCATCAAAAAGGTGCTATTATCACCTTTGAAATTTGCGGAAATGGCTTTTTATATAACATGGTACGCATTATTACAGGAACTTTAATAGAAGTTGGCTTAGGAAAGATTGCTTCTTCTCAAATAACTGATATAATAAATGGACATGATAGAAAACTTGCCGGTCACGTTGCTCCAGCAAGTGGTTTATATCTAAAAGAAATAACTTATATAGGAGATAGTGAATGATTACAGGAAAGCAAAGAAGCTATTTGAAAAAATTAGCTCATAATTTAGCCCCTATAGTACACATTGGCAAAAATGGATTAACTGATACGGTTATCGATCAAATCGATGAGATTTTAGAAATTAGAGAACTAGTTAAAGTAAAACTTTTGGATGCTAGTATGCTTGATGCTAAAATTACAGGCAATGACATTGCAGGCAGATTAGCTGCTGAATTTGTACAAAGTATTGGTGGTATTTTTGTTATCTATAGAGAGTCTATTGATAATAAGCAAATTGTATTACCAAAAAAATAACTAATTTTACAAAATTACAGGAGGTATGATATGGGCAGTATAGTAACTTTATCTAATGTTTACCCTTATAGTGTTTCAGATATGTGGGAAGCAATAACAACACCTAGAGTGATGAAAGAATGGTGCTTACAAACCAATTTTAAGCTTAAAAAGAAAGCGACATTTTACCTGCGTGACACATCAAGAAAAAGAGAAATGGTAATTGATTGTAAAATTTTAGATTATGAAGATGATAGTTTTTTAATTTATACTTGGGGCGAGGGAAGTCATTTTCCTACAATCGTTAAATTTAAATTAACTGCTGTCAAAGGCGGCACACGACTTAGCCTTGAACATGGCGTTTTTGAAGGCCTTGATGGTTTTTTCGCTAAACGTAACTTTAAAGGCGTTTGGAAAAAAATGCTCATGGTTCAACTTCCTTTAGCTATGGAGAAGTTTGACTATAAAGAAATATAAAACAACGCCCACTTACATCCCAGGTGGGCGATTTTTTTTCGTAGAGGTGTAACATGGATTTTTTAACTGTATTTTTTATTGCCATCGGTCTTGCAATGGATGCATTTGCTGTGTCTATTTCTTGCGGATTGGCCACAAAATCACATATGTTTAGAAACGCACTCATTACCGGCCTTATGTTTGGTGCTTTTCAATTTGGCATGACAATTGCCGGTTGGTTTACTGGTCTACTTTTCAAATCATTCATCGAACCAATTGATCATTGGATTGCTTTTGCACTATTACTATTTATTGGTATTAAAATGATTCGAGAGTCTTTTGACCCAGAGTCTTGTGAGATTAATTTTATGACACCAAAAGTACTTACTACATTAGCTATAGCTACTAGTATCGATGCTTTGGCTGTAGGTATTAGTTTTTCGACTCTTAATGTGAAAATATTAGGTCCATCTGTTATTATTGGACTTATAGCCTTTGCTTTTTCTTTTGGAGGTATATATTTGGGTAAAAGTATCAAGAATGTATTAAAAGTAGAAAAAGGTTTTGAAATATTTGGTGGGACGATTTTAATTTTTATAGGTTTTAGGATTTTGTTATCTCATTTGAACATATTTTAATTTAAAAACATTAATAAAGGCAAGTATTATGATTTCTCATAACACTTGCCTTTTATTTTTACTGTTTTTTATTCAATGTTTACTGCAGATTACATTGCGTCAATCTTTAATACAGTTTGTAATGCAACATTGAATCCTTTCCAACACTCTTCAACTGTTGTAAATTCATCTTCACAATGACTGTGACCGTCTTTACTTGGTACAAAGATCATAGTTGTTGGCATAATGTCAGCTACGTACTGAGCGTCATGGCCTGCTCCACTATACATTCTCTTCATTGAGTAACCGAATTCTTCAGCACTCTCTGCTACGAAATCTACTAATCTTTCGTCAAATGCAATTGTGTTTCTTGCCCACTGCTCTTCGTATTTAACTTCACATTTGTTTAACTCAGTTGGGATATTCTTGATTACTTGTACAACTTGCTTAATTACTTCTGGATCTTTATGTCTAGAATCAATTGAGAAGTCAACAAAATCAGGAATTACTGTATGTACACATGGGTGACAAACAATTTCTCCGTTTGTATAAACTAAGTTACTATCTAATTTATCTAATTCTTCATGAAAATATCTGATTGCAGATGTAGCTGCATATAATGCATCTTGTCTGAAAGGCATTGGTGTAGTACCAGCGTGATCTGATTGTCCGTAAGTTCTGATTCTGTAGTTAACCATTCCAACTACTCCCTCAACAACTCCGATTTCTTTCTTCTCTGCTTCTAACACTGGACCTTGCTCGATGTGTAGCTCTACCATTGCTTTGTAGTCTTTTGAGTTTAATCTGTTTTCTCTTGTTCCTGTGTATGGGTTTCTTGCTAATGCTTCTGCAAAAGTTTCACCATCAACACTTTTTGAAGCCATCATTGTTGCTTCATCAAATTTATCACAAACAATACCTGATACCATCATTGCTGGTGGGTATAATGAACCTTCTTCGTTTGTCCAAATCATAGCTGTTACTGGATGCTTATGTGGAATATTTTCTTTTACGATAGTCTCTAAAACTTCCATACCAGTCATTACGCCTAGTATACCGTCATAGTTTCCACCATTTCTTACTGAATCAGCATGTGAACCCATTACGATTCTTGGTGCGCCTTCTTCTGAACCAGGGATTGTAGCATACATGTTTGCTAAATCGTCCATTTCAATTGTCGCGCCAATTGCTTCCATTCTTTCTACAAAATAAGCTCTTGCTTGGTTTTCTTCCTCTGATAATGTAAATCTAGTAACTCCACCGTTACCTGCATCACCAAAAGTACCAAATGTTTCAATTAAAGTTTGTACTCTGTCTTTGTTACATGTTATCATCTTCTTACACTCCTTAATTAATATAATAGTTATATAGTTGTTTATTGTAAAAATAGCTTTTATATTTCTTTTGCCTGTACCATCCATTCTTCTATCATCACATTTCCGACGACGATACACGCGCTATTTTAACATTTCACCCCAATAATTATATTGTTTTTTAGATTATAGTCAACTGTTTATGGGCATTTTTCTTTGATGTTTCATAATGTGAAACGTTTTCCTGTTAAAGTGTGGGTAAATCTACATTTTTTATATATACATAGTTAAACATCAATATTTTCTTATGGGCTATTGTTACTTTATTTGTCATTTTCTCCATCTGATCAGCAACAAAAACTGTTATGCCATCTTGTTCAAACTTATCATATCGGTCTTGCACCTCCGGTGCAGAGTATACCAATTCTGGTATCTGTATTGTCTTTTGACATCAGCCACCACTTGTTTTTCTTATATATACAGTTATGTTGTTTCTTCCCTTTTGTTTTAAGTACTTTTTTGCACTTTCTTGTATTTCTATTTTCATATAAACCTCCTTGAAACATGATATTATTTATACCCGTAATTAAGTAAGGTTATTCATCTATCCAGTCTATCTTTTCTTTATTAAATGCTCTTTTTCCATTTTTTTCTTTAAATGCAGTAATTATTGCCGTCATAGCCTCTTCATTTTCCTGCATTTGATCAATTAATTCTGCCGGCACACTGTCGCTCAACGGACAACTGGCAATGCAAACACCACAGTCTGAGCCTAGCTTTAGCCATTGCCCAAAACATTTTTCATGGTCCACTTGCCATTTTTTTGTTTTGGAGTTGACCTTCTCAGATTTATCTATTGCTTGTACAGGACAATTATATGCACAGTTCTGACAAGCCTGACAAAGCTTTTCAACACCTATCTTACGAGGTGTGTCAACGATCAATTCTGCATCTGTTGTTACTACTCCAAGCCTTACTCGTGGACCATATTTTTTTGTTATCAACAATCCATTTCTACCCATTTCACCTACCCCTGCATCATGGGCTACGACAGGTGCTATAACCAAATAATTTCCATCCATATGGTTTCTTGAAGCATATCCAAGTGCTCTTATATAGTACGCAACCATCATACCTATAACCGCTGCGTCTACGTATCCTTTTGTAACTGCTATGGACTCTGCTTGCAAAGGTGCTTTAAATATCATTTCTTTTTCCATCTCAACAGCAAATACTATGCCATACTTGTGTTTTCTTTGTATTGGCTCTCCATAGTTTTCGGCGTGTCGTCCACGATAAGAATAATAATGATAGTCTTCCATCTTAGTAACGCCTACTATCTTTGCCCCATAATACTTTGCCAGACCCTTGATTTTCTTTGTCAAAACTTCTGGGTCTACGTCAATACATTCTTTTGCTGGCTCGCCTTCTGCAAATGTCTTTATATCTCCAAGAAACTGAAATGCTGCATCTACTATTGGCGAGTTTAATGCATCATAGGTTTTCCCTTCTGTTGAACCTAATGGTGGCAGGCTTCTCAAATAGTCATCTTTTTCTTTTAAATCCGGTCTTCTCTTATAATAGGTCTGATATGTCTCACTGTCTTTTTTCAGATTCATCCTTGAAAACATGGTGTCCCGCTCATCATTTTTTTTCATCGTACCACCTACCTATTTGTTATTTACACTTAGTCTCCCACTTAATGGTTTTCTTGTCAAATCTCATTATTGTCCATTTCTTTAGTTCTTCCAATTTTATAGTTTATCTTTTTTCCTATTATTCATATTAAACTATAAAGAATATGGAGCCCATCGAGGTCTCCATATCTTTTTTGCAAGCCGCTGTTTGCGACTCCAGATGCGCGCGCAATTGATTCATTTGCGCTTTATAAAAAAACGCCACCTTTTTCATTTCAAGGTGGCGTTAATTATTACTTTATAATTATTCTATGATATTTCTTTTTACCTTTTTTGATTAATATTGATCCCTCGTTAAAGTCTTCTAATTTCACTTGATGTTTTATATCTGAGACCTTTACATCGTCTATAGCTACACCGTTTTGTTTGATTAATCTTACGCCTTCGCTTCTGCTTGGTATCAAATTCACTTCTAGCATCAGTGCCAGAAAATCCATTCCCTCTTGAAATTTTTCCTTGGGGAACTCTGTACTTGGTGCTTCTTCTATATTACCACCTTTTGCAAATAACGCTCTTGCAGCTTCTTGGGCTTTCAATGCTTCTTCTTCACTATGTACTAGCTTTGTTACTTCGAAAGCCAATACTTCTTTTGCTTTGTTGATTTCTGCACCTTCTAATGACCCTAAAGCTCTTACTTCGTCCATTGGCATAAATGTTAATAGGCCTAGACAGTTTTCTACATCTGCGTCTGCTACATTTCTCCAGTATTGGTAGAAGTCATATGGTGATGTTTTTTCTGGGTCTAACCATAATGCACCTTTTTGCGTCTTACCCATTTTTATACCTTCTGATGTCGTTAATAATGTAAATGTCATACCAAATACTTGCTCTTGATTTGTTCTTCTTGTTAAATCTACTCCCGCTAGTATGTTTGACCATTGATCGTCTCCACCCAGCTGAAGCTTACAATCAAATCTATTGTTTAACTCCATGAAATCATACGCTTGCATTAACATGTAGTTAAATTCAAGAAATGATAAACCTTTTTCTAACCTTGATTTGAAGCACTCCGCTGAAAGCATTTTATTTACAGAAAAATGCTTTCCGTAGTCTCTTAAAAACTCTACGTAATTTAAGTCTAATAACCACTCTGCATTATTTGTTAACAATGCTTTTTCGTTATCAAAATCAATAAACTTTGAAAATAAATCTTTAAATTTATCTCCATTATTTTTGATGTCATCCTTTGTAAGCATTTGTCTCATGTCTGATCTTCCTGATGGATCGCCTACCATAGCCGTTCCCCCGCCAATTAAAAAGATTGGCACGTGTCCAGCATTTTGCATATGCATCATTGTGATGACTTGCAAGAAATGCCCTATATGTAAACTGTCTGCTGTTGGGTCAAACCCTATATAAAACTTTACTTGCTCTTTTCCTAACAAATCTCTTAGTTCCTCTTCATGTGTAACTTGCTTAATAAATCCTCTTTCTTTTAAAACGTCAAATACGTTATTCATCACTCTTTCCTCCATTTTATTCAAATAAAAAAGACTTCTTCATCACATAAGGACGAAAAAGTCGCGGTACCACCTTAATTCAGAGACTAGCTCTGCACTCTATTAGCTATATAGGGCTTACCCTGCTTACTCCAGTTATGTATTTCACTTTTGTTTTTGTTAGATTTTCCACCAAACAATCTACTCTCTATATCAAATATACAAACGCTACTGCTAACTTTCACCGTATCTTTTAAATTACAGTTATATTAACACATGTACTTACTTTTGACAAGATTTTGCATAAATATTGTTTCGCTCTGCAAAATACAGATTTGTACCCATAAAAATACATTGCTACTCTATTATTTTAGCTTTATACTATCAATAGCACAAAATACATTTATAAAGGAGTCCATTACTTTGGGTACATTAATTGGTATTATTTCTGCAGTTGCTTGGGGATTTGCTTTTGTTATACTAAAAAAACTAACAGATTATTTTTCACCTTACGAAATTGCATTTTATAGATATTTAATAGCGGGATTCACTTTTTATCTTATGATTTTGATCAAAAAGGGTAATTTACTGCCACGAAAAGAGGATTTTCTTAAAATTGGTATTAGTTCAATTTTTGGTATTGCTGGCGTTTCTGTTTTAATGACTATTTCTTTAAGATGGTTAGACACTTCTATTGTGGGGATGTTAAATGGAACTATTCCATTGATTACTTTACTTTTTCAGCGTTTTTGGTTTAAGAATAAATTGTCTTCTAAGATGATTGCTGCACTTTTTGTTTCTCTTGCAGGTATTGTTTTCATGAGCCTACCTATTGGTAGTGGCGATTTTATAGGTTATTTTTTAATTATTGCAGGATTGGTCCTTTGGGTTATATACACTTTTATGACTTCCACTTTATCCCAGAATTATTCTGGTGTTGAACTAATTGGTTATCAAACAGTTTTTTCGAGTATTGCACTTTTCCCATTCATAATGATTGTAAATGGACCATCAAGTTTTGCAAAGTTTGCAAATACGGATGCTTTATACAATATGCTGATTTTAGGTGTGTGCATTACAGCAACAGCCTACTTATGCTATATCATCGGGAGTACTTCTATCGGTGTGTCGAAAATGTCTTTCATTATGAATTTAATACCTGTAGTTTCTTTAGCTGCAGGATTTGCTTTATATAACGAGCCTTTATCCTTTCAAAAGATTACAGGCTTGGCCCTTGTACTGTTTTCAATATTTTTGATTACAGACAACAAAAACAATCCTAATAGCATTTCTACAGAAGGTGACTCAGGTAATTTAAAGAAAGCGCCTGTGTATAGAATATTTAATAACATTTCATTACCAGCATCCCTACCAGCGCCTAGATAGCGTTGGTTTTTTTATATTATTTCTTAGTGTTGAAATTGTTATTATTTAATATATACCTAAAAAAATAATGCTTTCTGCCGATAGTAAGACTAATACAATAGTAATATTTCTATTGTGTTTTATTAACAATAAGTACTATTTTCCCTATAAAGGAGTTATTTATATGTCTGCATTAGAAAGAAATAAGCAATCTACAATTTTGCTAGAATCCGGAACAAATGAATTAGAAATTATGGAATTCACTATAGCTGGTGAGTTATTTGGTATCAACGTTGCCAAAGTAAGAGAAATAATGATTGCTCGTGAAGTTAAACCTATGCCAAATTCCCACGAAGCCATTGAAGGAATATTTAAGCCTAGAGGGGAAATTATTACTGTTATTGATTTAAGTAAATATTTAAATTTACCACCGTTTGAACCTGATGGTCGTGATATTTTTATTATTACCCACTTTAACAGCTTGCACTTTGCTTTTCATGTTGAAACCGTAGTAGGCATTGATAGAGTTTCATGGGAGGCTATTAGAAAACCAGATAAACTTATCTTTGGTGGCGCTGAAGGTGTTGCAACAGGCATTGCCGAATACAAGGATCGTTTAATTACGATTATAGATTTCGAAAAAATCATTGCCGAAATCAGCCCTGCGTCAAGTATTCAACTTGAAACTTTAGATCAACTAGGTAGTCGCGACGAAAGAGACCATACTATATTGGTTGCTGAAGATTCTATGTTACTTGCCAAAATGATTGTTGAATCCTTACATAAAGCAGGTTATAAAAATATTGTAAAGACAGAGAACGGTCAAGAAGCATGGGATTATCTCAAAGAAGTAAAGGCTTCAGGCGATCCTGTGAAAGATCACGTTTCTTGTATTATCTCAGACATTGAGATGCCTTTAATGGATGGCCATCGTTTTACTAAACTTGTCAAAGATGACCCGCATATGAAAAATATTCCTCTGATTCTTTTCTCCTCTCTTATTAGTGAAGAAATGCGTATTAAAGGAAAAAGAATTGGCGCTGACGAACAGATAGCAAAACCCGAAATATATAAATTGGTTACTGTTATTGACGACCTCATCGAAAAATCTCAAAAGAAATAAATAACATAAACAAAAGCCTATGAATTCAAATATGAATTTCATAGGCTTCTTTTATTTACTCGTTATTTCATTTATTTTTTCTATATAGTCTAGCATTTTGTAGTAATCCTCTTCACCATATTTGTCTTTTAACATTTGGTTAAAGTCTCTTGGTATTGACCCCACTTTGTATGCCAATGTTTCTCCTTGTGTTGTTAAGGCTATATTCATATAGCGTCTATCTACATCACTCTCTTGTCTTGATACTAATTGTGCTTTTATTAGCCGATCTATCAATCTGCTTGCAGCAGGATTTTCCAACTTAAGCCCTATAGCAATCTCCTTTACGGAGCTTGTTTTATGTTCTAATAAGTAAGATAACACCAAGACTTGCCCTATTGTTATATTATATTTTTGCAATTCGGTATTAAAGTATTTTGTCAGATTTCTAGATACTGATCCAATCTGAAAACTCATATAATCTAAAAAAAACTCTTTCCCATTTTCCATCTCAAATCCTCTTTTCTTTTTCTGTTAGCTATTTACCATCTTAACATATCAAAATTGTCACTTCAAACCTTCCGTTTCTTCTATCTTTTATCGGCTTGATTTTTTCTGTTTATGTGATAAACTAAATATAGTTTACACGTAAACTATTGTTTCGTAAAGCGTTTTGATTTTTTCATCTATGATATAGAGGAGGAGAGACTATGAAAAAAGAAAACTACAACCGATGGCTCGTTGTTGTCGGTGCCGTTATTGTTCAATTTTGTTTAGGCGCTTTGTATACCTGGAGTGTCTTTCAAAAACCTATTCAAGAGGCTTTTGGTTGGTCAGCACCTGATGTTTCCTTAGCATTTTCTATTAACCTTGCAATGATTCCATTTTTTATGATTTTAGCAGGAAGACAACTTAACAGATTTGGCCCAACTAAAATGGTAATTGCTGGTGCATTAGTCCTTTCAACAGGCCTATTTATCGCCAGTCAAACTTCATCTTTAGCCATGCTTTATATTGGCTATGGTGTCTTTGGTGGTGCAGGTATTGGTATTGCCTATGGTATTCCAATCGCCACTTGTGTTCGCTGGTTCCCTGATAAAAGAGGTATGATCAGTGGTCTTGCAGTCGCAGGTTTTGGACTTGGTTCTGTATTTTATGCACCTGTTGCTACATACTTAGTTGGTATCTATGGTCCTTTTACAACTTTCTTTGTACAAGCTATTTACACTATCATTGGTGTTTCTATTGGTGGTAAGTTAATGAAAGCTGCTCCAGAAGGATATGTTCCCGATGGATTTAACGCAGCAGCTAACAGTTCGTCTTCAAATTATAATTTTAGACCAAACGAAATGCTGAGAACCCCTCAGTATTATTTCTTATTGATTATGTACACTTTTGCCAATATTGCAGGTCTTATGATTATTGCCCATGCTTCCCCTATTGGCCAACAAGTAGCTGGACTTTCTCCACTACAAGCTGGTTCAATCGTTAGTATTCTTGCTATTGTAAATACTATCGGTAGAATGTTCTGGGGTACATTATCTGATAAAATTGGTAGAATGCGCGTTGTTTTTATTATGTATCTTATAAGTGCCTTAACTATGTTTGGTATGAATTCTTTAGGCAGCTTTTGGTTATATGCTTTGGGTGTATCTCTTATTGCATTTTGCTTCGGTGGTGCTATGGGTACTTTTCCATCTATCGCAGCAGACTACTATGGCGCTAAGTTTGTAAGCTCTAACTATGGCTTTATTTTCCTAGCTTATAGCGGTGGTGCTTTAATCGGTCCTAGACTTGCAGCCGTTGTTGTTGAATCATCTGGCGGTAACTACCAAGCTGCATTTACTATTACTGGTATCTTATGTTCTATTGGTGCTGTTATGGCTTTATTTTCTAAAAAACCAAAAGAGCCAAATCAATTAGCCGATGCCTCAACAGAAGAGATTTCAAGCTAGTTTATTTAGATTATTTGCAAACAAATGGCCATTAGCATATATTGCTAATGGCCATTTCATTATTTAACTTTTATTTGTATGTCTCTAAAGTTTCTTTTACTTTTTTTCTCCATATGTAATGATCGTATCCTTCACCCCAAAAATCTTTTAGTACATATTCTGGTTTCCCTAATTTTTTTCGCCATATTTCTTTTGCTATTGTGTAACCACTATCTAAACAAAACTCATCTTCATTTCTATCCATGAGTTCTTCTAAAATCTTACGCATTAGTAAATTGCTGATTCCTTTTTTTTGGTGATTCGGGTGCACATAAACTGTGCCAATTTCTAAATGGTTACATACTTCACCTTTTGTCCCCTTAATAATGTGTTCATTTACGGGTCCTATTTCTATTGTACCAATAATTTCATTTCCCATTTTAGCAACAAGAAAATACCGCTCTTTTCCTTTTGATTCAAAATCTTTTTTCAAATAAGACGCCTTGTTTTCTATCTCATTCTTTATATTATCAACCTGATAGTCTATACCTTCTTTTTTATATGTGTCTCTTATTACCAAAGCAAAAAAGTCTTTCAAAGCATCTTTGTCTTGCTCTCTTGGTCTGCTTATTTTTATACTATTCATAGGACTCCTTTTTATAAATATATCGTGTTTCGTCTTATACAAATAGTTTATATTTATTTATGTTACTTGTAAATATTTAACCTTTTATTTAGTGTTTTTTTCATTTAAATATAGCTTTGAAAATCTTTGTTTGATTTCTATAAATGTAATAATATCTCTAAAATATCTTAGCAATACCGATTTGTTTTCAAACTCTTCTCTAGTTTTTGGTAATGGACTCATTTTATAGTACGCTTCTAATTGTCTCGCCTTTAATCTTAGTTCATTTGCTGGGTTAAGCTCTTGGAGTTCATTTGCTAACTGATCGGTAAATTCATATAACTTATATGCTTCATCAACAGTTACATAAATATCATTAAGATACATATTCATGTGCTCTAGTATTCTATACTGCTCTCTTCTCATTTGAAAATATCTAATGTAATAGCTGTTGTCTTTTAATAAGTGGTTGTTGTTATCCTCTATGGCTGCTGTCATCCCTGCTAGTATGCTTCTATCTAGCTTTTCTAGCAAGCCACTTTGTTCTTCACTTGTGCATTTGTTAATCAGTTGGTTCTCTACATTTTTTAAGTATTGTCTTAGTATTTCCTCAGTTTCCTTTTGTTTTTCATGTATATTCTGTCTCAAATCTAACATATATAAACTTGTTGCCATGGCCATCACGACGCCTACTAATACTAAACTAACTTCATTGAGTATTATATATAGCCCTGGTGAGTCGAAACTGTATATATGACTTGCAAGGACTGCCCCTATCACTAAGTTTTCAGAGCTTTTTATTAATGTTAGCAAAGGAACATAGATAAATAAGAATAATCCAAGCACATATATATTGTGCCCTACAAATGTATATAGTGCCGCTGACATTATTATGGCCAGTATGGACACGCCTATCCTTTTTACTCCTAATTTAAGCGTCTGTCTTCTTGTTTCAAATATACTAATTATGCACAGAATTCCTGCCGTTGAACTATATTTTAGCCCTGCCATCTCTGCTATTAGTATGGATACCATTACCCCTAATACAATCTTTAATGATTTTAGTAATAATTTTTTCATCACCCTACTCCTACCTATTTTTTTATTAATCTAGCTAGAAAATTATTATGTCAAAAATCCATATCCAAATATATAATAGCAATATGCATGCCAATGGATTAGCATTGCAATTTCAACAAATTATTTGTTTGACTAGCACAAGAGTGACTCACTTTCAACTCAACGAGTTGAAAGTGAGTCACTCTTGTTTTATTGTCATCGTTATTTCAGTTGCTTTGTTTCATCTTTTATTATCGCTTCGTATTTTATAGGTCTGTATTTTTTTAGTACTTTCAAAGCTCTCAACGTGTTAAACCTTCCACCTTTTGTTTCTTCTAATTGATAATGCCTCTTACCTGCGTATTGTGACCCTTTTAGCATATATCCGTATTTATCAAAAGCGCTTTCAATCAAACACAGTGCTCTATCCATTTGAGAATCATATTGATAGTCAATTGATGCAAAATATTCTAATGCTCTCAAATAGTCATACTTCCACCGCGGTGGATAATGGGCAGTTTTAAATGCAGGACTTAATAATTCTCCACTGCTTTTAGCGTACAGTAATTCTCTACTTAATAAATACGTCTGAGCCTCTCTTGCACGCTCTTTTATTTCGTCTTTTCTATAATCTTGATCTAGTTTGTTAAAATCCCTAAGACCTTCTAATATCGTTAGCGTTGTATGAAAAGAACTTCTAATCGACGGCCTACGCTTGTAGTTCCAATAGCAGTTCCACCCGCCATCCGCCATCTGATGAGCAAGTATCTCATCTATCATTTCATATACTCTTTTTTCTTTACTCTTTCCATAGCTACACAGACTAACTAACATTCCTAAAATACACATGTCATAATTTTCATAAGGTTCTTTTTGTGTTTCTTCTCTCCATAGCTCATCAATCAATATCCCAAGGCCATTTTGATAGGGTTCTATACCTGAATCTACTTCCATGTCTTTTAGTTCAAGCATTGTATAGTGGGTAGATATCCATTTGGGTCCATATACACCCTCTCCCCACAATCTTGTTTTTTTATTATACAAGTCTAGATATCTCTTTATATGTCCTTCATTTTTGTATGTTATTTCATTCTTTAATAAATATTTTGAGGTCATTCTCTTGATTGTATAGTCACCTTTTTCTAGCCACTGAATTACATTCATTTTTTTCCCCTCCAAACAAACATCTTTTATTTACCCTATTTTACCATTAATGTTTTTATCTACCAAATAGGCATTTCACCTTTTTTTGCAGCCAAACCTTCTTGTGCCTTTATGGATATGCTTATGACTCTTGCTATTATTCTTAAAAAATGATATGCTACCAACGGAAAATCTAAAAGAATTTTATTCTAGATTGTAACTATTATGTATTTAAATATATATGAGTATATAATGAAGAGCTTTTTGGGGCTCTTTTTAGTTTTGAAGCGAGGTAAAAAAATATGATTAAAATAAATAATCTGTCCTATTCATTTCCTACTAAGGAACTGTATCATAATATTTCTTTTACTTTAGAAGCTGACCATCATTGTGCATTTATTGGCACTAGCGGAAGTGGAAAAAGTACATTACTTGATATTATTATGGATCCTGAAAGATTTATGTATGACGGTGTATTAGAGATGGAACCAAACTACAAAATCGGCTATGTGAGTCAGTTTTCAAGATTAGATAAAAACACTGACATTACTGTCTTTGAGTATATTGCACAAGATTTTATTGTGTTACAAGACCAAATGACTTCTATATGCACTGAGATGGAAACATCTTCAGATATAGATGTTTTACTTGAAAACTATCAAGAAGTTCTTGATGCTTTCAATGCCATCGGTGGCGATGATTATGAAAGCCTTATTATCAAACAATTAAATTTAGCTAGTCTTACGAGACATAAAGATTTAAAAGTCTCTGAGCTAAGTGGTGGAGAATTTAAGCTAATCCAAGTTATTAAAGAAATGCTGAAAAGCCCTGATTTAATGATTATGGATGAGCCTGATGTGTTTTTAGATTTTGAAAATCTTGATGCATTAAAAGACCTTATTAATTCTCACAAGAAAGCTTTACTTGTAATTACTCATAATAGATATTTGCTGAATAACTGCTTTAACAAAATCATTCACCTTGAAAATACTGAACTTCAAGAATTTGACGGTAGATATATTGATTATAATTTTTCATTGCTTGAAACAAAGATTGAACTACAAGAACTTGCAATGGCAGACAATGAGGAAATTGAAAGAAATGACAATATCATTGACTACTTACGAGATATTTCTTCTTATAGGTCAGATGCTGCATATGGTCGTACACTTAAAGCCAGAGTCAAGCTTCAAGAAAGATTAGTAAACAGAAGAATAAAGTCACCTTTTGTTGATATCAAAAAACCCGCAATCGTCTTAAAACCAAAGACAACAATTGAAAGTAAGAGTGCTGTTCAATTTAAGGATTATAACCTTGCTTTTGACGAGTCACTTTTAGAAAATGTAGATTTTGAAATTAACTCGACTGATAAAGTTGCTTTAATAGGCCCGAACGGGACTGGAAAAACTACTTTGCTTAGAGAAATATATAAAAGAAACAATGATGCAATCACTGTTAATCCTGATATTGAAGTTGCTTATTTATCTCAGCTTCAAGGAGAAGGACTGAATGAATCCAAGACTCTACTAAGAGAGTTCTTAGATATGGGTTTTGCTACTAATCAAGACGTTTTTGCTTACCTTGGCGAATATGGCTTTGAAGAAGACATCATTCACCAAAACATTGAACTTTTATCTGGTGGTGAAAAGAATATTCTTCAATTAGCTAAAATATCTGCTTTAAGCGCAAATATGTTGCTTTTAGATGAGCCTACTAGTCATTTAGATACTTATTCTCAAGTCGCTCTTGAAGAAGCTATTAATAATTACAATGGTGCTGTGTTAATGATCTCCCATGATTATTATACTATTATTAATTGTATGGACTATGTTTTGCTTGTTGATGATAAAACAATTAGAAAGATGAGCATGCGTAAGTTTAGAAAAATGATTTACGCCAATCATTTTAGCAATGAATATCTTGAGGTCGAAAAGAAGAAAAAGACCATCGAAATGGATATCGCTATCGCCCTTAGAGACAATAATTTTGAACAAGCAAAGATATTCTCTACTGAACTAGAAAAACTAAATAAACGTTTATAGTTATTTAAAAAGCCCTCATTCTCATGAGGGCTTTTATTATCTTTTTGAGTATTTTATTATTGTTATGCCTTCTGTTATGTAGTAATCATCTAAATGTAAATTTATCATTGGATTGTCATCAAAAAACAGCCTGCGACCACTCCCTAATATTGTAGGGATAATGCCAAGTATATATTCATCAATTATGTTTTGCTTTATGAAAGGGTCTATTACGGCACCGCCGCCAAAAAGCCAGATATCTTTGCCTTCTTTTTGTTTCAAATCATTGATTATTGATGTTATCTCTCCATTTATAAACTCTACATTTTCTGCTCCATGTAGTTTTCTACTTGTTGCTACAATTATCTTCTTATTACTAAATGATTCTAAAGTCTCTTTCGGGCAGTCTTCATATGCTTTTGCCCCCATTATTATTGTATCTACTGAATTTAAAAATGCTACAAAGTCATAAGTGTTTTTGGTATTTTTGTGATTGTCTCCATCACCTTTTATCCAGGCAAAGCCACCTTCATTATCTGCTATATACCCGTCTATACTCATTGCTAAGTTGAAAATTATTTTTCTCATTTTTCCACCTCTACTGTTTTTAGTATTTAGTGTGCATCTATAAATGTCTGCAATATTACATGCCATTTATCTGGTTCAAATTCTCCTATTTAAGTGCTTTCATTATATAATAAATCCATGATATATCGTAGTTTTTTTCCTCCAATATTCATTGCCTTTATACATGAAACACAATAAACAACTACATCTTCACAAGGCATACTATCTGCACTTTTTTTCATTAATTTTTTAACTTGATCTTTTGTGATTTCCTTATTACTTTCGTAACATGCCACACATTATGTTTTCTAGTTTATTTCGTTGAATTTATTCTAATCCATAACTTTACAATATGCTAATAGTTTTATAGTATTGATATATATTGAATTGGAAGGAATGTTTATGAAAACAAATAGAAGTACTACTCCGCAACTATTTCCTAAAAAAATAATAGATTCTTGGATAAAAGATAGCAATACGATTACATACAAAAAAGGGACTACTATTTCTGGAGAAATTACTTCAGATGATACTGTGTATTTATTAATCCATGGACAAGCTAGTATCTTGCGCACTCACCTTGATGGTAAAGAATGCGTTGTAGGTTTAGTTAAACACAATGATTTTTTAAATATTCACGATATTTTTTCTACTATAAATTCGAATATGTCTTTTAAAGCGATTACAGATATAGAGGTTTCTGCTATTAACAAAACTATTATTAAAGATTTTGTTCTAAATTCACCCGAACAATCATTATCTCTTTTGAATTTTTTCTCTGATAGCCTTCAGGAAATGAGTGAAATGCTCGCTCACATAGCCTATGGCAAAGTAGAAGAAAGAATCATGTTTTTATTTGAAAAAATATCTGAAGTTAGCGTTGATCAAAGCGAATGGCTAGTGATTAGCAAACAAATAACGCATCAAGATATCGCTTCTATGATTGGCTCTACAAGGGAAACTGTTAGTGTTGTTATTCAAAAACTTATTAGTCGAGGCTATATGAAACATGATAAAGAAAATAGTACCATACTAGTTAATAAAAAATATATAAATAGTGCCCATATGTAATCTTCCTTACATCTATTAATTCTCTTTATTGTTATAATTATGTTATTAAAATAATTGGAGGAATTAATAATGAATAATGTAGATGTAGATACTCTTTTAAAATCGCAACAATCAATTAAAAAAAATCCTGCGTATGGTTATAAACTATGGACAACCAATGTTCTTTGGATAGATAGCCTTTCATGTCAATTAAGCACACGTGATTTTTCTACTGTGCCATCCGATATCGGACAACCCCTTGGAGGTAACGACACCGCTCCTACTCCAATTGAATATTTGCTTAATGCTGCAGGAAGTTGCTTTGCAACAACTTTCATAATGCTTGCTAGTCAAGAAAACATCAAAATCCATAGTCTTTCTATTGATATTTTGTCCGATTTTTCCGCAAGTCCTTTCTTAGGCCTCGCTGATGATTATGCTGGTATTAATAATACTGTTTTTAAAGCGAGTATTAATGCCGACACTACAAATGATAAAATTTTAGAAGTAGCTGAAATTGCGCTTTCTCGTTCACCAGTCGTTGCCAGCTTAAAGAATTATCCAAAACTTGTAATGATATAATTTTTTACCATATAACCTTGCCATTGTTAAATTATTACTTCATTGACACTTTTATGATTAATACATATAATCAACTGTATTGATTATTTGTTGTTCTTTAATGAGTAACCAATTCAATTTTGATTAAGGAGCTTTCAATGAAATATATAGGAAGTAAATTTGGACATTACTATTTTAAGGATATAGAAAACAATATTTTCGAAATCAGCACATTATCTGATGATGTGCATTTTTGTTGTGTCAACGAATCTGACAACTACGATTTTACCGAAGAACAATATAGCACAAAAGATGTAGATTATGTATTAGAGAAAATAGATCTATTAATGATCCGTTTACAATATCTACACAAAACAGAAAAGATAGAATATAAATTTGCAGGGACTACACCTACTAATAAATATTATCTTGATCAGTTTAACAATGTATATGGGTTTATTAAAAAGAAACCAAACGATATTCATTATTGTGGTTTAAGAAATAACAAATCTTTTAGAATGGCTGATTTAAAAGCAATTAATTGCTTAGATTTTAAAAGAAAAATCGTTTTCGTTGCACATTCTGATATCGAAAAACCCATCTTTGTAAAAAAGAAACGGGTTGAACACAAGCCTTTCAAAAAATATTAATAGTCACAGATAGAAAGGGTATTTACATGAGACTTTTACATACACCTAATCACAACCCCTCTGCAGATTGCTCAGATGCTGTTATCTATAAGAGAATAGCTGCTCGCGGAATTATTTTAGATCATGATGAAATCCTTATGATTTATACTAAAAGGTATAATGATTATAGCTTTCCTGGCGGTGGCGTTGATACAAAAGAAGATATAATAGATGGCTTAAAACGTGAACTTAGCGAAGAAACTGGTGCTTTAAATGTTAACGTTAAAAGTGAGTTTGGCATCTATGAAGAGTGCCGCCCAACGTATTATGAAGGCTATGACCTGATGCATATGTTTTCACATTTTTATGTCTGTCAGGCTGATAAGAAGCTTGGTGAATCACATCCAGAAGACTATGAAGTTGCTAATGGATCTGTTCCTGTTTGGGTAAATATTCATGAAGCTATAGCTCATAACACCGATGTCATAAATTCTCAAGAGGACTCTATGGGACTTTCCATTGTTAGAGAAACCCGTGTTCTTGAGCTAGTTCGTGATGAACTAGTAATTAAGTAATTTTGTATATAAAGAATAGGGAGCCCATCGAGGTCTCCCTATCTTTGTCGCAAGCCGCTGTTTGCGACTCCAGGTGCGAGCGCAATTAAATCATTTGCGCTTTATTAAAATTTAAAAGCGGTCCTCTTGGCCCAAGATGAACCAATCGAACCGCAATATTCTTACTTATATTTATTCTTTTATTAATTCTTTTACAGATGCCGCTAAACCTGCCACACCTTGGATTTGTGAAGGTATAATAATCTTAGTAGCTTGTCCTTCTGCAAGTCTTTCCAAGGACTCAAATCCTTTTAGTGCAATTATTTTTTCATCAGGGTTTGCCGAAACTATCATTTTTATACCTTCAGCGGTAGCTTTCTGAACTTGTAAAATAGCTTCAGATTCACCTTCTGCATGTTTTATAGCAGATTGTTTTGCAGCTTCTGCTTCTAAAATAACTGCTTCTTTTTGACCTTCTGCGATTAGTATCGCTGAACGTTTTTCACCTTCAGCACGAAGAATAGATTCTCTTCTCTCTCTCTCTGCACGCATTTGTTTTTCCATTGCGTCTTGAATATCTTTTGGTGGCATTATATTTTTTACTTCAACACGGTTGATTTTTATTCCCCATGGATCAGTAGCTTCATCAAGTATACTTCTCATCTTTGAATTGATAATATCTCTACTTGTTAATGTCTCATCTAATTCTAAATCTCCAATAATATTTCTTAATGTTGTTGCAGTTAAATTCTCAATAGCTGACATAGGGTTCGTTACACCATAAGAATATAGCTTTGGATCAGTTATTTGATAATAAATAACTGTATCTATCTGCATAGTTACATTATCTTTTGTTATTACTGGTTGTGGTGGAAAATCTATTACGATCTCCTTTAAAGTTACTTTCTTTGCAATTCTGTCAATAAATGGTATTTTAATATGTATTCCTACTGACCAAGTTGCTTGATACGCGCCTAATCTTTCCATAACATAGGCTTGTGCTTGTGGCACAATTCTAACATTTGTTGCAATTAATACGATTGCCAATACGGCTAGTACTAGAATTACTTCCATTTCTATTCCCCTCTTTCTTCTGCTTTTACGATTAGCTTAACACCACTAATTCCCAATATTTCTACTCTTACACCCTTTTGTATCTCTTTGTCATCTTCCGAAGTTGCTGTCCATATTTGTTTGTCAACAACTACAATCCCTGTCCCTAATTCAGCGATTTTTTCTCTGACAATTCCTGTTTTTCCAATAAGTGCATCTGCATTTGTTTTAGTTGTACCGACTTTAAAATGCTTTATAGCAATAGGTCTTGTTGACACTAATAAAACCAATGATACAACTAAAAAAACCGCTACTTGAATGCCTATAGACAAACCAATTGCTGCTACAATAACTGCCACTAGTGCAGCAATTGCAAACCAAATAGTTGCAAGGCCTAAAGTAACTGCTTCTATAATACCAAATATGATTGCAATAACAATCCACACCATTGTGTATGAAAAATCTAAATTCATG